>Ga0209495_1000187_pt1 | contig 48340 bp, 40 predicted proteins | sample EN1Hudsemesocosm_FD_184629 | JGI IMG/M metagenome (GOLD analysis project Ga0209495, IMG submission 184629) | Methane-oxidizing microbial communities from mesocosms in the Hudson Canyon - EN1E Hudson Canyon (SPAdes) (version 2) | ecosystem: Environmental > Aquatic > Marine > Cold seeps | place...
AAATACGGCTAGAGCTGAAAAAGATTGGGCAAAAGCCGATCAGGTTCGTGATGAGTTAACGTCTATGGGTATTGTATTAGAAGATAATGCCGGCCAAACAACATGGCGTAGGATCTAAACTTACATCGCTCCCAAGGTATGGGAGCGGTGTGAAAGATTTATTTTTGATGTAATTCTTCAGCAGCAAAGAAGGTGTTTTCTAATAATGTTGCCACTGTCATAGGGCCAACACCACCAGGAACAGGCGTTATCCAAGCCGCTTTTTCCTTAGCAACTTCAAATTCAACATCACCCGTTAATGTGCCATCATCAAGACGATTAATGCCCACATCAATAATAGTGGCGCCTTCTTTAATCCAGTCACCAGGAATAAAGTTAGGTTTACCAACAGCAACAACCAAGACATCAGCACGACGTACATGAAATTCTAAGTCTTTCGTCATGCGGTGGCATACAGTTGTGGTACAACCGGCAAGTAACAACTCTAGAGCCATCGGGCGGCCAACAATATTAGAGGCTCCCACGACGACAGCTTCCTGCCCGCGTAGATCATTGCCGGTGCTATTTAATAAGGTAATAATACCTTTAGGTGTACAAGGTCTAAGTTGAGGGTTGCGCTGAGCAAGCCTGCCTATATTATAAGGATGGAAGCCATCAACATCTTTATGAGGCGCAATGTGTTCAATTACAACATCAGCATTGATATGTTCGGGCAAAGGGAGTTGAACTAAAATACCATCAATTTCATCGTCAGAATTTAGTTTGTCTATAAGTGTGAGTAATTCTTCTTCAGAACTATCAGTAGGCAAGTCATAAGAGTCAGATTTAAAGCCGATTTCTTCACAGCTACGCCGTTTACTACCAACATAAACTTGAGATGCGGGATCACTTCCAAGTAATACAACCGCTAAACCAGGGCGACGCTTACCTGACTTTAACCGTATTTCGGTTGCCTTTTTCAGGTCAAGCTTAAGTTTGGTTGCAACAGCTTTGCCATCTATAATTTGAGCAGTCATGTAGTGATTCCGGACGATCGAAAGCGGGTATATTCTCACGTTGCGTTGATAACAGCAAAAATATTAAAATCAGTGATTGACTGTGGAGAGTCATCGGCGTATTATTTCGCCTTCTTCGGGGATGTCTGTTCTTCGAAATGTCGGGGCATAGCGCAGTCTGGTAGCGCATCTGGTTTGGGACCAGAGGGTCGGGAGTTCGAATCTCTCTGCCCCGACCAATTCAAATATCTTACACATCCTCGATTAGATATTCTTAATGCGCCCGTAGCTCATTTGGATAGAGCATCGGCCTTCTAAGCCGAGGGTAGCAGGTTCGAATCCTGCCGGGCGTACCACTTTATAGTTTATTTTTATATCTTAATCAATAAAAAATCCAGATATTTAACCGATGTTACAAACTCATTACATAATTAATGTCATGAATGTTGTATTAGGTTAAACTTGGCGCGGTTTTATACTTCTATTTGTAATGGACTCGCTTAAGAGTTATGCCCTATAAGATTTCGATGATTTCACAATGGTTTTTAACGCGTTCACGTAACGTAAAACGGTTGGTAACGTTATGTACTGATTTTGTGGCTACGGTACTTGCTTTATGGCTAGCCTTTTCTTTAAGACTTGATGAGTTATATTTTCCAGCACAACAGCAACTATGGATCTTTTTGTTGGCTCCAGTCCTGTCTATCCCCGTATTCATGAAGTTTGGATTGTACCGAGCTATCGTACGCTATTTAGGTATGCAAGCATTATGGAGTGTTATTAAAGCGACAACATTTTATGCATTATTTTTTACTGTTGTTGTTTTACTGTCAGGCATTGAAGGTGTGCCACGTACAGTTTATGGCATAAATGCGTTGATTTTGTTGATATTTGCAGGAGGATCTCGATTCCTTGCTCGCTGGTGGTTTGTGCATCAAGTCGATCATCTACAGGATGGGGTTACTGCCCGTCGCTATATTCCTCCAGTACTTATTTATGGTGCAGGTACTTCAGGCGCTCAATTAGCTAATGCACTGCAATCAGGGATTCAATTAAAACCAGTCGCGTTTATTGATGATGAAATTAGTCTTCATGGACAACATATTAATGGTTTGAATGTGTATGCGATGAGTCAATTAACTTATTTGATTGAAAAACACGATGTTCATGAGGTGTTACTAGCTATACCATCCGTGGCAAGAAGCCGTAGGCAAGAGATTATTAGGCTGCTTGAGCCTTTACCTTTACATGTTAGAACTTTGCCTGCATTAGCTGATATCGCTGAAGGTAAGGTTAGTGTGTCTGATATTCAGGAAGTTGAAATAGCTGACTTATTAGGACGTGAATCAGTTACGCCAATTCAGCAATTATTACACGAAAACATTACAGGAAAAGTAGTGATGGTAACGGGGGCGGCTGGTTCCATAGGGTCGGAATTATGTCGTCAAATTGTTCAGTTGCAACCGAAAGTTTTGGTATTATTTGAACTAAATGAATTTGGTTTATATGCAATTGAAAAAGAGTTGGGTCAGTTTTCTGCAGAGCTACCCATAATTGCAATACTTGGCTCAGTACAGAATCAACAACGAGTAGAAACTGTATGTCGAAAGTTTGAGGTAAACACGATTTACCACGCTGCGGCCTATAAACATGTTCCCTTGGTTGAGCAAAATATAAGTGAGGGTATTAGTAACAATGTATTTGGCACATTATGTTGTGCTCAAGCAGCGATAGCTTCTAAAGTAGAAACATTTGTGTTGATTTCAACTGATAAAGCGGTACGACCTACCAATACAATGGGTGCCAGCAAACGCTTTGCCGAGCTAGTCTTGCAAGGATTAGCAGAGAATAAAGAGTCGAATCCAGATACTCGTTTTACTATGGTTCGGTTTGGTAATGTGCTCGGATCTTCGGGATCGGTTGTGCCTTTGTTCCGAGAGCAAATCGCTACCGGTGGTCCAATTACTGTTACAGATTCTCGAATTATTCGATATTTTATGACCATCCCAGAGGCAGCTGAATTAGTAATTCAAGCTGGGGCATTAGGTGAGGGTGGTGATGTATTCGTTTTAGATATGGGGGCACCTGTTAAAATTCTGGATTTGGCTGAACGAATGATTCACTTAAGTGGTTTTAGCTTAAAGAGTGATGATTTTCCAGATGGTGATATTGAGATTAAAATTACAGGCCTGAGACCAGGTGAAAAGCTATATGAAGAGTTATTAATTGGTGATAATGTTTCAGAAACTAAACATAGTAAGATTTTGCGTGCACAAGAGAGCGTAATCCCTTGGGAGCAACTAAACGATATTTTGCAAAAACTTGAGTATGCCAATAATGTGTACGATTATCAAGAGATAAGAGAGCTATTATTAGCTCATGTAGACGGGTTCCAGCCTCAGTGTGGAATTGAGGACAGGTTGAACTAAAGTACGCACTCAGTTCAATTCAATGAGTGAATACTAACCCTAGTGTATAATTTATCCAAATTTAAGGAATAGCAGATCATGTGCGGAATCGTTGGTGGGATTGCAGAGCGTAATCTAGTGCCAATATTACTGGAGGGCTTGAGACGACTTGAGTATCGAGGATATGACTCTTCAGGAATAGCAGTGCAAAATGAAAATAATACTCTTAAACGTATCCGTTCATTGGGTAAAATTAAGAGTCTACAAAATAAAATAGATCAAGAATCAGAGGTGTTATCCGGGACATTAGCAATCGCTCATACTCGCTGGGCGACACATGGTGTACCATCTGAAAATAATGCTCACCCACATTTAAGTAACAACAGTGTGGCTGTTGTTCATAATGGCATTATTGAGAACTATCAGAACCTGAAACAAAAACAGCAAAAACAGGGCTATGTATTCGAATCAGAAACAGATACGGAGGTAGTAGCCCATGCCATTCATGCTCATTTAACACCAGGTAACGATATTTTTACGGCGGTAAAGCATGCTATTGCAGAGTTTGAAGGTGCTTATGCTATTGGCGTGATTGATAAAGCTGATCCGAATATTTTGATTGCCGCGCGAAAGGGAAGCCCATTAGTGATTGGGCTTGGTATAGGTGAGAATTTTATTGCTTCTGATGTATCAGCTTTATTACCGGTAACACAAAATTTTATTTTTCTTGAAGATGGTGATATTGCAAAGATATCTCGTGATGAAGTACTGATTTTTGATGAACAAGGTCAATTGGTTGAGCGGCCTATTAAACAGTCTAATTTATCTGCAACAACAGTGGAGTTAGGTGAGCATAAGCATTATATGCACAAGGAGATTTTTGAACAGCCACAGGCAGTGATTGATACGCTTGAAGGTCGTATCAGTCAGCAGCATGTTTTAGTCTCAAGCTTTGGCCATCAAGCCGAGGAAATTTTTCGATCAGTGCAACAAGTTCAAATCATTGCCTGCGGGACTAGTTACCATGCAGGATTAGTTGCTAAATATTGGTTTGAAGATATTCTAAATATGTCATGCCAAGTTGAAGTGGCAAGTGAATATCGTTATCGTAATCCTGTTGTACAAAATAATACGCTATTTGTCACTGTCAGCCAATCAGGTGAAACAGCCGATACCTTAGCAGCATTGAAACAACTTAAGTCATCAAGAAATTTAAATATTCCCACCCTAACTATTTGTAATGTTGCTGAATCTAGTCTTACAAGGGAATCAGACTTAACTTGTCTAACTCATGCAGGACCGGAAATTGGTGTTGCCTCAACCAAAGCTTTTACCACTCAATTAGTTGTTTTAGCTTTGTTGTTGGTTAGCATAGGAAAGTTGCAAAAAAGAATCACGGATGAACAAGAACAGCGTATTGTTCAAGGTTTGCAGAAATTACCAAACCTGATCAATAGTGCTTTAGAACAAGAAGATACGATTAAAGATATCGCTAAACTGTTTGCTGATAAACAGCACGCATTGTTTCTTGGGCGTGGCACTATGTATCCGATCGCTCTGGAAGGCGCATTAAAACTTAAAGAAATTAGCTATATTCATGCCGAGGCTTATCCTGCAGGTGAATTGAAACACGGGCCCCTAGCGTTAATTGATGAAAATATGCCTGTTATTGCTATTGCTCCCTTGGATGATTTATTAGAAAAACTTAAATCTAACTTACAAGAAGTTAAAGCACGAGGTGGGCAGATGATTGTGTTTGAAGATGAGCAATCGCAGCTTAGTTCGGAAAATAGTTTTAAGGTTTTAAAAGTAACCAATAATGTAGGCCGGATCACAGCACCAATAACATTTAATATTGCCTTACAGTTACTGAGTTATCACGTGGCGTTGATTAAAGGTACTGATGTTGATCAGCCTCGAAATTTAGCTAAGTCAGTAACAGTCGAATAACATCACGTTGATATTAAAATAGATAGTGACTGTGAATGAATAAAGACAATAATATATTCACTCGTAGCCTGTATGCTACGGATGCAAGTATGTATCAAATGCTTCCGCAAGCAGTAGCAACACCAAAAAACCGTGATGAAGTCATAGCTATGGTACTGGAATGTGCGGAACTACGACTGCCTGTGCTAGCAAGAGGTGCTGGTACAAGCCTAACGGGCCAGTCGATTAACGATGCTGTTCTGTTAGATTTGTCTAGACATATGACAAGAGTTATTGAGCTAAACCTAGAAGAAAATTGGGTGAGAGTTGAGCCTGGAATGGTATGTGGGGAGTTGAACGAATACCTCAAACCACATAATCAGTATTTTGCACCTGACCCAGCAACACTAGATCGTGCATGTATAGGAGGAATGATTGCAAACAATTCAGCCGGAATGAGATCGGTGCATCATGGCATGACTATAGACCATGTACTTGAATTGGATCTGATTCTAGCGGAGGGAGATATTCTTAGGCTTGCCCCCTTGAATGACTTAGAGCTTGAAAGAAAGTGTAGTCAAAACGATCGTGAGGGGAATATCTATAGACGTATTCGTACTATAATCAGAGAAAACTCCGACGAGATACAATCTAGATATCCTCAAGTTATTCGTCACTCCGGTGGGTATGCGTTGGATGCCTTGGTTGATATAAAACCATGGAATTTAGCAAAATTGATCTGCGGTAGTGAAGGAACTTTAGGGATCATTCTAGAGGCTAAGTTGAATTTAACGGAAAAGCCTCGATTTAGTGCTATTTGTTTGGCCCACTTTAAAACATTGGAAGCTAGTTTACGAGCAGCAGCTATAATTGTAAAAGGAGGAGCTACTGCAGCAGAGTTGATTGATGGAGTTATTCTTAAGCAGGCACGCAAACACCCCCTCACACGAGAAATTTGCTCACAGATTGATGGGGAGCCTGCCTCAGTATTAGTGATAGAAACACAAGGTGATATTCTCGAAGAAGTTATTGCCCAAATAAAAAATATTGCACATAGCATAGCTAAGCTCGCATACAGTAACCCTATTATCGTAGATGAAACAAAAATCAAAGCAGTTTGGAAAATGCGGTCAAGCGCTCTTGGTTTAATGACGACGATAGAGGGAGCAAGAAAGCCTATTCCATACATTGAAGATGCCGCTGTTCCTCCAGAATTTCTTGCTGATTATGTATTAGATGTACTTGAAATATGCCAGCGTTATGATCAACCTGTTTCTTTGTTTGGACATGCTAGTGTAGGCCTTATTCATATCCGTCCGTTGCATGATTTACATCATCAGGTGGATATTAATCAGATGAAAAAAATTCAAGCGGAGGTCTTTCCACTGGTACAAAAATATGGGGGGGCATGGAGCGGGGAGCATGGAGATGGAATAGTGCGTGGCGGCTATAATAAGTTGTTTTTTGGTAATGAAATCTATGAGGCATTTCGTGAGATAAAACAACTTTTTGACCCTGAAGGCCGAATGAATCCTGGAAAAATTTTGGACACCCCACCGATTGACACCCATCTACGTTTTGGTCCGAACTATCATTCTACTGAACAACTGACACAGTTTCACTATAGGGAACAAGGAGGCATGTTGGCTGCGACCGAACAATGCACCGGAGTAGGTGCCTGTAGAAAAAGCCTTTCAGGAGTGATGTGCCCGTCTTATATGGCGACGAGAGATGAAGTTCATAGTACTCGTGGAAGAGCAAATGCATTGCGGTTAGCTCTTTCTGGACAACTGGGCGAGGGAGCACTATCGGGACATGAAGTTAATGCTACGATGGATCTTTGCCTTGCATGTAAAGGGTGTAAAGGGGAGTGCCCAAATAGTGTAGATATGGTTAAACTTAAGTCAGAAGTTCTATATCACCATCAAAGTAAATATGGGGTTAGTATACGAACTAGATTTTTTGCCGCTCTTCCAAGGTTGGCTATTCTCGCGACTGGTTGGCGATCTCCCTTTGTAAATAAACTATTTTCTAACAGAGTATTTCGAGTGTTTTTGAGCAAGACCTTAGGAATAACACCTGAAAGAAAGTTTCCTACGTTCACGAAACAACGATTGAGTAAATGGTTTGAAATGAGGAGAAAGTCACAAAATAGTAATCAGGTAATACTTTTTAATGATACCTATACAGAATATTTTCAGCCTCAAGTTGGTCGTGCAGCTATTGAATGCTTAGAGGCCGCAGGCTATGAAGTTGTGTTGGCAACATTTGGCGATAGTCAGAGAATCTCCATCACTCATGGCCTACTGGAAACGGCTAAGGAAAAAGGCAATCGCCTATTCAAAAAACTGGATAGGTTAGTAGATACTGAAATTCCCATATTGGTATGTGAACCTAGTTGCGCTTCTGCATTGGCAGATGATTTGCCTGATCTGTTGGATGATGAATCTTTGGCATCAAAAATAGCAAAACGAGTCATGATGATCGACCACTTTCTTGAGCAGGAATTGAGTGCTGGACGGAGTGAAATAATATGGAAACTACCATACGAGCATGTAAACCCACATTTTTTAGTTCACGGGCACTGTCACCAAAAAACGCTTGATAGCTCGCTATGGGCAAATAAGTTGCTTCAGCGTATACCTGGCTCTATTGTTAATGATTCTGAGTCTGGATGTTGTGGCATGGCGGGTACTTTTGGTTATGAAAAAGAGCATTTTAAGTTGTCAATAAAAATTGCAAGGCAACGTTTAATACCTAAATTAAACAAAACAAGTAGTCAATCTTGGCTGGTTAGCAATGGTTTTTCATGCCGTCACCAGATTTCTGATTTGACAAAGAGAAAATCACTTCATGTTGTTGAAGCTTTACGTATGTTTATTGAAACAAAAAATATACAGTAATCAGAAAAAGTAGAAAAATATAGTTGAATAGTTCATTAAGAGTAGCTATTAGTGTTGTCAGTGATTAACTTAACTAGCTACTCAGAAAATAATGGGCCTATGTGTCCTAATTCAATCAAAGGTGAATTATTGCAATGGTTAACAATCAATATAAACAACGTTATGTAATATGAGCGAATTAAGTGATACTAAAAAATCAACGATATATATTATTCAGGCTGTCATAGTAGGAATTCTTCCTGTACTGCTATACCCAATTATTACCGAAAAACTGAATCCAGATGTTTTTGGTATTTATGCTTTAACAATTGTATACACATCAATTTTGATAGGAATTGCAAATTTAGGTTGTATTGTTGGTTATGAAAGAAATTTTTTTTTGGTAGAAACATCCAATGAAAAGAGTGGTAAATTACTGACTACTACTCAGTTATTTGTCTTGACACTGTTCTTTATTGTTGTTCTTGTAGGCAGCTTTTTTAGTGAACCGATTTCGATGTTGTTATTTAATGACTCATCCTTTGCACTGCTGTGGCAGCTTGTTTTAGCCTCAACTTGTATTTCTACCTTTTCCCAATACTATTTAACGTATCTGAAGAATGTTGGGTTAGCAAAGACTTTTTTTCAGATCACCATCTTACAGGCTACCATCAACTTTATTGTCGCGTGGGTTTTGTTGATGAATACAGATTACGGTATCTACTCGCTAGCCTATGCATTGCTCGTCTCAAATACGGTTATGCTCTTAGTCGCAATTCATAATCAATTATCAAGGCTCTCTCTAGGGCTTGACAAACAATTATTGATTGAGGTTTTGAGGATTTCACTGCCGTTAACTCCGCGGGTGTTGTTTGGTTTTATCAATACGCAATTCGACAAGATAATGTTGGGTATTTTGGCAAGTATGAGTAATGTTGGTGTTTACGCCATCGCCCAAAAAATAGCGTTGTTTATTTTTGTGTTCATGACGGCGCTAGATCGAACATTCAAGCCCAAAGTATTTCGGATGTTATTTTCTGATGATAAACCGGAGGATATCGGTAAATACCTTACAAAGTTTGTTTTTATATCTTTGCTGCCTGCACTGATGCTTATACTCTTTTCTTTCGAAGTTGTGACGTTGTTGTTATCAGAAGCATATTCAGACGCAACAAGCATAATTGTTGTGCTTAGCATTTACTATGCATCACTGTTTATTGGGAAAATAAATGGAATACAGTTGACCTATGCAAAAAAAACTTGGCTCATCTCAAAATTAACTTTATGGGGGGTACTGCTTAATGTGATACTAAATGTACCTTTTATTTACTTGTGGGGCGCTATAGGTGCTGCATTTGCGACAACAATAGCTTCTCTTATTCTGACAGGTATAACTTATCATTATGCACAAAGGTATGCTCCAATTAAGTTGGAGCTCGGATATATTTATTGGATGTATATTGTTTTGATATTATCTTCTTTTGTTATCATTGGCATCGAAGTTAACATTATTGACATTGATTATTATTTGGCTTTTGGCATGAAATTGGTTTTTGTATTGCTCTATATGTATTTAGGTAAACAAGCCGGTGTAATTAGATGGGAAGATATTAAAAAAACGATGCAGATCATTAAAATAAAAACACGAACTATTGATTAATCTATTCATCATAGTTATATAAAAGTAAGTAACCGTGACTGAATCAGAGCAGTTGATTCTTGCGGTGATGTAGCGGCGTATACATCTACATACTTAAACAAATACAACCGCAATATTAAGGATAGCATATGGCTAAGGCTCTAATTACTACCGTTCCTTTTTGTGATAGGAACAGGTTGCCACTTGAACTCCTAGAGAATGAAGGGGTCGAGTACTTGGTTAACCCACTCAATAAGAAATTAACAGAGGATGAATTGGCAGAAATGGTCACCGATTTTGATGTGATTATTGCTGGAACTGAACAAATTACGGCGAAAGTCATGGACCGCGCTCCTAATCTCAAAATGATCTCGCGTGTTGGTGTCGGGTTAGATGGTATTGACCTAGCAGCAGCAGCAGAGCGAGGTATTGTTGTTTCATATACTCCTGAAGCGCCGGCGCCCGCAGTTGCTGATCTTACTCTTGGGCTGATTTTGACTTTATTGCGTTCGGTACATATTTCCAATGCTGAAATGCACGAAGGTATCTGGCACAGATATTTTGGAAGAAGGTTGGCGGAAGTAACAATAGGAATTATAGGTGTTGGACGTATTGGGACTCGAGTATTAAATAGAACGAAAGTTTTTGGAACGCCACGGATTTTGGTTAATGATATTATGCCTGATCGCAATTTGGGGCGTGAATTTAAACTGGAATGGGTAAGCAAAGAGAAGCTGTTCCAGGAAGCAGATATCATAAGTTTACATGTTCCGCTTACTCATTTAACTAAAAATATGATTAGGAAGGAGCAGCTTCTTAGCATGAAAAAGGATGCGATCATTATCAATACTGCTAGAGGGGGAATCATCAATGAGAAAGATCTTTATGAGGTGATGCAGTCGGGTCATTTAAGTAGCGCAGCAATTGATGTTTTTGATTTTGAACCGTACACTGGCCCGCTTCGTGATATCCAGCGTTGTTTATTGACTGCACACATGGGGTCGATGTCTATCGATTGTAGGACAAGAATGGAAATTGAAGCGACAGAAGAGGCTGTACGTTTTCTGACGGGAAAAGCACTAGAAGGAGTTGTGCCAAAAGAAGAATATGAAGTTCAAAGTCAAGGGTTGTGAAGAACAGTCAATAGCTGCAGACGATTTTAAAATGTAGATAGAAGGTATGTAAAAAATGTCTGATATTCATTGTTAATGGTAAACCAATTAAAATCAGAGGCGTTGAGGTTGAGTGACTAAAGCAAAAAAGAGAATGTGGAGTACTACTGGTACAGCGAGAGAATTTATTACTAAGGATGTTCAAATTATTATGTGTGCTATTAGTGTAAAAGTATACATGCTACCAGTATTATGAAACTAACAACGACCTTGAATGGATGAGAAAATGGTAAATATTTGTGTAATGATGGCAAAATTAAATTCCATATTTTGGGATTTTGATGGTGTAATTAAAGATTCGGTAGCTGTAAAGTCAGATGCCTATGAACAACTGTTTAAATCGTTCGGAAGTGATGTCGCTAAAAAGGTGAGAAGTCATCATGAATCAAATGGAGGAATGTCTCGCTACGACAAATTGCCACTCTATCTGAAGTGGTCCAACCAATCGATCTCACAGACATTAATCGATAAGTACACTGATAAATTCTCTGCCTTGGTCAAGCAGGAGGTGATTGAGTCGGAGTGGGTGGTAGGAGTGCTTGATTACATTAAAAATAATTCACAGAATCAAAGCTTTTTCATTGTTACCGCTACCCCTCAATCAGAGATTGAAGAAATTTTGAATGAGTTACAGATTAGGCAGTACTTCCTCAGTGTAATTGGTTCCCCCACTGAGAAAAGTGATGCAATTAGGACTTTACTCACCGAATACAATGTTGAACGCGATAAAACGGTTATGATTGGAGATTCTAGTAGTGATTATAAAGCTGCTATAGCAAATCATGTTCCATTTGTTCTGCGATGTACTGATTTGAATAAAGATTTACAAAATACATTAGACTGTCCGATGATAAAGGATTTCAGTAGTGAATAGATTAGAAGCAATAACCGCTATTAGAAAAAAACTACGTAATGGAGGACATAGTATAGGTAGTTGGATGCAAATTCCGCATTCATCAATAGCTGAAATTATGGGACAAGCCGGTTACGACTGGGTGGCCGTGGACATGGAGCATGGAGCGATATCTGCACACCAATTACCAGATATCTTTCGTGCACTGGAATTAGGCAATACACTTCCGTTGGCTAGATTGGCACAAGGAAATACTAAAGACTGCAAACAAGCTTTAGACGCGGGTGCTGGCGGCGTTATTATTCCAATGATAGACAGCGCGGAACAATTAGAAAATGTAAGAGATGCTGTGCGATGGCCTCCTGCCGGAAAACGAGGCGTTGCGTTTTCTAGAGCAAATTTGTTTGGTGAGTATTTTGAACAATATATGGATGAAGCTCAGCAGCCATTGCTGATTGCAATGATTGAGAATGTTAATGCTGTTAATAATTTAGAGAATATTTTACAAGTTGAAGGTCTTGATGCCATTTTGATTGGCCCATATGACTTATCGGCCTCTATGGGGATAACTGCTAATTTTGAGCATCCTAATTTCATCGCACAGATGTTAAAAATAAAGCTTATTTCAGACAAATTTGAGATTCCATGTGGTATCCATGTAGTTGAACCCTCGGCGGATGTTGTTGATGAAAAACTTACGGATGGATATCGATTCTTAGCATACTCAATGGATAGTGTATTTTTGAATTCAGTAGTTAAAATTCCCGTTTAATTGAATAAAGGACATATAGGTATATGAAAGCAATTGCTGTTATACCCGCTCGCATGGGGTCATCTAGGTTTCCAGGTAAACCGATGGCAAAAATTCACGGTATTCCAATGATTGGTCACTGCTATTATCGAACCGATATGTGTCAAGACCTTACTGCGACCTATGTCGCGACCTGTGATAAAGAGATCTATGACTACATTTGTTCTATAGGTGGGCGTGCAGTTATGACCTCTGATAAACATGAACGGGCAACTGACAGAACTGCTGAGGCAATGATAAAAATAGAAGAGGAATTGGGAGATGAAGTTGACATTGTCGTCATGGTACAAGGCGATGAGCCAATGGTGACACCTGAAATGATAACCGAATCACTTATGCCATTCCGCACGGATAAAAATGTGAGCGTTGTTAATTTAATGTCCTCCATGACTTCTGTTGAAGAGTTTGAAGATCCCAATGAAGTGAAGGTGGTTGTCAATATAGAAAGTGATGCGATTTACTTTTCTAGAGAAGCCATTCCATCTAGAAAAAAAGGGATCTTAGATGTACCAATGTTAAAGCAAGTTTGCATTATTCCTTTTAAAAGAGACTACTTATTAAAGTTTAATGAAATGCCAGAAACAGAACTCGAAAAAATTGAATCTGTTGATATGATGAGAATTATTGAAAATGCTGAACCTGTGAGAATGGTGATGACACAGGCAAAGTCATTTAGTGTAGATACGGAGGAAGATAGGACTCGTGTTGAAAGTGAAATGGAGTTTGACGTACTGATGAGTCAATATAGCCATACTGATGCCTGAGTGTAGAATTTGTAGTGCTAGTAATGAGTACCAAAGTATTAGAGCTCCATATGTCTTTGGCGGAAGAGATGAGCATAAGTTTTGGCAATGTGACAAATGCGATGGAATCTACCTACACCCTGTATTAAGTGAACAAGAAGAGAAAAGATTCTATTTGCAAGAGTTTGAAAAATTCATGTCTACCAGAGTGGGAGATCATCGCGATTGGACTAATGCAGAAAAACACAAAATAACTAATCAAGATCAGGTCGCAAGAAGACTCCCTTTTGTTGAAAAGTATTTACAAGAAGGAATAGATCTTCTTGAGGTAGGGTGTTCCAGTGGTTTTATGCTTGATGCCTTTCGAGAAAAGGGAGCAAAGTGCATAGGTGTGGAACCTTCTGGTGAGTTTGGTGACTTTCTTGCTCAATCCGGCTATCAATATGTAAATGACATAAATGATTTGGAAGATAAAAAGTTTGATGTGATCACTCACTTTTTTGTTTTTGAACATATCTCCGATCCATTTGGCTTTTTAACAAAAATGCAAGGTTTGTTGAAAAATAATGGGGTTATGATTGCTGAGATACCATGTGCAAATGATCCCTTGACTTCTATTTATGATATCGAAGCGTTTGAGAAGTTTTATTGGTCAATCGCCCATCACTACTATTACACGCCTAAATCACTTAAATATATTTTAGATGAACTTGGTTACAATTACGAGTTAGTGCCAGAGCAGAGATACGATCTGTCGAATCATATGACATGGATGAATGAAGGACGGCCTGGAGGACAATTCAAATACAGTGAGCAACTAGGCAATGAAGTTAATAAGGCTTATTCAGAACACCTCAAAAAAACTTGGCAGTGCGATACGATGTTTTTGTATATGTGGAAATAAATAATGGCTAATTATTTAGTAACAGGTGCTGCAGGATTTATTGGGGCGGCGTTAACAAAAAGGCTGTTAGCTGATGGCCATAAAGTGGTGACAATTGATAACTTAAGCACTGGTTTTATTGAAAATATTCCTGAAGGGACAGTTTTTATTGAAGGTGACTGTGCTGATCCAGATATTTATAGTAAAATTCCTCAAGGAAATTTTGATGCTATTTTCCACATAGCAGGCCAAAGCTCAGGTGAAATTAGTTTTGATGATCCTATTTATGATATCCGTACGAACACTGAATCAACGATATTATTACTGAAGTTTGCGTTAAGAAATGGCTGTACTAGGTTTATTTACGCTGGCACTATGTCTGTCTATGGGGATAAACCGGACAGACTGATCAACGAAGATGAAGAATGCAAACCACAATCTTTTTATGGGGTGGGGAAGCTTGCAAGTGAACACTACATGAAGATATATGAACAATATGGTGTTAACAGTACAAGCCTTCGGTTATTTAATGTGTATGGACCTGGACAGAACTTAAGTAATATGAGACAAGGTATGGTTAGCATATTTATGGCCCAAATGCTTGAGAAAAGCTCTATTCTCGTCAAAGGTTCTGGTGAACGATATCGAGATTTCGTTTTTATTGATGATGTAGTTGGCTTTTTTATAAAGAGTGTAACTGAAAAAAAATCTTTTAATAAAGCTATAAATATTGGCACAGGTATAAAAAGTACAATAAATGAATTGCTATCACTGTTGTCTGATTTGCATGATAAAGACGTCGAGGTACTCTACAAAGGAAATACATCAGGAGATATACATGGAATTAGAGCATCTACAAGTGAATTGAATCGAATATACGGAGAAGCTCAACTAATCAAGTTGCAAGTAGGACTAGAAAAAATGTATAGGTGGGCTAGGGATACTTTAAAGTAGATGGTTTCTAATTAAAATGGCCGTTGATGCGAGATATTAAAAAGCGATGTGTAAAGAAATAATCTAATGAATATTATAGAGCCTCTAGTAGTCTATTTTTATCGTATCTCAGTGTTAAGGCGATTACTGCTGCCAGTTCTTAAATTTCTTTGCAGGAAGAAGTTAGATGCCAGTTCCTTACGTCACATTTTTGATTTATATCATGATATTGGTATTGGAAAATATACCTACGGTGGATGCTTTGATCATTTAAAAATTGCACCAGGCACTATTATTGGCCGTTACTGCTCAATTGCTTCCGGTGTTTATATTATGTCAACGAACCATAATATTTCGTATATGACAACCCATCCATTTTTATTCAAACCCTATCTTGGTTTTGCTGAACAGGATAATAGAGATGTTAAACCAGTTAAAGTAGGCAATGATGTCTGGATTGGGACTAATGCGATTATTCTACCAAGTACTTCTAGCATCGGTGATGGTGCAGTTGTAGCTGCAGGTGCTGTTGTTACAAATAGCGTACCTCCATATGCTGTTGTTGCTGGAGTACCAGCAAAAGTTATACGGTATAGATTCAGTCCAGAAATAATGACTCTGCTATTGGAGTCTCAATGGTGGTATTGGAGTGAAGACAAGGTGTTTGAAAATTGGAGATCATTTATGGATGAAGATAAATTTAGAGAATTGTTAGGTTCCTCTGAGTTAAATAAATTTACAGAGCGAGAGAAATAGTATGGCGTTGACCAAAAAAATATTTTGGTACCTTTCTAAAATAGCAGTATTAAAATCTGTTCATGAAAATGAAGAAATGAGTAATGCATGGAATTCTTCTTTAGAATTATTTCCAAACCTCAGTGACCATTATGCGACTGATAAATTATCAGGGGAGAGCCTATCTCGCATTCGGATGCTTATATGTGCGCAAGCGGTTTTCATGACTCGTGTTGTTCGCTCATTAATAGATGAAGGGATAAAGATCAAAACCTATGCTGATATTGGTGATTCTGATGGGACAACCCGGATGCTATTCCAAAAAAACATAGGGATTTCTGAGCTATCAACCATTGGAATTAATATTCAACCAGAGGCTGTAGAGCAGATCCGCTCACGAGGGTTAGATGCTGAGTGTATGGACGCAATGAAAATGTCAGAAAAAGGGTTAAAATATGATGTTGCATCTATATTTGAAACACTTGAGCATCTTCCTGATCCCATTGGTTTTCTTCGTGCGATGCAAGATGTTGTTAGCGAACGTTTGATTATATCCGTGCCATTAATTGTACGGAGTAGAGTCGGGCTGGGCTATCTCAAAGGTAATTGGCCAAAGTCAAAAAGAGCGACAATTGCAAATAATCATATTTTTGAACTTGCACCTGAAGACTGGAACAAATTATTTTTGCATACAGGGTGGCGAGTTGATGTAAGTTGGCAAATAAGGCAATTTCCACGGATGGGCTTATTACACATGATTATGAAGTTTGCTTGGCGTAAGATTTCATTTGAGGGTTTTTACTTCGTCTCATTGGTTAGAGATGACAAGTATTCATCTCGATATATTGAAGGTTAGCAGGATATATTTCAATTTAACAAAATGATGGATAAGAATACCTTAGATCTTAGTAACGATGGATATATGTCCCCTGAACTTGCTAGGTTATATAACCAAATTGCAGACGATATCCGTCAAGAATATATAGATCTTGTAAATAATTTATCTAAAAAACATAGACATGATCGTGATTGGTTTGTCACCCCTTTTGCATGTAGGAACACCTATGTTTGTCCTGTATTTGAAGAAGTAGTCAGAATTTTTTTTATAAGAGAAGTTGTTGACAGAAACATAGTCGATGGAGGTGTTAAAACGATCATTGTGGACTCGCCTTTCATGGCGAAGGTGATGAAATTACATCTTCCTAACTCTGTACAGATAATAGCAAAACAAAGTAAAGCTCAATATTATTTATTTTATATATTAAGCGTTTTTAGTGGACTTATTAAATATATTATTTCAACATTATTGCGGTATCTATCCTTCAAAGTGGCGTCGTTAATTACAGGCACAAATCACGATGACAATTACAGTGAACCAATGGTTGTAATGGAGACTTATGTATATAGCAACTCGTTTGATAAAGGAGATTTCAGTGACCGCCATTTCCATGAAATAAAATCACACCTAAATGAGTCACAAGCTAACAAGCTGCTATATATTCCTACTTTTTACCAAGTGCGTAACTCATTTACACTTTACTTGAAAGCATTCAAATCGAAAACAAACTTCTTATTTGTTGAAAAGCATATATCTTTAGTGGATATACTCTATCCAATACTACATCCGTTTCGGTTGAGTTACGGCGAACTCAATGTCAATATTCGCGATATAGATATTTCACAGATGGTAAACCATTTTTTACTTCGTTATAGCACGCATACAAGTTCACTATATGCAATTTTGAAATATCGTTTTTGCTGTAACTTGAAAGAAGACAGTTCTATTGCAATTAATCAAGTTGTGCGGTGGTATGAAAATCAGGAAGTTGATCATGGTTCGATATTGGGATGGCGCGCATATTCTAACTCTCTTCGAGTAACTGGTTATATGGATTTTTTTGCTTCAAGTAATTATTTGTGTGCGTATCCCATTCCTATTGAACATGATTTGAGAATGACACCTGACTTTATTGGTGTTTTGGGCGAAGGGTTAATTGAGCGACATAAAAAATATTGTGATGCTTTAAATATAGGAGTAGTTCCGTCTTTTAGGTTTGCTATACCTACTGTGAATGAACAAAGAATGAATAAATTTACGGATGAAATTAAAGTTCTTGTTACATTGCCTATATCGCAAAATCACATTAATACAGTTATAAAAATTATAAGTGGTCTTTCAGGGATAAATGATAGCCATAGAGCTCCAATACTATTTGTTATTAAACCTCACCCAGCATCAACTTTCTCTCTCGATGAGCGTTGTCTAGAACGAAATAATGTTCAATATACTGTAGTAGAAATAGAAGACTCATTGTCTACGTTGTTGATGAACGTAAATCTGATTCTTAGCACTGCTAGCAGTACTCTTGTAGAGGCCATAATGTACGGTGTTCCAGCTATACTCGTTTCATCAACTCAATCACTGAGAGAAAATGTTATACCAGAATTCGTTCCAGATAATTTGTGGGAGGAGGTATATAGTGCTGAGGAGCTGCATGAGGCTCTCGTAGAATATAAGCAAAGCAGTAATCAATTAACTGTGGATGAACTGAATTTACTAAACTCAAAAATTGTGGGATTACAACCAAATAAGAAAAATGTGCTTACCCTGTTTTCTGACTTTGATTACTAAAAAGTTAGAGTGTTTTTAGGGAAGTAAGCTAGTTAACTTTAATTGAAGTTTTAAGATGATGCTTTTGGTTTGTTATTGATGTGGCTCATATCAATATTATTCCGGGTTAATGGTATTGGGCGATAGTTTTACGATGAATATTGGCCTAACTTAACTAACCAATTGTCCATAGACCTGTAGTTCAAGTAACATCACGTCTGAACAGCTATATTAGTTTTACCTCTATGATGTAGAGATATAAAGTAGAATTACATTATGAAAAAAAAGCACATTCTTATTACTGGCGGCAGTGGACTATTAGCTACAAATTGGGCTTGCGTAGTTAGAAACGGCTGGGATGTAACATTAGGAATACATCAACACAAAGTTCATATCGAAGGTGTTGATTCCTGTCTGTTGGAACTTAATGACTTTTCATTATTGGAAGATCAGCTTGAGCAACTTGCTCCAGACTTAGTTATACATACTGCGGGGATGACGAGTGTCGATAGGTGTGAAAAAGAACCTGAATTAGCTGAACAAGTAAATGCTGTGATTGCCAGAAATATTGCGAGAGCAACAGCAAAAAGGAAAATTTCTTTAGTTCATATTTCTACAGATCATTTGTTTTCTGGAGATAATAGTTTTTCTACAGAAGAGAGCCTAGTGGAGCCTATTAATGAATATGGTCGAACTAAGGCTCTTGCTGAAAAGTGGGTACAAGCTGAGAATCCCAAGGCATTGATAATTCGTACAAACTTTTTTTGTTGGGGGCATGGCCACAGGAAGTCGTTTAGTGATTGGCTCATATACAACTTGCGTGAAGGTCAAGAGCTAAGTTTGTTTGATGATGTATATTTTAGTCCAATACTTGCTGATACTTTGGTGTTAGTAGTACATGAACTTGTCGAGAAAAGAATTTCCGGTGTGTATAATCTTGTTGGTGATGAGCGAATATCTAAATATGATTTCGCAATTACATTATGTAATGAATTTGACTTATCCGCTGGTTTGATTCGAAGGCAACAAGTGAAAAATTCCAGTTTACAGGCGAAACGACCTAGAGATATGTCATTAGATAATCAAAAAGTTCGAAAACTTTTAGGAAGAAAGATAGGTACGGTAACTCAATTTTTATCAATGTTGCATAATCAGGAAACTGAGGGACGTAGAGCAGAACTCCTCAATGCAATTAGCTAATTAATATTTAGGAAAGACATGTCTATATTGACAGGAAAATCAATTCTTATTACAGGTGGAACGGGTTCGTTTGGCCATGCATTTGTGCCAATGATGTTAGAAAAATACAATCCATCAAGGTTAGTTATTTTTTCTCGTGATGAAATGAAGCAATGGGAGATGGCTAAGTTATTCGCTGGAGATCCACGCGTACGATTTTTTATTGGCGATGTTCGAGATAAAGATCGCTTACATCGTGCTTTAGATGGTGTTGACTATGTAGTTCATGCAGCGGCAACAAAAATTGTACCTACTGCTGAATACAACCCTTTTGAATGCGTAAAAACAAATATCAATGGTGCTATGAACGTAATTGATGCTTGTATAGATCAAAATGTTAAAGGTGTAGTGGCATTGTCTACAGATAAGGCAAGTAGTCCTGCCAACCTCTATGGTTCTACAAAACTAGCATCAGATAAACTATTTGTTGCGAGCAATGCTTATTCAGGCGTACATAATACTCGTTTTTCTGTGGTGAGATATGGAAACGTTATGGGGTCTAGAGGCTCGGTTATTCCATTTTTCTCATCGTTAGCTGATAGTGGTCGCCTACCAATTACTGATACTAGAATGACACGTTTTATGATTACCTTAGAAGAGGCTGTTGAGTTGGTTTGGCACGCATTTGAAGATATGGTCGGCGGTGAAATCTACGTTAAAAAAATACCATCAATGACAATAACTGATATTGCACAAGCTGTCGTACCTGATGCCGATATAGACATTATAGGTATTCGACCCGGTGAGAAGCTTCATGAGCAGATGATTAGTGAAGAGGACTCGTATTCAACTTATGAGTATGAAGACCATTATAAAATTCTTCCCTCGATTAATGCTTGGGGAAACGATCCTGAGAGAATTAAAGATGGTAAAAAGGTTCCTGAAGGGTTTATTTATACTTCAGATAAAAATTCAGATTGGTTATCGGTAGCAGATTTGCAGGTATGGATTGAGAAGAATAATAACAAGATAGGGAAAATCTAGTTGTGGAGAAAATCTATTATGGTAGGCACAGTATTGATGAAGAGGACATCCAAGCTGTTGTAGATTGCTTACGTAGTGGCTCCTTAACTCAAGGACCAAAAATTTCAGAGTTTGAGGAGGCAATCGCTAATTATGTGGGGGCTGAGTATGCAGTCGCAGTGTCTAGTGGTACCGCAGCTTTGCATCTAGCAATGTTGGCAGCTGAGATAAAAACCGCAGCTGCAGTTGTTACTTCTCCGATTACTTTTGCCGCAAGCTCAAACGCTGCTTTATATATTGGCGCTCGTCCAGTGTTTTCAGATGTGGATAAGGATACAGTTAATCTGTCAGCAGAGAAATTAGGGGAAACCCTAAAAAAGACTCCAAAAGTTGAAGCTGTGGTTCCGGTTCACTTTTCTGGATTGCCTTGTGACATGGCTGCTATCAAAAAACAATGTAGTAATTTCAACACTATTATTATTGAAGATGCGGCTCAAGCATTAGGAGCTAATTATCCAAATGGGAAAAAAGTAGGTTGTTGTGAAAATTCCTTAATGACAATATTTTCTTTGCATCCAGTAAAATCAATGACTTCCGGAGAAGGGGGGGTGATTACCACGAACGATGAGAAGGTATATCACAAACTTTTACGATTACGTAGTCACGGTATAATCAAAACTGGAGATGCCTATATTAATCCAAGTGCTGCTGAAACTGATGGTGTAGTGAACCCTTGGTACTATGAGATGCAAGAATTAGGATTTAATTATAGGATAACCGATATCCAATGTGCATTAGGTTTATCTCAGTTACGAAAACTTGACGATTTTGTCGAGAGACGGCGACATTTAGTTCAAAGGTATGATGACATTCTTTCAGAAATAGGCTTCATATCGGCAGCACAACAATTAGGTCGCAATAGGAGTGCACATCACCTCTATCCGGTTCTAATTGATTTTAATGCGATTGGAATCAGTCGGGCTAAACTTATGAATCAATTACGTGAACAAGGAATAATTGCACAAGTTCACCACATCCCTGTGCCGACCCATCCTTATTATCAGCAAAAAGGCTTTAATATGGATAGTTGCCCAAATGCGAACTCGTATTACCAACAAGCATTAAGTCTTCCATTGTATTTTGATTTAACAGAGTGTCAGCAAGACCATGTGCTTGGTGTATTAAAAGAAATATTGCCTTGAAGTTAGCTTTAGGTACAGTTCAATTTGGGTTACCGTACGGAATTGCAAATCAGGCTGGACAAACTAGTAAGTCCGAAGCTCAACATATTCTGCGTTGTGCACGTAATGCTGGAATAGACACACTGGACACGGCAATAGGGTACGGTGATAGCGAAGCTATTTTAGGAGGGATTGGAGTAAACGATTGGGCCGTTATATCTAAACTTCCAGCAATTCCTCCTTCATGCTCGAATGTTACAGAATGGGTTATTTCTTCTGTTCAAGAGTCATTAGGGCGACTTAATATTTCCTCACTTAGTGCGATTTTACTACATAGAGCTAATCAACTCCTCGAAGAGCATGGTTTTGAGTTATATCGTGCGTTGGTGTCTTTAAAAGAGCAAGGTTTGGTTGATAAGATCGGAATATCAATTTATGAACCTGAAGAACTTGATGCAATATTACCTCTCTATCAAATGGATTTGATACAGGCCCCATTTAATGTGTTCGACCAAAGACTAATTAAGACAAAATGGATATCTCGTCTTAAGGATAAAGGGGTAGAGTTGCATGTTAGATCAGCTTTTTTACAAGGCTTATTGTTAATGAAAGGCGAGGACAGACCACAAAAATTTGATAAGTGGAATGGCATATGGGAGTGCTATGATAATTGGCTACTGCAAAATAACTTATCTCGGTTACAAGCATGCATTCGGTATCCGCTATCATTCGATGGAATAAGTAGAGTGATTATTGGTGTGGAAAATCAATTACAATTGAATGAAATTATTACTGCTTCAATAGGAAGCGCGCCTTCTCTTTCTGATGGGGTGTCAGTGGATGATATAGAGTTGATTAACCCTGCGTTTTGGCCTGAGCTTTGAACGTGCAACTCATTAGGAATTAGTGATGGATATATTACTTGTTATTCGTGGGTTGGCTGCCTTATCCGTTGTTTTTTGGCATACGGCTGGTTTTCAAGGGGATATTCCTAGTGTCATTAATATGCCAGGAAGGACTGCAGTTTGGTTGTTTTTTGGTATATCAGGTTATGTAATATCATATGGATTTATTCATAGACGATATTCATTAACTGCAACGGGATTTAAGCATTTTTATATAAATCGCTTTCTGCGTATTTATCCACTCTTCATATTCCTTAGTTTTTTAAGTTGGCTCACTATTTTTTTGCAGACGGGTAATAGTCCCATTGATGTTAAGGACATTCCTGAGCAGTTGTTAGCATTCCAATTTGAACAAGACTATGTATTAAATGGGGTGTTTTGGACACTGGGAATCGAACTCCATTTTTATTTGCTGGCGCCGCTGTTGGTACTGCCGTTACTTGCGGATAGACTTAAAGTCGCAATTTTATATGGAGTGATACTTTATTCTATTGTTATCTTATGGAATGTTTTCGCGGTAATTAAGTTAGGGTGGAGTATTGACAGTAGGAATGTTATTGCTAATTTGCAGCATTTTATTATTGGTATGCTTGGTTGTCGGATTGTTGCCGACAAGCCGGATATTCTGCCAAGAAAACTGTTACTTCTTATCGCGATAGTGTTATTAGGCATTACCAATTGGTCTTATCACAATTGGTCGACTGGATATTGGACACTAGGCGTGATTGCTGTGGATATTGTTATATTGTTCTTAATCTTTTTACATGCAAGTAGTGAAAAGGTTTATTCGGGAAAAGGTTATATTTATATCGCTTTTTCTTTCATTGGAACGTTAGCGTATGGAATTTACGCGATACATGGCTATTTAATGAAAAATTTTCCAACCGTATTTGATGCACCAATAATATTGGCCAGTTCCTCATTATGTTTTGCCTATATTACGTACCAACTTATTGAACGCCCTGCGTTAAAGTTAAAGCGGCATTGAAACAACTATAGAATTATTTATATTTCGAAATGATAAAAAGGAGTGTTGATTTGAATTTAGAAATTGTTGCTGAGTTGGCACAAGGTTTTGAAGGGAAGGCTGAACAAGCACGGCTTTTAATAAATGCATCTGCCTCAGCTGGGGCAGATGCGGCTAAATTTCAGCTGGTATATGCTGATGAACTGGCGACGCCTGATTATCAATATTATGAATTGTTCCAGTCTTTAGAGATGGATGATGCTACATGGGAAAAACTAGCCAGTTATGCAAGAGAATTGAGAATCAAACTCTATGTTGATATTTTTGGTGAAAAAAGTCTCCAGTTAGCAGAAAAGATCGGTGTAGAGACTATAAAGTTACATGGTACAGATATTGCGAATATTGGACTTTTAAATAAAGTAGCCCATAGTAGTATCCCTAAAGTTATGCTTGGTGCTGGTGGGGCCTATAGAACTGAACTAATGAAAGCGATAGATATCCTTTCCGCTAAAGGAAAAGAAATAGTAGTTTTACTTGGCTTTCAAGGATATCCCACACCTACGGATATGAATCAAATTGCTAGGGTGAAGTTATTATCGGAAGAGATAGTCGAGCGTTTTACTAATGTGACAGTTGGATTTGCAGATCATGCTGATCCTGAAAGTCCATTGGCATATGCATTATCTGCGACAGCAATTGGTGCTGGTGCACGTGTAATTGAAAAACATCTTACGTTAGCTAAAAGTATGAAGCTTGAGGATCATGAAGCCGCTTTAAATCCAGATGAATTCACTACGTTTTGTGAGACCATGCGTAGCTGCCTAAGAGCGTTTGGCGAAAGCAATGTCCAGGAAGACTTTGGAATGAGTGAATCTGAGCTAGGTTATAGAACTATGATCCGCAGGCATGTTGTGGCGAGTAAAAACTTGGCAGTCGGTACAGAGCTATCCTCTTCTGATTTGGTATTAAAAAGGACATCCGAAGAAAATAGTATTCATTCATTGGAGCTTGCTTATGGAAAACGTATTCAAAGACAGCTTAATGAGAACGCCCCAGTTCTTGAAAATGATTTGATGGGATATTAACTATATGAATAGAACTCTTGTGGCGGCAATTGCATGTCGCAATCAAGGAACTCGGCTATATGGAAAGCCTCTTCAAAACTTGGATATTGAAAATAATATTCGAATACTCGATAACATTATTTCATGTATACAAACCATTGATTGTATTGATGAGATAGTACTGGGTATATCGGAAGGGTGTGACAATGAAGTATTCAAAACCTTTGCAGAAGAAAAAGGCCTTCGTTATGTGATGGGGGATGAAACTGATGTTTTGTCTAGGCTCATTTCTTGTGGCGAACTTGCACAGGCGACAGATATTTTTCGAATTACGAGTGAATCCCCATTTTTATACTTTGAGCCGGTAGAAAGTCTATGGCTTAGACACCAAAATGAAAAGGCCGATGCTACGTTCATGGATGATATTGTCGATGGATGTGGGTTTGAAATAATCTCTTTAAGGGCTCTCCAGCAATCCCACTCCTTGGGAGAAAATAAACATCGATCTGAATTATGTACGTTGTATATTAGAGAAAATCAACATGATTTCACTATTATAAAAGCGGACTCGCCCCAAACGTTAATTCGTAAAGATCTTAGGTTAACTGTAGATTACCCCGAAGATTTAGTTGTATGTAGGGCAATATATAATGAATTTTTAAACCAAGCCCCGAGAATTAAAGTAACTGATATCGTAGAGTTTCTTGATAAGAATACACAATTAATCAAGATGGTACTGCCTTATACAGAAGCTGGCTACTCCACGATGTATCAATAATTAATAAATGCTAAGTAAACTAGGATGAAAATGAAGAAGACGGCTGACTATACAAAATCTCGGGAATTTTCTGCTCGAATACATGACCTAATACCCGGTGGTGCACATACTTATTCAAAAGGGGATGACCAGTTTCCATATAATGCACCAGGAGCAATAGCTCGTGGTGAAGGGGCCAAGGTGTGGGACCTTGATGGAAATGTTTTTATCGACTGTAGTATGGGACTCACGTCTGTATGTATTGGTCATGGTTATAAGCCGGTAGCGCAAGCTGTAGCAGATGCAGCATTTCAAGGTACAAACTTCCAGAGACCTGCAGAAATTGAACTAGAAGCTGCTGAACTGTTTTTAAGTACAGTGGAATCAGGGGAGATGGTCAAGTTTGCTAAAAATGGCTCAACAGTGACAACTGCAGCCGTAAAATTAGCTCGAGCATATACACGGCGTAATCGTGTTGCACTTTGTAAAGAGCATAATTTTTTCAGTTTTGATGACTGGTTTATATCGACCACACCGTGCGATATAGGCATACCAAAAGCGACACGTGAAATGACGACACTATTTAGCTATAACAATATCGAGTCTGTTGAAGCACTTTTTGAAGAGGATAATCATGATATCGCGTGTTTGATTATGGAGCCTGTTAAGTTTGAACCGCCTGAGGATGATTTTTTACAGAAAGTAGCTGTTATTTGTAAGGAAAAAGGTGTTATTTTTATTCTTGATGAGATGATTACAGGTTTTAAATGGGGCTTAAAAGGAGCGCAACATTTTTTTGGTGTTAAGCCAGATATTTCAACGTGGGGAAAGGGAATTGCTAATGGATTTTCAGCATGCGCTTTAACTGGGCGAGCAGATATTTTGGAATTAGGAGGAATTCGCAGAGAAGGCGATGACAAGTTATTTCTCATCTCTACGACTCATGGTGCTGAAACAATTGGTTTGGCTGCGATGATTGAGACAATCAAAGAGTTTAACCAGCATAATATGATTGAGAGTAACTGGCAGCGCGGTGAGTGGCTAAAGGTGCAATTACAAGCGATAATTGAAAAATATGAATTAAGTGAGTATTTAGACCTAAAGGGATATGCATGTTTAATGTTACTAGTATGTAAAAATGCGAAACAGATAATAGATGATAATTTTCGAACATTAATGATGCAAGAAATGATCGCAAGAGGCGTATTGTTTCAAGGTATGTTTTATACAACATGGTCTCATCAACAAGACGAACTGGAACATATAGTAAATGCATTTGGGGAAAGTTGTGCGGTATATCGTGCCGCCATTGATGCAGGAAGTTGTGAAGGGTTATTGGTTGGAGAGGCTGCAAAACCAGTATTTCGCAAGAAAATATAATTACGGTAGTGGGTTAAGTGATGGATGACAAAAATCTTAGAGTGGCTCTCGTTTCATTGAATCAGGTATGGGAGGATAAGTTAGCAAATTTTTCTCATTGTAAAAAGGTTGCTTTACAAGCAAAAGAAAAAGGAGCTGATGTTGTTATTTTTCCAGAAATGACTTTAACTGGTTTTAGTATGAATACAGAAAAAATTGCTGAAAACAGGGACGAGTCGTTGACAACACAGCAGTTTCAAAAACTTGCTATTGATACTGGAATAGCAGTGATATTCGGGGTGGTATACCGAGAATCAGCCCAAAAGGCATCAAATAATCTGATATATATTTCTTTTAAAGGTGAAACAAAAGCAAGTTATACGAAAATACACCCATTTACATTTGCTGGTGAAGACCAATTTTATATCGGAGGTTCACAAATTTCGACAACAAAAATAGGTCCATTTAACGCTGGTTTTACGATTTGTTATGATTTACGTTTTCCAGAACTGTTTAGTGCTCTTACTCAAACATGTGAGTTGATAATCAATATTGCTAATTGGCCAAAGCGTCGGGTGGAACATTGGAAAACATTACTGCGGGCAAGAGCAATAGAGAATCAAGTTTATGTAGTCGGAGTCAATAGAGTAGGCTTTGATGGTAATGAATTAGAGTTTGAAAAAAGTTCATGTGTTATCGATGCTAATGGCATAGATGTAAAAGCGAATTATTCATCGGAAGAGTTAGATGTATTTGATATTAGTACCACAACGCTAACTGAGTTCAAGCAACAATTTTCGACCTTCCAAGATCGCAAACCTAACTTATACCGTAATCTGATGTGATTCAAACTATGTGTTCAAACTAAAAATATAGAAATAAATATGAATGTTGTTATTAGAGCAGACTCTTCGACTAATCTCGGTAGTGGTCATGTAATGCGTTGTTTGACTTTAGCAGATGGCCTATCTGATAAAGGAGCCAATGTTATATTTCTTTGCCAAAACTTGCCTGGTAATTTAAATACCGTTATTAAGGAAAGAGGGTACTCTGTAAATAGAATATCTCTTCAAACTAGTGATAATTTCAAATGGGAGAAAGATGCTAAGGATACAATTCACTATATTGAACAACAGGCCGGTAAACCTGATTGGCTCGTTGTTGATCACTATGATTTAGATAGCGATTGGGAAAAACTTTTAAGACCTTATACAAGAAAAATAATGGTCATAGATGATTTGGCTGACCGAGCTCACGATTGTGATGTGTTGTTAGATCAAAACTATTACAGCGACGCAGGTGAACGGTACCTAAATTTAGTTGACGGGAACTGTATATTAGCGTTGGGGCCAAAATATGCTTTACTCCGTAAAGAGTTTGAGGAAAAAAGGAAATATTTAAAAGAAAAAACAGGAGAGGTAAGTAGGCTTTTTATATCTTTAGGGGCGGGAGACCCCCATAATTTGACCTCTAGCATTATTGATGTCCTTATCGATTTACAGTTATCAATCAATATTGATGTGGTGATAGGAAAGTCAAACCCTCATACAGACATGTTAGTGAATAAATGTAGGAATTTATCTAGGGTCAATTTATATATACAGATTGATAATATGTCTGAATTAATGCTAAATGCAGATTTTGCTATTGGTGCAGGAGGGGCAACTAGCTGGGAACGTTGTACTATGGGATTGCCTAGTTTATTAATCTCCTTAGCTGATAATCAAGTTCGAATTAGTGAAGGTTTATCTGAACTAGGCTGCGCCTTCTATTTTGGTAAATATGAAGATATAACGGAAATGAAATTGACTAAGTTTATAACCAAAATTCTTTCTGATCATTATGTCATTAAAAATATGATAAAAAACTGTATTAATACGGTTGATGCACAAGGGTGCAAACGAGTGGTATCGATCTTGGAAGATCAAACATGAGAATTTCGGTTCTTTGTTCAGATAATGAGCATCCTGTTTTTCAAAAACTCAAAGGTTGGATAGTTGAAAAAAACCTATTTCATGAAGTTGAATTAGTTAATAGAAAATCAGAGCTTTCAGGAGGAGACCTCTTATTTTTGATTTCTTGCCATGAGATGGTTAATAGTCAAGAACGCTTAAATTATAAGAAAACCCTAGTGATTCATGCCAGCGCCTTACCAAAAGGTAAGGGGTGGTCACCACACATTTGGCAAATACTTGAGGGGAAAAATGAAATAATGATTTCTCTCATAGAGGCGGAAGATAAAATTGATAGTGGTGCAATATGGAAGCAACAGGTCTTAGCTTTAGAGGGGCATGAGCTAAACGATGAAGTCAACGACAAATTATTTAATATAGAATTACAGCTAATGGATTTCGCGGTAATAAATTTTAATAAAGTGCAGCCTAAAGCTCAACAAGATCAGACCTCCACTTATTATCCTAAACGCACACCTGAAGACTCGTGTATTGATATTGCTAAAACCCTAGAAGAGCAGTTTGATCTATTGAGAGTGGTCGATCAAGAACGATACCCTGCTTTTTTTGATTATCGAGGCCATCGTTACATAATAAAATTAGAAAAGCATGAGAAATAATGAATAATGAAATAAATATTGGTGGATATAATATCGGCCCATCTTCTGAGCCATTTATTATTGCGGAGATGTCTGGTAATCATAATCAGTCATTGGAAAGAGCGTTAGAAATCGTTGAAGCAGTTGCGAAGACAGGTGCACATGCTTTAAAAATCCAAACATATACACCAGATACAATGACTCTTGACTTGGATGAGAGAGAGTTTTTTATTAATGATTCAAATAGTTTATGGAAAGGGAAATCACTCTATAAATTATATGAGGAAGCTCACACGCCTTGGGAATGGCATAAACCTATTTTCGATAGGGCACGAGAGTTAGGGCTTATTCCTTTTAGTACACCTTTTGATGTTTCATCCGTAGATTTTTTGGAAAGCCTTGATGTGCCGTGCTATAAAATTGCATCATTCGAAAATATAGATTTGCCTTTAATTCGTTACGTAGCTGCGAAAAAAAAGCCGTTGATAATTTCTACGGGTATGGCTACTGTTTCTGAAATAGATGAAGCAGTACGAACTGCCAGAGAAGCTGGGTGTGAAGAATTAATTTTACTTAAATGTACCAGTAGTTATCCTGCTTCGCCAGAAACAACGAATATTAATACCATTCCTCATATGAAAGAGTTATTTGGTTGTGAAGTTGGTTTATCCGATCATACGATGGGAACCGGAGTCGCAGTGGCAAGTGTAGCTTTAGGAGCCAGAATTATAGAAAAACACTTCACGCTTAATCGTGCTGATGGAGGTGTTGATAGTACATTTTCAATGGAGCCTGATGAAATGACTCAATTGGTGATTGAGAGTAAACGAGCATTGGAAAGCTTGGGAACCGTTAGCTATGGTCAAACAGCTGCGGAAAAAACATCATTGGTATTTAGAAGGTCATTGTATGTTGCTGAGGATATGAAGGAAGGAGAAATTCTCACTGCTGAAAATCTCAAAGCTATAAGACCCGGGCATGGCTTACCTCCAAAGTATTATGAAATTTTATTAGGCAAAAAAGTCTGTTGCGACATAAAAAAAGGAACAGCTGTATCTTGGAGTATGATCGGATAATGAAGGATGTGCAGATACAAACACCACGATTTACGCTACGCTCTCTGACAGATAAAGATGTTACGTCAAACTATTGTCGCTGGCTAAATAGTTCAACGGACTTAAAATATATTGAAGCAACTAAAACTAAACAGGATAAAAACTCTCTACAAACATATATTTCAGCGAGGGAGGGCAGAGATGATGTGCTTTTTTTAGGAATATATGCAGATGGAAATCGTGAGCACATAGGAAATATAAAGTACGAACCTGTTAATAAAGACGAGAGCTTTGCGATTATGGGTATCCTCATTGGAGAGAAAACCTGGTGGGGTCAAGGAGTGGCTACAGAGGTGATTAAGTACTCTGCGGAGTGGTTGAATCAATCCTGTGGTATTACGGAAATTATTTTAGGTGTAGAGATAGAAAATAGGGCTGCGATTAGCGCTTATAAAAAAACTGGATTTCAGGAACAAGAAACAAGCAGAATTACATCAGCCCCGCAAACTATTACAATGGTTTTACATTTGGGCAGCTCATCGCTATGATTGCCAATTGCTATATGAATAGTGATTGGAAAGTTAAGTTAATATGACTTCAAAAAACCTTTCCATTTCCTCATAAAAGTAATGTAATAAGAGTTGGATATTTACAATAATAATTTTATTGTGTGTACAACTGACTATTAAAAAGATGTTTCCCAAGACGAGGAATAAAACGCTGATGCTGGATATTATTGAAAAATTATTAATGAAAAACCGGACTATTGTTACTCAAGACGTATCGGAATGTATGGAGATAATCAGTCAGCAATACCCATTGAAAATTCATCGTTACCCATCAGGGAATGAATACCAAACATGGCCTATACCGGAAGAGTGGAATGTATATAAAGCTATTTTATCTGATGGTGAAAAAGTAATTGCTAGCTACGATGAATCAATGCTCTTTCTTGCTCCATACTCAAAGTCGTTCACGGGAACAATATCAAAAGACGAGCTTATTGAGCACATTTATTCAAATCCCGAAAAGCCAGATTCATTTTTATATGAATTTCGGTTAGCGTATAACTATCAACGCCGATTAAAAGATTGGAGAATTACGCTTCCTTATAATCGTTTAGAATCTCTTTCAGATGGACCATTCCATGTTGAAATTGAAGTTGAAACGAAGCCTGGTGAGATGTTAATTGGTGAGTACTCGCATACTGGAAGTAGTGGAAGTTGGTTTACTTTTTTAGCTCATTATTGTCATATAGCACAAGCCAATGATGGACTTGCGGGCGTTGCCGTAATGCTTGAAGTTGTCGATCGGATTAAAAAGGCTTATCCAAACTCACGGCATGGCTACAAAGCATTATTGATGCCTGAAACTATCGGAAGCAGTGTTTATGCAGCGACTCATGAAGAAGAACTAGATGCCACGATAGGGGCGGTCTTTAGTGAGATGGGGGGGGCGGAATCTGGGCTTCAATTAGTATTTTCTCGAAGAGGTGATACATATGTTGATCGTATCTTTGCGTATGTGCTTAAAAAGCTAGGAAAGTTACCGTGCCGAACCGTTCCATTTCGAAAAGGTTGGGGAAATGACGAGTTAGTTTTTGATGCTCCAGGAGTAGGAGTGCCGGTCGTTTCACTAGACCGCCATCCTTTTGCTGCTTATCATACTCATCAAGATGATATGTCGTTGATAGAGCTGTCGCAACTAGAAGATGTTGTTGACGTTATTATGGGGGTGGTTGATATTCTTGAAAGGGATTATATTCCAAAATCTAAGAATCGTGTTCCTGTATATTTAAGCCGCTATAATCTTTATGCCGATTGGACTTTTGAACGAGATCAGTACGATACCAATATCTTAGTCTTAGACAGTGTATGGGAAGGTTTGTCAGTTTTTGATATTGCCTTAAAACATGATCTTGATCCCGAAAAAACGTATGAGTATTTAAGCCAATTTGTCGAGCTGGACTTACTCACTGAAACTTCTATCACCCCTGAATATAGCCGCACAATGCGGTTTTTACCTTCATTTATACAGGAATAACTATGAAGCTCCTTTTTACCGCAGGCACCGCACGTGGCGGTACTAATTTTCGAACTTTGATGTTGAATAATCACCCTAATATTCGAATGTCATTAGATCCATTTATTCCATTATTTCGTTTTTACCGTGATAGTCTACTTAAGTCTGTAGGTCAAGAGCACTTACTTACGCAAATACCTTCTGTAAACGCTTTGGATGACTATTATTTTAGTGAAACAAAACTGAAAATAATGAAAGCAATCCAAAGTGCTGATCCGGATATATCATTTGATATGAGTTATTGGTCAGAACTAAAAAAAGCTATCGCATCTAGAATGGAGTTAGCATCGGTTAATTTGATACCGCATCTCGATAAGTTACCTGCCCCAACTTTTAGAGAGATCTTTAATAATACGTTACAAGTGATTGCAGCAACTAGCGACAAGGATAACTTGGAATGGGTAGGTTTTAATGATAATTGGACAATGGAATTTTTCCCATTGATTGCCAAGTTGATTCCTGATGCAAAATTTATGTTACACCTACGAGATCCTCGTGCAGTAATAAATTCGTCTGAGTTCGCGGAACCTGATCCAACAAAACACCCTCCAGTAATTACTTTTGCGAGGCATTTACGAAAGTATTATGCGTTTTCAAGGTTTTTGGCTGAAGAACCAGTTTTACAAAACCGTTTATTAATAACTCAGTATGAACCGTGTATGGTTGACCCTGATAAAGAAGTACGTAGGATGACAGATTTTCTGGGGGTTAATTTTTCCCCAAATATGACGGAGATAGAAGCATTCCGTAAAGCAGATGGAAACCCTTGGCCATCAAAAAGGGATGTTTATCAAGCTTCGACGGATATCTGGCGAGAAGAAATGCCGCGTGAAATGGTAGAATTGACAGAGTTTATTTGCGATCCTGAAATGCGTTTATGTGGCTATGTACCAGAAATTTATGATCAAGAGTTAGGTTTATCATCTGAAGCGTTATCTTTTACTTTACGAAATTCAAGAGAGTCTTTAGGTTGGACAACAGATTATCCAGAGATAGAACGAATGCTAGGAGGAGAGTTTTTTAGAAAACAGGTTCTCAAAATAAAAGAACCTCCCAGCATTGAGGAAATTGAGCGTTGTTTTTTATTCGAGAATGTATATCACGAATTGAAGCAATTAAAACAGTTATAAAAATTTTAAGGTAGATGGAATGAGTTCAGACGAAAATAATGCTACAGGCACAAGTGAAGAGGTACTTGATTACTATGCTAAAAATTGGGAAAAAATTGCTAATTGCTATGATATAGATGATAAGGGACTACCTATAGACCCTGCTTGGTATAGACGCCGTCAATATAATGCTTTTTTATCTAAAAATAAACCAGAAACTATTCTTGATGTTGGCTGCGGCGGTGGGTGGACTGTATTAGATGCGCTTGAGCTTGGCCTGGATGCGGAAGGTATTGAGCCGGTGGCAGAATTGCAAGAGCATGGCACTAAACTGTTGCAGAGTAATGGGCATAATGGTGACCGCATATCAAAAAATGATTTATCATCCTTATCAAGTTATCCATCAAATTCATTTGACTGCATTTCGTTATTAAGTGTTCTTCCACATGTTCCTCAAGAAAAATGGGAGAGTGTGCATAAGGAAATAGCTCGGATATTGCGGCCAGGAGGACGATTAATTGCAGCATATCGCAATGAATTGTTTGATTTATATACATTTAACAGCTTAACGCTTGAATTTTATGACCAGTCTCTTTGGGAGTGTCCTCCATGTGAAGATTTGCAAACAGAAAGTAGCATTACCAAGCTAAAAGGATTGATTTCAAACCCCGATCTTCCAGGACCTTATTTCACAGCAGCGATAGATAAATCATTTGGAAATTTAAAACGGGCAAAGTCAAATCCATTGATGATGCCTTCGTATTTAAAACAGTTTGGTTTAATGGTTGAAAATACGAAATATTATCATTACCACTGTGTTCCTCCACTGCTTGCCGGTGAGACGGATAACTATCGTGAGATCAACCATCAAATGGAATTATCCATGGCAGATGATTGGAGAGGAAATTTCATGGCAGCTATTTTTATGGTTGAGGCTGTGCTTGAGTGATTGAGAATAATAGGGAAAAGCCCCTTTCTGTAGAAGACGTTCAAAAGCAAAGGTATGATGAAAAATATTTTTCGGTGTATCGAGATGATGACAAACGTTTAGCAATGTATCAAGCTGAGCGTGATAGTATTGAAAAGATTGTACCATCCGGTCGAATCTTTGATGTGGGTTGTGGTTTAGGAATGTTTTTAGCTGAGTTCTCTACAGAAAAATGGGAGCTATATGGAACAGATATATCAGAACTTGCTATAGCCGAAGCTCGTTTGCGAGGGATACATGTTAATGATTTTTCAACTGCTTATAATTATCAGGATAATTTTTTTGATGTAATTGTTTTTCGTGGTTCATTACAACTAATACCTACTCCTTTTTCTATTATTGAACAATGTGTAAAGTTGTTAGCTCCTGGTGGTTATATGGTGTTTCTTTCTACACCAAATTCGAATAGTCCATATTATCGAAGGTTTAAGACCCTCCCATTTTTGACGCCACATGCGAATTTTTTAATTCCATCAGATATTATGATGAAGGATTCATTACAAAACTTTGGTCTTGAAGGGATTAATATTACGTATCCATATCTTCAAGGTCCATATGCTAAACCATGGCGCGACCACCTATTGTTTTTACTAAGCTTTTTTGGCATCAAGCGTAAGTTCCCATTTTGGCGAAGTATGATGGAAATTTATGCTAGAAAACCAGACAAATAGTTGTTACCACACAGCTATCTATTTGCTTATAGGATAATAAAGGCACACTAATAAATGGATAACAACATACAAGCTGGCGGATCAATGCATGATTTGATGCGAAAGTTATGGCCAATATGTAGAAGTATTACGGGTGATGGCGTTCGTGAAACATTAGCTATTTTAGAGGAGAAGCTACCCGGATTAGCTATAGAAGAAGTAGAAACTGGAACTAAGTGTTTTGACTGGAGCATTCCAAAAGAGTGGAATATACAAGATGCCTATATAAAAAATCCAGAAGGTAAGAAAGTGGTGGATTTTTCAGAGAGTAATTTACATGTTCTAAATTATTCAGCTCCCATAAAAAAAACGGTGAGTCTTGACGAACTTCAGGAACATCTCCACTCTCTTCCTGATCAGCCTGATGCCATACCATATGTGACTTCCTACTACAATGAAACATGGGGTTTTTGTCTCACTGAAAATGTAAGAAGCACATTAAAATCTGGTGATTACGAAGTATGTATAGATAGTGAATTGAAAGCTGGTAGTCTTACATATGGAGAACTTATACTTCCAGGGAAAACGAACCAAGAAATTTTACTTTCGACATATGTCTGTCATCCGTCAATGGCTAATAATGAATTGTCTGGACCTTGTGTTACTGCTGCATTAGCTGAATGGTTACAGAGCAATGAAAATTATTACACATATCGCATATTATTCATTCCTGAAACCATTGGTGCAATTTGTTATCTCAGCAAACACTTGGACGAACTTAAAGAAAAAGTCGTTGCAGGATACGTCATTACCTGTGTGGGGGATGAAAGAGCTTGGTCATTCATGCCATCAAGGAAGAGTGATAGTTTGAGTGATAAAATTGCTCGGCATGTTTTGAAAAACATTGCTCCTGATTATATTGAATATTCTTTTCTAGAAAGAGGTTCAGATGAAAGGCAATATTGTGCACCAGGTATAGATTTACCAATAGCTTCAATTATGAGATCAAAATATGTTACTTACCCTGAATATCACACCTCATTAGATAATTTAGAGTTAGTTACACCTAGAGGATTAGCGCAAAGCTTTGGTGCATATCAAAAAGTGATTGAGGCTCTAGAAAATGATTGTATTCCTACGGCTACAGTGCTTGGTGAGCCGAAGATGAGTGATAGAGGATTGAGACCGACAATAGGTAAGTTAGGTTCTGCAAACAGTGGACGTTCAATGATGAATATACTTGCCTATGCTGATGGAACTCACGATTTGATAGATCTGGCTGAAATAATTGGAGAACCAGCCTGGGAAGTAAAAGAATTAGTGGATACTCTTATTGAGTGTGAGCTACTTACGATTGAAAAAAGATAAAGTTAGGTGAAAAAAAGTAAAATTGAAACTACCGGAGCTCGTTATTCTTCATTTGAGAAAATCGTTAAGAAGGTAGAAAATTGGACTACCCATGTTGACCCGCACGTCGTAGATTGTGTTCCGTCAGAGGTCAGGGCACGAATTGTACAACGATTCATTGAGCTAACAAATGAATCTTATTGTGAGCAGTCGTTTCTTCCCTCGGAACAACAAAAAGTGGTTTCGAGGACAAAAAAGCTTTTCATTGAAGGTTTTGAAATTTGTCTGAAGTCTGGCGAAGTATCTATTTCTTATACTCAATGGATAAAACAGCTATTTCTTTTTTTTGCTACGTGGATGCAACAACTTCTTTTTTTAGTTATCAGTATCTTTCGAATTTCACCAAGTAAATCAGTGCCGAGTACATTTCTATTTGATTCTATACCTGGTTGTGATGTTGATGATGTGAGATTTGTAGCATTTGCTCGTAGAGGTCATATAAAGCCTCTTTACGATGCATCTAATGTGATTATTAAAATGCAAAATGCTCCTAGTTTTCCGAGTGACCTATCATTTAATTACACACCCGATCCTTTAAATTATTTTGTTACAAATTTTTTGACAAGAACATCAAAAATAGCGATTTTGTTCGTGCATTTTCTGGCACCAATATATTATTTTAAAGCGATAAAGTCCTCGTCGATAGCTGTACTATTGGGTAGAGATATTGCCAGTATTCCTATGATTAAATCATTGGATAATCGGAGGTTGATTGAGGCGGTTGTAAAAACAACATCGGCATTTTCTGTCCAATACCTTTGGGAAAAAGGCTTAAAAAATTCGAACTTTAAATTACACATGATTTGGTACTCACAAAATTTCATTCCGAAAATGTACCAAGACGATGAAAAAAGACCAGACTTGCCAGCAGCAAGGCATATGAGGGTCGATGTTCATTGGGTTTGGACAGAAGGGTTTAAGTCGTATCTTCAATATCTAGGGCAAGAGTCCGAGATAAATACAATTGGTCCAATCTTGTGGTATTTACCAGAAAAAATAACTAGCGATAGTTCTGATGTGCTAAAGGTTGCAGTCTTTGATGTTACACCTATACCAGATGATGAAACTGCATTTGGCGCAGTAAAAAACTACTATTCTGTGGATACAATGAAACAGTTTGTTATGGATATATTAACCGTCAGCAGTGAAATATCAACCGAGACAGGGAAAAATGTATTGGTTTTGCTAAAACATAAGCGGCGGCCAAAAGTGGGGCGCCATGATTCAACGTATCTAGAATTCATACAAGATATAGAGACGAACAATCTTAATTTTGAATTGATTGATGAACAAACGAATTTATTTGGTTTTTTAGGTGATTGTAATATATCTATTTCAGTACCGTACACTTCAACCACTTACATTTCGGCAGCATTAGAAAAACCAGGAATTTACTATGACCCATTTGCAGAATTGATCCCACAATATGAAAGAGATGCATTTGTTTATTTTGCCTCAGGTACTAAAGAGTTGAGACAATTAATGAGATCGTGTTTGAAACTTGACAAGAATAGTTAGAAGGTTACATAGCGCCAGTGTATGTTTCAGTCTTGTACAAAGTGATGATAAAGCAATAAAGGGGGAATAACTTGATATTTAAGTTGCTGATATAGTTAATAATGAGGAGCATTAATTTTTAAAGATGATGACTTTCAGGACTGTTTGGTAATTAAGCCGTTAATGTTCATATATATTCTGATATTATCCGTGGCATCAAAATTATTCATTTAAGAAGCATGCCTTTTGGGGTGTGCACATATACTTTGAGGGAGATAGGTTGCGATATTTTTTCGCTACCTTAATAAATTATAAACTATGTTTACAGCTGTAATTCCAACGTTAAATAGACCTTTAGACCTCGGTAAAGCAGTGGTTTCCATCCTAAATCAGACGACGTTACCTGATGAACTGATTATTGTTGATCAAAGCGTAGATGATGACTCACAGACTCAGGTAGAGACTTTAGTAGCTGATTGTAAGGATATTCAGATTAATTATATTAGAGATCCCAATATTTCTGGTCTTGTGGATGCGAAAAGAACGGCAGTATCTTATGCTCAAGGTGATATTGTCTGTTTTCTGGAAGATGATATTGTTTTGGAAAGTGATTTTATAGAGCAAATAATTAGTGGCTTTACACAGCAGCCAAATATGATTGGTTGCTGTGGCATAGTAACCAATATGCCACAACAGGCACTTGTGCATAGATTAGTCTTCAATTTATTTCACCGTGGTATTTATCAAGATAAACGTGTAGGTGTTTATGGGAAACGGGAAGGGAGAGGGCATGACCTGATTGCAAGTAGAATGATATCAGGAGGTATGTCAGCTTGGCGTCGGGAAGTTTTTGTAGACGTTCCTTTTGATCCAATAAACGGGTTTTTCATGCTGGAAGATGTGGATTTTTCTTCGCGAGTAGCCAGTTATTTTGGACCACACCTTTATATTAATCCAAATGCGCGCCTTGAGCACAACTGCTCTCCAGTCAACCGAGAGGCTCTCGCACCAAGGCATCGCCGAAAGGTGATGGAGTTCATTAAATACTATAAACACCGCTCTGACTGGCAATGTGCGACTTTTAACTTATCGTGGCTATTATGTGGACTGTTTTTGGAGTCATTATACAAAGCAACCTTAACGCATTCGATCTGGCCTTTAAAAGGATTTTTTTTGGGGCTGCGAGATGGGTTTGATGAGGGGTAATAGCTAGCATTTATGGAAAATATTAAGAAAGCCTGTGTTACTGGTGCGACTGGATATATCGGAAAACAACTTACGAACGTGTTGATTGAGCAAGGATATGAGGTAACTGTTCTTTCGCGAAATAGTAACATTGACTTCCCAGCGACTGTGAAAGTCATACAGGGTGATTTAACATCAGTAAACTGTCCATTCGAACAGTTTTTAGAAAATTGTAATGTCATCTTTCACTGTGCGGGAGAAATTAACAACACAAAACTAATGAGAGCCGTGCATATAGATGGAACACGGCGACTACTTCAGGCCGTGATAAAAAAAGCTGAGCAAAAAAACGTCCCAATACACTGGATACAACTAAGTAGTGTAGGTGTATATGGACCGCCAGAAAAGGCTAATGAAGAACGTGTAGTTACGGAAAGCTCACCAGTTCAACCAAAAGGAGAGTATGAACAAACCAAGGCGGAAGCAGATGACTTGATTATTACAGCATCACAAAATAAACTTTTTACTTACAGTATTGTGAGGCCTAGTAATGTTTATGGGGGGGAGATGCCTAACTCGACATTATTTTCACTTGCTGACGTTGTGCGAAGAGGATTATATTTTCATATCGGTTACTTGGAATCAATCGCTACATATGTACATGTTGAAGATGTGGTTGATTTATTAGTGATATGTGCTACTGATTCTCGAACTAAATTTGAAGTTTTTAATATTTCGAATGATTGTCGTTTAGATAGCTTGATCGGTTCAATTTGTCTAGCACTAAATATTAACAGTCCTAGGGTCAGACTTCCAGAAACCCTAGTTAGACTTTTAGTAAGTATCGTGTCAATATTTACCACTTTTCCGCTTACACAAGAGAGAATAAACTCTCTAGTATCACGTACTACTTATCCCTCTACGAAAGTTAAACGTATACTGAATTTCAGGCCTAGTATTTCGGTGGAAAATGCTATTGGTACAGTTGTTTGTGATTCTAAGTTAAAGTGATGGACCGAAGGTTTTTTCGGTGGAATTTAAAGTTCAAGGGACTTTTTTGAATAATGAATAAGCTTATACAACAGGATAAATATTTACCATTAATTCTATGGGTGGTATTTTTTTGTTATGCAATTTGTTTAGCGTTGGTTTTTCAAAACGTCATTGCTCCACACTTATCTACAATGATGAATGGCGATGGAGCAAGGTTGCTCTCACATGACTCGGTGTATTTCGATAAGATGGCATGGATGATGGCGGAAGATATTCGAGAAAATGGTTGGGGAAATTGGCAATTTTTTGTATCTGTTTCTGCTCCTGGGAATGTTTCAATTTTAGCTGCTTTATATGCGGTTTTTGGGCATGATTCCACAGTTATTATTCCAATAAATGCGAGTATTCATGCATTGGGTGGAGTTCTTATCTTTTTTTTGGCGAGAGAGTTGACAAGTAGAAAAGTCGTAGGGATTTATGCCGGCTTAGTTGCAGCAACATTATTTGTCATTTTTCCCTCATCCTTAAATTGGTATGGTCAAATTCATAAAGATGGTTATGCCATTGCTGGTACATTGTTGATTTTATTGACGTGGGTTAATGTTATCAATAGACCGGTAATTGATAAGGCATGGATGAAATTGCTTTTATGGACGTGTTCAGGATTGATATTAATTGGCATGGTTCGGCCATATGGGCTGACACTATTGCTAGTGGTTTCAATAGGGGCAACGCTCATTACGTTAGTGACGGCATATTTCTATGGCAACAGAAGAGCTCTACTAGAAAAGCTTATATTTTTTATCATAAGTATTGTTTTAATAACTACGGGAATTGTGCTAACAAAAGAGTATAGCGGCCAGGCTAATGTAGCGTCTGTGTCATCGTCTGTGTCATCGTCTGTTGAGCAAAGCACAGACCGAAACCTGTGGTCATGGAAACAGAATGATTTGGTGCCAGATAAAATCGAAAAATATATTGCTGCAGCAGCAAAAATTAGAACAGATCTCATCTATCATGGAAAGCTAGTAAATGCTCGCTCAACTATCGATGAAGATAGAACACCCGATGATATTCTTGAGGTTATAGCTTATCTCCCACGAGCATTAACTGTTGCTGCTATGGCTCCATTTCCAAATATGTGGTTTTCTCAATTAAGTATGACACAGCTCGTTGCTACTGGAGAGATGATTGTATATTACTTATGTTTCCCTGGAATTTTATTTCTGCTTCGTTACAACAGAAAGCCTGCAGTTTGGATGGCAATATATTTTGCAGTTACCTTTCTAACAATATTAGGTTTTACTATTGCAAATATGGGAACGATTTTCCGTGTTAGGTATGCCTATTTATTTATACTAATAACACTTGGAATAGTAGGGTGGGTGACCTTTTTAGAACGAAAAAAAATGTTAAAAAAGGTTACTAAATTTTTTAAAAGGAAATTGAATGCGGACGTGGCAAGAACATTTGCAGACCCAAATATTAAAGAAGGTCGTAAGCGTGTGGTTGGGGCGGGGATTTATGTTTCCATTTTAACATTTTTAGGTTTTATTGGCTTTTTTTACCGAGATGTTTTGATGGCACATAAATTTGGTTTAAACGCTGAATTAGATAGCTTTTTTGTGGCGCTATTAATACCGATGACGATTGTCACTATTATTTGCATTCCTTTTGGTGCTGCTTTTACTCCATTTTTTCTTGCCTCCGTAGAGTCAAGGGATGAAAAAGAAACAAAAAAATTAATTTCGAGAGTATCTGCTGCCATATTAGTCAAACTTAGTATTGTCTGTCTGGCGTTGTATTTTATTGTGCCATATCTGTTGCCGTACGTAGGTTTTGAGAATAGAAATGATGATGTTCTGAGAGTGCAAGAGTTGACTCGGATGGCTATACCGATCCTGTTTTTTAGTGGAACGGTTATTCTAGGGAACACAATATTAAATGCTCTTGGAAAAGTTGTTTCAGCAGGCTTGGCGCAGTTAATTGTCCCTATTATTGCTATCGCGGCCGTTGTTTTTTACGGACACGAGTATGGTGCTGAGGCTGCAATACTTGGCATGCTTCTAGGGCAGTTATTCAACTTACTGATTATACAAGTTAGAGTGAGGAGGTATGGTTATTCACTTATACCAAAATTTGATTTGCGAGAAAATTACTTTCTCGAAGGATTCTTATCGCAGTACTTTCCCTTAATAGTTGCTGCATTTTTTATGGGTGTTGCTGTTTTGGTAAGCACAATTCTAGCAACGTCATTGCCAGAAGGTGGCGTTTCTGTATTTAATTTAGGAAGTAAAGTGATTTTGTTAGTCACAGGACTGCTTGGAGCTGCGATTTCAACGGTAATGTTGCCTTATTTTTCTTCATTGATTGCCAAAAAACATGTAATTGCTGCGAGAAGAGAGTTATCAGTATTTTTGCTTTTCTTAACGGCTTTTACCATACCTATTAGTACTGGCTTGTTTGTTTACGCAAGACCGATCGTGGAATTAATCTTTAAAGGTGGTGAGCTTAGCAGTAATGATTTAGAGTTAGTAGCGAGGGTCATGCAGTATGCAACTGTACAATTACCATTTTTTGCATGCAATGTTTTATTATTAAAATATGCTACGGCAACTAAGCATGTTATCTCTATTTCAATTGTGGCAGTCTTAGCCTTGATGATAAATATTGCTGCTAGTCTTTTACTTATGCGGCATATGGGCGTTCCTGGAATTGCATTAGGCTCTTCAATTTCTATGTTACTAGCGACGACCTTCTTAGTGATGATACTTGTCCGGTATAGACATATAGGGGTGTTTGATATGGTTACATTATTACTTACCTGGTTATTGTTTGTAACTTTATTAATGAGCATACACTTTGGCAGTATCTCGGGTATTTTCGTCACGATATTCACGTATTTCATCCTTGTACTTAACTACGGAAAGTCATTGTTCGATAGAGCCAATATGGCGATACAGGTAAAAAATTGAAAGATAAAGTTTGTATTGTGGTATCAAGTGCAATGACAGTGAATACGTTTTTATTGGAGCCGATAAAAAAATTGAGTCTTCATTACCATGTTCATTTATTGGTTAATGATACTGTTGATAGCATTTCTCCATCTCTAGAAGGTGTAACGATTTTACCTGTACAAATTGAGCGAAAGGTGGCCCCGTTCCTTGATTTGTTCGCACTGCTGAAACTCATTAAAATTTTTAGGAAATATCAGTTCAAAATGGTACATTCGGTAACGCCTAAAGCGGGCTTACTTGCAATGATGGCGTCTTTTTTTTGTAGAGTCCCTACTCGTATCCATATTTTCACAGGACAAGTTTGGGTTACACGTCACGGAATGAGTCGTTTTGTTTTTAAGCTGATGGATCGTGTAATTGCTTTCTTAGCGACAGACGTTTTGGTTGATAGTGCTTCACAACGACAATTTTTAGTAAATGAGCGAATTGTTAATACGGCAAAATCATCAGTACTAGCAAAGGGCTCTATTTCTGGTGTTGATACCGAACGCTTTAAACCTAATGAATTAATAAGAGATAAGTTTAGGCAAGAACTTTTCATTGATGATCATGAAACTGTGTTTTTATTCATTGGTCGTCTTAATCGTGATAAAGGTGTATTAGAGTTAGCAACTGCGTTTTCAAAAATAACAGATTCTCAGGCACGATTATTAATAGTTGGTCCTGATGAAGATGATATGCAATCAAAAATGGAAAAAATACTAGCTGAAAGAATGGAGCAGGTTAACTTCGTTGGCTTTTCTTCTCATCCCGAAAAATACATGGCTGCTGCTGATGTTTTGTGCCTCCCTAGTTATCGTGAAGGCTTTGGAAGTGTAGTTATTGAAGCTGCAGCTGTTGGAATCCCAACGATAGGCTCTGATATATATGGAATTAAAGATGCGGTTGAGGACAGTAAAAGTGGTTTACTTTTTCCTGTAGGAAATATTGATGAATTGTTACTGAAGATGAGGAAAATAATAAGCAATGATGACCTAAGAAAAAATTTAGGCGATTATGCTAGGAAAAGAGCTTTACAAGACTTTAGTAGTAAGTATGTAGCTTCACAGTGGCTTGAATATTACCGGACAAAAATATGAAGAGAATAGTTGATTTTCTTATAGCCTCAGTTGCTTTAGTAATACTGTTACCAATCATATTAGTTGTTGCATTATCGATACGGTTTTATTTGGGAAATACAGTTCTTTTTTGTCAAAAACGCCCTGGACTGTATGCAAAATCAATAACTGTCTATAAATTTAGAACGATGTCATTATTATATGATAATGACGGTGAGTTATTATCTGATGATGAGAGAATGACAAGTCTGGGGTCTTTTCTACGAAAATATAGCCTTGATGAGCTGCCTCAATTATTTAATGTGTTGAAAGGTGACTTGAGTTTGGTTGGTCCGAGACCATTGTTGATGGAATATTTACCTCTTTATTCTGAAGAACAGTCTCGACGCCATCATGTGCTGCCAGGGATTACAGGCTGGGCTCAAGTCAACGGACGAAATGCGATTAGCTGGGAAGATAAATTTAAATACGATGTATGGTATGTAGATCATCAATCATTTTGGCTGGATATGAAAATTCTATGGATAACTCTAGCAAAAGTTATTTCCTCTGAAGGAGTTAGTCAAGAAGGGAATGTGACAATGGAAAAGTTTCGAGGACAGTCAAATAATTCTCAGGAGGATAGATGAGTCAACAGGATATTAATCAACAAAAGGTCGATATTATTGTCTTGGGTGCAAGTGGCCATGCAAAAGTAGTCATTGATTTGATTGAAAAGCAAGAGCAGTTTCAGATCATAGGATTAATTGATGATGACCCGACATTGAATGGTCAAGAGATCTATGGCTACAAGGTCCTTGGTGATAAAGAAGAATTGGAAAATCAAAGCTGCAAGCAATGTGTGATTGCAATCGGTGACAATCAAGTAAGAAATGATCTTGAGTACTGGCTAGAAATAAATGGATTTGTTCTCGTTAAGAGCATTAGCCACCCATCTTCCCAGCTTGCGCGAGGTGTATCTATTGGGAATGGAAGTGTTGTGATGGCAGGCAGTGTTGTAAATTCTGACACGAATATCGCAAGAAATACAATTATCAATACAGGTGCAACAATAGATCATGATTGTAATATTGGAAATGCAGTTCATATCGCACCAGGAGCAACCATTTGTGGAGGTGTTACTGTAGGAGATTTGACGTTGATCGGTGCCGGTGCCGTTATCCATCCAAATGTAAAAGTTGGTAAAAATGTGATTGTTGGTGCAGGGGCTACGGTTTTGAAAGATATTGCTGATAATGTATCTGTAGTAGGTACTCCAGCTAAGGTGATTAGCTGATTATGGTTATACAATCTGAACCTATGTCGTCATGGCCAAAGTTTGATGATGAACAAGTAGAAGCTGTTGGAAGTGTTTTGCAGTCAGGGAAGGTTAATTATTGGACTGGAGAACATGGTCGATTATTTGAACGTGAATATGCGGATTATGTTGGTTGTAAATACGGAATTGCTGTAGCGAATGGTACTCTTGCTCTTGAATTGGCTCTTTACGCACTAGGCGTTGGAGAGGGAGATGAAGTAGTCACAACTAGTCGAACCTTTATTGCCACAGTGAGTGGAGTAATTGTCCGTGGAGCAACTCCTGTCTTTGCGGATGTAGATAAGAATAGTCAAAATATTACTCTAGAAAATATTAAAAAAGTCGTCACCCTCAAAACTAAAGTCATAATTGCAGTGCATCTTGCCGGTTGGCCATGTGTTATGGATGAAATTATGGTTTTTGCAGAGCAACGAGGCATAAAGGTTATCGAAGATTGTGCTCAAGCTCATGGTGCCACTTACGATGGACAACAAGTTGGATCGTTGGGGCATATAGCCGCGTTTTCTTTCTGCCAAGATAAGATTCTGACAACGGGCGGTGAAGGAGGCATGGTAACTACGAATGATAAAAAGCTCTGGTTAAAAATGTGGGCATATAAAGATCATGGGAAATCATGGGAGTTAGTTCATGGACATGAGCATCCTCCAGGATTTAGATGGTTACATGATTCGATTGGTACTAATTGGCGTATGACTGAGATGCAAGCTGTGTTAGGAAGGATTCAGCTTGAACGTTTAGCAGGTTGGACTGAAAACCGACTTGGGAATGCGAATAGAATTTGGGATGCTGCAAGACAATGTATCGCGTTACGTGTGCCTGAAATTCCAGTTAATATTGGGCATGCGGCCTATAAATGTTACATCTTTGTTAAAACCGAACTGTTAAGTCCTGATTGGAATCGAGATAGAATCATGGATGAAATAAATGCTTTAGGCATTCCTTGTTTTTCTGGATCTTGTTCGGAAGTGTATTTAGAAAAAGCATTTGATGATACTGATTATCGGCCAAAAGAAAGATTGTTGGTGGCAAAAGAGCTGGGAGATACAGCATTAATGTTTCTGGTTCATCCCACATTAACTGAGAGTGAAATTAATCAGACTTGTACAGCGATAACTCACGTTATGAAAAAGGCTGCCAAACGTAGTTAGCTAATTGTCTAGGATTTTATTGTAACCGCGTGTTAGCCAGTTACATAAAAAAAGTAAAACACTATTTTGAAAAAAGCAATACTATCTTTCTTCGTAACGTTGAAGAAAAATAAAGTGTTTGCGATATTTAAAAGATGAAGGATGTAGTGTGATCCCAATAATATTATCGGGCGGTAGCGGTACGCGTCTTTGGCCCTTATCGAGAAAACATAAGCCGAAGCAATTTTTGAATTTGTTCGGTGATAATACGTTATTTCAAGACACATTAAGTAGGTTGAATGGATTAGATGATCTTACTGTACCTATTGTGATATGTAATCAAGATCATAGATTTATGGTAGCGGAACAGCTACAAGCTTTAAATGTTAAAAATGCAACAATTATGTTGGAACCATTTGGACGTAATACGGCAGCTGCAATTGGACTTGCGGCATTACAAGCCACATCAAATGGAACTGATCCTATCTTATTAGTGTTGCCTGCGGACCATGTCATTCAGGATGATCAGGCCTTTCATCAAGCGATAAATGTGGCACGTGATAGAGCTGAAAGCGGATTACTTGTTACCTTTGGTGTGGTACCCACTTCTCCGAATACTGGTTATGGTTATATAGAGGCTTACGATAAAAATAAAGTGAGCAAGGTTAAATCATTTGTTGAAAAGCCTGCATTATCAACAGCGCAATCATATATCGATTCAGGAAGCTACTATTGGAATAGTGGCATGTTCATGTTTAAAGCATCAACATTTTTAACAGAGTTAGAGCTGTATGCTCCTGATATTTTAAGTGCTTGTCGTTCGTCTTTAATTTCTTCAGAAACGGACTTGGATTTCATTCGTATTGATCAGGCATCATTTGAACGTTGTCCAGAAAATTCTATTGATTATGCAGTCATGGAATATACCGATAAAGCAGTTGTTGTGCCATTAGATGCTGGTTGGAGTGATATTGGATCTTGGTCTTCATTATGGGATCGTGCGGAGCAAAGTGAAGATAGTAATGTTTTAAGAGGTGACATCATTATAGATGATGTGCACAACTCTTATATTCATAGTGAGCATCGTTTAGTGTCGGTATTAGGGCTAGAAAATATCGTAGTGGTTGAAACAGCAGATGCCGTTATGGTTGCTAGTAAAGGTAGCGTTCAAAATGTGAAAGAAGTGGTCAAACGATTAACACAAGATGAGCGATCTGAAGCTGAAGTAAATAGACAGTGTTACCGCCCTTGGGGATATTATGATTGTATTGATT
>Ga0209495_1000188_pt1 | contig 48324 bp, 33 predicted proteins | sample EN1Hudsemesocosm_FD_184629 | JGI IMG/M metagenome (GOLD analysis project Ga0209495, IMG submission 184629) | Methane-oxidizing microbial communities from mesocosms in the Hudson Canyon - EN1E Hudson Canyon (SPAdes) (version 2) | ecosystem: Environmental > Aquatic > Marine > Cold seeps | place...
TCCTGAGGTGTTATCTTGGTCCCCGGCAACATAGAACATCGGCGTTGATATTTTCTCCATAGCATCGGCGCTATGGACGTTAAATTCTCCGCCCCAGGGTGCATAAACCTGAATGGCTTTCCAGCGAAGGTCAAAACTATCTTGGCCTGCAAAGCAGGAGTCTAAGCGCAGAGGCAAAAGGCTAGATATGACTGAGGGAACACCAATCTTTTCGAGTTGTTCTGACTTAAAATCATAGCATCCTCCAACGGTATTAATGGCGCCAAAGCCGCCCATAGAGTGACCTATAATCGCGGCATTATTAGTGTCCATTCGTTTTACTAAATTATTCAAGTCATTGCTCGGCCTAGAGGCAGAGAAATAATTCAGGACAAACTGTTGATCACGAGCGCGGTTATATAAAGTGCTAATAAAGCCTGATGCTCGGGTGGCATCATCGAATACCTCTGAATTCGTGGAATCTTTATGGTCAATTCCTATGACAATATAGCCATGACTTGCAAGATGCTCACCTAAATAGAACATTTGTGTACGATAGCCCGTAAACCCATGGGACAGAACAACAACGGGGAACTTACCATCATTAACAATTAGAGCATCGCGATAAGCCTCGCCTTGTAATTCAAAAGGTTTTTGTAGTCGGGTGACATTCTTGTAGGTAGCTTTTGTAGGTTTTGGTTTCTGAGTGAGTAAATTTGTTGGGTACCAGATTTCAAGCAGCAGCGGGCGATCTGTGGTTGTAATAAAGTTAGCGGTATTAATGCGGTCAGGATCATTGATCTTAGTTGTGGTAACGCCCACATCGTAGGATCCTGAGAGGGCTAATTCCGGAGTCACAGGTGGTTGATCGGTATAGAGTTTTTCAGCAGTAAGAGCTACACAACTTGATAGGGCAGTCAAAATTAGAACGACCGCCTGGGGCCAATGTAAAGTCACTCAGTTCTCCTGTAATAATTCATGATCGACTATAGGGTCCTTAAAGAAATCCCTTTGGATAAGGAAACTCGAAGTGACGATCTATCCCGCGGGTAAGACTAACCTATATTGCCGCCCGAGTGGTACTTCGTGTGTTGATTTATTTTCATAAATTGACTCTTAATTTTACGCAGTTTCGCAGACAGGGCAGCTTGACTTAGGATAGTATAGATGCAACTTCGAATAAGAGATTAATTAGGTGTTACTAGGTGGTTAAACCAAGGTTACGTTTTTTTGAAAAAGCTGCAGGTCAGGCCCATATTACTGATACTGATAAGTATTTGTATAAGGCGCCCCAGGCATCGCACAAGCTGGTGATCATTGGTACAGGAACCATTGGTCAGGAGCATATGTATGTTGCGACTCTCCTAGGTCAGGCCCGTATTTATGGAATCTATGATAAGCACACTCACAGTATGGATGTGGCGGAGCAAAACTTTAGATCCTACAGCGATGAGAAGCTTGTTCGGTATACTGATTTAAAATCAGCCTGCAATGATCCAGAGGTAGACGCTTTGATGATTTGTACGCCGAATCATACCCACGTTGATGTTCTTTCTGTCGCGATGGCATCGGGTAAGCCAATCTTCCTAGAGAAACCGATGGCCACAACTCTCAAGGATGCAGCTGATATTGTTAAAGTCTCTGATTCCTACAGCTCTTTTTTACAGATCGGGTTGCAGTATCGCTACAAGGCGCAGTACATCGAAGCATTTCAAGAAGTTCAATCTCGCGGGGCCATCGGGGCTATAAAAACTATCAGTATGAGTGAGTACCGACCTCCGTTTTTAGACAAAGTAGAGCAGTGGAATAAGTTTAAGAAGAACACCGGCGGAACCTTGGTTGAAAAGTGCTGCCATTACTTTGATTTGATGAATCTTGCAGCCGAAGCAAAGCCAAAGAAGGTTTATGCCTCTGGGGGCCAAGGAGTGAACTTTCTGGATTTTGAGCAGGATGGAGAATCGGCGGACATTGATGATCACGCCTTTGTTGTCATTGATTATGACAATGGTATTCGAGGAAACTTTACCCTAAATATGTTTTGTCATGACTTTACCGAAGAAATGGTTATTTGTGGAGATAGAGGCAGACTGGTTACTCGAGAAATTTTTAATATTCACCAACAAAAACCATCGAGTGCCACGGTTGCATTGGAATTGGGCGAATTTGGGGGGTCAAAGCATACTGAGGTTACCTATGCTCGGGAGATTGAGAGCAGTGGACATCATGGTGCCACATACTATGAACACATCGCCTTTGTCGATCAACTAGAGGGGAACCTAAGTACCTCTGCAACGCCACTACAAGGGCTTTGGTCGATTATTATTGCCTGCGCGGCACAACAGTCGATTGCCACAGGCGAGGCGGTTGACATTGATCAGTTCCTTGCTGACAACAAGTTATCAGAATTTAGCAAATAAAATGGATTACTCATGAATCAAGTTATAAATGTTACAGGCCAGACTATGCCCGCTGTTGGTTTGGGTTTATGGAAATTAGAAACCAATGAGGTGGCTGAGGCTGTCTACAATGCCATTAAAAATGGATATCGGCACCTTGATAGCGCGGCTGATTATGGTAACGAGCAACAAGTTGGAGAGGGTATTGCCAGAGCCATTAAGGACGGACTGTGTAGTAGAGAAGACCTCTGGATTACGTCTAAATTGTGGAACACCTTTCATCGTAAAGAATACGTCCAGCAAGCCTGCGAGAAGTCTTTATCAGACCTGGGGATAGACTACTTTGATCTCTACCTCATTCATTTCCCAATAGCGCTTCAATACGTTGATATTAATGATCGGTACCCGCCTGAATGGATATTTAATCCCCAAAATGAAAATCCCACCATGGAATTAGATTCAGTTCCACTCAGCGAGACTTGGGCTGCAATGGAGGGCCTTGTAGAAAATCAGTTGGCTCGTCAGATAGGAGTGTGTAATTACAGCGCGGTGCTGTTACATGACTTGATGAGTTACGCACGTATCAAGCCGGCAATGTTGCAAATTGAATCGCACCCATATCTAACTCAGGAGGCGTTAATACGCACGGCACAGTCCTATAATATTGCTGTAACTGCTTTTTCTCCATTAGGGGCACTCTCGTATGTCTCTTTGGATATGGCGTCTAAAGCTGATTCTGTGCTCACAGAGGCTGTTGTGATCAAAGCGGCTGAAAGAGCATTGGTAACGCCCGCTCAGGTGGTATTGCGCTGGGGCTTGCAGAGAGGCACGGCAGTGATACCCAAGACGAGCAAGCCCGAGCGTTTAGTTGAAAATCTGTCATTGTCAGGCTTCAGTCTGACCGATGAGGAAATGGACGCTATATCAGCACTGAATCAAAACCGCCGGTTTAATGATCCTGGCAAATTCTGTGAAAGCGCGTTTGGTACGTTCCACTCAATTTATGACTAATGGATGAGTGATTATTTAATGGATGCAATTAGGGTAGAAAAGATCAGTTTTGCTGGACAACAAAAGTATCAAGAGAGTGTATTTCCACTTGTTTATGTGGGGCAGTCTGTTGAAGGTATGATGTCTGTTACTGACTGGATTGAAAGTCATAGAAAACAGTTGGAAGAGGAGCTAGCAACTCATGGGGCTATATTGTTTCGTGATTTAGGGGTTTCAGATGACAAAGAATTTGATCGCTTTATTCGTGCTTTTGATTTTCCAAGTTTTACCTATGAGGAGTCCCTCTCGAATGCAGTCAGGCAAAATCGAACGGATCTAGTTTTTACAGCAAATGAAGCGCCTCCGTCGGTATCAATCTTTCTTCACCATGAAATGGCGCAAACCCCCATCTACCCGTCGAAATTATTTTTCTTTTGTGAGCAGGCACCTGAGTTTGGCGGTGCAACGCCTATTTGTCGTTCAGATATCTTGCTGGATCATCTAAATCGAGAAATTCCTGAGTTTGTTGAATCTTGTGAGGCAAGGGGAATACGTTACTCTCAGACTATGCCAGCCGAAAATGATTTAGCATCAGGGCAAGGGCGCAGTTGGCGAAGTACATTGAGTGCCGAAACGATTGAAGAGGCTGAGACTAAGCTTAGCCGTCTAGGTTACCAGTGGGAGTGGGGTGAGGGTGGTGCGCTTAGTGTAACTACTCCCGTTCTTCCCGCAATACGGACAGCAAAGGATGGGCGTAAAGTTTTTTTTAATCAGTTAATCGCGGCATTTCGAGGTTGGCAAGATGCTAGAAATGTTGGCGAAAAATCAATTTGCTTTGGTGATTATTCGACTATTAACAATGATGATATGGCTGTCGTGATAAGACTTGCTGATCTGTTGACCTTCGATATCCCCTGGCAAACAGGTGATGTAGCGTTAGTCGATAATTTTTTAGCTATGCATGGTCGACGTCCGTTTGAAGGCCAGCGAAGAGTTTTAGCTTCGCTAGTTGCCTAATGGTATAAGCGGTTGCCCCATTTAACCTCGAATAGGGGTGTTTGGACTCTTTATGCAGAAATGGATTGCCGTTAGAATATAAATTAGCTCCGTAATTCAGCTTAACTTTGTCATTGTAGGATTCATTTTATGTACGTAAGAATTTCATTGTTCTTTTTAGTTGCGTTTTTGACAGCATGTGGTGGTGGCGGAGGTTCTTCTCCAACCCCCAATCCAGTGCCTAATCCAGCACCAGACCCAACCATGACTGAGTTTTCTTTAGTTTCTGCAAACAATGGCGTTCTGAACAGTGATGTAAGCTTTTCTTTACAGGAGAATAATGAGTTTACTGGTCGCGTTGTAACCAATACACCAGTCAATGCATTAGTGGCAAACTTTGAGTTTACTGGCACTTCAGTGTCTATCGGAGACGTCGTTCAAGAAAGTGGAACGACTGAGAACGACTTTACCAATAAACTAACCTACACAGTGACCAATGAAGATGGTGATATCCAAGACTATGTGGTCGACTTAACCAAATTTACAGGTCTGCCAATCGTGTACCTCAAAACAGATGACGCCGCAGCTATAGACTCAAAAGAAGACTACGTACGCGGCGATACCTCTGTAGATGGCGGCAGGAATTTTGATGATTTTGCCGAAGTGAGCATGAAAATTCGTGGTCGTGGTAACTCGACATGGGGACTTCACCCGAAAAAGCCTTTCCAGATGAAACTTGATGACAAAGCTGAGTTTTTGGGAATGCCGAACGATAAAAAGTGGTTATTTCTTGCTGAATATTCAGATAAAACAATGCTAAGAAATAAAATATCATTCGAAATGGGCTATTTGAGTAACCTAGACTGGACCCCGCAAGGGCGTTTTGCCGAGGTCTACATAAATGATGAGTATAACGGCACATATAACATTACGCAGAAGGTTGAAGAGAGCGATAATCGAGTCCCACTGGGTGATGTTGGTTATTTACTTGAGCTTGATCAGCTATCGCGGCTAGATCCTGATGATGTCTACTTTGATAGTGTTATCACCGATAAATTCATAGTTAACATTAAAGAGCCGAATCTCGAGCCTAATAGCCCTGAGTATGTTTATGCTAAGACGTTGATTAATGATTTTGAAAATTCGATATCGGATTCCAGTTCCATGACCTCTTACTTTGTTGTGGAGGAGACAGTCTCTGAGAATGTTTGGGACGTCAACTTGAGCCAGTCCATGACGTTGATCCCTGATTCTAATTACACGGTATCCTTTAAAGCAAGGTCATCGATTGATCGCACTATTATAGCAGGTCTTGGTTTGTACCATGACCCATGGACAAACGCAGGAGAGCCTGTAGACCTCACAACTGCTTGGCAAACATTTACATTGACTCAGACTACTACAGGCTTTGGAGATGATCAAAGTCGCATTTTGTTTGATATGGGTGGGGATCAAGGCGGACAGGTATGGATCGATGATGTCAGCGTTCTTACCTCGGATGGGACAGAGCTTGTCACTAATGGGGATTTTCAAAGTGGTGTGGCGGGCTGGGAGGGCGGTGCGGCCACTGCAGAAAATATTAAAACCCATCCTATTGGGACAGAAGGTTACGCAGAATACATCGATGTTGATAGCTTTGTAGATTGGTTTTTGATTAGCGAAATAACTAAAAATGTTGATTCGATGTTTTTCTCTAGTATGTTCTTAAATGTGATGCCGGGTGAGAAAATCAAGATGGGACCTTTATGGGACTTTGATCTGTCTTTTGGCAATGTAGATTATGCGGACAGTCGCTATGCAGAGGGTTGGTGGGTAAAGTATCACCCTTGGTACGAACGCCTTTTTCAAGATCCTGCTTTTGTTGAAGAGGTAAAAGTTAGATTTGCTTTTTTTAAGGGTAACCAGGATTTTATTCTCAACAAAATAGACGCCTATGCCGAACAGTTGCAATGGGCGCAGCAAGAGAATAATGACAAATGGCAAACCATAGGCCAGTATGTTTGGCCAAATCCGGTGGTTTTTGATACCTATCAAGAAGAGGTGGATCACATGAAAGAATGGTATGTAAATCGGATGAATTGGCTAGACTCGGCTCTGGATAGTCTATAGTTAAGAGAGGTTCCAGCTTACAAGGAGTTAGCAAATGAAAATTCTGACATTACTGTGTTCTTTTCTACTTAGTGCCTCTCTTACCTCGCAGGAAGCCTCTCTTTCAAGAGCCGATAATATAAAAACATTTAATGAAGCCCAATCTTGCTACAAAGAAGCTGCAAAGAATGGACTTAGAAAATCCAGGACGAAGAGGTGTGCTCAAACCTCGCTAGAGATTGGTAAGGCTCTTTTTGAGCCTGATAGCAAAAACATTGCCATGCTAACCTACAACTATGGCAAAACGCTGTATGGAAAAGAGCGTGAGTCAGTCCTTAAAAATGCAATAAAGTTATATGAATCCATTCATGGTAAAGATTCCCCCGAGCTAATTGATCTATTGATAGATGCCGAGAAACCCAATAGAGCTTTAAGTATCGCAGAAGCAAGCTTTGGGAAACAATCTATTCCTTATGCTGATACGTTGTTGGACGCAGGAATAGGAATGAGTGATCTAACCAGGCTAAGCTCTAAATCTCGATATTTAAAGGAGGCTCTTAAAGTCTATAACAATGAGGCAGAAGGCTCCGAGTCGTGGGGGGCGTCACTAGCGAGTTTTCAGTTAGGCAAAATCAAGATGGCTCAAGGAAAATATAAGTCATCAATCCCCTTTTTTCTTGAGGCTACCAAGAATCCCTCACTCGCAAGTTATGCTCACGCGTTTCTAGTTGAGGCCTACGATCGCACGAATCAGCAAGACAAAGCTACTGAGCACGTGCTGATCATGGCAAAGCAACCAAACAAAGTTAACACTGAGGATCGAGACTATATCCCTTTATTTGTGAAGACACCTGAGTATCCTTTAAAAGCGCAGAAGAAGGGTAGGGAAGGTTATGCGGTGATTTCGTTAACAGTTTCGAAAGAGGGATTGGCGCTTAACCCCACCGTGATAGAAGAAAAGCCAAAAGGGCAAAAATTTGGGAAAGCTGCCCTAAAAGCAGCCGGTTCTTTAAGATATGTGCCCCGTCTTATAGACGGAGAGCCAGTGGAAGTGCCAGGTGTGCTCTATAAATACACTTTTAACATGGCTCGCTAGTTTATTTGACGCTCTTTGCCCTGCCAGTAGGGCTCTCTTAGTTCGCGCTTGAGAAGTTTACCTGTTGGGTTTCTTGGTAACACATCTGTAAAATCTATACTCTTAGGGACTTTGTAACCAGCGATTTTCGTCCTGGAATAGGCAATAATCTCATCCTCGGTGGCCGCCATACCAGGTTTCAGTACGATAACAGCTTTCACAGCCTCACCCCATTTCTCATCAGGCACTCCGATCACCGCCACATCGCCAACAGCCTCATGGTCAAAGAGAGCGTTTTCAACCTCCGCGGGATACACGTTTTCACCACCAGAGACGATCATGTCTTTGATTCTGTCGTGTATGTAAAGATAGCCATCTTCATCTAAATAGCCCGCATCACCAGTATGGAACCAACCATTTTGTACCGCTTTAGCGGTGGCCTCATCGTTTCTCCAGTAACCTTTCATCAAGGCCTTAGATTGGTAGATGATTTCACCAACCTCATTAGCGGGAAGAGTCTGACCTTGCTCACCGATAATACGTACTTCTGCTGTTGGTGCTGCTTTGCCGCAGGAGCGCAGTTTCCCTAAAGATGGATCATGATCCTCTGGCTGTAAAATAGTGCCTGCACCACAGGTTTCAGTGAGCCCATACACCTGACAGAAGTTACATTTAAAAATATCCTTAGCGGTGAGTAGCACGTCCTCAGAAATCGGGCTGGCACCGTATAACAAAAAGTCTAAATTTGAAAAGTCTCTGTCGCGTACGCCTGGAATAGAGTTCAAAAACAAGATAACTGCAGGAACAAAAAAGGCATACTTCACACGGTATTTTTCAAGCAAATCTAGTATGACCACAGGATCAACATCTTTAAGAATGACGTTGGTAAGCCCTTGGCACAGGCCGACCACTCCAACATTAACCCCAGCGACATGAAAGATTGGCATGGCCACGATACTGGCTTCGCCTTCATCCCAATCACCCCATCCGCCATTGGCAGCTTGATCCAAGACATCAAGATAATTGCCATTTGTTAGTTGAACGCCTTTTGGGTGTCCAGTGGTACCGCTGGTATATAGTTGCATGACATCATCGTCTAGAGAAGCAGGCAACATTGGATCTGTTGAATCTTGAGTATCACGCCATGAGCCGTAGTCGCGCCATTCACTATGACCGCCATCGATGGCAATAAATTGGCGGATATTTCCTATATTAGGCATTAATTGCTCAACAACATCGTAGAATTCTGCTCCTACAAACAGTATGTCAATGCAGGCATTGTTGAGAATATATTCTATTTCCGGTGGTGCTAATCGCCAATTAACACCTGTAATAACCAGATTAGCTTTAGCCGTACCGGACATGACTTCAAAGAAATAATCACTGTTCTTACCCAGGTAGCCAATGCGTGTATTGGGCTTACAACCAGCGGCGATAAGCCCATTAGCAACTTGACTGGCCTTATGATCTAAGACGGTATAAGTCGTTTCTCTGCCTTCAAAGATTTGAGCGACTCGGTACCCGTTAATTTTAGATTGATAACGAGTTATATCGGCTACGCAGCTGAGTTGGTCAAGTGCAATCATCGGATTTCCCTCTAGAACGTCTGTAATGTTTATTATTTTGTTATGTCCTAGTTTAATGACAAGGCTGAAGCGTGCAACAAAAATTGACTTGTAAGCTAGCGGGTTTGTTTGTTAGTAAAAATAATGGAACGCTCTTTGCGGTGGACGCTAGGTCACGACAAATTAAGCCTAAAACGCCCTGTTTTAGGTACAATAAAGGTGAGGAATGTCAACTTTACACTGTGTAAAGGAATTATTTAAGATTTGGAGATGGAAAAATGACAAAGAAGATATTTATTTGGGTAGCGCACCCCAACAAGGGAACATTTTGTGAAGCGCTAGCAGACCAATACGCGCAAGGCGCAAAAGCTCAAGGCGCGGAGGTTCGTCGCATGGAACTTAGTGAGATGCGCTTTAATCCTCACTTCCAGGGCTATACGAAAAATATGCCTGAGCTAGAACCTGATTTGCTGAAATGGCAAGAGTGTATTGATTGGGCTGATCACATTATGGTCATCCATCCATATTGGTGGGGCGCTATGCCCTCTCTGGCGAAAGCTGTTTTCGACCGCGCTTTAACGCCTGGCTTTGCTTACAAGTATCATAAGAAGGGTGTGAAATGGGATCAACTGTTAAAGGGTAAAACCGGCGACGCTATTATTACATCAGATACCCCCTCATGGATTGATAGTCTTGTTTATCTCAGCACGGGGAGGCGCGTTATAAAGAACCAAGTTTTTAAATTTTGCGGTATTAAACCAAGAACCATTGCGCAGTTTGGCTCCGTTAAAATGGCTGACGACAAGCAGATGAATAAGTGGCTGGAGCGCGCAAGTGATTTTGGTTCTAAGGCTGCTTTGACAGCTTAAGCTTGAGGAAGGTTTGATTATTTGGTGGGTCTAGAAGCATAGATCCCGGTGGTTCTCTGAGGCTAGATAGGTGAAAAATTTTAATTAACAAAGAGGGAAGAGTTATGTCAATGATTGTCAATCGGCGGGATCTTGATTTCGTACTTTATGAAACACTTGGTTTAGATAAAATATTAGAGTCAGATCGTTATGCTGATTATGATCGGGAGTCTCTCGATGCAATCATGGATTTGTGTCAAACCATTGCGGAAGACCAGTTTTTGCCCTGTGCTGCAAAGCTGGATGCGAATGAACCCAAGTTTGTCGATGGAAAGGTCGAGACTATCTCCGAGTTAAAAGAGGCCATTGCTGCATATCAAGAAGCGGGACTCTGCGCTTCTGCCTACGACTCAGATGTTGGCGGTATGCAACTTCCCTGGATGATGGATCAGGCGCTCAATGGCATGTTTGTCTGCGCAAACAATCCAGCACACATCTATTTGTTCTTAACTCAAGGTGTCGCCAATATGCTTAACGCATGTGGCTCTGATGAGTTAAAGAGAAAATATCTACCAGATTTGGTGGACGGAAATTGGTTTGGAACCATGTGTTTATCAGAACCCCAAGCCGGTTCCTCACTGGCTGACATAAGAACAAAAGCTGACTTAAACGCTGATGGATCGTATTCGATTAGTGGCACTAAGATGTGGATATCAGGTGGTGAACAGGACATCACTGAGAATATCATTCACATGGTGCTTGCTAAGATCCCCGGTTCACCTCCGGGAGTTAAAGGGATATCGTTGTTCCTAGTGCCTAAAAACCGAGTTAATGATGATGGCAGTATTGGTGACTTTAACAACATAGCTCTTGCAGGGCTTAACCATAAGATGGGATGTCGAGGAGCGACTAATTGCCTGCTTAATTTCGGCGAATCCGGTGACTCTATAGGTTACCTCGTTGGCGAGCCCAATCAAGGACTGGCCAACATGTTTCATATGATGAACGAGGCTCGTATTTCGGTGGGTATGTCTGCCGTAATGACCGGTCTAGGTGGCTATTTGTACTCATTGGACTACGCTAGAAATCGTCCTCAAGGAAGACCCTTGGTTAATCGTAATCCAGAAGATCCACAGATCATGATCAGTGAGCATGCTGATATTAAACGCATGTTGATGACTCAAAAGGCTTTCATTGAGGGCGCCCAAACTCTAATTTACTACTGTGCGGAATTGATTGATACCAAGAAACTTTCAGATGACAAGGACCAGCATCAACGTATCGATCTGTTGTTGGATTTACTAACGCCTATTTGTAAATCATGGCCCTCAGAATATTGCTTAGAAGCGAACAAACTTGCGATTCAGGTGTTGGGAGGGTACGGCTATACAAGAGAATATCCGGTTGAGAGGCTCTACCGCGATAACCGATTGAATCATATTCATGAGGGTACGTGGGGCATTCAGGGGCTAGATATTTTAGGGCGTAAAGTCCGTATGCACGGTGGTGCGGCAGTATCCATCCTTCGCCAAGAAATCCAGGGAACGATAGATTCCGCCAGCTCGCATTCTGAGCTTGTCTCATTTTGTGAGCAGCTTGGAAGCTCTCTGTTATTGGTAGAGGAAACTATTGATGCGGTTGGCAAGGCAGACGATCCTTCGCTTGCTTTGGCAAATGCAACTATATTTTTGGATGCAATGGGGCATCTTGTTATTGCTTGGATGTGGTTAAAGCAGGCCGTTGCTGCTCTGGAGGGTAAACAAAAGGGGAATACAGCGGACGACGCTTTCTATGAAGGTAAGGTTTCTGCGATGAAGTTTTTCTTCAATTATGAGTTGCCCAAAATAAAGCCCAATCTTGAGTTGGTCGCTCAATTAGACAGTACTTGTTACGACCTAACTGCAGAGCAGTTCTTGGGGGTTTAATCAGTTTAATTAGATCACCCCTTTGATGGGGTGAGAGCTAGAAGCGCAAGAACGGATAGACTAGTCAGTCATCGTTTTAGGTTTACAGCGAAAGGCTCAATCTAGACACTTGCGCATTAATTTGGCGGTGCTAACTGTCTGGGAGATGTTAGCCGATACACTGAGGTTATTAGAGATGACTACTTACAAAGCCCCTGTTCAAGAGTTTTCCTTTATTCTTGAGGAACTTGTTGATTATAGCGAATTAAGCCAAAGACCGGGCTATCAAGATGTCGGTGTAGATATGATTCAGGCCATCCTACCTGAAGCAGCGAAGTTCTTTGAAGAAGTTGTAGCCCCAACAAACTCCATAGCCGATAGCCAAAAAACTCACATTGATGATGGTCACGTAATTACAGCCCCTGCCATAGAGGGGATTAATCAAAAAATGGTGGAGGCTGGATGGAGTGGTCTTAGTGGGGCTGTCGAATACGGTGGTTCAGGCTTTCCGAGCGTAGTTGATGTTGCTGTTCAAGAAATGTTGCAGTCAGCAAACATGGGTCTAAGCTTATTGCCTTTACTAACTCGAGGAGTCATCCATTCGTTGCATCTCTATGGCTCAGAGGAGCAGAAAAGCACCTACTTGGCGAATCTAGCCAGTGGGGCGTGGTCAGGGACAATGAACCTAACTGAACCGCAAGCAGGTTCGGATCTATCCGCGGTTCAATGTAAAGCCGTCCCTAATGGAGATCATTATTTGGTCTCAGGTCAGAAGATCTATATTACTTGGGGCGATCATGAGCAGACTGAAAATATTATCCATCTTGTACTTGCTCGGTTGCCCGATGCACCTCCGGGAAATCACGGTATTTCACTATTTTTAGTGCCCAAGTTTTTAGTTAACTCAGACGGTAGTTTAGGAGAGCGCAATGATCTTCGGGCTGTAGGAGTGGAGCATAAACTGGGCATTCATTGCAGTCCCACCTGCACTATGGCATTTGGTGATAAGGACGGAGCAGTGGGCTATCTCGTTGGGCCTCAGAATAAAGGCCTAATGTGTATGTTCAGTATGATGAATAACGCTAGATTAGGCGTAGGACATCAAGGGGTTGCTATTAGTGAGCGGGCATATCAGCAAGCTGTGAGTTACGCTGCTGAGAGGGTGCAAGGAAAAGTAGTTGGTATTGACGGTCGAGCCCCAATTATTCATCACGGCGATGTAAAGAGAATGCTGTTACAAATGCGAGCGCTAACTGAAGGCGGTCGAGCTCTCTCCATGTACGCTGTGGCAGCTGAGGATCGCAGTCATCATGCTTTTAGCGACGATCTTCGCAAGGCCGATGAATTGCTTGTGGAGATATTAACACCTCTTGTGAAAGGCTGGTGTACTGAGGTCTCAATGGAAGTTACCTCGCTAGGAGTGCAGGTTCACGGAGGCATGGGCTTTGTCGAAGAGACTGGAGCCGCCCAACATATGCGTGATGCAAGAATTCTGCCGATATATGAAGGCACCAATGGTATTCAGGCTTTGGATTTTATTGGCCGAAAATGTATGCGAGATGGTGGCGAAGGGCTAAGCTTGATTCTTGACAATATGAGCTCTACTGGAGACAGTAAAGCATCTAACTCTCCAGTAGTCGCAGAACTCCTTGATGCGCTGAAAGAAGCTATTTCGCAGTGCAAGACAGCGTTGGCTTATATCAAGCGTGAGCCAGCAAAATCACCATTTGTGGCATTCAACTTTATGATGTTATTTGGTAACTCCATTAGTTACTGGTTGTTGGTGAAGTTAGCATTGGCAGCTCAAGCTCATGTTTCTGCGGGTAGTAACGATCGTTTTTATAAACAAAAAATCGCTACAACACATTTTTTTGCTTCGCAGATCCTGACTCGAAATGCAGCTTATTTGGGAGCTGTTACTGGTTCCACTGCGAGCTATGAGGAATTTGGTGTTGAGGACTTCTACCGCGGCTAGTTTAGAGCCTAAAAACCTTGCAGTCAGGCGTTCGCGCGACTAAGAACAAAGCCTACGACTAGAGCCACAGTGACGATGAATAATATTGTGAAGACAAAGCCGCCAATAATGAATGTAAGAGGACTACCATTGGCAAAATCTCGTTCTCTGTTTTTATCACTCTGCACCCCTATTGCTGCGGCAAGAATGCTCAGGATGATCGAGCCAAATCGAGGTTTTTGTTTGTTCGTTTCTTCCTGTTTCACTGGTGACTCCAGTTATTTAGGCCGGTATGGGTATTGGTTGATATAATACTTTACTTATTAATCATTGATTGTGGTCAATTTTACAGTATTGGGTAAAATAGAGGTGTAGAAAATCTACTCAGATGTATAGGATAAGGTCATGGTAAACGTAACGATCACTGATTCGGCTCAAGATTATCTTGCAGGTCTGTTGGAAAAGCAGAATTGCGAGGGTATTGGTATTCGTATGTTTGTATCTGACCCTGGAACTCCAAAAGCGGAGACTTGCATAGCGTACAGTCGCCCGGGCGAGCATAATGATGAGGACCTTGTGGTTGAGTACGGTAAATTCAATGGATACTACGAGCAGCGGAGCATTCCCTTTCTTGATGACGCGATGGTTGATTTTGCTGAAGATAAATTCGGGGGACAGTTAACGATCAGAGCGCCGAATTCACGCTTACCCAACATAACTGACGATAGCCCGGTGGAAGATAAAGTTAACTATGTGCTTTATAACGAAATTAATCCTGGGTTGGCTTCTCATGGTGGTGTTGTGTCTCTTTCAGAGATACATGAAGGCTATGCCGTGCTTGAATTTGGTGGAGGCTGCCAAGGGTGCTCAGCGGTTGATTTAACACTGAAAGAAGGTGTTGAGAAAACTTTGCTGGATAAGATACCAGAGTTGCTCGGTGTAAAAGATGTCACAGACCACAGCGACACATCGAACGCGTACATGTAACCCTTTGCTTCATCGCTAAAAAACCCGCTTACGCGGGTTTTTTAGTATCTAACTTGTCTTAATCGATGCTACCTAACCTCTACAATTTGTTCCGCGGCAATCAACTTGCCTTGCTCAGCAGATTTTTGGAAAGACTCTATTTGGTCAAAATTCATGTAGCTGTATACCTCGTCAGCCATAGAGTCAATTTTAGTCGCGTAATCCATATATTCAGCTACTGTCGGTAGACGCCCTAAAATACCGCCCACGGACGCTAACTCGGCACTGGTCAGGTAGACATTAGCACCATCGCCTAATCGATTAGGGAAGTTTCTAGTCGATGTTGAAAGCACGGTGGCTCCTGCTAGGACGCGAGCCTGATTACCCATACATAGAGAGCATCCAGGCATCTCTGTCCGAGCGCCAACTTTTCCATAAATATTGTAATAGCCTTCTTCCATAAGGGTATGAGCATCCATTCGTGTTGGTGGACAAATCCAGAATCTAGAATCTACGGTGCCAGCTTCATCCAGTAATTTGCCCGCAGCGCGGAAATGACCAATATTAGTCATACAGGAGCCAATAAATATCTCATCTACATTGTCTCCAGCTACCTCTGAAAGCAGTTTTGCATCATCAGGATCATTCGGGCAACACACAATGGGCTCGACAATGTCTGCAAGGTCTATTTCGATAATAGCTGCATACTCGGCATCGGTATCAGCTTCCATCAGGACTGGATTTTCTAGCCATTCTTCCATCTTTCGAACTCTACGCTCTAGTGTTCTAACATCGCCATATCCCTCGGCAATCATCCAGCGCAGTAAAGTGATGTTGGATCGGAGATATTCAGCAACCGAGTCTTCGCTGAGTTTGATGGTGCAACCTGCCGCAGAACGCTCTGCAGAGGCATCTGAGAGTTCAAATGCCTGCTCAACCGTCAGGTTTTCGATACCTTCTCCTTCAATTTCCAAAATACGCCCACTAAAAAAGTTTTTCTTGCCTTTCTTCTCGACGGTCAATAGGCCTTCTTTAATGCCGTAATACGGGATGGCATGAACCAAGTCACGCAGAGTGATCCCGGGCTGCATTTCGCCTTTAAAACGCACTAGAACCGATTCAGGCATGTCCAGCGGCATAACACCGGTCGCTGCGGCAAAGGCTACGAGGCCAGATCCTCCCGGGAATGAAATACCCATAGGGAATCTTGTATGAGAATCACCGCCCGTTCCCACTGTGTCGGGCAATAACATACGATTTAGCCAGCTGTGGATAATGCCGTCACCCGGTCTCAGAGACACTCCGCCACGGTTCATTATAAAATCGGGAAGATTATGCTGAGTATCAATGTCCACCGGTTTAGGATAGGCAGCGGTGTGACAAAAGGACTGCATAACTAGATCAGTAGAAAAGCCAAGACAAGCAAGATCTTTCAGCTCATCTCTTGTCATTGGGCCAGTGGTGTCTTGGGATCCCACAGTAGTCATCTTTGGTTCACAATACGTACCAGGCCTAATGCCGTCAGTACCGCATGCTTTACCTACCATTTTTTGTGCGAGTGTAAAGCCAGCATCGCTTTGAATTGGCGGGGTTGGGTGACGGAATACCTCAGAAGGTGGCAGCCCCATGTGCTCTCGTGCACGTTGAGTCAGACCGCGTCCGATAATGAGATTAATTCGCCCATCAGCCTGCACCTCATCGAGTATCACATCAGATTTGTGTTCAAACTCTGAAATTACCTCGCCATTTTCGTTTAATATTTTGCCTTCGTAGGGGAAGATCTCAATCACATCACCGTTGTTAATATTGTCTACTGGGGCTTCAAAGACCAATGCACCAGCATCCTCCATTGTGTTAAAGAAGATCGGAGCAACTTTGCTGCCAAAGCAAATGCCACCGGAACGTTTGTTAGGTACTCCGGGCATGTCTTCGCCAAAGAACCATAGAACTGAATTAGTTGCGGATTTGCGCGATGAACCTGTACCCACAACATCGCCTATAAAAGCAACGGGAAGCCCTCGATCTTTGAGTTCTTCGATCTGGGTCATAGGGCCAATGACTCCATGCTCCTCCGGATGCATTCCTTCTCGAGTCATCTTGAACATGGCACGAGCATGAAGCGGTATATCAGGGCGTGACCAAGCATCTTGCGCAGGAGATAAATCATCGGTATTGATTTCGCCAGTAGCTTTGAAAACAGTAACCTTAATGCTCTGAGGAACGGCATCATTGGTGGTGAACCATTCGGCGTCGGCCCATGACTGCATAACGGCCCTTGCATATTCGTTACCTGCATCGGATTTTTGAGCAACATCATGAAAAGCGTCAAACACGAGTAGGGTAGACTTGAGCTCTTCAGCTGCCAGGGTATTTAGTTCATCATCATCGAGAAGCTCGACCAAAGTGGAGACGTTATAGCCTCCGTGCATGTTTCCTAACAGCTTTACCGCTGCCTTACGGTCTATAAGAGGTGAGGAGGCATCTCCGTTGACTAGTGCAGTCAAAAAACTCGCTTTCACATAGGCTGCTTCATCCACACCAGGTGGCACACGATTGGAGATTAGATCCAACAGAAAGGCTTCTTCGCCTGCAGGAGGGTTTTTTAACAATTCAACCAAAGCGGCGGTCCACTCTGGGTCCAGAGCTTTGGGGGGAATTCCCTGTAAATGACGTTCTTCTGCGTGAGTGCGATATGCTTCTAGCACGGTGTGCTTCTCCTTTTGTCTTATTGATGTAGTCTTTGTAGGCCGCATACGGCTCTAGATTTCGGGCGAAATTATACGTTAACCGGTAGTTTATTTACAGGGACTTAAGGTATATAACCATTATTAGTCTGAGTTGTTTCGGCGGTTATGAGGCATAGTTAATTCACATCGGTGTTACCCTTTCTTTCTGTTCTGCATATCGTTAAAACGCTCCGTATTCCGGTCTAAAACTAGTACACTTATGCGTAGTAATAGGTGTCGGAGCTAATACGGAGAAGACCGCTGTAAAAATATTACATAATGTTGAGGGCTAAAAATTTCTGATTGAACATGAGATAAGAGCTATTGTAAATGAGCAAGAATAAAAGACTATTAAGACCCGGTAGCAGACTTAGCCTGTTAGAGAATATGCTCGTGGAACCCTATAAAACGATTTGGGACTGTTGTTGTGATCATGGATTACTCGGTATGTCTTTGCTTAAAAGGTCACGGGCTGGCGAGGTCATTTTTGTTGATGTTCTTGAAGAGCAAATGAAAAAACTGGAAGCAACACTGAGAAGAAATTGTCCTCTGGATGAGTATAGTTGGAATGTCCATTGTGGTGATGTCAAAGATATTGTTGTTCCCAATAGCGACTCTCAGTTATTCATTATTGCTGGTGTTGGAGCCCGCCAAACTGTTGAATTCATCAACAGCCTGTGTTCATCTGCTCCTCGGACTCCATTTGATCTGCTGATCTGTTCGGTCCACGGAAACTATGCAGTTCGAAACGCTCTAATTAGTAATGGATATAAGTTAAAAGGTGAGCAAATTATTTTTGAAAATAATCGTTTCTATGAAGGCATTTATGTATCTAGAAGTGGCCATGAGGATATCGTTAACACAGGCTCTAAGATGTGGGATTGGTCGAATTCGGATCATCAGCAATATTGGAGACGGATCGTCGGCCACTATCGACAGAAAGCAAGAAAAGACCCCGAGCAGTACCAACCGATTATTGCAAATTATGAGGCGTTGCTAACCTCTAGCTGCAATATTTAAAACTGCGATAGAGTTGTTTGACAATACAAAAAACTCAGCCCTCAACGGGACGCAGCCTCAATAAAGTTTAGCGGATCGTGTGAGTCGTCCATAGACAGACTAAGGTTATATAAATATACAACGCCATTTTTGTCTTAAGCATGGTAAAGTTCGAAAATTACAAACATTGCTGCAATCCAACTTTGTAAGCAGTTCAACAGGCAGGGATTATGACAACGCCTTTACAAGACATTCAAAATTTTCTAACGTGTAAAACACCCGATCGCTGGTTAGAGAATGCTTTAGATAATCAGACATTGATGCTAATTGATCATGCTAATTGCGAGAAGAAAGCTGCTAGCACTGCTATGAATTTAATCTATCGCTACGTAGATAATTTCGAATTGATTAATAAGATGTCTAGGTTGATTAGGGAGGAGATGCGGCATTTTGAACAAGTTATTGCAATTATGCGTCGGCGTGATATTTCCTATCAGCATATAACAGCCTCCAGATATGCTTCGGGGTTGCGTGAACTAGCCAGAAATGACGATCCTGGTAAGCTTATCGATATACTAATTATAGGGGCTTTTATAGAGGCGAGGTCTTGTGAGCGCTTTGCTCGGCTAGCGCCTTATTTAGATTCCGAGTTAGAGGCTTTTTATTTGTCACTTCTAAAATCGGAAGGGCGGCATTTTAAAGATTATTTGGATCTTGCTGAAAAAGCTGCTGGTGACCAAACCATTGAGGAACGGGTTGCTTTTTTTGCTAAGCGTGAGCAATACCTTATCGAGCAGCCTGACGATGTCTTCCGTTTCCATTCTGGACCCATATCCTAGGTTAATTCCGGCTTTTAATTTGTATCTATCTGCCACTCCTATTATGTCAATTGATAGGATATTATGGATCCGTGTTATCAATATTAGCTATAGCGCTGTGAATTTTATCGAGGCTTATAAAACATGATTAATAATAGACTCCGTTCTTTCATAATTTCCCTCTTGTGTTGTTTTGCTTTTGCCCCCGTATTTTCCTCGGATAGTATGGAGGAGTTGGCTGAGAACGAATGGGATGTAACGGAACCCAAGGGCGTGATGAAAACCATCTCAATTGATACGACAGAAACAACCTGGTCAAACCTCAGTGTTAGTAAAGATGGTAAGACTCTTGTTTTTGATATGTTGGGCGATATATACACCATGCCCATTAGTGGCGGCGAAGCTAGCCCATTGGTGCAAGGGTTCGATTGGAATATGCAGCCCGCCTATAGCCCAAATGGGCAAAGCATAGCGTTTATCAGTGATCGAGACGGTGCTTCTAATTTGTGGATTATGGATGCTAATGGTGACAACCCTCGGCAGATTAGTAGTGAAAAAACAGCGCTAATTCATACTCCTAGCTGGAGCCCTGATGGAGATTTCGTCGCAGTGACAAAAGGTTTTATGTCATCTCGCTCGATTCCCGCCGGAGAAATTTGGATGTACCACCGATCAGGTGGTGATGGTGTGATGGTCACAAAACGTGCATTTGGTCCTCATACTCAGAAAAATATGACGGACCCGGCGTTTTCTCCAGACGGTAAATATCTTTATTACACCGATGATGTGACCCCAGGGCGTGTTTGGCAATACGGGAAAAACTCTACCACCGAATTATTTAACATCATGCGTCACGACCTTGAGACAGGTGAGTCCATTAGTTACATCGGCGGGGCAGGTGGTGCCATTGTTGCTACTCCTTCTCCGGATGGGGAACATATGGCCTATCTTAAGCGAGAAGACACAAAGACTGTGTTGTATTTGAAAAATCTAAAGTCCGGTATTGACCGAAGGTTGTCGACAGAGATGGAGAGGGATCATCAGGAAACTTTTGGCTCTGAGGGCAACTTTGCTTATTTTGACTGGACTCCCGATGGTCAGCATATAATCTATTGGACCGCAGGGAAATTTCACAAATTACATGTTGAAAGTTTGGACGTTACGGTTATTCCTATGCATGTAAAAACTGAGAAGCAAGTGCAACAGGCGGTGCGATTCCCCGTAGATGTAGCACCTGATACCTTTGATGTGAGAATGATTCGTTGGGCCAGCATGTCCCCGAAAGGAGATTCGGTTGTCTACCAAGCCTTGGGTAAATTGTATCGTCGTGACGTTAAAAGCGGTCGAGTGAAAAGGCTTACACGACAAAATGATCATGATGAATTTTATCCTAGCTTTTCACGAGATGGAAAATCAGTGGTCTACAGCACGTGGAGTGATACTGATCTTGGGGCAGTAAAAGTAGTAAGCATCAATGGTGGCCAGGGAGCGACCATTACCACAGAGCCCGGTATTTATGTGGAGCCTAAGTTCTCACCAACCAAAGATAAGCTTGTCTTTCGTAGAGTCACAGGGGGTTATTTGTTGTCTCCGGAATGGTCTATGGAACCAGGTATCTACATAGCTAATATCAAAACAAATGAAATGGAGAAGGTCCTTGAAAGGGGTTTTAACGCCCACTTTGGAGCTGAAGAGGATCGTCTTTACTACACAAGTTATGTTCCTGACAGTAAGTACACGGAACTTGAGCTTCGCAGTGTTAATTTAGACGGGGAGGATGAGCGTAAGCTCCTCAAGGGAGATAAAGTTACGGAGTTTCAGTTGTCTCCTGATGGTAACTGGGTGGCTTATACCCACCAAAATAACGCTTTTGTTGCGCCTTTGCTCAATACAGGGGCTCAACAAGATCTCGGTACTGAAACCGGTGGATTGCCGGTGGCACAAGTCTCTGCGCGGGCAGGTGAATATCTAAGTTGGTCTGCTGACAGTTCTCGCTTGAGCTGGTCTCATGCCGCAACCGTATTTGAACGAGAGCTTAATGAAGCCTTTAGTTTTCTTGATGGATCTCCTGAAGAATTGCCTGAACCAGTAACCGAGGGCATTGACTTAGGATTTACTGAGACAGCAGATAAGCCCGACTCAATCATTGCCCTAGTTGGTGGTCAAATTATCACCATGCGCAATGCAGATAAGATTCAGGAAGTTATCAGTAATGGTGTTGTGTTGGTAGAGCACAATCGTATTGTTGCAGTGGGAAGTATTGATGATGTTGTTATTCCTTCTGAAGCGACTCGAGTTGACGTTACCGGTAAGACATTAATTCCCGGCTTAATCGATGGGCATGCCCACGGGTCACAAGCTAATGAGGAGATTATTCCTCAACAGAACTGGAAGAACCTGTCTAGTCTAGCCTTTGGTGTTACTACGATTCACGATCCTTCTAACGATAGTTCGGAAATATTTGCGGCCTCGGAAATGCAGCGCAATGGGCAAATACTTGGACCTCGGATATTTTCCACAGGTACCATTGTGTATGGTGCTAATTCACCGACTGCTCACGCTAGAATTGATAGTTATGATGATGCGTTTTTTCATCTGCAGAGGCTCAAGGATATGGGAGCGGTCTCAGTTAAGAGCTACAATCAACCACGCAGAGAGCAGCGACAGCAGGTACTCAAAGCAGCGCGCGATTTAGGGTTAATGGTAGTGCCTGAAGGTGGCGGAAAGCTTTACCAAAATATGAGCATGATTTCTGATGGGCACACAACATTGGAGCATTCGCTGAATATCGCCACCGGTTATGACGATCTTACTCAATACTGGAGCCAAACTGATATGGCATACAACCCGACATTGGTTGTCGCTTACGGTGGTCTAGAGGGTGAGAAGTACTGGTATGACCGGACTAATGTTTGGGAAAACACCCGATTAATGCGTTATGCGCCGAGATATATTGTTGAGCCACGGTCTATTCGGCGAGCCACCGCGCCAGATGACCACTACAACCACATAAAAGTTGCTAGTTACGCTAAGACGTTACGTGATGCCGGTGTACGTGTATTGATTGGCGCGCATGGTCAGCGAGAGGGTTTGGCCGCTCATTGGGAAATGTGGATGCTTAATCAAGGTGGCTTCACTCCTTGGGAGGCTCTTCGCAGCGGGAGTTATGATCCAGCGGTCGCTCTAGGTATGGATAACGATCTTGGTTCAATCGAGGTGGGTAAGCTCGCTGATATAGTCATTACAGACGGTGATGTTCTTGATGATATCCGTCGAAGCGAATTTATATCTCATACCATGATTAATGGGCGTTTATATGATGTCAGTGATATGTCTGAAATAGTTAGTGGTAAATCGACCATAGACCCCCTATTTTTTGACCGGCTAGAGATCAATGCTATGCCTGCCGCCACAGCAAAATCAGTTGCTGAAAAAGCCAAAAGACATCATTGGGTGCATTGATTTAACTGAAGATTAATGAGGAGTAAAAAAGGCAGCTAGGGCTGCCTTTCTAGGTTTATCTTGTTTCGAATGTCAGATTAGCGATCTTCTACTGGAGTGTAATCCCTGACGTCAGCACCGGTGTACAATTGTCGGGGCCGTCCGATGCGATATGGATTAGTGATCATCTCGTTCCAGTGAGATATCCAACCTACTGTGCGTCCTGTGGCGAAAATAACGGTGAACATTTCCACTGGAATACCCATAGCTTTTAAAATAATGCCTGAATAAAAGTCTACATTTGGATAAAGTTTCTTGCTCACGAAATACTCATCCTCCAAAGCGATTTTTTCTAGTTTTTTAGCCAACTTGAATAGTGGGTCGTTCTGGACGCCTAAGACCTCAAGCACTTCATCGCATGTCTGTCGCATAACTGTGGCCCGGGGGTCATAGTTTTTATACACCCGATGGCCAAAGCCCATGAGTCTGAAGGGGTCTTTTTTGTCTTTAGCCTTGCCAATATACTCTTCAATATTATCTTCATGTCCAATTTCGTCTAGCATCCCAAGTACAGCTTCATTTGCTCCACCGTGCGCGGGTCCCCAAAGTGCAGCAATACCTGCAGCAATACAAGCAAAAGGGTTAGCCCCTGATGAACCAGCTAGTCGAACAGTTGAGGTTGAGGCGTTCTGCTCGTGGTCAGCATGGAGTAGGAATATACGATCCATTGCCTTAGCCAATGCGGGATGGCATTCATATTTCTCGCAGGGAGTGCCAAACATCATATGAAGAAAGTTTTCTGAATATGAAAGAGTATTATCGGGGTAAACGTAGGGTTGGCCTACAAAGTGCTTGTAACACATTGCAGCAATGGTAGGCATTTTTGCAATAAGTCTGTGAGCAGAGATTGACCTGTGCTCTTGATCTGTGATGTCCAAAGAGTCGTGATAGAACGAGGACATAGCGCCTACAACACCGCAGAGCATTGCCATTGGATGAGCGTCATATCTGAAGCCACTGACAAATTGCTCAATTGAGCGGTTTACCATGGTGTGATACTTGATTGTGTGCTCAAAACTTTGCTTCTGCTCGGCAGTGGGGAGAGCTCCCTCAAGAAGCAAGTAACAGGCTTCAATGTAGTCTGATTTTTCGGCTAACACTTCGATTGGATATCCACGATGTAACAAAATACCTTTATCACCATCGATATAAGTGATGTCCGATTGACATGAGGCCGTAGCTGAGAATCCAGGATCATATGTAAAGAAACCGTGGCTGCCGAGGGTGCCTATATCTATTACGTCTTGGCCTCGGGTACCTGTTAAAATAGGCAACTCGATGGGCGCTTTTCCATCGATTGTCAGGGTCGCTTTGCGATCAGTCATGATTTTTCCTTAGAATTGTTACAATGGATGGCTGAAAATCTGGAAAACAACTATAGATGTTCAGCGAAAATTGTCAATACGATGTTAATGATACTAGAGGTCCCTTAGTAACCTAAGAGTCCTCCTCCGGGCGCTTGTTAGCAGTAAATCGGTCATAGTTTATCGTCTGGATTAGATGTTCACTATTCACTTACCGAATATTATCAGGCATCAATGCAATTTCGATGTGAACTAAATCAAGATTTTCTCTCTATTTAGCGGACAAGTGATTGAAAATGCTCCCCACAGATCAATTTGGTATATCAGTTTAGTATTTCGGAGAATCCTAATTGAATTTGAGTACCCTTATTATTATACTGCGTGCCCAACAAAAGGGAGCTCCGCATTCGCAGGAGGAACCCGAGACGATTTCATTTAAACAACATATTCATGGCGGAGTGGCTAACTTCGGCAAGTAACTATGAGGTAGCGCATGACGAATAAGAAAAGACCTGTTAATTTGGATCTTGGGACGATAAGACTGCCTGTCACGTCTTATGTTTCAATTTTACATCGAATCTCTGGGGTGATTACTTTTTTTGGCTTGGCCGTCATGCTGTGGCTGCTTGATCTTAGCCTCGACTCTGAACAAAGTTTTAATATGCTCAAGGATTTAGTTGCTCATCCTGTGGCGAAGCTGTTGGTATGGGGTAGCCTTGCCGCGCTTGCCTATCACACGGTGGCTGGTATTAGACATTTGGTGATGGACTTTGGTTTAGGTGAAGAGAGTTTTAACAGTGGTCGCAATAGCGCCTGGACAGCAGTCGCTCTATCGCTTTTGATTATTGCAATTATTACCAGCTGGGTGGTCTCATGGTAGGAATAGCCTCTAGTTTCAGTCAAAGCGGTGTGATTAATTGGTTGGTTCAGCGCGTTTCAGCTCTAGTTATGACTGCATATATCGTGTTTATCACTGTCTACCTTTTGGCGAATCCAAACATCAGTTACGCTCAATGGTCTGAGTTAAATAGTCTGCTATCGATGCGGTTGTTTAGCTTGTTGACGATGGCTTCCATCGCGTCCCACGCATGGATTGGGATTTGGTGTGTTCTTACAGATTATGTAACGGAGAGACTCCTTGGGCCAAAAGCTGACATTATCCGTAAGGTTTTACAAGTGTGCATGATTGCAGTGATATTGATTTATTTGGTTTGGGCTATCGACATTCTTTGGGGATTTTAAGTACATGGCTAGTTTAAGAACAATGAGTTTTGATGCCGTTATTGTCGGCGGCGGCGGTTCCGGAATGCGTGCTGCACTTCAGCTAGCGCAGTCAGGTTATAAAACAGCAGTAATAACCAAGGTTTTTCCTACGCGCTCTCATACAGTTTCAGCACAGGGCGGAATCACCTGTGCAATTGCCAGCGATGATCCAGATGATCAGTGGCAGTGGCATATGTATGACACGGTTAAGGGTTCCGATTACATTGGTGATCAAGAAGCCATCGAATACATGTGTCAGACAGGCCCTGAGGCTGTCTTCGAGCTTGAGCACATGGGCCTTCCTTTCTCTCGAACAGAGGAGGGTCGTATTTATCAGCGGCCTTTTGGCGGCCAATCAAAAGATTACGGTGCTGGCGGTCAAGCAGCTAGAACCTGTGCGGCCGCAGACAGAACGGGCCACGCTCTCTTGCATACGTTGTATCAAGGGAATTTGAAGAACAAAACAGTTTTTCTCAACGAATGGTTTGCCGTAGATATAGTGAAGAACTCAGATAATGCCGTTGTTGGCGTTGTAGCAATAAATATTGAAACCGGCGAGTGTGTGTACGTCAAATCAAAAGCCACTGTTTTTGCGACTGGCGGTGCGGGACGAATTTATGCGTCAACTACCAATGCACATATTTGTACCGGTGATGGTGTTGGAATGGCTATACGGGCTGGTTTTCCGGTTCAGGATATTGAGATGTGGCAGTTTCATCCCACCGGTATACACGGGGCTGGAACACTGGTTACTGAGGGTTGTCGTGGCGAAGGTGGCTATCTGATCAACAAAGATGGTGAACGGTTTATGGAGCGTTATGCTCCAAACGCAAAAGATCTGGCGGGCAGAGATGTGGTTGCTAGGTCGATGGTGCTTGAGATTCTGGAAGGGCGTGGGTGTGGCCCTGACGGAGACCATGTGTTTCTCAAGTTAGATCACCTCGGAGAAGAGGCATTAAATGCGAAGCTTCCAGGGATTCTCGAACTTTCACGGACTTTTGCTCATGCAGACCCTGTTAAAGAGCCCATTCCGGTGGTTCCTACCTGCCATTATATGATGGGTGGCATTCCAACCAACGTTAACGGACAGGCTCTGACGATAGATAGAGAGGGCAATGACCAAGTTATTGAAGGGTTCTATGCATGCGGTGAAGCTGCTTGCGTATCTGTCCATGGGGCTAATCGGTTAGGTGGAAATTCATTGCTTGATCTGGTCGTCTTTGGGCGTGCATCTGGAATTTTCATTGAAAATGAGCTCAGCAAAGGCATTGACCTTAAAGATGCGACGCAAGAGGATATTGATCGTGCAATGGCTGGTCTAAATCGTATAAATGCTTCCACCGAGGGAGAAAATGCGGCGGTCTTGCGAGCGGAATTGCAGACTATCATGCAAAACTTCTTTGGAGTATTCCGGCGTGGAGATTACATGCAGAAAGGCGTTAAGAAGCTGGATGAGCTTCGTCCTCGTATTGAAAATGTATACCTTGACGACAAAAGTAATTCATTTAATACCGCTCGAATTGAGGCGCTTGAATTGCAGAATTTGTTTGAAACTGCCTACGCTACGGCCATCGCGGCGGAGGGTAGGACTGAAAGTAGAGGCGCTCATGCAAGAGAAGATTTCCAAGAGCGAGATGATGAGAACTGGTTGTGTCATTCTATTTATTTCCCAGGAAGTAAGGAAATTGGTAAGCGCGCGGTGAATTTTACACTAAAAACCCGTGAGCCCTTTGAGCCCAAAATTCGTACCTATTGATCATGCGAGAAGAGATTTTAATTTTATGCTAAATGTAAGTATTTATCGCTACAACCCTGAAGTTGATAACGAACCCTACATGCAGGATTTTCAGTTTGATACTCAGGGCAAAGACCTTATGGTTTTAGATGTTCTCGAGAAGTTAAAGATTGAGGATCCATCGCTAGTGTTTAGGCGTTCTTGTCGAGAAGGTGTGTGCGGTTCTGATGGCGTAAATATCTCAGGAAAAAACGGGTTAGCTTGTATTACTCCGCTATCAGAGGCGGTGAAAGGTAATTCACTGATTATTCGTCCGCTACCTGGATTACCTGTTATTCGAGATCTTGTTATAGACATGTCTCAGTTCTATGCCCAGTATGAGAAGATCCAGCCGTACATGATCAACAATTCGCCAGCGCCTGCGATTGAGCGTTTACAGACCCCTGAAGAGCGCGCCAAGCTAGATGGGTTATATGAATGTATTCTCTGCGCATGTTGTTCAACGGCTTGTCCTTCTTTCTGGTGGAATCCTGAGAAGTTTATTGGCCCCTCAGGACTTCTGCAGGCATATCGGTTTTTGGCCGATAGCAGGGACACAGCGACCGCAGAGAGATTATCTAAACTAGATGACCCGTTCAGTGTGTTTCGATGTCATGGTATTATGAACTGCGTGCAAGTGTGTCCAAAAGGTTTAAACCCCACTAAGGCGATTGGTCATATTCGCAATATGTTGATGAGAAACCCAACTTAATTTGGTTAATTTGGTGGAAAACGTCAATTTTCCTAAATATTACTAGCCGTAGGAGTACTACCCCTTTAAAATGGCGCCAAAATTTGCAGTCATAAGGACAAATAGCAATGCCTGAGGGCCTAATGGAGCAATTCCTCAGCTCCTCGCACTTTTCTGGTGGGAACGCCGCGTATATTGAAGGGCTCTATGAAACTTACTTGCATAGCCCAAATGCTGTGCCAGAAGAGTGGGGTAGCTTTTTCGACTCACTTCCCCGGACCAACGGTTCAGTCGCACCTGATATTTCTCACGATACAATTATTCAACATTTTGAACTCCTCGGTAGGCGACAGGCTCGTCCAACACCTGCGCCAGGGTCTGGTGGAATTCATTTAGAGCATGAGCGTAAACAGGTAAAAGTTGTTCAGTTAATTAGTTCTTATCGTTTTCGTGGCCACCAAAAAGCAAAGTTAGATCCATTAGGAATTATGATTCGTGAAGATGTCGCAGATCTGCAACTGCATTTCCATGGGCTAACCGATGCTGACTTGGATACTACCTTTCAAACCAGCCCCCTTTATATCGGCAAGCCCGAAGCGACTCTCAGAGAGATAGTTGAGGCCTTAGAAGAGACCTATTGTGGTAACTTGGGTCCTGAGTTCATGCACATAACCTCTTTTGCAGAAAAGCAGTGGTTAGCGCAGCGGTTTGAAAGTGTTAGGTCTAAGCCCACCTATGGCGAAGATGCTCGAATTGATGTATTAAACAGGCTGACAGCGGCAGAGGGTTTAGAAAAGCACCTGGACTCAAAGTACCCTGGCACCAAACGCTTTGGACTTGAGGGCGGGGAAAGTCTTATCCCACTTGTTGACTGTTTGGTTAGGCGATCCGGAGAATACGGCGCTAAAGAAATAGTAATGGCCATGGCTCACCGTGGGCGATTAAACGTTTTAGTCAACATTTTGGGTAAAAATCCTGCTGAAATGTTTGACGAGTTTGAAGGTAAGCGTCTGGTCAATACATCGGGGGATGTAAAATATCACCAAGGCTTCTCATCGAATGTCATGACTCCTGGCGGCGAAGTTCATATGGCACTGGGTTTTAACCCATCACATTTGGAGATTTCCTGCCCCGTGGTAGTAGGTTCGGGGCGAGCGCGTCAGGATCGACGCAACGATCCAACGGGGCAAAAGGTCGTTCCTATATTGATGCATGGCGATGCTGCGTTCGCGGGGCAGGGAGTGGTCATGGAGACATTCCAACTCTCCCAGACCAGAGCATATAAAACTGGCGGAACCATACATATTGTTATTAACAATCAGGTGGGATTCACCACTAGCAGGCAAGATGACGCCCGATCTACGGAATACTGTACTGATATTGCCAAAATGGTTGGCGCGCCTATTCTGCATGTTAACGGCGACAACCCCGATGCAGTAATGTTCGCAGCAATGCTAGCTACAGACTACCGATATGAATTCGGTAAAGATGTTGTTATTGATTTGGTTTGTTACCGCCGTCGAGGCCACAACGAAACTGATGAACCATCTTCGACGCAGCCGTTAATGTACGAAATTATTAAAAAGCATTCGACGACTCGAACTCTTTATGCTCAAAAGTTAGTCGCTGAAGGTATTATCGAGCAGACTCAGGCCAATGAAATGGCAAATGTCTACCGTTCTAGGCTTGATAAGGGCGAGTTTGTGGTACACAACTTAGTCAGAGAGCCTGATACTTCGTTGTTTGTTGATTGGAGCCCCTACCTAGATCATGATTGGCGCACTGAGGGTGACACAGCAACCGATCTACAAAAGTTACAGGAAGTAGCGACTAAAATTACCACGATTCCTGATGGCATAAAGGTTCAGCGGCAGGTTTCTAAGATTTATGATGACCGTCGTAAGATGGCCGGAGGGGCCCTGCCTCTTAATTGGGGCATGGCAGAGCTACTCGCCTATGGAACCTTGCTGCGAGAGGGATACCCGATCCGTTTTACCGGGCAAGACGTTCGTAGAGGAACGTTTTCTCATCGCCACGCCGTAGTGTTTAACCAGAATGATGGTGAAGCTTATCTGCCACTGGCTAACATGTATGATGAGCAGCCGCGGTTTGATATCTATGATTCTGTGCTATCTGAGGAGGCTGTACTGGCCTTTGAATATGGATACGCAACTACAGCGCCCAAAGGCTTGATTATATGGGAAGCCCAGTTTGGCGATTTTGCGAACGGTGCTCAAGTAGTGATAGATCAGTTTATCGCTAGCGGAGAGCATAAGTGGGGCCGTTTGTGTGGCCTGACAATGATGTTGCCCCATGGTTTCGAAGGGCAAGGTCCTGAGCACTCATCAGCTCGTCTTGAGCGGTTTTTACAGCTATGTGCTGAACACAATATGCAAATCTGTAACCCAACCACGCCAGCACAAATATTCCATCTATTAAGACGCCAAGCAATCAGACCAATGCGACGTCCACTGGTGATCATGAGCCCCAAGTGGATTTTGCGCCATAAACTGGCGACTTCATCTCTTGAAGACTTGGCCCAGGGCCATTTTAGTAATGTTATTGATGATGACAGTGTTGATGCGGCGGACGTAAAGCGTATTATTCTCTGTTCAGGCAAGGTTTATTACCATCTTCTCGAGGAGCGAGATGAGCGCGGTATCAAAGATATAGCAATTGTTCGCTTGGAGCAGTTATATCCTTTCCCTGACAAAGAGTTAGACGCAGTATTGGCGGCTTACTCTAATTTAGAAAGTATGGTGTGGTGTCAAGAGGAGCCTATGAATCAGGGCGCTTGGTACAGCAGTCAGCACCATATGCGCAATGCGTTGCAGCGCCATGACTCAAGTTTACAGTTAAGCTATGCTGGACGTATTGGCTCAGCAGCACCAGCAAGTGGATATATGTCTGTCCATCTTGAAGAACAGAAACAATTTATTGATGAAGCATTAACTTTCGACTCTTAAACTAGGAATAGATTAATGGCCATAGAAATTAAGGCACCTACATACCCAGAATCAGTCCAAGAGGGCACTTTGGCGACCTGGCACAAGCAAGCAGGAGACACTGTTAGTCGTGATGAACTGATTGTGGACATAGAAACTGACAAAGTTGTACTGGAAGTTGTTGCACCCGCCTCAGGTACTCTTTTTGAAGTTCTAAAGGCAGAGGGAGACATTGTTTTAAGCAATGAAGTGCTTGCTCGCATTGAAGAGGGCGCTGTTGCAGACACTACTCCAGTGTTAGCAGCATCAAGAGTGGAGCCAGATGCAGAGGTGGGGGGGTCTTTGGTGAATCCTGCCGCTAAGAAGCTTGCAGATGAGCGAAATATTGACCTTTCTCAGGTTGCCGGCACAGGAAAGGGTGGGCGAATCACTAAAGAAGATGTGGTTAATTACAGCCCAGAGCCCACCGCAATCGCCGCAGAGGCACCAAAAGCCGCTGCTGAGGCAGAAGCCATACTGCAAGGTGGTGAGCGGGTCGAGCGGCGGGTAGCGATGACTAGAATGCGTTCGCGTATCGCGGAGCGTCTACTTAGCGTGACTCAGACTACCGCTATGTTAACGACTTTCAACGAAGTTGATATGACCGCAATGATGGGGCTGCGCAAACAGTATCAAGATGAGTTTACCAAGATGCATAACGGTACTCGCTTAGGATTTATGGGAATGTTCGTCAAAGCGGCTGTTGAGGCACTTAAACGCTACCCTTTGGTTAATGCATCGATAGATGGCACTGATATCGTGTATCACGGCTATCAGGATATCGGTGTAGCCGTGTCTACAGACAGGGGTCTTGTTGTGCCGGTATTACGTAACGCAGAAAACATGAGTATCGCGACTGTTGAAAATGCGATTAGTACCTACGCAGGCAAGGCGCGGGATGGTAAGTTAACGATTGAAGAGATGACCGGTGGTACCTTCACCATCACCAATGGCGGTGTTTATGGGTCTTTGCTTTCAACGCCAATTCTTAACCCACCTCAGTCTGCAATATTGGGAATGCACAAGATTCAACAGCGTCCAATGGCAGTAAACGGGGAGGTGGTTATTCGGCCCATGATGAATCTAGCGTTGTCCTATGACCACCGCCTGATCGACGGTAAGGATGCTGTTCAATTCCTAGTGGCTATTAAAGAGCTAATAGAAGATCCAGCTAAGATATTACTTGAGATTTAACAGATAAGTAACTGATATATAGGTAAATAAATGTCCGATAAGTTTGATGTAGTCGTTATTGGAAGTGGCCCCGCAGGATATGTGGCCGCGATCAGAGCAGCCCAGTTAGGTCTGAAAACGGCGTGCATAGAAAAGTGGAAAAACAGTGACGGCAAGGGTGTTAATGGCGGTACTTGCCTTAACGTAGGTTGCATCCCATCCAAGGCCCTGCTAGATAGCTCTTATAAGTATCACGAAGCGGCAGAAGAACTCGCCATCCATGGTATTAGCACTAGTGGAGTGGCAATTGATATTCCAGCCATGCTCGAACGAAAAAATAAAATAATTAATCAACTTACGGGCGGTATAGCAGGGTTATTCAAAGCTAATGGTGTCACTGCGCTGTATGGTTCTGGAAAGCTCCTGGCGGGTAAAAAAGTAGAGTTAACGGATAGTGATGGTGCTGTCTCGGTTATTGACGCTGAAAACGTCATTTTGGCCTCTGGTTCTCAACCTATAGCCATTCCCGTGGCACCTGTTGATAATGATTTAATCCTTGATTCAACCGGTGCATTGGAGATTGGCGAGGTGCCAGAGCGTCTCGGTGTTATTGGTGCCGGTGTAATTGGTCTTGAGTTAGGTTCAGTATGGGGTCGTTTGGGCTCAAAAGTTGTGCTTCTTGAAGCATTAGACGAATTCTTGGCGATTATGGACAAAGCAATTGCCAAAGAGTCGAAAAAGATCTTCACCAAGCAGGGATTGGATATTCGCTTAGGCGCCCGTGTTACGGGTACAGAGGTTAAAGGGCGTGAAGTCGAGGTAACTTACATAACTTCCGCCGGTGAACAACTCAAAGAGACTTTTGACAAGCTCATTGTCTGTGTTGGACGGCGACCGTTTACTGAAGGGCTATTGGCTGCCGACAGTGGGGTGGATGTTGATGAGCGCGGATCAGTGTTTGTTAACGAATTTTGTGCAACCAATGCCCCTGGCGTCTACGCAGTTGGTGATTTGGTGCGAGGCCCAATGTTAGCGCATAAGGGCTCTGAGGAAGGCGTCATGGTAGCAGAGCGGATTGCCGGGCATAAGGCCCAAATGAACTATGACATTGTTCCTAATGTTATCTACACTCATCCCGAGGTAGCATCAGTGGGTCAGACTGAGGAAGAAGTTAAAGCAGCCGGAGAATCCTATAATGTCGGCGTTTTTCCTTTTGCCGCCAGTGGGCGAGCAATGGCGGCGAATGATACCGATGGTATGGTCAAAATCATTGCTCACGCAGATACTGACCGTATTTTAGGTTGTCACATTGTTGGTCCAAGTGCAGCAGACCTAACCCAACAGGTAGCGATTGCCATGGAGTTTGGTTCCAGTGCTGAAGATCTTGGAATGACGGTATTTGGGCATCCAACATTGTCAGAGGCCGTGCATGAAGCGGCATTGGCCGTTAATGGCAGTGCTATTCATATCGCTAATCGAAAACGACGTTAGATAGACTTTAAACTTTTTGCGCTTCGGGCTGTTTTATTGGCAGCACGGGGCGTAATACAACTAACAGGAAATGAAGTATGAACCTGCATGAATATCAAGGTAAGCAGTTGTTTGCCGAATATGGACTACCTGTTTCTAAAGGTGTTGCGGCAGAAACAGTTCAAGAAGCCATAGCGGCCGCTGACATTATTGGCGGTGATCGATGGGTTGTTAAGGCCCAAGTCCACGCGGGTGGTCGCGGAAAGGCTGGCGGTGTTAAGCTCGTTAGCTCTAAAGCAGAAATTCAAGAGTTTTCGCGTCATTGGCTCGGTAAAAACTTAGTTACTTACCAAACAGACGCCAATGGCCAGCCAGTAAGCCGTATTCTGGTAGAAACTTGCACAGATATTGATCAAGAGCTTTATTTGGGTGCTGTGGTAGACCGTGGAACACGTCGAATCATCTTTATGGCCTCTACCGAGGGCGGTGTTGAAATTGAAAAGGTTGCTCACGAAACCCCAGAGAAGATCCTAAAAGCCGTTATAGACCCTCTAACGGGCGCTCAGCCCTATCAGGGGCGTGACCTTGCGTTTAAATTAGGACTTAAAGGCGTTCAAATTAAGCAATTTGTCAGTATTTTTATGGGTTTGGCTAAATTATTCAAAGAAAAAGACCTTGAATTACTTGAAGTTAATCCACTGGTTATCACTGATGAAGGGAACCTCCACTGCCTAGATGCCAAAGTTATTATTGACGGTAATGCGCTGTATCGTCAGCCTCAGATTAAAGAAATGCATGACCCATCCCAAGAAGACGCAAGAGAAGCCCACGCATCAGCCTGGGATTTAAATTACGTAGCACTTGATGGTGACATTGGTTGTATGGTCAATGGCGCTGGTTTAGCCATGGGCACTATGGATATCGTTAATCTTCATGGTGGATCCCCAGCTAACTTTCTTGATGTTGGGGGCGGAGCGACTAAAGAGCGTGTAGTTGAAGCGTTTAAAATTATTCTTTCTGACGCCAATGTTAAGGCTGTTTTGATCAACATCTTTGGCGGTATCGTTCGCTGTGATTTGATTGCCGAAGGGGTGATTGGCGCGGTAGAAGAGGTTGGTGTGACTATTCCAGTGGTTGTGCGTTTAGAAGGCAATAATGCAGAGCTTGGAACACAAAAATTGGCCGAATCTGGTCTTGCTATTATTGCTGCCACTAGTTTGACTGATGCAGCACAACAGGTCGTTAAAGCCGCAGGGGGTAACTAAACATGTCTATCTTAATTAACAGCGACACCAAAGTTATCTGTCAGGGCTTCACTGGTGGGCAGGGCACTTTTCATTCAGAACAAGCCATCGAATACGGTACACAAATGGTTGGTGGTGTAACACCGGGCAAAGGCGGTACAACCCACCTAGGACTTCCTGTGTTCAACACTGTAGCGGAGGCTGTTGCAGAAACAGGGGCAGAAGCTTCAGTTATCTATGTGCCAGCACCATTTTGTAAAGACTCTATTCTCGAAGCTGCATATTCAGGCCTCAAGCTAGTAGTTTGTATTACCGAAGGTATACCTACTCAAGACATGCTCGATTGCAAAGTGGTCTGTGACTCCTTGGGGGTTACTTTAATAGGACCTAATTGCCCCGGTGTTATCACTCCAGGTGAGTGCAAGATTGGCATTATGCCAGGCCATATTCATCTGCCGGGTAAAGTGGGTATTGTGTCTCGCTCCGGTACATTGACCTATGAAGCGGTAAAGCAGACCACAGACTACGGCTTTGGCCAGTCTACCTGTGTGGGTATTGGCGGCGACCCAATCCCTGGATCAAGTTTTATTGATATTCTGGCGCGTTTTCAAGATGACCCGGCCACTGAAGCTATTGTCATGATTGGCGAAATCGGCGGCACGGCGGAAGAAGAAGCGGCAGCTTACATTAAAGCCAACGTCACCAAGCCTGTTGTGTCCTATATTGCTGGTGTAACAGCTCCGGCAGGTAAGCGCATGGGCCATGCAGGCGCTATCGTTTCAGGCGGTAAAGGCACAGCAGATGAGAAGTTTGCGGCCCTAGAAGATGCTGGTGTTAAAACCGTGCGTAGTCTTGCTGAGATTGGCAATGGTCTGAAAGAGATCACTGGCTGGTAAGGTTTTGCCCACATGAGTGTTGTTTAAAAAAAGCGGCCCAAGGGCTGCTTTTTTTTGTTCAGTATTTTCTATTTATTGCTTTAGTCTATTTAATTTTTATTTATCTGCGCGCATATCTCTGGGGCAGCTGAGGCAAGACAAGTGAAGTGCGACGCACCTTTGATTATTTTTGGACTCGAGCAATTAGGCATATTGTTTGCGAGATGAAGCGCCATACTAATGGGCGACCAGTTATCTTGGTCTCCGTGCCACAAATGCACATTGGCTTTGCAGTCGCGCACAGCTGAGTGCCATGGTGTTACATACTGTTTAATGTCCCTCATATAACCGGCTAAATTACGTTTAAAACAATCGGCTAGTATGGGAGTAATGTGTTCTTTAAAATCTATGGTTTTTGAGAGCTCTTTATCTTGTCTTGTGGCACTAGCAAACAAGATTTTGTAAAGCATGTTAGGCGCTAGCTTTGCCATCAGATTCTGCCAGTACGATATTAAATTGAAAACAACTGGTGATTTAATTGCTGCAGAGAAAAGAAATTTACCTGCCATATTATCTATAAATGCCCCTGCATCAAGTGGGGCTGCCGCAGAGATCAGATATAAATTTCTGACGTTCTCATTTATATAAGCGCTGGTTTCAATAGCCGAGTGACAACCTATAGAAAATCCGATGAAATCAATGGGCCTGCCATTGGTTTTTTGACGAATAGTATCAGCAATGAATTGATAGTAGCGCGCGGCTGTCAGAGAGGAGTCAATGGCGAAGCGATCGAAGGACATAACGTTTAGATTATAAATTTTAGCATGGGCGTCAAATAGACAGCATTCCTCGGGCCCCCCTGGTGCGCCGTGGAAATAGACAACGGGTGTACCGTTGGGATTACCGTACTCTACGAAGTGTAAATTACTTTCCATTATTTGGTTTGGCCACGCACTAAGCAGGTCCAGGTTTTACGAACACATATTTTGTCAAGAGAGCATAAGTCATTAAAGCGCCTAATATAATAGCGGACATTGAAGCAATTGGTGTGTTGGTCATGATGTGAGTATGTTGGGTTTGAGCTAGAAAATCGATACTCCATTGAGCTACTAAATAGTTGGTGAGATAACCAAACCCAAATCCCACACCAACAACACTTCCAAGATAAGCAACCAAGGCGCGCGTGCCGAGCTCATTTCTAACCAAGCCTATTGTGGCTATATTGGTCGCAGGCCCCACGAGCATAAACACTAATGTTGCACCTGGAGATACTCCTGAAAACAGTAGACCTGCAGCAATGGGTGTGGAGGCTAGGGCGCATATGTACATGGGTACACCAATTAGCGCCATAACTACAAAGGCCATAAAACCGTCGCCCCACTGGGTTAAAAACTCGGTGGGCACATAAGTCTTCACCAAGGCAGCAATTCCAAGACCGATCATTAGCCACAGACTGATATCCCTAATGAGATCCACAAAGGTAAATTTCATGCTATCTCTGAGCCGATTACCAATGCTGTCAGCAGCCCGATTCTCTTCACTTACTTTACTACAACAGCTCTCTACGGATGCGGGTTCAGGCTCAGGTTCAGCAGTTTTGCTGGCGCAGCAGGACTGAACGGGCTCTGAACTCTGTGGAGCATGATCGTTTTTATCAGAGCCTACTAGCAATCCTGCAGTTATAGCCGTTGAAATGGCCGCAATAGGCCTAATTATGGCCATAAAGGGCCCCATCATTGCGTAGGACACCGTAACCGAGTCTACGCCAGTTTCTGGTGTAGATATTAAAAAAGACGTTGTGGCAGCCTTAGAGGCGCCGCTACGCCTCAGGCCAAGTGCTGCAGGAATGACTCCGCAGGAACACAAAGGCAGGGGTGCGCCCAGTAGGGCGGCTTTAACCGTTGCCAAAAGCCCCGGCTCTCCTAAATGTTTGGCCAATACTTGACTAGGAACAAATGCTTTCATAAGTCCAGCGACGCTGAATCCCATCAGTAGCCAAGGTGCTGACTCAATAAACAGACCGACAAAATGTTGAGTAAAAGACATTAGTTTATCTCACTTTGCTGGTTCGTTTAGAGCACCTAATATGGTGCATTGGGTTGCAGGTTCATCACCACCGCAACAGGCATCACTCAGAGTTTGTAACGACTGTTTCATTTTTTCCATTTCTAAAAGGCGCTGGTTGACGATCGTTATCTTGTTATCGACAAACTCTTTAACGTCCTGGCAGGACTTTTTATCTTTTGTGACTTCAAGTTCTAGAAGTTGATGAATTTCATTAAGGGTAAAGCCAACTTCTTTGGCACTCACAATGAAACTAATACGCTCAACGTCTCTATCTGAATACAAACGATAGCCAGATTCTGTGCGTTGGCTAGGTAATATCAAACCGTGCTTTTCATAAAACCGAAGTGTGTCTCTTGAGACTCCGGTTAGAGAGGCTAATTCACCTATTTTTAACATTTTGATTGACTCCATAGGTCAACTATAAACCTTGGAGTATAGTCTAGAGTCAAGCCTTAAAACAAACGGCTCAAAGGCAGAGATTAAGCAGTTTTACGATTTACAGTGTCTTTTGATGTAAATTGCAAAGAACTGTCTGTACCCATTGGCTGATTAAAGATTTTACGGTCTCTTCTGAAGTCCTGAGTGTTCACCCAAGGCTCTCGATCCCCTTGCTTTGGGAAAAGGTGCATAACACGCTGCATATATCCCGCCGGAAAGTCATCAATCCAGTTTCGTACTGGCATGTCTTTCAGTTCGCTGGGGACTTCAGGCACCACACTCGTTGTATTAGTGTGACTCATATGGTTGAGAGCCTTACATACCCACTCTGCCGTGAGGTCAGCTCGTAGGGTCCAGGAGGCATTAATATAACCAAAGGTTTGAACTAAGTTAGGTACGCTAGACACCATTAAACCCTTGTAGGTCCAGCGTTTTGCAAAGTCCACAGATTCATCATCTACTGATATTTCCGCTCCTCCCATCATGATTAACTGTAAGCCAGTGGCGGTAACAATGATGTCGGCATCTAGGTGCTCACCCGATTTCAATTGAATGCCGGTTTCAGTGAAGGTGTCGATGTGATCAGTCACAACATTGACGCTGCCATTATTAATAGCGTTGAACAGATCGCTATCAGGTACGAGACATAAGCGTTGATCCCATGGGTTATAACTGGGAGTGAAATGTTTGTCCACATCATAAGCTGGACCAAGTTCTTTGCGCACCATGTCCAGTAACGTCTTTTTAACCTTTTCTGGTCTTTTACGTGTCTGTTTGTAAAGCACTTCTTGGAATCGCGTGTTGCGCAAACGGGTTAGTGCATAGGCCCAGCGTTGGGGTAACAGTTTTCGCAATCCATTGGCAAACCAGTCCTCTGAGGGCCGAGAAACAACATAGGTGGGGGAGCGTTGTAGCATGGTGACATTTGCCGCTTTTTCTGCCATCGAGGGTACAAGTGTCATCGCGGTCGCACCGGAGCCAATAACGACCACCTTTTTGCCTTCGTAATTTAAGTCTTTTGGCCAAAATTGAGGATGCACTAGGGTACCTTTAAAGGCATCAAGTGAGGGAAGGCCTGGGTCATGGGCTTCATCATAACTATAATAGCCGGAGCACATATACAAGAAATTACAGGTAATTTCTATGGTCTCATCAGTGTTAGTCTTTTCTAATGATAGCGTCCATCGATGGGTTTCGCTGTCCCAGTTCGCGCTTGTTAATTTATGGTTAAACCGAATTTTATCTTCAAATTTGTTTTCCGTTGCAGTTTTGCGCACGTAGTCAAGAATAGAGGGCCCGTCGGCTATAGCTTTAGCGCTTTCCCACGGTTTGAAGCTGTAGCCAAGAGTATGCATGTCGCTGTCAGAGCGAATACCTGGATAGCGAAAAAGGTCCCATGTGCCACCAATAGCCGAACGCGCCTCAAGAATTAGAAATTCATGGTTAGGGCATTTTTCGCGGAGGTGATAGGCCGCTCCAATGCCTGACAAGCCTGCCCCTACGATGACAACATCGGTGTGCTCAACATTCATAGTCAATTTGTCCTTTTTATTAACGTTCTTGATGCGTCCAAGAAACATTGTAAATGACATCTGTTGTGGTCTAAGACTCTAATAACCTCAAGCATAGATTCATTTACAATCTTTAACGGGGTTCTTTTTCGCTCAAATCTCAAAAAGTGGTGCAATTAGTAATTAAGTGGTTTTTTATTCCTGAGCAATGTTAGTGGCATGGTAAATAGGGGAAATACCTTGTCATAGTGCATAGGGAAAAGCCGCTGTGAAAGATCCATCAGTTTGGCATCTGCGCCGACAAAGATTCGCTTTTTATTTTTCAGTACACCATTGAGAATAATATTCGAGGCCCGGCTTGGGTGCATGCCGTTATTGCGGAAGAAATCTGCCATTTCCTCTTGAGTGGAGCCTATTCCAATAAGCTTGCCCATCATTTCTTGCATTGGATTAACTGTATCTTCGCGGGTGTTTATTCGCGCATTGGTGACAATATTGGTTCCAATGTGCCCAGGATGTACGCAATGTATTTGTACTTTACTGTCTTTTAGTTCTTTTGCTAAACACTCGGTAAAGCCACGAACTGCAAACTTTGCAACATGATAAACCGATTGGTTGGGCACGGTAATCATGCCAAATATTGAAGAAATATTGATTAGTGCAGCTTCGGGTCGTTTTTGTAAATGCGGTAAAAATGCCCGGGTACCATTGATAACTCCATGGAGGTTTATATTCATTACCCAGTCCCAATCGGTTTCAGACATGTCTTCAAAACTTGAGTCAACGGTAACTCCCGCGTTGTTAAAGACCATATCCACATGGCCATGTTGTTCTATGACTTGCGCGGGTAGGGCTTCAATGGCCGCTTTATCAGCCACGTCTAGCACATGACTAGAGACATTCACCGGATAGGCTTTGATCATCTTTTCAGTCTCTGCCAATGTCGTCTGATTAATCTCACAGATTGCCACGTCGGCACCAGCTTTTGCTAACAGCACTGCAAGGTAGCGGCCCATGCCTGATCCAGCTCCGGTAATAACGGCGACTTTTGTGGAGAATGATTTCATAAATATTGACCCTAATAGAGGCTACTAGTTGATTTTGACAATTTCTACTTTATGAGATGGCACTTATGGTGTCAATATATGTTCTTGTTCATTTGAAATTGCGTGATCTGATGTTAGTTTGATAAAGCAACTCGCTACAGTCGGTGAGTTCCTGTGCTATTACATGCACCACTGCACCATCTGTTTCAATGACCCCTTTAACCATTAGTAGTTGAGCTTTAAGAAGGGCTTGGCGGCAGCGCTCTTGAACGCTTTTCCAGATAACGATATTGCTGTTACCTGTTTCATCTTCTAAGGTTAGAAAAACCACCCCTGATGCGCTTCCAGGGCGTTGTTTGCCAGTGACTATGCCGGCCATACGAACAAATCTTTGATGCCCCATTTCAGCCAAGTCTCGGTGGCGCTTACATCGCTGAAACAAAGGAAACTGCTCTCGCAAAATGCTCATAGGGTGACGGCCTAGACTTAGGCCATTATTATTGTAATCGGCATAGACATCGTCACTTTCAGTGGGTGCTTCAAGTGTTATATTTGATTCAGTGCCTATGTTGTTTAGAAGAGGCATTTCGTTATTAAAAGCCAATGTTTGCCAATGCGCTTGCCGGCGGTGATCAGTTATCGATTGCAGTGCGCCTGCACGACTTAATAGGTTTAAATCAGCTTTAGACAGCCCTGTTCGAATAGCCAAGTCATTGAGTGTTGTGAAAGGCTTTTTGGTGTTAATAAGACGCAGAGCTGATCTTTTTGAGAAACCTTTTATGATTCTAAACCCCAATCTAATCAGTGGCTTATCGCTATTTTTAATTCTATTTTCAAGACTATGATCCCAAAAACTATGATTAACATCGATAGGCCTAATTTTTATACCATGACGCTGAGCATCTTGTATTAGCTGAGATGGGGAGTAAAAGCCCATGGGCTGACTGTTCATAATTGCACAACAAAAAGCGGCGGGATAGTGACACTTTAACCAAGCAGATACATAGGCAAGCAGAGCAAAGCTGGCGGAATGTGACTCTGGAAAACCATAGACGCCAAATCCTTGAATTTGACGAAAGAGGCGCTTAGCAAAATCTAGGCTATAACCCTGTTTTAACATACCATCGGTGAGCTTTTGTTCAAATTTGGACAGCTGATTATTGCCGTCTCCCTTGCTGCTCCAGCTTGCCATGGCTCGGCGTAATTGATCGGCTTCTCCACCAGAAAAGCCAGCGGCAACCATAGCGAGGCGAATAACCTGTTCTTGAAACACTGGAATACCCAGTGTTCGCTCTAATACAGTTTTAATCTCAGAGTTAGGGTAATTGGCTACTTCAAGCCCTTGCCGGCGCTTTAAATAAGGGTGAACCATACCGCCCTGAATAGGACCAGGTCTAACAATGGCAATTTCGATGACCAGATCATAAAAGCAGCGAGGCTTGAGGCGCGGCAGCATGGCCATTTGAGCACGAGATTCTATTTGAAATACACCGATACTGTCAGCCTTGCAGAGCATATCGTAGGTGGCAGTATCATCCTTAGGGATATTTTGCATACTCAATTGAACACCCTGTTGGTTTTGAATAAGGTTGAAGCAGCGGTGAATAGCGGTGAGCATACCCAGTGCAAGAATATCTATTTTCAATAGACCCAGTGCCTCTATGTCGGTCTTATCCCATTGAATAACTGTTCGCTCAGGCATGCTGGCATTTTCGATAGGTACTAGTGTGCTAGTAGGACTACGGGTGATGATGAATCCCCCTACATGCTGAGAGAGATGGCGGGGAAAGCCTATGATTTCTTGTAGGAGTTGATAAAAATGGTCGAGAAGACGCATATCTGTGTTACTGCTCCCAGGTTCACTATTTTGTTCATTAAACTGTTTTTCTAAATCAGCGCGTCGATCCCACCAAGATAGAGACTGACTCAGCTGCTCTATAAATAAAGAGTCTAAGCCGAGGGCTTTACCCACATCACGTACTGCACTTCGTGGTTTGTAGGTGATGACAGTGGCAGCTATAGCTGCACGTTCACGGCTATAGCGCTTGTAGATATATTGAATAACCTCTTCACGCCGCTCGTGTTCAAAATCGACATCAATGTCGGGAGGCTCGTTGCGCTCTTTTGAAATAAAGCGCTCGAACAACAGTGAAATTTGATCAGGAGATACCTCGGTGATAAATAAGCAGTAGCAAACCACAGAGTTGGCCGCTGAGCCACGGCCCTGGCAAAGAATATTACGGCTGCGGGCAAAAGCGACAATGTCATGTACAGTCAAAAAATAGCTTTCATAATTAAGCTCAGCAATCACTTCTAACTCATAGTTAATTTGAGCAACAACAGCTGCTGATGGCTGATCAGGCCAGCGTAGCTTAATACCCTCATCAACAAGGTATCGCAATTGCTCAGCAGGGGCTAAGTGGTCAGGCACAACCTCAGAAGGGTACTCATAGCGCAACTCCTCAAGTGAAAATTGACAGCGCTTAGCAATGACAATGGTCTCGGCCAGTAATGCAGGAGGGTAAAGTTTTTTAAGGTAAGAAAGGCCGCGCAGACGCCGTTCAGCGTTGGCAAAGCGCCTTTTACCTAACTCCATAACAGAGCAATTGTGGTGTATGGCCGTAAGAGTGTCCTGAAGGCTTTGACGTTCTTTAATATGCATATGGACATCACCACAGGCAACCATGGGTATCTCCCACATAGCCGCTAGATTACGAAAATAGTAATACTGAGTAGATTCATTACCATCGAGTAGGTGTTCAATACCAAGCCATAGTCGACCATTAAACCAAGTGCTGAGTTGTTGCCCAATAGCATTGTTGGTTTCAGAGTTATCGCAGGGTATCCAAATGACTAGAGCATTGTTCAAATTACACTCTAGGTCTTGCCACTCTATGCGGTATTCACCTTTCTTGCTGCGTCTTCTGGCAAGTGTAATTAATCCTGATAATTCAGAGTACGATTCACGATTTGTTACTAAGGCTATGATTTTATGGCCATCAATTTGAAACTCACTGCCAATAATTAATGGTAGCCCGCAATCGAGTGCAGCCACATGGGCTTTAACTACACCAGCTAAAGAGCACTCATCGGTAATCGCAAGTGCCTGATAACCTAATGATGACGCCGTGTTGACCAATTCTTGCGGGTGAGATGCCCCGCGTAAAAAGGTAAAGTTACTCACGCAATGAAGTTCTGCATATTGCATAATCGCTACAACTCAATAACTGTATGAATATACAGTATTAAAGAGTAATTTGATTGAACAGTAAAGCCAAACTTAATGCTCTTAAAATGCGTTAATATCGAAGATATATTTTGATTTGGGCTACCAAAAAAAGCCCTAAAAAGGGATAATGAGATCTAACATAAAAGGGTTATTAGATGAAAAAATTATTGGTTATTATGGTGCTATGTTTATCTCAATCAGGCTGCTTAGCGGTTGCTGTTGTTGAAGGTGTTACTGATGTGGCTATAGCGGTTGTTACGGCACCTATCAAGGTGGGTAAAGCAGTTGTTGATACGGTTAGTGGAGAAGATGAAGAGGATGCCGGAGATCTTGAATAGCTAAACTGTTATTTAACGTTGGCACAGAAAAAATGGCACCCTGAGGTGCCATTTTTGTTTTAAATGATCTGCTTGTATTAACTTGCTGCAGCTAATGCTTGCTCAATGTCTGCAATAATATCATCGATATGTTCAATGCCAACAGAGATACGAACCATTTCTCGGCTGGTGCCTGCGGCTTTAAGTTCTTCGTCATTTAACTGTCGATGTGTCGTGCTAGCTGGGTGACATGCTAAAGATTTAGCATCACCAATATTGACTAGTCGCTTAATGAGCTGGAGTGCGTCGATAAACTTAGCGCCATTGGCTTCACCGCCTTTTATACCAAAGCTTAAGATTCCTGATGGCTTGCCACTCACTACTTTCTTTGCCAACTCGTGATACTTGTCACTCTCAAGGCCCGCGTAGTTAACCCATTCAACAGCATCATGTGATGACAGGTATTGAGCAACAGCCAAGGCATTTTCCGTATGTCTCTCTACACGCAGTGCTAATGTTTCTAAACCCTGCAGAATTAAAAAAGAGTTAAAGGGTGAGATGGCTGCGCCCATGTTGCGTAAAGGAACTACGCGAGCACGGCCAATAAAGGCAGCTTCTCCTAAGGCTTCGGCATACACAACACCGTGATAGGAAGGATCAGGCTCATTGAACGCAGGGAAGCGAGGATTATCTTTCCATGGGAAATTACCGGAATCAACGATAATACCGCCCACGGAAGTACCATGACCGCCAATGTATTTGGTCAGAGAGTGAACAACAATGTCTGCCCCATGCTCAAACGGTCGGCAGAGAATGGGGGTAGCTACGGTATTGTCGACAATTACTGGCACGTTATGTTTGTGAGCCATATCTGAAAGGGCTTTAATATCGACAATGTTACCTGCGGGATTACCAATAGACTCACAGAACAGGGCTTTTGTGTTGTCATCAATCAAGGCTTCTAATGCGTCAATATCATCGCCAGAGGCCATGCGTACTTCAATGCCTTGATTTGGCAGAGAGTGAGCAAAGAAGTTGTAGGTACCGCCATAAAGTTGGCTAACACTAACAATGTTGTCTCCAGAACGCGCTACTGTTTGGATGGCTGCGGTAATCGCCGCCATACCTGATGCCATGGCCAATGCCCCAATGCCACCTTCGAGTTGGGCAACACGTTGCTCAAGCACATCGTTAGTAGGGTTCATGATACGGGTGTAAATATTACCGGGTTCAGCTAGATTAAAAAGATCCGCGCCATGCTGTGTGTCGCGAAAGCTGTACGAGGTTGTCTGGTAGATAGGCACAGCCACAGCATTAGTGGTTGGATCATCATTAAAACCGGCATGAATGGCTTGAGTTTCGAATTTCATAAAGTGATTTCCATATTTTCGTATTTAACCAGTAATTATAGATTACTCGCTGGATCGGGTGGAGACTCAACTTAGAATTATTTATTATATCCTTAAGTATAATTGATAGATCTGTTGTTCTCTTGATTAGAAATTAATAGGCGAATATGATTTTGTGGCATTGTTTCCTAATATAATGGCGCTATCCGCCTTGTTCGTTTTCATAGTTCCGTCTAGCATTGTCGGATAGCACTGAGGCGCAGCGGAAGGCTGTGCCCATTAAAATAATAAACATTAAGGGTATATTTATGTCATCGTCACAAGCAGCAGAAATTGGTTTAGGCCACACTATTCTTAGAAGAGCCTCACTTACTCCTAACGCAAGAGCGCTCACGTTTGAAGGGCAAACTTGGACCTGTGCCGAATTGGGCGATAGAGTTCGTCGGTTGGCAGCGATATTACGCGATGGGGGAGTATCTCGTGGCGACCGAGTTGGTTATATCGGGCTTAATCACCCTGCGTTTTTGGAGCTATTGTATGCCTGTGGTTGTGTTGGTGCGGTCTTTGTACCACTAAATTTTCGATTAACTGGGCCTGAGGTGCGATTTATTGCTAATGATTCAGATATTACTGTCATGTTTGCTGATGACATGTTGCGGCCACTGATCGAGAGTGAAAAATCAAACCTTAACTGTTCTCGCTACCTAACTATTGAATCAGATGCAGAGGGTTGGGAGCCATTAGCGCCTCTGATAGAGAGTGCGTCAGCGCTCGCAGAGTGTGAGCATGTGGATGCTGATGAAGTTGCTTTTATCATGTATACCTCTGGTACTACTGGGCTTCCAAAGGGAGCGATGCTGACCCATGGCAATATTTTTTGGAACAGTATTAATGTTTGCTTCGGTGAAGACACGATGACCACCACCACCTTGACCTGTGCACCACTATTTCATATCGGCGGCCTAAACGTCACGACATTACTTTCCTTGGCAAAAGGTGTAGAGGTCGTTCTGTTACGGAGTTTTGAACCAGGAGAGGTGTTAAGGCTAATTGAGGAGCATAAAGTGGGCAGTATGTTTGGTGCGCCTACTATGTTTTTAATGATGGCTCAGCATGAAAATTTTGAGAAAACAGATCTTTCGACTATTAGCACCCTGATTTGTGGTGGTGCGCCAGTTCCGGTGCCATTGATTGAAACTTACGGAAAAAGAGATGTTAGCTTTTGCCAGGGGTACGGTCTAACAGAAACAGCGCCTTTCGCCAGTTTACTTAGTAGTGATTTGGCTATGGTTAAAGTGGGTTCGGCGGGTAAGGCCCCGATGTTTACTGAGGTTCGAATTGTAGATGAGAACAATAATTCGGTAGCTGCTGGTGTCCATGGTGAGGTCTGTATTAAAGGGCCTAATGTAATGAAGGGGTATTGGAATCGACCAGATGCGACAGCGGAGGCGATCGATGAACTTGGTTGGTTCCACAGTGGAGACATTGGCTATTTAGATGACGAAGATTTCCTATATCTTTGTGATAGAGTGAAAGATATGGTAATTACTGGTGGTGAAAATGTATACCCAGCTGAGATAGAGAGCATCTTGTATGGTCATCCGGCGGTTCTTGAAGTGGCGGTTATCGGATTACCCGATGAGAAGTGGGGTGAGGCGGTAACTGCAGTCGCTGTTCTTGAAGATGGTGCAACGCTTGATCTTGAAGAACTACGAGCCTATGCAGGGGAATCTCTCGCACGCTATAAGCTGCCTAGTGAGTTGCGTATTATTGACATATTGCCCCGCAACCCTGCGGGCAAGGTTCAGAAGTTTAAGCTTAAAGAACAATTTGACGTTTAAGAAAATAGACCATGGACAAACCAACATTTGTCTGTGGTCTCCCTAAATATCCAGTAGCGAGCGCCTTTACTATCACAAGCAAGATAGTAATCGCGTTGTTGCTCTGACTGCCACCAGTTACCGCAAAGACGCTCTGGGCCGCTAATAATCGTTAGTGGTCGTCTCCAGTAGAGTTTTTGGTTGCGCTCTTGTATGGGTATTGGTTCGTTTAATAACCATAATGGTTGAGGTGCTTTCGATGCTACATAGTTGGTTTTAGTGTTCTTGCTAGGAGGCTGAGTGTTGTTGGCTAGTTCTGGCAAGTATTCTTCGCTTGTAACAAGCTGTGATAGCGCATTGACACCTAGTCTCGCATATAGTTTATCGATTAACTCAGAAGCTTGATTTTCCAATAAAACCTGATTGCCAAATAGATCAAAGTTAGATTCAGTTACATCTACGAACTGATTACAAAACAGTGATACTCGCTCAATACTTTGAGGTAGTTCTATAGCCTCTAGCTGTAGGCGACTTAAAGTGAACAGACTAGACCAATTATTCTTGCTGCTGGACAAGTTTAGAGTCATGGTTTGGTGATCGCCCAGTAGGGGTTCAAAATGCCAACTTAACTGAGTGCAGTGACACTGCCTTGCTATCAGATATTGAGAAAAGCGCTGTAACAAAGTTTTCATCGGAAATAACAGGCTTTCTTTATTGTATAGGCCTTGAGGATTCTGAATTTCATCATAAAATTCGGTAGAGGGTTTAAAGCGAGTTAAAGTGCAAGGTTTTTGCCCCTGTAGTAATTGGAGGGTAGTCATTAACTCGCTGCTAAAGCGCCGACTTAAAGCTGAACGTGGAAACTTGAGAAGATCTCCTATGGTTTTAAGGCCCAATTGCTTAAAGCTCTGTTGTTGTTTTAGTGTGCTTGGTAGCTTATCTATTCTTGTAGCGACCAAAGCGC
>Ga0209495_1000197_pt1 | contig 47650 bp, 51 predicted proteins | sample EN1Hudsemesocosm_FD_184629 | JGI IMG/M metagenome (GOLD analysis project Ga0209495, IMG submission 184629) | Methane-oxidizing microbial communities from mesocosms in the Hudson Canyon - EN1E Hudson Canyon (SPAdes) (version 2) | ecosystem: Environmental > Aquatic > Marine > Cold seeps | place...
CTGACAAATAGCGTAAAAGCAAATAAAAAGACAGTGGCGGCGTTATTTTTAGATGGGTTATTCATAATGGTAAGGTGGATGACGATTTGTTAAGAATCAGAGTGTTATTAATGGACTATTAAAGAGAATATAGTCGTTGAAAAAGCAGCTTAATAAGGCTTTTTAGGCCCATCTAACATATTCAAGCACAGCCTGTAATCATAAAGCATTTATGAATCCAAAACAAAACAGTATCAGTATCAGTGGTATTTTAACGGTGTGATGCTATGACTTTTGATGTTTTATCAGGTTTGCGTTTCGCGTAGTTCATTTATAGTCGTTGTCGAAAGAGGCCTTGTTGAGGGCGTGCCCGTTATGGGTGGCTGTGAGGCTACGCAAAAGATACGTGTAAAAGAACAATTTAAAGAGCTTCCGATTATTGCTTTAATGGTCTTTGAAGAACATAGCTGGGATCAGGTTAATCTATTCACGTATAATGCAAGTATTATAACGTTAGGCTATTTTATGACATACAGCATTTATCTTTCGGGTGAGATTCATTCGAACTGGCGAGAGCAAATTCAAATCGGACTGGAAAGTCACCATTTGGATACTAAGATATACAGCCCCGTAACGGATCATGAAGACAGTGATAATATTGGCGTCGATATTTTAGGTGCGGAAGACAAGCCCTTTTGGAAAGATCACAAAGCGGCAAAAATTAATGCTCTTCGCACGACAACTTTGATTAAACGGGCGGATTTTGTTGTGGTTCGTTTTGGTGATAAATACCGGCAATGGAATGCGGCTTTTGATGCAGGGCTGGCGATTGGTTTAGGGAAGGCGTTAATTACATTGCATGCCCCTGAGTTAACGCATGCGCTGAAGGAAATCGACGGTGCTGCCTTAGCAGTCACTGAAACGCCGCAACAAGTTGTGGACATTATAAAATATATTTCTCAAGCCTAATGATGGTTTGAATGACTTGGCGGGGTAGCGCCAAAAACGCTTGCTTTTTTTCTTTAGGGCTCAAAATTTTTCATGTCTGATAAATACCTTTATAAAGTTACTTTTTTTAACCAAGATCAAGTCTACGAGATCTATGTTAAGCATGTGTATCAAGGAGATTTGTACGGTTTTGTGATTGTTGAAGATTTTGTTTTTGGTGAAAAAAGTGCCATTGTTGTCGATCCCTCAGAAGAAAAGCTTCGAAATGAATTCGAAGGTGTGAGTCAATCATTCATACCTATGCATGAAGTTATTCGGATTGATCAGGTTGAAAAAAGAGGGGCGGCAAAGATTATTGCTGGGAATAAGGGCAGTAGCGGTTCTTCAAAGGTTTCCAAAATTTATCAGCCTGATGGGAAATAAATAGGCTTTACGTTGGGGTTTGGGCTGCATTTTTCTATTTGACGATACGTAAGGGGCTTGTTTTTTTAGCGGGTTCTGGTTCTTGCGGTTTATTGTCATTATCTTCTGACGGGTCAAAAAACATTCCTTTGCCATTTTCTTTGGCATAAATCCCGATAACCGCATTGATGGGCACAAAAACAGTCATGGATTGGCCGTTAAAACTCGCATCAAAACTCAGGTTGTCGTTACCTATAGTCAAGTTGTTAATAGCGCTAGGGCGTAAGTTGAGAATTATTTTTCCTTCTGCAATGAAGTCGGTGGGGACGATGGTGTTCGGTACTTCAGCATCAACCATTAAATAAGGTGTTAGGGCATTATCATTAACCCATTCGTTAATCGCTTTAATTAAGTAGGGCTTGAGGTCTTTCATAAGGTAAAGTCGCCTAGCTTTAATTCTTTCGGGCTTAAACTGTCTTTAAATGAGGGCCTTGAAAATACCCGCTGTGCATAATTTCTAATATCAGCGGAATGCTCTAATACGGGAATACCGAGTTTAGGCAGACGCCAAAGCAAGGGAGCTAAAAGACAGTCGATAAGTGTAAATGTATCACTCATGAAGTATTTTTTTGCTCGAAACAATGGGATTGCAGAAAGGAGACTCTCGGTTAGTATTTTTTTTGATTGCTCTGGTTTTTCACAGTGGTAGAGAATGTTTTCCAATAACTGGCACCAGTCGTCTGAGACTCGCTTGATAATCATGCGGTTATTGGCTCTGGAAATAGGGTCCATTTTATTAAGCGCCGGTTGAGGGAAGCGCTCCTCCAAGTATTCCATAATGATGGTGACATGATAAAGAATCAATTCTTTGTCAATGAGCGTTGGGCTTAAGGCATTGGGGTTAAGTTCCAGTAAGTAATCTGGTGGGTTATTGGCGTCATAGAACTTGAGTTCTATAGGGATTTGTTTCTCTAAGATGACTATACGGGTACTTTGACTCCAGATGCAGTCATCCGGTGAAATTAGTGTCATCCCAGAAGTATGGTAATTTGTCATCCGTTTAATTTAAATCTCTATTTTGACGGGTATAGTTGTGATTGACCATTTGATGGTGACAGGGGGTTTGCAATAGTTTGAGCCCTGTTAAATCATGAAACCAACTGAATGTTACTGAGGTAGGCTTCTCAGTAACATTCAGAGGGATCAGGTGTTGTGATGGGTAATGATTGAATATGGTTAGTGTATATCTTTCCAATATTCTTTTTTAAGTAAATAACCGATAAAGCCAAGAATTAGAATAAAGAAAAGAACATATTTACCCATTTGTTGGCGTTTTAATTTTGCAGGTTCGCCCACATAATCTAAAAAGTTAACTAAGTCTGTTACGACGGTATCAAATTCACTGGGACTCAATTCACCCGGACGGGCTAAGCTCAGTGAACTGATGATTTGATTCTCCGCGTCAGAGTAGTGGGGGACTTGTTCGCCCTGTAGTTTCCATAAAACATTGGGCATGCCCACGTCTTTAAAAAGAGCATTGTTAGTACCGTGTGTTTTGGTGTTGTCACGGTAAAAACTCTTCAAGTACGTGTAGAGCCAGTCAGAACCGCGGGAGCGCGCAATAAGAGACAGGTCGGGTGGAACGTTGCCGAACCAGCGTTTTGAGTCATGCTTGTCCATTGCTGAAAGCATTGAGTCATAAATACTCGCGCCTACTGGGGCGATATCTTTTAAAACAACATCTTCGTTTAGTTCAAAATCTTCTGCTATTCGTAAGTAACGAATATGTTTTGCAGAATGACAACCCAAACAATAGGTGACGTAATGCTCGGCGCCACGTTTAAGCGATACATTGTCGCTTAGGTCAATATCAGCATGCATCAGTTCAGTCTTTCCACTTGCAGAACAGGTGAAAGCGAACAAGGAAAATATAACAGTTAATAGTGTTTTCATATTAATCAAGGCTATCTTTCATTTTTTTGGCCAAGTCAACGCTTGCGCTACGGAGGCCACTAGGGTTAGGTGTTTTAAGATGGAGGGTTTTACCACTTTTAGTGGTGACAACCGTATCTTGTGTGATGTCGGAAACCGCTTGTTTAATTAACGGTAATTGATCCCCTATCGAGCTGTTCGACGTGAGCCTTTTGGGAACGGTTTTAAATTTTTCCCAGCGTGTATAAATTGGCATTAATAGGAAAAAAGAAAAATAGACAACAGTTAAAAATCGAGCCGCAATCGTAGCGCTCGGTGTGGGAGCTTGCATTCCCAGGTAGCCCAGTCCAAAAAAGCTGATAACAAACAGGAATAAGGCCTTTTTGTATATCCCACCGCGATAACGTATTGACTTAACTTTGACGGTATCAAGCCAAGGGAGTAAGAATAAAACAAAAATAGCGCCGCCCATTGCAAGGACACCGGCAAATTTATCGGGTACGGCCCGTAAAATAGCGTAGAACGGTGTAAAGTACCACAGCGGTGCAATATGCTCTGGTGTTTGTAGTGGGTCTGCCGGTATGAAATTAGCATGTTCAAGAAAGTAGCCTTCAAGTTCCGGCATATAAAAGAGTACCACTGAGAAAAAGAAGACAAAGACACAGATGCCAACAATATCTTTGACCGTGTAGTACGGGTGAAAAGGAATGCCGTCAACAGGGATTCCATCAGGGCCTTTATTTTCTTTAATTTCAATGCCGTCAGGGTTATTAGAACCCACCTGATGGAGTGCCACAATATGTAGAAAAACCAACAAAACAAGCACTAATGGAATCGCTGCAACGTGGAAAGCAAAGAAACGGTTTAAGGTAGCATCAGCAACAACATAGTCGCCACGGATCCATAAAGAAAGGTCTTCGCCCACAATAGGAATAGCACTAAAGAGCGAAATGATTACCTGTGCGCCCCAGTAGGACATTTGTCCCCAAGGCAGTAGATAGCCCATAAAGGCTTCGGCCATTAGACAAACGTAAATTAACATCCCGAAAATCCAGACTAATTCTCTCGGCTTTTTAAAGGAGCCGTATAGGAGGCCGCGGAACATATGTAGATAGACGACAATAAAAAAAGCAGACGCGCCGGTAGAGTGCATATAGCGAATCAGCCAACCCCAGTCAACATCACGCATAATGTATTCTACAGAATCAAAAGCGAGTGCGGAATCAGGCTTATAGTTGATGGTGAGCATGATCCCCGTTGCGAATTGATTGACTAAAACCAATAATGCTAAGGAGCCAAAGAAATACCAGAAATTGAAGTTTTTGGGGGCATAGTATTCGGCAAGGTGTTCATTCCATACTTTGGTTAATGGGAACCGTGCGAGAATCCAATTTACAAAATTATTAAAACGTGGAGAATTCATTCGTTAAGCTCCTTAAGCATTGTCGCCAATGACGATGTTATTATCATCAATATATCGATAAGGGGGTATTTCTAGATTTGTAGGGGCAGGCATACCGCTATAAACTCGGCCGGCGATATCAAATTTAGAACCATGACACGGACAAAAGAAGCCGCCTTGCCAGTCTTTTCCTAAATCGGTTGGTGCAATTTCTGGACGATAAGTGGGTGAGCAGCCCAAATGAGTGCATAGACCAATAGCCACAAATATTTCCGGCTTTAACGACCGAGTTGAATTTTGAGCGGCAACTGGTTGCAGTGATTCGGCTGAATTAGGGTCGCTTAACTCACTTTCCAAAGGAGCCAATGTACTCAGTGCAGCTTCCGTTCTATTCAGTATCCAGACCGGTTTACCTCGCCATTCGACACGTATTAATTGCCCAGGCTCTAGCTTGCTAAGGTTGACTTGTACTGGCGCACCAGTTGCTTTAGCTTTAACGCTAGGTTGCATTTGGGACAAAAATGGAACCGCTACGAACCCGGTACCCACTGCGCCAACAACGGTTAAGGCATTGGTAAGAAATTGGCGTCTTGTTTTGTCTACGCCTGAATTATTCATTACATCTCACTCCTACAGAAAAATAGATAGTTATTTTGGTAAATGTGCTCAAACCGGGTCAATATAGCATTAATCGCGTGTTTTTTTTAGACAAATTAGTTTTCTTGATTAAGGCGACTGAAGTATTGCGATAAAGCGGTTAAGAAAATACGATTTTCTTCTTTTTTGCCAACAGTCACACGTAAACAATTTGTTAACGGAGCATCATGATGAGCAAGGCTTTTGATTAGAACCTGCTGGCCTTTTAAAAAGGTGAATAGTGCGTCTGCGCTTTGATTTAAAACGCGGAATAAAATAAAATTGGCGTCGCTCGGGAAAACCTCGAGTTGAGGTATGTTGTTGAGTGCTTGCATTAATGCGGTTCTTTCTTGACAAATTAATTGCGTTTGTTGCTCAAAAATAGCGTAGTTTGATAGCGCAAAAAGGGTGCTGACTTGAGTCAGTACATTGATATTATAAGGTAGACGAATTTTATTTAATTGGTTAATGATTTCGTTTTGACCCACTAAATAACCGAGCCTGAGGCCAGCTAGGCCTAATTTGGAGACGGTTCGCATAACCAGTAAATTATCAAAATCTGATATTTCAGACATAAAGGTGGCATCAGTAAAAGGCGCATACGCCTCATCAATGATGACTAATCCAGGAGCCTGATTAATGATTTCTTGGATATCCGAAGTATTAAACAAATTACCTGTTGGGTTATTAGGGTAGGCGAGGAAAATAATCTTAGGTTTTATTTCTTTAATTGACTGGATAAAGCGGGGTAAATCAAGTTCAAAGTTATTTTCTTGTAATGGAATGGCGTGAAAGTTAAGGTCTAAGCCGTCACTAATTTGTTTGTACATGACAAAGCTGGGATCGGGAGCCATGACCGGTGCAGTAGGCGGGAGTGCCATTAATAAAAGTTGGATGATTTCATCGGAGCCATTTCCGAGTAGTATCCCGAGTTCTGTTGGGATTTCATTCATCTCTCGGAGTTTGTCACTTAAATGACGGGCGTCAGGGTCCGGATAACGATTTATTTCACAGTTTCTAAGGGTCTTTAGCCACGCCTCAGTTAATTCATTGGGCCAACCATAAGGGTTTTCCATCGCGTCAAGTTTGATAAACCCATCTGCCTCGGCAACCTGATAGGCGGTCATTTCAAGGATGTTCTTGCGGAAAATAGCGGTGCTTAATTTTTCGATGGTTTTCATGGTTTATAACAAGTGGGAACGGATTTGTTTTTTACAGGTTAAATTTTAAGATCACTTTTTGACGATTCGGTATTCGGCTGATTGCGCATGTGCCGTTAGGCTTTCGCCTCGAGCGAGCACGGAAGCGATGCGACCCAGTGAGTCTGCACCTGATGCAGAGCAATTGATTAAGCTCGTGCGTTTTTGGAAATCATAAACGCCCAGTGGGGAGGAAAACTTAGCGGTTCCGGAGGTGGGCAAGACATGATTGGGTCCAGCACAATAGTCTCCCAGTGCTTCAGCCGTATAACGACCCATAAAAATAGCACCGGCATTGTGAATGAGTGGCGCAAGTAATTCTGGTTTCTCAACGGATAGTTCAAGGTGTTCAGGTGCAATAATATTGGCGATTTCAATGGCTTTAGTCATATCAGGAACATGAATGAACGCGCCTCTGGAATCAAGAGATTTCCGGATGATAGCAGCTCTTTCAAGGGTGGGTAGAAGGTTCTTGATGCTTTGGTTGACTTGGGTGAGAAAATTCTCGTCGGGAGAAATCAAAATAGCTTGGGCGTTTTCATCGTGTTCTGCTTGAGAAAACAAGTCCATGGCGATCCAGTCTGGGTCGCTTTTCCCATCACAGATAATGAGTATTTCTGATGGGCCTGCAATCATGTCTATGCCGACTTGACCGAAGACAAGCTTTTTGGCTGTGGCGACATAAATATTTCCCGGGCCGACAATTTTATCTACAGCAGGAATAGTTTCAGTGCCGTAGGCTAATGCGGCAACCGCCTGAGCACCACCAATAGTAAAGATACGGTCAACACCGGCGAGATAGGCTGCAGCTAAGACCATGGTATTTTGGTGCCCTGAGGGTGTGGGCGTGACCATTAAAATTTCATTGACGCCCGCCACTTTTGCTGGGATAGCATTCATTAGCACAGAAGAAGGGTAAGCTGCTTTACCGCCAGGGACATAAATGCCAACGCGATTAAGTGCAGTAATTTGTTGGCCTAATAGAGTGCCGTCAGTTTCTTGATATTGCCAGGATTGTAGTTTTTGGTGTTCAGCATATTCGCGTATACGCTGAGCAGCAACAGATAATGCTTCAGAGCAGTCTGTCGGAAGCGTATCCCAGGCGGCTTTTAGGGCGTCTCTTGGGATTTCAAGGTTGTCCGAATGGCCGACATCATGGTGGTCAAATTGTTGAGTATAATCAAGTAGCGCACTATTGCCATGGTCGCGGACCGAGGAAATAATATGCAGAACTTTGTCGTGGATCGATTGGTCCTCAGTTTGGTCCCAAGCCAATAATGCTTTTAGCTGTGTGGAGAATTCTGTCTCTGTGCTATCTAAGCGTTTTATTTGAGGAGTAACGGTCATCACTAGGGTGCCGTTGAGGGTAAGGCTGATGCAATTTGCTCAATGACGGTTTGAATTTGTTGGTGTTTCATTTTCATTGAGGCCTTATTCACTATGAGGCGAGAACTGATGGTCATAATTAAATCTTTGGGCTCTAATCCGTTAGCCTTTAAGGTATTGCCGGTATCGACGAGATCAACAATACAATCAGCTAAACCGACGAGTGGTGCAAGTTCCATAGAGCCATAGAGTTTAATGATTTCTGCTTGAATGCCCTGGCTGGAAAAATAGTGCTGAGCAGTTTTGACATATTTTGTTGCAACGCGGATGCGGCGGCCTAACGGCGGTGCATCTTTATGTGCAGCAGTCATTAAACGACAGGTTGAAATACCAAGATCTAGAGGTTCGTAAAGGCTTTGAGCACCGTGTTCAATTAATACGTCTTTACCGGCAATTCCCATGTCGGCAGCACCGTATTCGACAAAGGTCGGTACATCGGTTGCACGGATAATAACCAGTTTAACATCAGGATGGTTGGTATCTAGAATGAGTTTGCGGCATTTTTTGGGGTCGTCGATAGGGATAATGTCGGCGGCGGCAAGTAAGGGCAAGGCCTCTTCGTAAATACGTCCTTTGGAGATAGCAATAGTTAGCATAACGGCAGTTCTGGTTTGTTGAGTTAATGAGGGACACGGCGTATTGTTGCGCCTAATTGGGTTAGTTTTTCTTCGATACATTCATAACCGCGGTCGATATGATAGATTCTGTCGACGATGGTATCACCTTTGGCAACGAGCCCTGCTAAAACTAGACTCGCAGAAGCACGCAAGTCAGTGGCCATAACAGGCGCGGCGGTTAGCTCAGGGATTCCTTCACAGATGACAGTATTGTTTTTCAATGTCATCTTAGCGCCCATGCGTTGCATTTCTTGGATATGCATAAAGCGGTTTTCGAAAACCGTTTCAGTTATAAAACTGGTATCGGTAGCAATGGCATTTAAGGCCGTAAATTGTGCTTGCATATCTGTTGGGAATGCAGGGTAAGGTGCGGTTTCAATCGAGACCGCTTTAGGACGCTTGCCGTGCATATTGAGTTCAATCCAATCGTTTCCACAAGTTATCTCGGCACCGGTTTGGCGGAGTTTGTTGATAACAATCTCAAGTGATTCAGGGTGTGTGTCTTTAAGTTTAACATGCCCACCTGTGATCGCAGCGGCGACAAGGTAAGTGCCTGTTTCAATGCGATCGGGGAGGACCTGATAAAATAAGTCTTTAGGCTTGAGTGTGCTAACGCCTTCAATGGTAAGGGTTGAAGAGCCTATTCCTGTGATTTTAGCACCCAGACAATTAAGAAAGTGTGCAAGATCTTCAACTTCAGGTTCTTTTGCAGCATTTTCGATGATAGTGGTGCCTTCGGCTAAAACGGCAGCCATCATGATGTTTTCAGTACCGGTTACCGTGACTTGATCCATAATAAGGTGTGTGCCTTGCAGACGTTCAGCAGTGGCATGGATGTAGCCGTTTTTGACGGTAATTTTGGCGCCCATTTTAGTGAGGCAATCTAAATGAATGTTAACGGGTCGGGTACCAATAGCGCAGCCACCGGGTAACGAGACATGTGCCTTCCCAAAGCGTGATAAAAGAGGACCTAAAACTAAAATAGAGGCTCGCATGGTTTTGACCAATTCATAGGGAGCTTCAAATTTAGAGATGTTTTGGGTATCAATTTCGATATTCATATGCTCATCGATGGTGATGGAGATACCCATATGGCCGAGCAAGGAAATAGTCGTGGTAATATCATGTAGATGAGGAATGTTGCCTATTTTGACCGGCGTCTCAGATAATAAGGAGCCCGCAAGAATAGGTAATGCAGCATTTTTAGCACCAGAGATGCGTAATTCTCCATTTAGAGTCTGGCCGCCAGTAATAATGAGTTTATCCATAAGATCAATTATAAGTTGGAATCAATGGTGCGCTACTAAATAATTTTAGAGCGTATTTTTAATTAAATCGTTTACCTCAACAAGTTTGGCTAATGCTTTTATTTGTTGCGGTAAGTTTTTAAACTGTAATGTGATGTTTTTACGCGTCGCTTTTTTTTGCCATTCTACGAGTAGCGCTAATCCTGCGCTATCGGCAAGCGTGACGGGGGCGAAGTCCACGCTAATAGGTTCCTGATTAAAGGGGAGTTTATTGACAATGCTTTCATCAATGGTCGCAAAGGTTAAGTCACCGCTGATAGTATAATCGTTGCGGCTGTTTTCTGTTAATAAAATAGCCGACATGATTAATTTTCTTTTTCGCTGAATAAAAATTGGCCAATAATTTCTTCTAAAACAATAGCGGATTGGGTTAATTCTAATTCGCTATTGTGCGTTAAATAGTCCTCTGAGGCGCCAGTCTGTAGGCCAATGTATTGTTCGCCGAGTAGGCCTGCAGTAAAAATACTTGCTGAACTGTCGTCCGGTAGCGTGTTGTATTGGGCACCAATTTTCATTTGCACGACAGATTCATAACTGGTGTTGTCAAAATCTATAGCAGTTACGCGACCTATTCGAACACCGGCAACAGAAACAGGTGAACGTACTTTAAGACCGCCAGAATTTTCGAATCGTGCGGTAATGGTGTAACCATCGGTATCAGAGTAAGAAGCAAGGTTGCTGACATTGAGGCCTAGAAAGAAAAGAGCGCCAATGCCGATAACGACGAACAGCCCTACTAAGGTTTCCAGTGATTTAGGGTTCTGCATTTTTAAATATCTCCGAACATGAGTGCAGTTAAAATAAAGTCCATGCCTAGAATGGCAAAAGAAGAGTATACAACCGTTCGTGTTGTCGCTCGGCTGACCCCTTCAGATGTGGGTATCGCATCATAGCCCTCAAAGAGTGAAATCCAGGTAACGACGAAGCCAAAGACTACACTTTTTATGACGCCGTTGAGGATATCATCATAAAAATCAATACTTGATTGCATTTGAGACCAGAAGGCCCCTTCATCAACACCCAGAAGCGAAACGCCGACTAATTGACCGCCTAAAATACCCACCATGCTAAAAATAGCAGCGAGTAGCGGCATTGACAAGCAGCCCGCTAGGAAACGAGGGCAGACTATGCGTTGAATCGGATCCACGGCCATCATTTCCATGCCTGATAGTTGTTCGGTAGCTTTCATTAAACCAATTTCGGCCGTGAGCGAAGACCCAGCGCGTCCGGCAAAGAGCAGGGCAGATACCACAGGACCTAATTCACGGACCAGTGAGGCGGCTATCATAACCCCTAGGGTTTCTTCGGCACCAAAATCAGAAAGGATGTAGTAGCCCTGTAACCCTAATACCATACCTACAAATAAGCCTGAAATGGTAATAATAAGAATGGTGAGTACACCCACAGAAAATAGTTGCTTGCTAATTAATCGAGGCTGGCACAGGACACTGAATGTGTAGCTCAGTGTTTGTTTTAAGAACAAAGCTCCTCTACCGGTTTTTGTTAAGGTGGCAATGACTGAATGGCCAATAGTTGATAAAAACGTAATCATTATTAAGTTTTGCCCTAGATGGCTATAAGTCGTCGAAATAGTTATCTGATGAATAATGGAACTTAACGGGACCGTCAGGCTTCCCATTCATAAATTGTTGCACCCATTCAGATTTTGACTGTTGAAGTTCTTGCGGTGTGCCTTGTCCGATTATTTTACCAGATGACATAATATAGATATAGTCAGCAATAGCGGCGGTTTCTTCTACATCATGAGAAACGATAATGCTTGTTAAACCGACCGAGTCATTGAGTGTTTTGATTAATTTCACCAAAACGCCCATCGATATAGGGTCTTGTCCCGTAAAGGGTTCATCATACATTACCATCATAGGGTCTAATGCAATGGCTCTCGCAAGGGCGACGCGTCTGGCCATGCCGCCGGATAACTCATTGGGGTATAACAGTCTCGCACCTCGGAGGCCGACGGCTTGTAGTTTCATTAAAACCAGTGTTCTAATTATGGATTCGGGTAAAGCCGTATGCTCCCGGATTGGGTAGGCGACATTATCGAAAACGTTAATATCTGTCAGTAAGGCGCCGCTCTGGAATAACATCCCCATTTTTTTTCGTAAGGCATAAAGTTCCGAGCGATTTAATTGGTTAATATGCTGCCCGTCAACCACAATAGAGCCTTGGGATGGGCTAAGTTGGCCGCCTATCAGTTTTAGTAAGGTTGTTTTTCCGCTGCCGCTTGGACCCATGATGGCGGTAATTTTACCGTGTTGGATATCCAGCGAGGCGTTATCAAAGATAACCCGTTGCTCGCGAGCGAATGATAGATTACGAATAGTCACCAAGCTCGAGTTTTGGGTGTTATTTTCTTCCATTAATAGTGATTGAAGATAAAAAGTTACTATTCTCCATGAGCGGTCATTATAAAGTCAAATTATTAGGGTGGATAAGTTTATACAGCCAATAGGTGGTCGTGGCATAATAAATAAATTTACCTGATCGGAAGTTATGGTTGTTTTTATAGTAATACTTATCCTTAGTTTGGTTGCATTGGTTTTTTCTGCGGATTATTTTGTTTCTGGTGCGGTTTCGATCGCCAAGCAAATGGGCGTTTCATCTTTAGTGATAGGATTGACTATTGTCGGGTTGGGAACGTCGGCTCCTGAGATTTTGGTGTCCGGAATTTCTTCTTTGCAAGGGAATTCAGGCTTAGCCGTTGGGAATGCGTTAGGCTCTAATATTGCTAATATTGGGATGGTGCTCGGGGTGACGGCAATAATTGCTCCAATCGCCATGCCTTCCGGTATTATGAAGCGTGAGATTCCGATACTGATGGGTATTAGTGTTCTTTGTTATTTACTGGCTTTTGATGGCTTAGGGCAAATAGACGCGGTTTTTATGTTGCTGGGCTTGGTTGTTTTTTTAGGGTGGTTAATTAGGTCGTCCCGAGGTGATGCACAAGCAGATGACTTTTCTGATGAGTTTGATAGTGCAATGACCACAAAAAAGGCTTGGCTTGCTTTTTCTCTGGGTCTTTTGGGGTTATTGTTTAGTTCTAAGCTTTTAGTTTGGGCTGCAGTAAATATTGCACAATATTATGGTGTAAGTGATTTAGTTATTGGCTTGAGTATTGTGGCTGTGGGAACCAGTCTTCCTGAATTGGCGGCTTCGATTATGAGTGTTATCAAAACAGAGGGGGATCTAGCCATTGGTAATGTTATTGGTTCTAATATTTATAATCTACTAGCGGTTTATTCACTACCGGGTTTATTCGCACCCGGTGTTTTGGATCAGAGTGTGTTGTATCGAGATTTCCCCGTGATGCTTTTCTTGACCGGTGTTTTATTTGTTTTTGGGTATAAGTTTTTTAACAAGACGGGTTGTATTAGTCGGTTAGAAGGTTTTGCGTTGATATCTTTTTATGTGGGCTATCAATGGTTTATTTTACAATAAGGTATTGGGTACTGGGTATGTTGAAATTATAATGGATGTTATGGATAAACAGGCTTTAAAAGAATCGGCTTTAGCGGTTATTAACAGTGAAATTCAAGCGGTCCAGTTATTGTGCGATAGAATCGATGATGATTTTATTCAGGCTTGTCAGTTAATGAGTCAGTGTGAAGGCCGTATTGTTGTGCTGGGCATGGGGAAGTCGGGACATATTGGCGGTAAAATTGCAGCAACATTAGCCAGTACAGGGACGCCGGCTTTTTTTGTTCATCCTGGGGAAGCCAGTCACGGTGATCTAGGGATGGTGACCGAGCATGATGTGGTTTTGGCATTGTCTAATTCAGGGGAAACACCCGAGATTTTAACGTTGTTACCGTTAATAAAGCGTATGGGTGTTCCTTTAATTGCAATGACCGGTTGCCGGGATTCTATGTTGGCGGAATGTTCCTCGGTTATTTTAAATGTTCAAGTTGAAAGAGAGGCGTGCCCTTTGGGTTTGGCGCCGACATCCAGCACTACTATTGCCTTGGTCATGGGTGATGCTTTGGCTGTTGCTTTATTTAATGCCAGTGGCTTTACCGCTGAGGATTTTGCTTTTTCGCATCCAGGTGGGAGTTTGGGGAAAAGATTGTTACTGAGAGTGAGTGACATAATGCACAAAGGTGAGGCGATTCCTGTGGTCGCTAAAACCGCACTGATTAGTGAAGCCTTATTGGAAATCACCGAAAAAAAATTAGGCATGACGGTGGTCGTTGATGACCACAAACAAGTTGCGGGTATTTTTACGGATGGGGATTTGAGGCGTATGCTGGGTAATAATGACAATATTCAGCAAACGTGTATTGCCACGGTGATGAGTCCAAATTGTACGATGATTCCTGAGACTATTTTGGCTGTTGAAGCGATGCGAATTATGGAGGCAAAGAAAATTAATGCTTTAGTGGTGACTGATGAGCAGAATCATGTCGTGGGGGCTTTAAATATGCATGATTTAATACAGTCGGGAATTCTGTAAATGAGTATGAAAAATATTGCTGAGTTTAATCAGAAGGCGCGGGCGTTAAAATTATTAATTCTTGATGTCGATGGTGTTTTGACCGATGGCCGATTATTTTTTAATGATCAGGGTACTGAATATAAATGTTTTCATGCGCGAGATGGACATGGCATTAAGTTATTACAACAAATAGGGATTGATGTTGCGGTTATTTCAGGGCGTAAATCTAATGCAGTGGCACTTAGAATGGAGAGTCTGGGTGTGAAATATGTTTTTCAAGGCCAAGAAAATAAAATCCCTGCCTTTGAGAGTCTTCTGACTAGCATGGGCGTTTCAGCCAGTCAGGTTGCGCATATGGGGGATGACTTACCTGACTTACCGATTATGACTCGAGTGGGGTTATCGATTACAGTTAACGATGGTCACGCCGCCGTGAAGGAATATGCGGATTGGTGCTCAGAACTTAATGGAGGACAGGGCGCCGTTCGTGAGATCAGTGATTTAATATTGACGGCATGTGGGAAAATGGATGCTGTTTTAAGTCATTATTGTGACGAGTGATTAGAAACGTAGGGCTGTATACAGCGCTTTTCTTATTGACCTTGGGGAGTTGGTGGTTGTTAGACCAGCAAAAGGAGCAGGAGATTGTTGCTGTTCAATTAGAAGAGCATGCTGCGGATTATTTTAGTGAAGGGTATAAGAAAGTTGAAATGGATACTATGGGCAACCCGGTCAATATATTGACGGCTAAGCGCTTGACGCATTTTAAGGATGATGGAACGACAGAGTTAACACAGTGTGAAATAACTTTTTTTAACCCAGATGGGTCGTCATGGACTATTCAGGCAGATAGGGGAGTTTTATTAGCTGACGGTAATGATTTGTCTTTGAATGGTGTGGTACATATTACGCGTCCACAAATGAAAGATGTTCGTCCAATTAGGGTGAATACGAGCGACCTGAAAGTGAAGCTAGACCGTAGTTATGCAGAAACAGACCAATGGGCTGAAATTATTACGCCGCCTGACCGCACTGAAGGAATCGGGCTGCAAATGATTTATTCCAAGCCGATCACATTAGAGTTGTTGACTACAGTAAAAGGGCGTTATGAAATGCAATAAGGCTTTCAGAAAGTCGCTTTTAACTATTATTGGTTTGATTGTTGTAAACGGGCTCTTTGTCTCGGTGACTCAAGCGGATCCATTACAAAAAATAACACCCGTTTATATCGATTCTAATCGCGTTATTTATTCAGAAGAAAAGTCGATTACCCGTTATATCGGTGCGGTCACGACCATTCGTGAAGGACTTGAAGTAAAATCAGATGAATTAGTGGTTTACAGTAATGCGGAGGGGGGTGTTGAAAAATTAGTCGCCGTAGGTCATCCAACGTATATCAAGCAAATGAGTCAGGATGGTCAGTACATAGACTTTAGAAGTGAGTCGTTGCAGGCGGACTATTTTCCAGAAAAATCACTGTGGGTGCTGACAAAACAGGCGGTGGCTTGGAAGCCCCGTGATCAATTACGTATTAAGGGCGATAAGATTGAGTTATTTAATAACAATGGTCAACTTGAAGAGATGATCGCCCAAGGCAAACTGGTCACCATTAGAAAGTTGTTACCTAACAGTGACAACGTTGATTATAGGAGTGAATCGTTAAAGGCTCATTATTTGCCCCAGCAATCATTATTAACGCTGACAGAAAAAGCAGTGGCTTGGCAGCCGGCTGAGAAATTGCGTGTTAAAGGTGATCAGATAGATATTTTTTTTCATGATGACAATCGAGTTAAGAAGATGACTGCTTATGGACGGCCATCGCGAGTGAGAAAACTGTCTCTCATTGATGACCAAGAAGAGTTCAGAAGCAAGTCTTTACGGACTGATTATTATCCAGGTGAATTGTTCGTCCTAACTAAAAATGCAGTGGTTTGGAAGGATGATGGGACCTATGTTGGTGAAAAAATTGAATATGATTTGGAAACTAAAATAGCCAGAGCAGTGAGTGAGCCTAAAAGTAAAAAGCGTGTTCGCGTGATCTTACAACCCTCAAAATAAATAGTTTAACTATGGCCAGACTAGCAGCAAATAACCTTGTGAAAACCTACTACAAACGCAATGTCGTTGACGGTATATCTATTCATGTTGATACCGGTGAAATTGTTGGGCTGCTAGGGCCTAACGGTGCCGGTAAAACAACCAGCTTTTATATGGTGGTTGGGCTCATAAAACCAAATATTGGGCAAGTATTCTTGGATGAAACAGAGATTACGCATCACCCTATGAATATCAGGGCACAAATGGGGATTGGTTATTTGCCTCAAGAGGCATCAGTGTTTCGTAAATTAAGTGTGGCAGATAACTTAAGAGCTGTATTGCAACTACGACCCGAGTTAACAGATGGCCAAATTGAGGTCATGATTGAGGAATTACTCAATGAATTAACTATTGAACATTTGGCTAATAATATCGCAATGGGCTTATCAGGCGGAGAGCGCCGACGCGTAGAAATTGCGAGAGCCTTAGCAATGGATCCGCAATTTATTTTATTGGATGAGCCTTTTGCTGGTGTGGACCCGTTGTCAGTCAAGGATATAAAAGGGATTATTGAGCATCTCTCTCAACGTGGTATAGGTGTTTTAATTACCGAGCATAATGTACGAGAGACACTGGGTGTTTGTGACCGTGCTTATATTGTGAATGAAGGCAAGATTATCGCTGAAGGGAGTAGTGATGAAATTGTAGAGAATAAAAAAGTTCGTCAAGTCTATTTGGGTGAGGATTTTACATTGTAGAGGTCAATACAATGGCGGTAGAGTGGGTCGATTGTTGCTGAGAATAATTATTAACGGAAAAAAAATAATAAAATTAAGCTAAAATGAAGGTGTGGTTCTAACTCTAAGGGTTTTATGAAGCAATCATTACAGCTGCGTCTTGGACAAAAGTTAACAATGACACCTCAGTTGCAGCAAGCAATTAAGTTGTTGCAGTTATCTACGTTGGACATGCAGCAGGAGATTCAGCAAGCTTTAGATTCTAATTATATGCTGGAGGTTGAGGACGACGGTGACGACGATTCTTTTTCAGGGCCGTTAGAAACGACTAACGCTGCTACTCAGGCTGATGAAGCAGACTTAATTACCAGTCATGGTTCTGAAGTTATACTCCCTGATGAACTACCCATAGATACGACTTGGTCAGATATCTATGACAATACCCCATCCATGCCAGTTAATGCCAGTAGTGATAGACCTGATTACGAGGCTCAGCATAGTGAGTCTGAGTCGTTACAGGATCATCTTATGTGGCAATTAGGTTTTGTTTCGTTCTCAGAGCGAGAGCAAAATATCGCCAGTGCATTAATAGATAATATTAGTATGGATGGTTATCTTGTTGATACCTTAGACATGATTTGGCAGAGTCTTTCTACTCAGTTAGAAGAGTTGTTTTTGTCTGAAGTCGAGGCGGTTTTGCACCGAGTTCAGAATTTTGATCCTCTCGGTGTTGGGGCAATTGATTTATCTGACTGTTTAAGATTGCAATTACAACATAAGGAGTTGCCTGAGGAGATTAAGGCGATTACCTTAAGATTAGTCACCAATCATCTCGAATTGCTTGCTAATAATGATCGTCAGAAATTAATGCGTAAACTTGCGATTACCGCTGAACAGCTGAGTCAGGTTATTGCTATTGTTCGATCGCTAGATCCTAAGCCGGGTGCAATTTTAAATACCACATTGAGTGATTATGTTGTTCCTGATGTTTATGTGGCGCGTTTAGGGAAAGGTAAATGGCAGGTAGAACTCAATCCCGATGTCGCGCCTAAAATACGGGTCAACACGTTATATTCAGGCATGGTTAAAAGAGCTGATGAAACTACCGACAATGTGTCAATGAGGACTCAATTACAGGAAGCTCGGTGGTTTATAAAAAGTTTACACAGTCGCAATGATACGATTTTACGTGTTGCTAAAGCCATCGTAGAAAAACAAATTGGTTTCTTAGAGAATGGTCCTTTAGCAATGAAGCCTATGATATTAAAGGATATTGCCGAAGAATTAGATCTACATGAATCGACTATATCTAGGGTGACAACGCAAAAATTTATGCATACCCGGAGTGGTATTTTTGAATTTAAGTATTTTTTTTCAAGTCATGTTTCAACTGTTGGAGGAGGTGAGTGTTCTGCAATTGCAATTAGGTCTTTGATTAAGGAGTTAGTGGAGAATGAGAACTCTAAAAAACCATTAAGTGATAGTAATATTGCTACTATCTTAAATGATAAAGGTATTAATGTAGCAAGACGTACCATTGCTAAATACAGGGAGGGGATGGCAATACCATCTTCAAGTCATAGGAAAAGGTTTTCGTAATAAGTAATTTTTATATTACTCAAGACAGGAGTGTTTTTATGAAAATAGATGTAGCGGGTCACCATGTTGATGTAACTGAATCATTAAGAAATTATGTGGGTACAAAATTTCAGAAAATAGAGCGACATACCGATAAGGTTACCGATATCCATGTGATTTTGTCAGTAGAAAAACTAGTGCATAAAGCAGAGGCAACGGTTCAGGTGAGTGGTGCTAAGATCTTTGCAGAAGACCAGCAAGAAGATATGTACCCAGCAATTGATGCTCTGGTTGATAAGTTAGATCGCCAACTTTTAAAGCATAAAGAGAAGGTCATTGACCATCGTCTTTAGGTAATGGGTTTTTCAGCGCTTTGGAAATTCAAGGATTATTGCGAGTTTGCCCCGATGCCAGTTACTTTCCGGCCGTCAAAATGAAAGAGCTTTTATTATGAGGCTGGTTATTATCAGCGGTCATTCTGGCGCAGGGAAAAATGTTGCTTTAGGTGCCTTGGAGGATTGTGGCTTTAATTGTATTGATAATTTACCGATATTGTTATTTGAACAATTTATTGACCATGTCATGTTGGTCGAACGAAATATTTATGAAAAAACGGCTATTGGTATTGATGCAAGAAATCAAAGTGAAGCGCTGAGAGATTTTCATGGGGTCTTGAAATTAGTTAAAACAAAAGGGGTGGCTGTTGAGGTTATTTATATTCAGGCTGATGAGTCTGCGCTGTTAAAGCGTTATAGTGAAACCCGTAGACGTCACCCCTTGTCTGATTTTAATTTGCCTTTAGCCGAGGCTATCGATATAGAAAAAGATGTTTTAAAACCAATTGCTAAATATGCCGATTTAGTCATTGATACCAGTCAAACAAACTACCACCAACTACGAAGCCAGATAAAGGCATATGTCGGTATGCATAACGACACTCAGTTGTCGCTAATACTTCAGTCTTTTGGGTATAAGAACGGTACGCCACTTGATGCGGATTTTATTTTTGATGCTAGATGTTTACCTAATCCCTATTGGGTACCCGAATTAAGAGGGTTCACAGGCAAAGATGCCGCAGTGGTTGACTTTTTTAATCATCAAGAAGATGTGCAATTACTGTATCAAGACATTACGAGTTTTCTTGATCGGTGGCTTCCGAAGTTTATCGATGATAATCGCTTATACTTAACGATAGCAATTGGTTGTACTGGGGGCCAGCATCGATCAGTTTTTTTGATCGATAAATTGGCGCAACATTTTAAATCATCAGCAATTAATGTTATTCATCGGCACCGCGAATTGTTGTAACATCCAGTATTGAATCTGGCATTGTTCTAGAACTTGAGGGGGTCTCGGGTGTTCAAATTGAATGCCGTTTTCTGCTTGAATCATCGTGCACTAAAATAGTTAACTATACCCGTAAATTTATGCAGCCAAATAAAGAACAACAATTACAGTTTGTAACCGATCTTCTTGAAAGCGGGACATTAACATCCGTTCAACGCTTAGTGAGTGCATTACACCCTGCCGAAATAGCGCATTTGTTAGAGTCATTAAGGCCTGGGGATCGTGAGATTATTTGGAAGTTAGTGCCGGGTGCATTTGTTGGTGAAGTGTTGATTGAATTAAATGATGAGGTGAGAACGGGTCTCATTGAAGCAACAGATGATAATGCATTGATCAATGCTGCCGATACGCTAGAGTCTGATGATTTGGTTGATTTCCTAAAAGATGTACCGGAAGTGATATTAAACACAGTTTTAGAATCTATGGGGCAACAAGATAGGGCGCGTTTAGAGCGTGTTTTAAGTTACGACGATGATTGTGCGGGCGGTTTAATGAGTCTTGACACGTTATCGATTCGTTCAGATGTGAATTTAAATGTTGTGATTCGTTATTTACGTTTAAAAGGGGAGATTCCTAAGTCGACAGATAAGATTATCGTTGTCGATCGCGATGATAATTTTAAGGGGGTTTTGCCATTAACTATCTTATTAACATACGATGGTGGCGAGCGTGTCGAAGACCTTATGATTAAGGATAATGTGGATGTTATTCAGGTTCAAATGCCGGTTGAGGACATTGCTTTATTATTCGAAGAACATAATCTCGTTTCTGCACCGGTGTTATCAGAAGCCGGGAAGTTATTGGGTCGAATAACGATTGATGATGTTGTTGATGTTATCCGTGATGAGAGTGACCATTCGTTTATGAGCATGGTGGGCCTTGATGAAGAGCAAGATATGTTTGCGCCCGTTTTGTTAAGTGCTAAAAGAAGAGCGCTTTGGTTAGGCGTTAATTTGTGTACGGCTTTGTTGGCTTCTTGGGTTATCGGTATTTTTGAGATGACAGTCGATAAAATAGTGGTATTGGCTATTTTAATGCCAATTGTTGCGAGTATGGGCGGTATTGCAGGAAGCCAAACCTTGACTTTGTTTATCCGTGGGTTAGCACTTAGACAGATTGGTAGTGCTAATGTTAATAGCCTTATAATCAAAGAGTTAGCGATTGGGTTGATTAATGGTGTGGTTTGGGCTTTTTTTGTGGGTTGTATCGTTTGGCTTTGGTTCGATAGTGTTAGTATCGGTATTTTAATTGCTGTAGCCTTAATGATTAATCTGGTTTTTGCAGCATTAGCAGGAGCGTCAATACCGATGGTGTTACAGCGATTGAATATTGATCCTGCGTTAGCAGGTGGGGTCATTTTGACAACGGTAACAGACGTTCTGGGATTTTTTATTTTTCTAGGGTTAGCAACCGTTTATTTAGTGTAGAAAACAGGCTTAAAACGATTACGGATTAAGCCTGTTAGTCTTTATGCAGGGGGATTAGTCATCCTCGCTAGGAATATCTATTTTGAGTTCAAAAATATCTTGATGTTCATCTTGTTCAAAATTAATAGTAATCGCATTGAGATCCACTTCAACATATTTAGAAACTACAGCTAAAAGTTCTTTTTGTAGTTCAGGAAGGTAAGACGGTTGGTTCTCAGCGGCATGTTCATGGGCGACTAAAATTTGTAGGCGTTCTTTGGCAAGGGATGCTGAACTGGTTTTTTTAGTTCTAAAATAATCTAATAAGCTCATTACTTCCCTCCAAAAATTCTACCAAATAGGCCTTTTTTATTCGGCGCAATGAAACGGTGAGGAATGTCATGTCCTAAATAGCGATCAACAATGTCTGAATAGGCTTGACCTGCTTTACTTTTTTCATTGAGAACGATGGGAATACCTGCATTGGAAGCATTGAGTACTGCTTTGGACTCAGGAATCACACCGATAAGATGGAGTGATAAAATATCCTGAACGTCATCAACGCTTAACATTTCACCTAATTCCACGCGACTTGGTGAATAGCGTGTCAGTAAGAGATACTCTTTAATCGGTTCGAGGCCTTCTTCGGCGCGTTTTGATTTGCTTGATAGGATACCAAGCATACGGTCAGAATCGCGGACAGATGAAACTTCCGGGTTAGTGACAACAAAAGCATCATCGGCATAGTACATTGCAAGCGTAGCACCTCTTTCAATGCCAGCGGGTGAGTCACAGATAATATATTTAAAGGTTTTTGATAATTCGTCTAATACTTTTCCGACGCCTTCTTGAGTGAGCGCTTCTTTATCACGTGTTTGAGAGGCGGGTAAGATATATAACTGGTTGCATCGTTTATCTTTGATTAAGGCTTGGTTAATCGTTGATTCGCCGCTAATGACATTAATAAAGTCATAAACAACTCTACGCTCGCAACCCATAATCAAGTCAAGGTTGCGTAAGCCAACATCAAAATCAATGACAACGGTTTTATGGCCTTTTTGAGCTAGTCCCATAGCGAGAGCAGCGCTTGTTGTGGTTTTACCAACACCACCTTTTCCTGAGGTTACGACAATAATTCTAGCCAATTTAATGTTCTCCTAATGGGTCTGTATTTATAAATCTTGAATGATTAATTTTTCATTATTCAGATAAATTTGTATGGGTTTATTATAACTTGCGGTATCAAGGTTTTCGCTAACCTGATAAATTCCAGCAATGGAAATAAGTTCGGCCTCAAGGTTTAAACAAAAAATTCGGGAATCTTTATCCCCTAAAACACCGGCCAAGGCGCGGCCTTTTAGGGGGCCATAGACATGGATGTTGCCCTCAGAAATTATTTCAGCACCGGCGCTAACGCTGGATAAAATGATTAGGTCCGATTTACTGTAAACACGTTGCCCTGAACGGACCTGAGAGGTGATTATTTCGCTAGCGCTTGAATCAGGCGCATGAGTTTCTGGCGTTGTTAGCGTTGCAGGGTTTTTCGTTGCGGTTGTGGGTTGAGGGGAGGTATTTAGGATGGCCAGATTTAATAATCGAGCCTGGTCATTTTGGCTTTCGTTACCGCCTCTGAGTCCAATAGGTTGAAAATTCAGTGCGCGAATTAAGTTGACCAGTTCCTTAGGATCGATGTCGATGTTTTCTTTCGTTAACGTCTGCAGGTCAATGATAATCGCTGATTGATTAAAAAAATCAGGGGCTTGTTTTATTTTTATTTCGAGAGCTGTTTTTATAGCCGAGAGGTTATTACTCGCCAAATGTAAGCTAGGCATGGTAAAAGAGCCACTTTTGAATTCAAGAACCGGTTTTTCTGAGGCTTTAGGATCGCTGATTAAAGACATTAGCTGGATGTAAGTATGCGATTATGTATTGTGAACGAAGAATACCATTTTTTGCTGTTGTGATAATAGTTTTATGTGGTTGGTGGGCTAATTAACCTGGGAGCACAAAATTCTAATTATCACTTGGAAAGTTTTTATCTGGTTATCGAACTATCTGTCTAGGGTCAGTTTTGATATAATTATAAGGAATAACCAAACTTATGGGATTTTATGAGCGCTAGCTGAAAAATGTGGCTAGTTTTCGTTTGCCCAGAACACCCAAGGCTAGGGGTGCCTGATTTAAGGCTGAGATTACCCTTTGAACCTGATTCCGGTTAATACCGGCGTAGGAAAGCCCCATACTCTTGCGCCTTGTTTAAAATTATTGGAGATTAGCATGAGCGCTATTCGTGAAGACATTCCATCGGCCACTATTTCTAGTGTCAGAATTGATCCATACCCCGCCTCTGAAAAGATTTATGTAGAAGGCAGTCGCGAAGATATTCGCGTACCGATGCGGAAAATAACCTTGTCAGACACCCCCGTTTCGATGGGCGTAGAGAAGAATCCCCCTATTTATGTTTATGATACGTCGGGCGTTTACACTGATCCCGCTGTTGAAATAAATTTATTGAAAGGTTTGTCATCCGTTCGTGGCAATTGGATTGACGACCGGAATGATACGGAACAATTACAACAATTAAGTTCTCGTTATGGGCAGGAGCGGTTATCAAACCCCGCACTTGATTCTTTGCGGTTTCAATATACGCATAACCCCAGAAAAGCAAAAGCGGGTGCCAATGTCTCTCAAATGCATTATGCAAAACAAGGGATTATTACGCCAGAAATGGAATACATTGCGATTAGAGAAAATCAGAAAATTGCAGAAAATCACGAGTTTTATCGTAACCAGCACCCAGGGGAATCTTTTGGTGCAGCGATTCCAACCAGTATAACGCCAGAGTTTGTTAGAGATGAAGTTGCCAGAGGCCGGGCAATTATTCCGTGTAATATTAATCACCCAGAAGTAGAACCAATGATTATTGGCCGTAATTTTTTGGTCAAAATTAATGGTAATTTAGGTAATTCAGCGGTGACCTCGTCCATTGAAGAGGAGGTTGAAAAGATGTTGTGGGGTATTCGTTGGGGGGCTGATACGATTATGGACCTTTCTACGGGTAAGAATATTCATGAAACGCGGGAGTGGATTATACGTAATTCCCCTGTGCCTATTGGTACCGTGCCTATTTATCAGGCGCTTGAGAAAGTAGACGGTAAAGCTGAAGAACTCACGTGGGAAATTTTTAAAGATACGTTAATTGAGCAAGCTGAACAAGGGGTTGACTATTTCACTATTCATGCGGGTGTTCGCTTGCAACATGTGCCATTAACGGCACGACGTGTGACAGGTATTGTTTCACGCGGTGGCTCCATAATGGCTAAGTGGTGTTTAGCCCACCATACGGAAAGTTTTCTTTATACGCATTTTGAAGACATTTGTGAAATCATGAAGGCTTATGATGTTTCCTTTTCATTAGGGGATGGGTTGCGACCCGGCTCTATCGCTGATGCCAATGATGCTGCTCAGTTTGGTGAGCTCGAAACCTTGGGAGAATTAACTAAAATTGCTTGGAAACACGATATCCAAACCATGATTGAAGGGCCAGGGCATGTGCCGTTGCATATGGTTAAGGTCAATATGGAAAAGCAGTTAGAAGCGTGTGACGAGGCGCCATTTTATACCTTAGGGCCATTAACAACCGATATTGCACCGGGTTACGATCATATTACTTCAGCGATTGGAGCGGCTAATATTGGCTGGTATGGCTGTGCTATGTTGTGTTACGTTACTCAAAAAGAACATTTAGGCCTGCCGAATAAGGAAGACGTTAGAGAAGGTATTGTGACCTATAAAATTGCGGCACATGCAGCTGATTTGGCGAAAGGACATCCTGGTGCGCAGGCGCGGGATAATGCTTTATCTAAGGCGCGTTTTGAGTTCCGCTGGGAAGATCAATTTAATCTAGGTCTTGATCCTGAGAAAGCGCGGGAATTTCATGATCAAACACTGCCTAAAGATTCAGCAAAAGTTGCCCATTTCTGTTCGATGTGCGGGCCTCATTTTTGTTCTATGAAGATTAGTCAAGATGTTAGAGATTATGCGGCAGAGAAAGGTATAGAGGTAGGCGAAGCTTTAGAGGCTGGTATGGGTGAGAAATCCAAAGAGTTTTTAGATGATGGTGCCGATATTTATCATAAAGTTTAGAGCTTGACTCTAATTTGTATTTTAAGGTTGAATTTTAGGAGAAGTAAAGATGCGTAAGATCCAGTTAGTAAGCATGATTGTGATGTTGGTTAGTTTTTCTCAAGTTTGGGCGGGTGGCGCGCCAGGTAAGATTATTGGTGCAACAACAACAGATTCTTATTTAGCGTATAAGTTATCGAGTCAGGACGGTTTTGTTTTTATTGATTTACGTCCCCTTGAAGAATATAACCAAGGACATGTTCCGGGTGCTAAGCATTTGGATTATAACGATCTAACAGAACAGTCGTTGGCAACGCTGGTGAACAAGAAGACCGGGCGCGTTGTTTTTTATTGTTCAGGTAATGCCAGTGAGTTAGCCGGGTGGGCTTCTCAGAAAGCATTAGATTGGGGCTGGCAAAATGGATTCGTTTTTTATTACCGTACCGGTATTAAGGAATGGGTATCGTCAGGTCTATCTGTAGAGAAATAACTAAATTTAAGACAATAAAAAAGGGCAACTCAAGCAATTGAGTTGCCCTTTTTTTGTTTGAAGACTAATCCTGCAGTTCTTTGAGTACCGCTTGCAAGCTGGTATTGGCATCGCCGAATAACATTTGCGTTTTCTCATGAACAAACAATGGATTATCAACACCGGCATAACCTGAGGCCATGCTTCGTTTAAGAACGATGGTGTTTTCACCCTTCCAACATTCCAACACAGGCATTCCAGCGATCGGGCTGTTGGGGTCATCTAATGCGGACGGATTAACAATATCATTAGCACCAATGACGATCGTGACATCAGTGTTTGGGAAGTCATCATTGATTTCATCCATTTCAAAAACCACATCGTAAGGAACTTTAGCCTCTGCTAACAATACATTCATATGGCCGGGCATACGGCCGGCAACAGGATGAATGCCAAAGCGGACATTTTTGCCTTTTCCATTTAGTAGCTTGGTGATTTCATTAACGGTGTGCTGTGCTTGAGCAACAGCCATACCATAACCTGGAATGATCATGATGTTTTTGGAATCTTTCAATAATGCTGTTGTTTCTGAAACGTTGATTTCAACAACTTCACCTTCTACCGTTGCGGCAGGACCGCCACTGGTTGTACCAAAGCCACCGGCAATAACGCTAATGAAGCTACGGTTCATAGCACGACACATAATGTAACTTAAAATCGCACCGCTACTACCCACTAAGGCACCGGTCACAATTAACAGATCATTGTTTAGCATGAAACCGGTTGCTGCTGCCGCCCACCCCGAGTAACTATTTAGCATGGAAACCACAACAGGCATATCAGCACCGCCAATCGCCATAACCATGTGTACGCCAAAAGCAAGCGCAATGATAGTCATGATCAACAGAGAGAAAGTACCACCGCCGGTTTCAGCACCTGCAACAAATTGTGTGCAGAGCCATATTGAGGCGACGAGTAAGCTGAGATTCAGCCAGTGACGTCCCGGAATCATTACGGGGTTACCGCTGATTTTTCCACTCAATTTACCAAAAGCAATGACCGACCCTGAAAAGGTAACCGCACCAATAAGAATGCCGATATAAATTTCAACTTCATGAATGGTTTTTTCGACACCGGTTAGTGCTGATGTAGGGTCAATAAAGTTAGCATAACCGACTAAAACGGCTGCCATACCAACGAGGCTGTGCATAATGGCGACTAATTCAGGCATCTCGGTCATTTGAACCTTGAAGGCTGCTTTAGCGCCGATAGCTCCGCCTATAAGTAGCGCAATAATAAGCACAACATAAGAAGAAACCGAATCACTCATAATGGTCGCAAAAATAGCGATAGCCATTCCGATCATGCCGTAATAATTACCGCGGCGAGCTGTTTCTTGATTACTTAAGCCACTAAGACTTAAGATAAACAAGACAGAAGCGGCAATGTAAGACATTGTAACTAAACCTTGAGACATGTTCTAACTCCTCTTATTTCTTGAACATTTCCAACATGCGTCGGGTGACTAAGAACCCACCTGCGATGTTGATTGAAGCGATTAAAATGGCGAGTCCCGATAGTATTGTGATCATAAAACCCGGGGATGAAATTTGAACCAGTGCGCCAATAACAATAATGCCACTAATCGCATTGGTTACGCTCATGAGTGGAGTATGCAAGGATGCAGAAACGTTCCAGATTACTTGATAACCAATAAAACACGCTAAAACGAAAACAGTAAAGTGTGTCATGAAGGATTCAGGTGCTGATGCGCCAACCGTATAAAGAGCTGAACCGCCTAGAATCAGTGGGATGAACTGTGTTACTGAGGCAGGAAGTAGTGGTTTTTTCTCTTTAATGGGTTCTGCAGCGGAGCTGTCTTCAACTTTAGCACTTGCTTTGGGTGCTGCAGACAATGTGGGTGGAGGCGGTGGCCAAGTTATTTTTCCTTCTTTAATAACAGTGGCGCCACGGATCATCTCATCATCCATATTGACGTCTATTTCACCATTTTTTTCAGGTGAGAGTTCTGTCAGTAGGTGCCGTAGGTTAGTGCCGTATAGTTGGCTGGATTGAGCAGCCATACGGCTTGGCAAATCAGTATAGCCGATAATGGATACGTTATTCTTTATGACAACTTTTCCGGCTTCAGATAATTTACAGTTTCCGCCTTGCTCCGCAGCTAAGTCAACAATAACGCTGCCGGGTTTCATGGATGCAACCATTTCTTTGGTAATTAATTCAGGTGCAGGTCGACCTGGAATTAAGGCTGTAGTAATAATGATGTCAACATCTTTGGCTTGTTCAGCAAAGAGTTCCATTTCAGCAGCAATGAATTCTTTACTCATGGTTTTAGCATAACCACCGGAACCGGCGCCATCTTCTTCAAAGTCTAGCATTAAGAATTCAGCGTCCATACTTTCGACTTGCTCTTTAACTTCAGGTCGAGTATCGAAGGAGCGAACAATGGCACCCATACTTTTTGCTGCACCAATAGCGGCAAGACCTGCAACACCGGCGCCTATAACCAGTACCTTGGCAGGAGGAACTTTACCTGCGGCAGTAATTTGACCGGTGAAAAAGCGTCCAAAATGTTGAGCGGCTTCAACAACTGCACGATAGCCTGCAATGTTAGCCATTGAACTGAGGGCATCACATTTTTGAGCGCGTGAAATCCGAGGAACGCATTCCATACCGAGTACGGTTACTTCTTTAGCGGCTAGACGATTCATCAGATCTTCATTCTGGGCGGGCCAGATAAAGCTGATTAGATTTTGTCCTTTAGATAAAAGTTCGACTTCGTCGACTTTTAATTTAGGGTGCATTTCAGGTGCTCTGACTTTAAAAATAATATCAGAATCAGCCCAGAGCTTTTCAGCACTCTTATTAATAGAGGCGCCAGCATCTTTGTACGCTTTGTCAGAGAAGTTAGCTGCTTTTCCTGCGCCGGCTTCTACAGAAACACTAAAGCCGAGTTTTATGAGTTGTTCAACAATGATGGGGGTCGTCGCTACACGTGCCTCGCCACTGTGAACCTCTTTAGGTATACCGATCTTCATTTGTTCATCCTCAATATTAGGTAGTAATGATTAATGAGTTTATTCGTTTGTTATCTTGATGGATTTGTCACGACAGTTACAATAGCGATAATAAGCACAAAAAATCCAACGTAGAGCATAAGGGATTGAGTTTGTTTTATCAATGTGATCTTGGAATGGATGCTAAACAGTGCTTTATTGGTGCGGCAACTCTGTGTTTGGGGCCATACTAGTGCGGTTTTGGAGGCTTGAGCGAAGTGGAATCGAAGAAAAGTAGTCCTCCAGAGGTGTAGTACCTATTATGAGTCGATGTGTGTTTGAGGTAACGAGGAACTGTTTTTGAGATTAAGATGAGTGTTTTTTTAGCAAAAGATTTTGTTCAAACCCGTGAAGGGTTGGTGTTTGCAGTGGTTGAGACGGGTCTGGAGAAAGGCCGTGTTTTATGTTTTTTACGGTATGTGAAGAAAGATAATCAATGGGTTAAGGTTAATACTGAACAGGCAAATAGACTCTTGATCGAACAGTTTCCGCAGTATCGGTACTTTTCACCCTGTAAAGATGCTTTTTTACATGCGGTGTCGCTTGATGATGTTTGTCATCACTATCAACCACGTCGGCGACTCAGGGAAATAATCGATGTAGCTAAACCTGACTCCTCCGTTATTAAGGATTTAATTGGGTTAGTGGGCGTTCTTGAAGCCCAAGGGTTGCCGGTTTCCCAGTTGGGCGTCACGGGGTCAATTCTTTTAGGGTGTCACAACAGTGCTTCTGATATGGATATAGTGATCTATGATCGCGAGATTTTTCAGGCGGCACGGAGAGTGATTAGTTCGTATCATGAAGCGGGCCTTTCATTGTTAACGAGTGTGGCGTGGCGAGAGTCTTTTAAGCGACGAGATTGTGCGTTAACTTTTGCAGAGTTTTGTTGGCATGAGCGTAGGAAATTTAATAAAGGTTTGTTTGCGGGGCGAAAATTCGATATTAGTTATGTTTCTGAACAAGCGGAGGAGCACACGGTAAGGTATAAAAAACAAGGTGCCATTAAGTTGATTGCGACCATAGTGTGTAGTGAACAAGCTTTTGATCATCCTGCCGTTTTTGCAATTGATGATCCAGAGATAAAAGAGATTTGTTGTTATACACCTACTTACACGGGGCAGGCTGAAAAAGGAGAGCGTGTGATGGTTTCGGGTTTTCTAGAGCAAGATGAGAATGGCCAAAAACGTATTGTAGTCGGCTCTAGCCGTGAAGCAGAGGGTGAATATTTGAAAGTTATCGATAATGATTAAAGGGACTAATTTTTCAGCTGTCATACTTGATCTGGACGGTTTAATCTTAGATACGGAGAAAACTTATCGCATTGCTTGGCAGTCTGCTTTGGAGTTGATGGGCTACTCATTTCCTACAGATTTTTATCAGGGATTATGTGGTCTGCAATATGAATCTATTGAGCAGTTTTTTTTGGAACAGTGTGGTGCTAACTTTAATGTCCAGATTTTTCGTAAGATTAGTGCAGAACAGTGGCATGATTATGTGGGCTTAGAAGGTATTGCGGTTAAAGTAGGGGCTTTTGATTTGTTAACGGCATTAACGGAGCGACAAATACCGTATTGCTTAGCGACCAATAGCCTAAGAGAAAATGCTGAGCGTAATCTGGAGATTGCGGGGATAGGACATTTGTTTCTGAATAAAGTGACCCGAGATCAAGTAGAGCAAGGCAAACCTGCACCCGATATTTTCTTGTTGGCAGCAAAATTGATGGGCTATCCGATAGCACAGTGTTTGGCAGTTGAAGACTCAATTGTGGGTATAGAAGCAGCCCAGATTGCGGGTGCTATTCCTATTTGGATTCCAGAGGTTAATTCAAAGAAAACATTAATGGATTCAAAAAAAGTCTGTCAGCTCAATGACTTGGTGGAATTGGAGCGGTTATTGTTTTGATTGCGGTGTAATAATTTACGCCAAAATGGCTGATTAGGTATAATTGATGAATCTTTTATCACTTATTCTTCTGTTTATTTCTTGAATACCACACCGACTAAAGTTACTGTTATTGCACCGGCTCGATTACATATGGGTTTCATCGATCTTAGTGGCTCATTGGATCGTCATTTTGGCAGTATTGGTTTAGCGCTTAATAATTATGAAACTAAGCTCTCTTTGACGGCCTCACATCGAAGTTATGTCAGTAGAGAGGCGCCTAGTCGAACGCTACAGTGTGTTCAACAATTATGTCAAAAGTTAGGCGTGTCTGATCAAGTACATGTGAATGTTCAGTCAGCAATTCCAGCGCATATTGGGTTGGGATCAGGAACTCAATTGGCCTTAGCGGTAGGAATGGCGCTTAATGTTTTTTATCAATTAGATCTTTCTATTCGTGATATTGCACATTTGACTGACCGCGGGGGGCGTTCGGGTATTGGCATTGGTGTTTTTGAAAAAGGGGGGCTTGTGGTTGATGGCGGCCGAGGTCAACACACCATTACACCGCCGGTACTGGTACAAATGCCCGTCCCTGAGGAATGGCGTTTTATTTTATTGTTAGATCGTCGAGGTCAGGGTTTGCATGGTGATGGCGAAATTCAGGCGTTTAAAGAGTTACCCCTTTTTCCTAAAGAAGAGGCGGCTAGATTATGTTATTTGTTATTGATGCAGGGGTTACCCGCCTTAGCAGAACAAAATATTGATGAGTTTGGTTCCGTGATTACACAATTACAACGATCAGTAGGTGCGCATTTTTCACCCGCTCAGGGTGGCGCTTTCACAAGCCATGAAGTCGGTGAGGTTATGGCGTGGTGCTCAGAACAAGGCGCTGTTGCTATTGGTCAGACATCATGGGGGCCGACTGGTTTTTGTGCGGTTCAAGGGGAGCAGAAAGCCAGCGCATTAGTGTGTGCAGCAAAGCAACAGTTCGGTCATTTGGTTAATTTAGAGTATGTCATTACCCAAGCCAGAAACCAAGGTGCAAAAATCATCGTTGAGTAAACAGGTTGTTATTGTTGCCCATTCAGGTCGAATGTTGGCAAATTCTGCCCGTCAATCTAATTGGGTTCCTTTTGTTATTGACAACTTTGGTGATCAAGAAATAGCGCATCTCGCCCAGAAAAACTGGGTGGTTCCTGATTTCTCCAAAGCATCGTTGGAACCGATTATTACTACCATAAAACAGGATTTTGATGTTGATCAGTTAGTTTATGGCAGTGGTTTTGAGTTTCATTTAGAAACGTTATTTTGGCTTTCTGAGCACTTTACTGTTTTAGGCAATACGTCCGTTACTTTTCAGCAGGTACAGGATAAAGTTTTTTTCTTTGCAACGCTTCAGCGGTTACAGATCCCTTTTTTAGAAACTCACTTTACCGCGCCACCTCGTGGTACCAATGAATGGCTTATTAAGCCTATTGCGGGTGAAGGGGGGGCAGGTATTCAGTGGTATGATTCTCAAGAATCAGGCGAGGGTACGGTTTATTGGCAGCGTTATCAAAAAGGCCGCGTGGGTTCAGTGCTCTTTGTAACTGACCGGGAAAGTGTGCAAATTATTGGTTTTAACAGTCAGTGGGTGGAGTCTGGTCAGACCTCATATCCCTTTGTTTTTTCAGGTGTTAGGCATTGTCCCATCGCGGGTGTTAGGTATGGGCAGCAATTGTTAGATTGGCTTAATCAGATAGTGGGTGCTTTTTCCTTGGTAGGGTTGAATAGCTTAGATTTCATCATGAATAAGGGTCAGCTATGGATCCTTGAAATTAATCCGAGACCTTCAGCTAGCTTGATGCTTTATGATGGTTATGGCCATAACAAACTCTTTGAACGTCATGTTCAGGGATGTCTGGGGCACTTAATGGATATTCCGGTACCATCTATTGACAATCATCGTGGCTATCAGGTGTTGTATGCTTACTATGAATTAGTTATACCAGAACAAGTTGAGTGGCCTGACTGGGTGTTGGATAAGCCGAGTGTAGGGGTAATAATTCCCATTAATGGCCCTATTTGCAGTATTATTGCCGCTGAGCAAAATACGGAGAGACTCACAGATTTGTTGAATCATCGTGCTCGAGTTGTCTACCAATTACTTATTTACAAGGAAAAAGTTTTATCATGCAATTTCATGCCAGTGTTAATAAATTAGCGAAGCCTCTAGTCACAAAACTTATAGAAAATGCAGACGCATTAAGGCTTAATGTTGAGCAATTAGAGAATGGGTGTACCATCATTGATGCCGGCATTAATGTTCCGGGTGGACTGGAAGCGGGGCGAATCATTTCTGAAATATGTCTAGGGGGTATGGGGTCTGTATCGCTGACGCAAAGCGGGCAGGTTAGTCAGTGGCCATTAACCGTAAATGTTCATACGGGAAACCCGGTTTTAGCTTGTTTAGGCAGTCAATATGCAGGTTGGAGTTTAGCGTATGAGAAGTTTTATGCCTTGGGTTCGGGCCCGGCGCGGGCTTTGTGTGTTAAAGAAGATCTATTTAAAGAACTTGATTACCGCGATGATTTAGACTCAACCGTTTTGGTCATTGAAGGGGACAAAGTACCGCCATTACCGTTAATAGAAAAAATAGCAGATGCTTGTCATTTAGCGGCGTCTCAACTGACTATTATTTTAACCCCTACGAGTAGTTTAGCGGGTTGTGTTCAGGTGGTTGCCAGAGTGTTAGAGGTGGCTATGCACAAAGCCCATGAACTTCATTTTCCTTTGGAAGATATTGTCGACGGCAGCGGCAGTGCACCATTATGTCCGCCGCATCCTGATTTTGTTAAAGCGATGGGGCGTACTAATGACGCTATCTTATTTGCAGGCCAAGTGCACTTGTTTGTTAAGGGGAGTGATGAAGCAGCCAAGAACTTAGCTAATCAATTACCGAGTTCTACCTCTAAAGATTATGGCAAGCCATTTGCTGAGATATTTAAAGCCTGTGATTATGATTTCTTTAAGATTGACGGTATGTTGTTTAGCCCTGCACGGGTTACGGTTACAGCGGTAGAATCAGGCCGCAGTTTTCATGCTGGCCAATTAGATGAAGCATTGTTGAATCAATCGTTTGGAGTATAAAGGTTCGTGCCTGACATTGTTATTTTTACCGATGACCCAGGGTGGCATGGTAGGCAGTTGCAGGAGGCATTTGCACAGCGAGGGTTAGACAGTGTTTTTGTCTCCTTAACGGATTGTCAATTGAACTTGAGTAATCAAGGGTTGCCGATTAGGATTCCGGGTTTTGAAACGCAATTACCGGTTGCTGCTTTTGTGCGAGGTGTACCGGGTGGCTCACTCGAAGAAGTGGTTTTTTATCTGGATATTTTGCATGGTTTAACCTTACTAGAGATTCCCGTTTACAACAATGGTAAGGCCGTTGAGCGCAGTGTCGATAAAGCAATGACCAGCTTTTTGCTACAGAAAAGTCAATTAGCCACACCCAAAACATGGGTGCTCAGGGATCGAGATCAGGCTATTAGCCGTGTTACTGAAGAATTACAACAAGGTTTTCGCGTGATCGTAAAGCCTGTGTTTGGTTCTCAGGGGGAAGGTATTCGACTGATTGAAAAAGAATCAGATTTGGTTTGGATGGCACCCAGTCGGGGAATCTATTATTTGCAACGGTTTATTAATTGTCAGGGGTCTGGATATTCTGACTGGCGAGTATTTGTTATCAATCAGAAGGTTGTTGCTGCGATGCGCCGAGAAGGGTTGTTTTGGTTAAATAATGTTGCCAGAGGCGCTAAATGTCGAGCAGAAAAATTAGACGAAAGTATGGAGCAGTTGGCCTTGCAGGCGACTGATGCATTAGCAATGGATTACGCAGGTGTTGATATTATTGTCGACCAGGATGGTCATTGTTCAGTTATTGAAGTCAATAGCATTCCAGCGTGGAAGGGTTTGCAAAGTATTTGCCACATTGATGTCGCTCAGTTATTGGTGGCAGACTTATTAAAACGACATTTATATCAAGCTACTAATAGGCCTAAATCAGTGGTTCTGAAGTGATGAGACAAGACCAGTTAATGGCGTTGTATATCAAGGCTTGTGAGCTTGAATTGCAAACGTTTAAACCGGGGAATGTCAGTGTGTATGCCGATGGTCATGATATGGTTGTCGATGATTTTCGGTTAAGCGCTCAAGTCAGTGCAGAATCGATTACCAATTCGAATTATTCCTTGGGTGAAAAAATTTATTATGCGGTACGGCATACGCGAGAGGTCGTTGGCTGTAATACCAATTTAGGTATTTTATTGTTAGCAGCACCCTTATTTGAGGCCATTAAATACTTGCCGACTGTTAATTCTTTACAAAAAGCAGTTGAGCGCGTTTTAAGTGAAACAACAACAGCCGATGCCAATTGGGTTTTTAAAGCAATAGCCCTTGCAAGTCCTGGAGGTTTAGGGCGTTCAGATCAGCAGGATGTGCATGGGGAAGCCTCGGTATCACTTGTGGAAGCGATGGATTTAGCGAAGGAAAAAGATAGAATTGCAGTGCAGTACGCTACGGGCTATAAAGATGTTTTTAATTTGTCAATTTTAATGTACAATTCTGCGATAAGTCGATACTGTGACCCAAGGATGGCTTCGTTATCTGTTTATGTAGGGCTTCTATCGCACTTTCCGGATAGTCATATTGAACGAAAATATGGTGGTAAATATTCTGAAATGGTGAAAAACAAGATGAAAGAACTGTCAATTAGACTGTTAGAGTCTGATCGCTTGTTTCTTTTAGAGGATGCTTTGTATGAGATCGATACTGAATTTAAAGAATTAGGGATTAACCCGGGGACTACGGCGGATTTGACAGTTGCAACATTGTTGGCTGTTTTTATTCAGGACCATCTTGCCTTATCTTAATGCGGCACTAGTATACGAGAGAGAGTATAGGTTGTGTAACTTACGCACTCTTATTGTGAGTTAGTGCACTAATATGATGACAAGAAGGGAATCTGAGTAAGGCGTTTGAATTAGTGCCTTAAACAATAATCTTTTAAATCAAAAGGTTATTGTTTTGGCATAATTTATGCAACAAATACTTGGGTGGTTTCTGAAACTGTTTGTGGTGTACAGTTTTTCGGTCTTAAGTCGTGACTTATGTCTGCCAGAAACATTGATGTATAATTTATAGAAGGAAGCATAGAAAGTGTCTATACTTACGCAAGTTTTATCTTTTTTTAATAAAGATGAAAAAATTGAAGAGTCGGAAGTCTCTTCTGAGACAGTCGTTACCGCGACAAGTGAACCAAAATTAAAAACTAAAGAGGAAAGTACAAAAATGGCTAAAATTAATAAAATGTGTGTGGGTGAATCATTAATCGGTGATGGAAATGAAGTCGCCCATATTGATTTGATTATTGGTCCACGTGGTAGTGCAGCAGAAACATCTTTTGCGAACTGTATCACTAACAATAAAGACGGTTTTTCAAGTCTGTTAGCAGTTGTTGCTCCAAACTTGATGGTTAAACCTTCAACTGTAATGTTCAACAAAGTGACTATTAAAGGTTCTAAACAAGCTGTTCAAATGTTTGGCCCAGCACAACGTGGTGTTGCAATGGCGGTTGCTGATTCTGTTGAAGACGGTACTATTCCTGTAGAAGAAGCGGATGATTTGTTCATTGCAGTTGGTGTATTTATTCATTGGGCTGCTGAAGATGACGCGAAAATCCAAGAATACAACTACGCTGCAACTAAAGAAGCGTTGGCACGTGCTGTAGCTGGATCACCAACAGCAGCTGAAGTTGTAGCCGCTAAAGGTGAAGCGACTCATCCATTCGCAGCTAACTAAAATAGACCAGAATAAAATCTGATTTATTTCGGAAAGATACCTCGGCAAGTCCGGGGTATTTTTTTGCCTGAAATTTAACGAAAGGGTTATTTTTGGGCTAATTGAGTAATGATGTCGTGATCAATTTGTTTATTATGAAGGGCGCTGGCAATTAATGCCGTCTGGATATCAGATTGTTGAAGTTGCTCCAGATCTTTGTGTGAACGAATACCACCCGCTGCAACGAGATCAATGTCTGGGCGTAGTTTTTTGAGTATGGCGAGCTTATCAAAATCAGGACCTTGATTTCCTCCGATACGGTCGAGAGTCATGGTAATTACAGTATCCGGCCAAAGTAGTGGTTTTTGAAATAAGGTGGCTGGTCCTAAGGGTAGATTGTGAGTGAAATCAAGCGATAAAATGAAGGGTGGGTAATGAGCGAAGTGGTCATCTGTTAGCGGGGTTGTCGGGCTAAGGCTTTCGCTACCAATAATGGGAGTGAGTTGTTGATGTGTGAGTGTTTCAGAAGGCAATGCGCCTTGATCAATCCAAAAATTAATTTCTGAATAGTGCGTTAATAAGTCAATAATGAGAGGGTTGTTATGACCCGAATTCATAATGGCATTTAAATCAGCAATGTAGATCGTGTCGAAGGCATATAATGATAAAAAATCATTAATAACCTGTTTAGGTTGGCTCGATTTACACAGTGCGCTATTAACCGGTTGATAGTGTTTTCGGATGCCATTTTTTGCATGAACCACATGGCCGTTTAAGAGGTCGATAACAGGAATTAATCTCATGGCTATACTGTACGTTATGACCCAAGGAATAACCAGTTACGGGAATGAGGTGCGATGAGAATTCTGGTCTTTGAATTTATTACCGGTGGTGGATTTAGTCAGCAGTCTTTGCCCGATTCATTAGTTCAAGAAGGTGAGCTGATGCGTGTGGCATTGCTTTTGGATCTATTGGAAATACCCGCCATAGAAATAAGATTACTCCATGATCAGCGCTTACCGCTTAATAAGAGTTTGCTTGAAAATCAGCTGATTGAAATTATTCCAGTTGCGGCTAGGCAAGACTTTTGGCAGATTTTAGCCGAACAAGCATCTTGGAGTGATGCCGTTTGGCCGATTGCACCTGAAAGTGAAGGTGTTTTGGCGGCGATTAGTCATTGGGTGCAGTATTCTGGATTGAAGTTGCTGGGGTCTTCTTCTGAGGCAGTAGCCTTAACGGCAGATAAGTATCGTTTGTATAAACATTTGGACTATTACGGGGTTCCTGTTGTTAAAAGCTATACCTGTGCGGAGTTATCTCTTTTGCCTTCAGGGCCTTGGATCTTAAAGCCACGTGATGGTGTTGGTTGTGAAGGGGTGTGTAAGATTAATTTAAAGGCGGATTTTAAGTCCTTAAAGAATGCTGAAAAGTTTATTATTCAGCCTTTTGAGCAGGGGAAATCATTAAGTCTGTCGTGTTTATTTATGGATGGTCAAGGCCTTTTGCTTTGTATTAATGAACAATGGATTAAACAAGCTGAGGGTGCTTTTTCATTAGCGCGAATAACGGTTAATGTGGGTCAGGAGGCGGCAGATTTTACTCGGTTAGTCGCACAAGTAGCCAAGGTTGTTCCAGGCTTATGGGGCTATGTAGGGATAGATTTAATCGTAGGCGAAGCGGGGTTTAAGGTTTTAGAAATTAATCCTCGATTGACAACATCATACGCTGGTATCCGTGCGGCATTAGGGGGTAATCTCGGTGCGAGTATTGTCGCTATGTTAACGGGAGCAATGAATTATACAGCGCAGTATGATCAATCTGTAATCGTTGAAATACCACAGGAGGAAAAGTGACTAATCAGGTTGTAGGGTGGGATATTGGCGGTGCGCATGTCAAAGCAGTGCTCATGGATTTGGATAAGCAGGTTATTCGAGTTATTCAGCGGCCCTGTCCATTGTGGCAAGGGTTGTCTCATTTACAGCGTGCAGTGGCTGAAATAATTGAGCAGTGGGGCGATTTATCAGGGCCCCAAGTGATCACCATGACGGGAGAGTTAGCCGACTTGTTTAACGATCGGGAAGAGGGCGTTAATCAGCTCATAAAAACGATGTCAGAAATTCAGTCTGAGCAACCTTTATGGGTCTATGCTGGGGGTGTATCCTTTTTGCGTCCTTCAGAGATTAAAGCTCATCATATTGACCACATTGCATCGGCAAATTGGCGCGCGAGTGCGCGTTATAGTGCAGAGCAGAGGCGCGCCGGATTATTCGTGGATATGGGGAGTACGACGACAGATATTTTGTGGTTTAGTAACGGCCTTATTCAAGGTGGGGCGATCACTGATTTTCAGCGTTTGTGTTCTAGGGAATTGATTTATACCGGTATTGTTCGAACCCCATTAATGGCCATTACTCAGGCCATTGATTTTAAAGGTCATGAAGTCGGCGTTATGGCGGAGCACTTCGCTACCATGGCTGATGTTTATCGTATTATTGGATCATTAAATGAAAGTCACGACCAATTCCCTGCTGCCGATGGTGCTGATAAAACGGTATCGCATAGCATCCGCCGTTTAGCACGGATGATAGGCTGTGATGTTAATGATCACCATGTGAGTGATTGGATAGCGTTAGCGCATCAATTTAAAAATAGGCAGAGGTTAAGCATTAAATGTGCTATTGAAAAACTGGGCGGTGCTGAACTTGCTGCGGCGGATAGTTGTTTGATTGGCGCAGGTATTGGTCGATTTTTGGTTCAAGAAATAGCCGAAGAGATGGCGCTTGATTATTTGGACTTTAATGATTTATTTTCAGAGCAACAGCAAGGGTCGGCGATGAGTTTAGCTGATTGTGCGCCCGCTGTTGCTGTTGCGAAGCTTTGGCTACAGTATAATGAATAAGTTAATTGAGTGCAGTATCGATCAGTTTTGTTATGTGTTCTAAAATAGCGTGTTACAATTTCACTGATCAGACATGCCTCCTTGTTGTGAAAATTTGTTAATGTCCTCATCTAAAACCCTTATCCATCAGTTACCTTATTACCCAGACAGTGCGGATATTTTTTCGCCGTTGGCGAATAAGCCATGGTCTATATTTTTAGACAGTGGTGACTCAGATTCAAGGTTGGGGCGATTTGATATCATTGTGACTGATCCGGTTTGCACGTTGGTTACGCGAGGGTTGGAAACAACCATTGTGGATGAGCAAGGTGAGCGAATTAGTCAGGAAGACCCTTTCTTATTGATTAAACAATGCTTATTAGCCAGAAAATGTAACAGTGATATTGTTCCTTTTAGCGGCGGTGCAATGGGCTATTTTTCGTATGATTTATCACGACGACTAGAGTCTTTACCCGCTATTGCGTTAGATGCTGAAAATACCCCTGACATGGCCGTAGGTATTTATGATTGGGCGGTGATTGTTGACCATGCTAAGCAACAAAGTTGGTTGGTTAGTCAGGGGATGTCGACGAAGACCACGGATAACTGGGATGCGCTGATCAACCAATTTAGTCCGCCGCATGAACCTGAGGATATCCCTGTTTTTAAAGTATTAGGGGACATTCAATCAAATATGACGCAGGCGCAATATGAGGTTGCTTTTGATCATATTAAAGCCTATTTGAAGGAAGGGGATTGTTATCAAGTTAATTTGGCGCAGCGATTTAGTTGCCAATGTGAGGGCAATGCGTGGGAAGCTTATTTAAGGTTGCGTAGAATTAATTCAGCGCCCTATTGTGCCTATCTGAATTTGCCTGATGTACAGATTTTAAGTTCTTCGCCTGAACGTTTCTTGAGTGTAGATAAAGGTCGGGTGGAAACTAAACCGATTAAAGGAACGATCGCTAGAAAGTCTGGAGTCTTGGAGAATGAAGCCCAAATTGAGACCTTGGTCAACAGCTTGAAGGACCGAGCTGAGAATTTAATGATTGTTGATTTACTTCGTAATGATATTAGTAAAAGTTGTCAACCCGGTTCGGTTAAAGTACCGAAGTTATTTGCAGTCGAAAGTTTTGCAACGGTTCACCATTTAGTGAGTACGGTGGAAGGCCAATTGGAAACTGGATTACATGCATTGGATTTACTACGGGGCTGTTTTCCAGGTGGATCTATTACGGGCGCACCTAAAATAAGAGCCATGGAGATTATCGAAGAATTAGAGCCAAATTGTCGAGGTGCTTATTGCGGTTCGATTGGTTATATTGGCTATAATGGCAATATGGATACTAATATTGCTATACGAACCTTGGTTTATTCTGAAAACACGTTGCGATTTTGGGCCGGTGGCGGCATTGTGAATGATTCCGTTCTTGAAAATGAATATCAGGAGTGTTTTGATAAAGCACAGGCTATTTTTAATTTATTGGAACAATTAAAGCATTGATTTTGATGCCGTGAAGGTGGTTAATTAAGTACTATTATGCGGGTTATTAAACTGGGTGGAAGTGTTTCAAAATCCCAAGAACTCTATGGTTGGATAAGAGCAATTATTGACTTGTCGAATGAGCGTATTGTCATCGTACCTGGCGGAGGGGGTTTTGCTGATCAAGTGAGAAGTTTACAAGCCTATTGGCATTTTAATGATTCTGTGGCGCATGAAATGGCTATCTTGGCTATGCAGAATATGGCGGTATGTTATGCCGGATTAGATAGTGCCTTGCGAGTGGCAACTTCGCTTGAGGATATAAATAACATATTATCACAGGGGCAAGTGCCGGTTTGGTCGCCCACATTGTCGTGGCTGGATCAACAGAATGTAGCGCATTCTTGGGATGTTACTTCAGATAGTCTGTCAGTGATTATTGCCCAAGCTTTGGCCGCAAAACAGTTAATATTGGTTAAATCACTCAGGGTGTCTAAAGAGATAACAGTTGCAGAGTTGGTCGAACGAGAGATTGCAGATAAGGCGTTCAGTCGGTATATTAAAAACAGTAATTTTGATTTAACCTTGAGTCATAAAGATGACTTTTTATTGCTTTCTGATTTACTCGTAAATAATTAAATTAAACAGTATGACTTACCGAAGCAAAAAATCAGTGGCCACCTTAACGCTGGCAGAACAACTAACCAAGAAGCCTGTGTTATTAGTGGTTGATTTTTTGGCAAAGCAATATCGCCAAGTAGTTTATCGCGCTCGGGAATCAGTGGGGCAACACAAAAGAGATATTGTGGTGTTAAGAGTTGAGGAAACCAGTGACAGTTTACAAGAAACTAAGGAGCAGTTTACTGATGCTCTTGAGAATTTTAAGAAAATTGTCCGTGTTGATGAAGCAGGGTTAGGCGATTGTTATCGTGACCTTAAACGCCATTATGATAGAAGTGAAGCTTGTTCTGTTGCGGTTCACGATAAAATTAAAGCGATTGAAGAGGTGAGTGAGGCCTTGTTTAAGGAGTGGGAGCAAGAGCTTGAACTTTATACCAACCGTTCGTTAAAGGCACACAGTCGGCAGCAATTAAAAGTCACCAAGTTGCACTATAAGCGCTTGATTAAAGCGATGAAGCAAGCAGAGCTACGCATACGGCCGGTTTTATTCGCGTTTAGAGATCAAGTTTTATTTATGAAGCATAATCTTAATGCTCAAGCGATAGCGGCTTTACAACATGAATTAGCGGTCATTGGTTTTGATATTGCTCAGTTAATAGCAGCGATGGAGAAATCTATTACGGAGGCGAATGATTTTGTTTTTACCTTAGTTGAGCAAAAGTCATTGCCGCATTCGAAGTAGTATTTGGCGGGTATAAAAAAAGGAGCCAAGGCTCCTTTTTTTAATAATTGACCTTAGTGTAAGTCGTATAAGACATTGTTCGTACTGTCTCTTTTTTGTTTTTCTGAATCCTTTTTCTGGTTCATATCTTGTTCAAAGCGCTCTTCTTCATAGGATTTAATCATCGCATCCCAGTCGGCAAATTTCGTATACTCAGGGCGTCCTGATTCTTGTAGTTCAGAAAATTTTGCTTTCCCGGCCGTAATGAGTTCAGCACTTTTCATACCATCTACAACATCTAAGAAATCTGAGTTTTTCTCAAAACCATTTTTCAACGTCCAAAAAGCGATTTCGAATTCCAATTTTTGGCGCTTGGGTAGGTATTCTTTCATGACCCTGACAGACTTAAAGGCTAGCTTACTGGTGCGGCCATTAATTTGTCTTTCTCCGCTACATCCGATACTTAGCATGGCGGTTAGGCAGATTAAAAGGATAAAGATTTTTTTCATGGCATTACCTCGTGCATATGTTAGTTATGATTAATTTAAGTCGGTTTCTATCAATGTTGTTCTATTTTACGCTAAACTGGCCGATAACTTTGGCATCTTCACGATGTAAATTAGCATTTTCCTAAAGGTATTAGCAAACAATCTATGCTGGATTTTATTCAATCATTAAAGAGTCGTTATTTAAGCATTATAACTTATCAGATATCTGATGAGAAGCAAGTCACTATTTATCAACAGCGGATCGAACAACTGATTTTAGCAGAATCTTTTTTAAAGAAAGGTGCTGTGGGTTCAACGCACTCTGAGCGGGCCTTGCAGATAGCTGTTATTGGCCCGACGCAAGTTGGAAAAAGTTCTATTGTTAACTTGTTGTTGAATAATCCGATCGCTGGGGTCAGTGCATTAGCAGGTTATACGGTGCACCCGCAGGGTTTTATGGCTGGCGTTTCAATTCAAGATTGTCAGTGGTTAGAACGTCACTTTGGTGATTTCAGACGTGTTGATATGACAAGCCTGAGCACGCAAGATTATTATGCTTATTCATTAACTTCTTCTGAGAAGAAACTCCCCACACCCTTACCGGAGTGTTTACTTTGGGATTTACCTGATTTTGATTCAATAGATGCTGCGGGCTATCGTGAAGGCGTCTTAACAACCATTGGTTTAGCAGACATCATTGTATTGGTGCTGAGCAAAGAGAAATATGCAGACCAGTCAGTCTGGGAAATGATGACGTTGTTAGAACCGCTAAATTTACCGACTATTATTTTTGTTAATAAATTGGTTTCCGACAGTCAGCAGTTGGTCTTATCATCATTAAATGACAAATGGCGTCAAACGCGAAAAGATGCTGTGCCTACTATTATTCCGCTCAATTATCAATCCTCAGGCCACTTAACCGATTGGCCACAAGCCGAATTTGAAGCGGCAAGTCGGGCATTTAAAGAAGCTTCGGTTCAACGTAAGCCTTCTGAGCAATCAAGTTATGAGCGGGCTTATTTAAGTCAGCATTGGGACGGTTGGTTGGCACCTATACGTGAAGAAGAGGCAGCCATAAAGGTTTGGAGTCAGTTATTAGACAGTGCGGTTAAAGAGGCGTTGACGCAGTATGAGCGTGATTATTTAGAGCACCCACATCACTACGAGACTTTCCAAAATGCCTTGTTGGAATTACTGACATTATTGGAGATTCCGGGTTTAGCGAAGATACTCAGTAAAATACGTAGGGTGCTAACTTGGCCCGTTCGTCAGATCTTCAGAATAGGCCGGTTAGGTAAAGGCGGTGGAGATGTTGCAGATGTTAGCCAAGAAATTAATTTACTGAATCAAAAAGCTGAGCATTTTTTAATTCAGGTCTCTGAAAAGATTATTGACCAAATTGATGATGAACCAGAAAAGGCGCAGTGGTGGAAAGAAATGAATGCCATTATGCGCTCAAATCGTCAAACTATTTTGGCTGCCTTTGGTCAGGCCGCCTTGGTTTATCACGATGATTTTCAAGGGGAGGTGGATGAAATTGCGCAACGGTTATACCGTAAATTGCAGGATCAGCCAGCTGTTTTAAATAGTCTTCGAGCGACTCGATTAACGACTGATTCAGCGGCGATAGCATTGGCTATAAAAACTGGTGGTATTGGGTTGCAGGATTTAATCATTACCCCATTAATGTTGTCAGTGACATCACTGTTGGCCGAAAGTGCATTGGGAAGTTATATCGGCCGACTGGAAATGGAATTAAAACAAAAGCAGTTAGCAACGGTTAAGCAACAGTTGTTTTTAGAAGCCATGAAAGTCCCGATGGCTAAGTTGCCTGAGCAAATGGAACAGAGTAAGCGTTTTAATGTTTCGTTAGATCGGGTTGAGCAAGCCGAGCAACAGTTAAAAGAGAAAAAGCATGGATTACGATTATTCTGAACTGGTAAGAAAAGCACAAAAATGGAGTCAGCAGACTCTTGATTCCGGTTGGGTAAGTCCCGTTGAGGTTCAGGCGTTATCTGAAGCAGAGCTTAATAACGCCGATGCCTTATTTTCGAATGCCGGCCAACGGCCATTGATGGTCGCTTTTTTAGGGGGTACTGGGGTCGGTAAGAGTACCTTGATTAACCGTTTGGCGGGAAAAGATATTGCGCGTACGGGTGTCGAGCGACCGACTTCTCGAGAAGTAACGTTGTTTTACCATCAATCAGTTGCTTTACAACAATTCCCAGAGCATCTTCCGATTGAAAAGATAAGAACGGCACCGCATCAAGATGATACGCACAAGGATGTAATGTGGGTCGATATGCCGGATATGGATAGTACGGAAATGGAAAATAAAGCGCTGGTTTTGGAGTGGCTAGCACATGTTGATGTTTTGGTTTATGTGGTTAGTCCCGAACGTTACCGTGATAATAAGGCTTGGCAATTATTATTAGCTGAAGGGGGAAAACATGCTTGGTTATTTGTAATGAACCAGTTTGATCGGGGCCAACCCGAACAGCAAGTCGATTTTGTGCAGCAGTTACATAAAGCGGGTTTTGTTGACCCCATTATCATAAATACGATTTGCACCGGCGAGAACTGCAATAGTGAGAAAGATGAGTTTAATCGGTTGGGTGTAACTATTCATCAGTTAGCTAATCGGCAAACCATAGCTGAAATTGAATACCGCAGTCTACAGATAAAAAGAGCAGATCTGAAACAGCGTTTAGAGGTTTGTTTGGACCGTTTTGGTGTGGACGATGCGCACCAAAAATTAGTTGATAATTGGTTGCTTAATTGGCAGCGAAATGAAGAGATACTGCAAAAAGGGATGGTTTGGCCTCTTCAATGTATGTCGGCAGATTATGCTGAGAAAGAGACGCATTTGTTGGAAGGACTGTTCCGTCGCAAGGCAGAAAAACAAGAACCTAAGAAGTCTGTTAAGACAGAGTTTTGGGATGACTGGGCACAAAGTCGCTATGAAGATGAACTGGATCAGTTGATTTTAATAGCAGACGACCAGCGTCTCGCATTAGCGCCATTGAGACAAGAATTGCAATCCTTACGTGCAACCGCTAAAAGTAAAGTTGAAGCGCATGTGGAATTAGCCGTTAGGGATGCTCTTATTAAACCCGGTAATGGTGTGCAACGATTCTTTATGAAGTTATTTGCTTTTCTGGGTGCAGTGTTACCGTTATCCGCTATGGGTTGGGTGGGTTACCAAGTTTTTGAAGGGTATTATCAGAGTGGGATAACGGAACGTTCTTATTTAGGCACTGATTTCGCTATTCACAGTATTTTATTGATTTTAATTACCTGGTTATTACCTTTTTTCATACAAAGGCAATTAAAACCTTCAATGGAAAAAGTCGCTCTTAAAGGATTGATAACGGGTTTAACAAAAGGACTGACGGCACTCAGTGCCGATGTGTTGAAAGTCGTGGCGGAAAATAAAGAAACCCGGGATCATATTATCGCGGAGGTTCAGGCGTTAATTCAACAGTGTGAAAGTACGGGTGAAAAGCCGAAAGAAGTTGAAAATAGCACGTTGTCACGGATGTTGATTTCTGATCGAAAATAACGGTAAGGATAAGATGGTTTGGTTGTTTAGTGACTTATTTATGGGGAGCGTCTTGAAGGAATTGGTCAAGGGTAATGGAATGAATACGTTGTTGTGATTGGGCGGAAGATTTATCCTCGGTGGTATTGTAACCCCATAAAGCAAACGACAAGGTGAGTGTAGAAAGTCGGTCGTTGGCAATGACATTGAGCAAAGTGGGTAGTCGATCTTCGACAAAATGAATGCTTTGTTGTGGGTTTTTTTCGAGCAATTCACTCAGAACGGCTTCTTTACTCATTTGTCGATCTAAGCCATAAATGCAATGACCGGGTAAGTTAATTTCATTAGCGGCCAGTATTTGGGCCACAAAACGTTCTTGTTTTGTGGTGACAATAGCCCAAGGTTGATGATTCAGATTTTTTAATTTTTCACGTATTCCGGGAAAAAGTGGATTCATGGCCACCCATTCGTCTAGATTGTTTTTAATCCAGTGATCACGAGTATTCCCAAACAACTTTTTTAGGGTTTCAGGGGTTTGGTTAGAGTCCACAATGGTTTGTTGTTTGAGGCTTTTAAAGTTGTTAATAATAGACTCAATACTTTGCTCTAGGTAAAGAAGGCGGATGATTAAAATAGCTTCGAAACCTGTTTCAATGACTGGGCGGGTTAAGCGAAATTGGTTTATTAATTCTGTGCTTGGAAGGGGGGCTTCCATGTCAGGCCAGATTTGTATGGCCGCTTTCCAGCCGGTAATACCGGTTTCAATCGCACTGTCGCAGATGACACCATCAAAGTCGAGCGCATAGATAACAGGTTTTTTCATAAATTGCTCTTGTGAATGATAGCCAGTAAAAATAGACGCTATTATATGTGAATTTAAATAATTTAATAGAATCAAATCATTGCATACTGTAGAATTATTTAGGCAACAAAAGGGGGCGACATGGCTTCGACGTGGATAGCAAAACCTTGAGTGCATGCCGAGGACAGTACACCTCGTAAAATCTACTGAACTTAAAGTATTCGCAAATGACGAAAACTACTCAATGGCTCTAGCTGCGTAAAACCAGCACCATTCCTCTGACTGTGTGTGCTTATGCGGGCAGAGTTCTTCGGAACACTCAGAGGTCATCTCACATAAGATCGCGCCAAGGCTTCGTTCGTAGCTGGAAGCGTTAAA
>Ga0209495_1000201_pt1 | contig 47213 bp, 27 predicted proteins | sample EN1Hudsemesocosm_FD_184629 | JGI IMG/M metagenome (GOLD analysis project Ga0209495, IMG submission 184629) | Methane-oxidizing microbial communities from mesocosms in the Hudson Canyon - EN1E Hudson Canyon (SPAdes) (version 2) | ecosystem: Environmental > Aquatic > Marine > Cold seeps | place...
ACCAAGATGACTCATGAAGCAGACTAACGATTTATTACTTGAGTTCAATTGCATAACTCTTGCGTAAGATGCGTATTAGTCTAAACATTTGATTACTGGTAAGTCCCCAGTAATCAAGATAATCTCAGAGGTCTAAAAGTCTGATTTCAAACCCTAATAACGACTGACTGCCAATTGCAGACAATACCGATAAAAATAACTACGTCATTTTTTTGTGGTGATTGGGATGGCAGCTTTCGTTTTGAAATAAAACATATATTTGATCTGTCACATTTTTCTAGCTCCCACTTCTGATCAAAAACATTCGACACGACCCCTTTGATTACAGAACTCAAGCTTATACAGAGACTATAGAACGACACGCACTAAGTATTCGTATATTTATCCAAGTATGTTTTAATACCAGCTTCCAAAAACTGTTTAAATCACCTAACCTATTTATCAATTAATACGCCCCATTAAAAAGAAGAATTATGCTTAGAGCTATTGCCATTTCACTCCTCACAATTATTGTAATCATTGGTATTTCAACATCTGTAGTTGACGCAATATATGGCGGCGGAGACGTTTTTCCAGACAGATCAACAGCACCGACTCTGCCAGCGAGCGCATTAGAAAAAGTAGCCGATTTAGATTTCCCTCCTGGGAATATTGCAGTCAGCAATACGGGACGAATTTTCTTTACGTTTCACCCTGAAGGTTTTCCAAGTTTCAATATTGCAGAGTTTATTAACGGTGAAGCCGTAAAAATTGAGCCCAATGCAGATTCTGGTGTAACACTACAGTCAGTTCTGTCTATGCGGATTGACCAACACAACCGACTCTGGTTGCTTGACTACGCGAATCATGGACAACAATCACCTCAACTTGTTGCCTTAGATATCGATACCATGCGCGTAGTACATCATTTTAAATTCCCTTCAGAAGTTGCAGGGCTTGGATCTCACCTTAATGACTTCCAAGTGAGTCAAGATGGCACGCGTGTCTATATCGCCAATGCCAGTATCATAGGTAAGTCTCCGTCACTTATTGTATACAATGTTGCACAACAACAAGCACGCATAGCGGTGATAGATCATGATTCTGTTGACCCTGATTACTACGTACCGTATGTCGAAGGCGAAAAAATGTTGATGTTTGGTGTCTTTGCGATACGCCCGGGTGTTGACTCTATAGCGTTGGATCGGGAAGAAAAGTGGCTATATTTCGCACCAGTAACCGATGAAAAAATACATCGTATTCGCGTCAGTGATTTAAATAACGACTTACTCTCAACAGAACAAATGGCTAAAAAAGTGGAAGCATTTGGCGATAAAACAATGAGCGATGGCATTACGACAGATAACGCTGGCAACATTTATCTAAGTGATTTAGAACACTCTGCCATTGTAAGAATGAAGCCTGACCGTTCTTTGGAAACACTTATTAAAGACCCTAAACTCCGCTGGCCTGACGGTTTCAGCTTTGGCCCCGAAGGCTGGCTTTATGTCACGGCAAGTTCGCTTCAATCGGTCATTGCAAAATCAGACCAATATATCGCTGAAAAAGGTCCGTACCAAATATTTAGAGTAAAAACAGACTCAAGCGCTACCGCCGGCCACTAAGTTGTATCGGCTCAAAACAGGGCTAACAGTTTTCAATACAACGGGTTAGGGCTTGGCTTGCATGTTATAGTCTTAGTTGCTGTGCCATGAGCGGACATGATGCTGCAATTTTTATAGGCAATTTAGACCAGCTTTGCGAACTAAACGAGTCTAACAAAGCCGTCTGCTCTGATCTTTGTAGCAGACATCAGGCACAGTTAATTTTTTGTAGTATTTCTTTAAAAAGCTTTGACCCATTTAATCCTTAATTCTCCCCCTTGGTATTGATGCTTTCCCTTGTCGATTACTCATAGTGTGAATAAACTTCAATACCGTCTTTGCTGATTGCTAGAACATCATATTTTGCATTACCCTGCGTTGTTTCCATTCCTGGTACGTTATCGCCTGCAGGCATACCTGGAGCAGATAAACCTTGTATATCCGATTTTTCAGATATAAGTTTTTTGATATCGGAAGCTGGGACGTGTCCCTCAATAAACTTGCCATTTATTACAGCGGTATGACAAGACGCAAGCTCGCTAATGATCCCAAAACGAGCTTTGATCTCTCCCATATTGTCGGTTGCATGCTCAATGACCGTGAAACCATTTTCTTCAAGATGGGAAACCCAATGTTTACAGCATCCACAATAGGGTGATTTATACACGTCGATAACGGGCTGTTCAGCCAAAGCGGGAAGAGCTGTAAGCACCATAGTTATGGCTAGAAGTATGTTATTAAATGTTTTCATTTAATTTATCCCTGAACTTAATATTTAAAGTTTCAATGCCAATATATTATGACAAATACACTCTGCACGCATGTCTATTATCGAAAGATGAGATAGCTTACATACCCTATCTCACTACTAGAATAGATAACTCTCGCTAAACGCGAAATAACGAAATCAAATTCAGGCCTCATATCCCCATAGATTCACTCTAGTACGACGGGTTTAACCTCTCCTAAATGGCGCTGCTCCTGATCGCCAGTGCTTGCATGCATGTGTGGCAATACCGCCATTACTTCGGTCTCGCATAATAAGTCAGGCCGACACACCTCAGCCTTAACGAATACATTGGGAAAGCCCTCAAAACCAGCCTGTTTAAACTTTTCTTTGAGACGCTTTTCATTGGCAGGATCTTTCAGGTAGCTGATTGCAGAAACGATATCACCAAAATTAGCCCCTTGATTTTCTAACAAGGCCGAGATATTTAATATCATTCGATCGACCTGAGCCTCAAAGTCGTCGACATGAGCCGTCCGTCCTGCCTCATCGATACTTGCCGTACCCGATACATGCAATGCAACTTTATTGGTTTCCACCATTTTCATACCACGAACAAAATCTGCGCCATACTCACCGGCTTCATTTAGGGTCGGCGACGTCATCACCGTCCTTAAAGAAGGTTCGCCCGCCTTAACAGCATAAATACCCAGACAAAGATCATGTTGATCACTGACCATTCCGGCTTCAATTCCTGTACTGGCCGGCACGGGTTTAATGCCGCGAGACTCAAAGAACTGACGTCTCGCCAAATTTAAGTGCCCGTAGTCACGCTCCATTTCTCTTAGGTAGATCCACGTTCGTACGACGTCGCTAAACTCCATACCGGCCTCATGCAGTAATTTTTCTGCCAGTTCGAACATACTGTGGGTCTGCTCGGACGCATCTTTTCCAGAACCACATAGCCCGCCAGCCAATAAACGCGCCTCCCCTTTGATTTGTATACGAATTCCTTGAGCATCCGTACATTCACAACAGGAGCAGCCGGGTTTCGCGTGAACCTGTTGCTTTTGTATCGCCGACACGCCTGGGAGAATAGCCTGCACCGCTATTTCTAAGCTCGCAGATTCGTCAAGCGGAGGTTGTTCTATTTCTGTCAATGCAGACTCAACAGAACGATCATCGCTAGCAGCTATAACGTTCTGCCTTACTCTTCGCACAGCATCGATATCATTTTCAATGTCACGCATAAAGATGGTCTCAGAGACGATGGATTCGACACCACCACCCTCCAACACTAGAAGATCGCGTATTGCGCAATACATCGCCTCAGCCTGTTTGCCAGCATCCAAAGGCAATCCGACAGGCTGGCAGCTAAAAAACAATTCCGTCGCCTTAGGCCCCTCAACGCGGCGCAAAGTGATTAAGAATTCGTTTCCCTTGATTTCTTCGGTCAGTGGTCGTCCAGACGTCAGCGGTTTTGATTTTATTAGATTATATGCAGACATAATGACTCTCTTAGTGGTTTCAGGTATTAGGGTTCCCGAGCCATATACGGCCCGGGAGTTCAACGATTAAATGAGAAAAACTAACAACCGTCAGTCGGCAGTTGTCCATCCGGTTCTGAGGAAAACACAGCCAATTCCGTGTCCGAACCATTGTCGCGGTAGCAATTGCCCGAAGAATTTTCACCAAAGTACGCCATCTCAGGAATACTGAAGTAAGAGAGGTCAGCCGCCACGAACGCTAGCGGAGTTGCTCCTGGGTCAGTACCATTTCCGTTGAGCCAGTTTAGTGAAATCAGGTTGTTATTAGCCGATGGATCGCCTCTTAACGTTACACCCGTCTCACATCCATTAGGAGAACCGTAATTAGCGGTACACCAGCCCATAGTAATTATACCGACCAAGTTGTTGTCTTCTACTCTGTTCTCTCGCACCACATGATCACTCACGCCAAGCAATAGCACGCCAGCTCCGGGAGGTAAGCCCGCCTGCATCGTACCTGGTACTGCCATATTCTCACGGTTATTATTGTAAATTTCGTTGCCTTCAATAATCCAGTCTTCCATAACAGGTATCGGTGGGTTACCCGCGCCATTAGGGTGGAATAAACCCACGCCGACGGTATTGTCGTGAATTTCATTATGTTTCACGACAACATTGTTGGACACTGTGATCTCGAAACCAATGACACTACCGAAAAGTTCATTGCCGATAACACGTACGTTTTCTGAGCCTGCGACCCACATTGCCGTATCAAGAGAACCGTAAGAACTGTTATTACGAACCAAGCCGTTTGCTGACAGCGTAGGATAGAGACCATTATTTAAGTTATTAACGGATTCATTACGCACAATCTTGAAACCATCCACAAAGCGAGTTTGAATACCATTCACACCAAAACCTTCTACAGTGAAACCACGTATAAAAAAGTCCTTCAGGTCAGGTGCATTACACTCAGACGCGTTGTATTCACAGCCGGCTGGTGCCGCATATACACCCGTCCCCCCTTCTATCTGAACTTCACCTGACGCAATAAGACGGACCTTGCCACTTTCGCCTTTACGATGATTGGACTTGCCGATTAATCGGATATTGTCTTTGGTAATGTGAAGCCCATAAATGCTTCCGACATTTTCCTCGTAGGTTCCCGGCGAAACCAGGACGGTATCACCAGATGAGGCGGCATCAAGCGCGGCCTGGATGGATTCACCAGGTTCAACTTTGTGAATCGCTGCTTCGGCAGCACCAACGGTCACAAGGGTTGTGGCCGCAAGAAAAGAACATAAATTTCGCTTGTTAAATTTCATTATTTTACTCCTAGCTACAATTAGCTAATTAATATCACACATCGTTATTTTTGTTTTATCCCGCCTTTGACGGTACTGCTGATACTTCTACTACTCGCCCTGTATAATTGAACAATATTCGCGTGGGGAGTGCACAAAGTTCCAATTTATAGTTTTTGTGAACAGCTTCACAGCGTGAATAAGTATAATTTGTTTTAGATTGACCCTAGCCGCGTAGAGTTGATATTAATAATTATTAGAACAAAAAAAGCTCTTTCGACATCAAGGAAAATTCGCATTTTGATATCGAAGCTATACCAATAAAAATAAATGAAGATAGGTGTGAAAGTGATGGATAAGCAATCCCCATCTGGCCGTCGAGCCACCCCAACAAAAATACTGTTAAACTTTATCTGCGTACTTACGGCCGTTAGCTTCTTGACTGCGTGCAAATCGAATTCCAGCGACACAGTGGCGTTATCAACTGCTCCCGCAGTGCCCCTCGGTCAACTCGAAATTGAGTACCCATTAAACGAAACTTTATTTCCACCAGAGATCGTTGCACCAAACTTCGTTTGGAAAGACGATACTGCCGAAGTCAGCCAATGGAAGATTCTATTGCGTTTCAGCGACCAAAGCGAAGAACTTTCCTTCACGTCGGAACAACCTAACTGGCAACCCACAGAAGCAGACTGGTCTAACATCAAACGTCAATCTACTGAACGTGATGCACAAGTCACCGTGATCGGAATGAACAAAAATGGCACTGTACTGTCTTCCAACGAAATCCATATTCAAACCTCTAATGACCCTGTTGGCGATTCAATTTTTTATCGCGAAGTCCCCTTACCTTTTATAGAAGCCGTTCAGGATCCCTCGCGTATCAAATGGCGACTTGGGTCGGTTGATTCAATCGAACGACCACACGCAGTACTTGAAGACTTACCGGTGTGCGGAAATTGCCATTCCTTCTCTGCTGATGGCCAAACGTTAGGCTTGGACGTGGATTACGGTAATGACAAAGGGGGCTACGCAGTTTTGGATGTCGAAAAAGACATGATACTCAATGATGAAAAGATCATTACTTGGAGCGATTACAAGCGTGATGATAAAGAAGCTACCTTTGGACTGTTATCTCAGGTGTCACCTGACGGTCGCTATGTGGTAAGTACAGTCAAAGACCGAGCTGTATTCGTCGCCACTCCCGGCATCGAGTACTCTCAATTATTCTTCCCAATAAAAGGTATTCTCGTCGTTTACGACAGAGAGGAAGAAACCTATCGTGAATTACCAGGCGCTGATGATCCTGAGTATGTTCAGAGCGACCCGACATGGAGTCCAGACGGGAAACACATTGTGTTTGCGCGTTCGAAAGCATATGTAAAACCATCTATCGCAAATTCGACAAGTGTACTTTTGGGCGACAAGGAAGTACCAGAATTCACTGAAGACAAAGCCCCCTACAAGTACGATCTTTACCGTGTGCCCTTTAATAAAGGTAAAGGCGGAAAAGCAGAAGCCGTTGCCGGTGCATCTCACAATGGGAAAAGTAATTTCTTTGCAAAATTCTCACCTGATGGTAAATGGATCGTATTCACCCAAGCTGATAATTACATGCTACTAATGCCGGATAGTGAACTATTTATCATACCTGCCGAAGGTGGTGAGCCCAGACGCTTACGTGCTAATACCCCTAACATGAACTCTTGGCACAGTTTTTCTTCTAATAGCCGTTGGCTGGTATTTTCATCAAAAGCTAATGGTCCCTATACTCAACTGTTTCTTACGCATATTGATGTAAATGGAAACTCGACGCCGCCCGTGGTTCTTGATCGTTTTACCGATCACGACCGTGCCGCCAACATTCCTGAGTTTGTCCCTATTCCGGCAGATGCTATTACAAAGATCGATGAACAGTTCATCGATGCCTACTCGTTCCTTCGAGCCGGCATGGCTAACGAACGTTCCGGTAACTATGTGGATGCTGTCATAGCTTATAAGAAGGGTTTAGAGGTCGAACCGAATAACGTTGAATTGTTAAACTCAATGGGCTTTGCCTTATTCCAGCAAGGTAAGAGTGATGAAGCCATTGCAGCGCTGGAAAAAGCACTCAAGGTCGACCCAAAGCATTTCAAATCACACAACAACATGGCACTGGCCTCTATTGATATTGGCGAACTTGAACTGGCGGAGGCTCATTACAGAGAATCGCTTGCTATCAAACCCCAGCCATCCATATACAACGACCTAGGTTATGTGCTCGAACGCCAAGGAATGTCAGAAGATGCCATTGAAGCATACCGAGATGCACTTAAACTTGACCCTGAATCTGCAACATCGCATTTCAACTTAGCCACGCACCTCGCACGAAACAAGGAGTACTCAGAAGCAGAAAGCCACCTGTTATCAGCACTCAAGACGCAGCCAAACGCTAAGGTTTACACAGGACTTGGCGCTGTTCTTTGGCAACAAGGTCGTGCCGAAGAGGCCATCACGAACCTGAAAACGGCCATACAGGTAGACCCAAAGAATACAGGAGCCTCAAATACCTTGGGCAAGATCTTTGTTGAACAAGGAAAACTGGAAGAAGCCGCTTCAACCTATCGCCTTCTTGCACAGAACCAGCCCAGCACGTTGGCACATCAAAGTCTCGCTCAGGTTCTAACGCATTTGGGGCGAGAGGAAGAGGCCCGCCAAGAGTTGGCTAAAGCAAAGGTATTGGAACAAAACTAAATCTGATTACGTGCTTCTGATTATCGGTGCAGGAGAATCTTCGCTTTCTCGCGGTCTCCGTATGAGAGCCAGTTTGCATTCAATCAATCGCCTAGATGCGGAGTCAGGGAAGCTCTCCGTCAAGTCCACGCTTTTATGCTGACGTTAAGTATTGAGTACTAATATTAAAGATGACATTGTAAATAGATGGCAAGCCCAGCATTTTGTAGGCGTATAGGCATCCCGCATACAGATACATTATTTAGCCTGCGCTTTAGAAATCATCGAAACCTAGATAATTAAGCCAAACTAGCTCAGAGCTTCAGAAGCAAGGTATGGCATGAGCGTGCCAACTAGGCAGTCTCTTGAGGTTATGGTCAATATGGCCTAATTATCATAATTTCGATTACTAGCAAAACGTAGGCTTTGGAGTTAAATCGTTGTATTTTAGCTTGATAAATAGTTCGGATTTTGTACCAAATTATTCATCTACATAACTAGCTTATCGGTAAGTTTATACTAATATTTAGTCAAATTGTTTATGGAAAATGAATGATGCTCAATTCTGTGTGCTCATTTATCATTAGGCTCTTCATCTTAAGTGCCGTTATCAATACGGCAAAGATCCATGCCGAAACATTACTATTTTATGATGATTTTCAACCTTTTTCCTATTCTGAGAAAGAACAAACCAAAGGTCTTTTTTTTGATATTGTCACCACTGTTTTCAAAAATATGGAAACAACGTATAAAGTTGAAATATATCCTTTTAAGCGCGCATTAATTATGGCAATGGAGGGTAAAGGGGTTGTTGTAGGGGTTTTTAAAACAGATGAACGATTATTAAAGCTAGGATTTTCCAAACCGTTCTATCATGAAAAAACGGTACTCTTTGTCAACAAGGAGAATATTTTTCATTTTAGCGAGATAAATGATTTGAAGAGCAAACAGGTCGGTGTAAAACTGGGTTGGAGTTACGGAGCTGAATTTGATCAAGCTAAAGAGAGCAAACTATTCACCACAACTGTGGGTTCACCAGAACAGATATACCGTTTACTAAACTTAGGAAGACTCGACACTGTTGTCGACAATGAGCTTTCGGGAATGGGTATCATTAATGATTTGAGTATCAATCAAAATATTCATGTTTTACCTCAGCATTTACTATTGGGAAACATCTATATAGCAGTCAAAAAGGGCACAAATACAGAACTGATCACAAAATTCAATCATCATGTATCACGCATTAGAAAGAATGGCGTGTATGAAAAGATACTAGCCAAATATTACTCACCAGCCAATGACGGTTCAAATAGTGAGCCGCAATAATTAGTTACTGGGATTGCTTAGTTTTACTGAGTTCTGGACCTCGCAGACTTTGCCAGATACCAAATTGAGCAATAATGTACAGCTACAAAAGGAGGCCGCTTTTGCTTACTTTCGGTAGTTAGCACGAATTTCAAACTGACTGAATTACCCTGCATTACTCAAGGTTGATGAGTGACGGCTTTATGCCTGACTTTCCGCATAAGCTAGAATGATATTTTATTGCCCGACCAAACGAGACTGGCACACTATCTTTCAGACAGAGACAGTTAGTAGAAAATTGAGGTCAATTTATTCAGAATAATTGAGTTGGATAATTAAAATAGTCTACGGATGGTCTCAATATGGTCTACGGACCACATACAAAAAACCCGACATCAATGTATCGGGCTTTAAGTTACTGAATTAACAGTAAATAATTGGTAGGACTCCTACCATGTCAAAGAAGCGACCTAGGCAGACTATGCCTTTGATTCTAAAGAAAATAACTCCACCACAATAGCGACAACAAGGCCATATGCGCCGATTACGAATCAACGACTTACCTTAAATACACCGAAAAATTAAAATACTATCTACAACTTATACAATGACCCTAAAAAACAATTTAGACTGATATTCAATAACTTTAGACAAAACGCAACAAAGATAAATATTCCAAAACATCGGTATCGATCAAATGGAGGCAAACCATTTAAAAGATAAAAACAGAAGTAATCAATGCTAATTAACAACTTCTGAGCTAGTTTTACTCTTAGATTAAAGATCGTTTAGTGTATCGGTTTGCTTTAAGTTAAACTCAACGTAATCAAAATACATTAACTTCTGAATTCTAATTGAACTAATCAAGCATAAATTATGTTTATCCAAGCATTTATTTAGCCTAGGTTTTAATCATTCAAATACTAATTCTGTATAGACAGGGTAATGGTCTGACAATATATTTTTAATGCCATTAACAGTATCAATTACCCGATAAGAATTTACTTTGCTATTCCTGTTCATTGACTGAAAATAAAAACGATCCAACCGTGATGAACTTTCAAACCAGCCCGATGTCTTATTAGCTAAAGGGTTTGCCTTTACATCGTAGGTCATTTTGTACAAGTCGGATTGCTTTGAAGCAACATCAAGCCAATGTGTATCCAACAGTGAATGAGACTCATCGCCATCAATGTTAAAATCGCCCCCCCATAACATACCCAATACCTTGATTTTTGGTTGAATATCACGAAGTTCATCTATATAAGCCGGTAAAATTTTTGTATTTATTACCTCTATTTGAACCGACCTTGCTGCCTGCTCTCCTTGTCCACTTTCTAAATGCACATTTGCCAAAACGAGCCACTCATTGGGTGCGACCTCGTATGTTGCGAAGAACACTGTGCGACCATATTGCGACGGTAAAGAAACAGTGCGTAAGTTATCAAGTGGAATTTTTGCCAAATAAGCTAAACCATAGCTTCTCTGTGCGTTGGACGTTGTATAAAAGGAGTATTGTTCAACAGCTTCAGAAGATCTCTGGTGACGAATAAAACTAGGCGTTACTTCTTGCAAAAAAATAATATCAGCTCCTTTCTTCGCAATCAGTTTTAGCAACGCAGGATACCGCTCTTCTGCGGTATCTTTATCGAACCACACATTGTACGACATTGCCGCGAACAAAACTCCTTGCAGCCATGTGTTATTGCTAACTAAAGTATCAGCAAGAGTAGACTTAGCTAGCAATAGAACCAACAAGCAACTTACACATTTACATCTCATAAGCATAATTTATAGCTCTCCCGTTATCATCGATAAAACTGAATATTCGCGACATTAAACAGCTTAAAATTCAATAAAAAACAAGTAAAATGGTGGCAAATCCTGAGTAGACATAAGTCTTTACCCAAAGTCGCCATACACTTACTAATCTAACTTTGTAGTTGAATGAATAAGGTAGGTATTAACATGCCCTAAAGACGCAAGTTTATTCTGCACTGCGTTCACTTTACGTTTACCAATATAAGGACCCACCTGGATACGATATAATGGTATACCTCTCTTACTTATGTACTTGTCTAGCTCAACAGATAACTCATTTTCAGAAAATTTGTTTTGTAATCGTTTGGCTGAAAAAATGTCTTTAAAAGTTCCAGCTACAATGAAGTAAGTTTTATTATCTTCTTTTACTTTGTAGGCTTTTTTCGTAGCGTCACTAAGCTTTATTTTTTGCTTTTCCAAGACATCGTAAAAAGTAAAGCGAACAGAGTCTTGAGCTTCAAATTCAGAAAACACTTGCTCCCAATTCTGATCATCACAAACGTGCTGATAAATTTGTAAAACATCTGCATAAACAGTCGGTAGTTTGCCTGTTTTTTCAGCCCTAAAACTTTCTATTAATCCTTTACAGCTTAACCTTTCCTCATATTTATCCCTTAGATGCATTAGTGCCGAATCAAGACTTGCCACAAAATCGGCATCATCTTGCAATAAGGCATTTATATTTATCGTATTTTCTTTGTGTGTCTTAACTGTATAACTAAGTGAATTCAAAGCATCGTATATTTCTTTGGCATCACTCATTTTTTTTATATTCTCAATCTGTAAAGACAGACTAGTTATTTGTGACCCCGATTGCTGACCACACCCTGAAAGCCCGAAGCAAACGGCAATACATTTCAATAGTGATTTATTCCGACTCTTGTTGTACAACCCCCCTTTCACACCTTTAGTTATAAGCATATTGATTTCTGTGCATCTTCATTTACGTATATGCAAAAACAAATTCACACCTTCTGGCTCAATGCCAAAAGTAATGTTGTCTGGGTTTACGCGGGCCTCTAGAGCGAGTTTACGAAGTTTAACTGCAGAACGGTGATGTAAATGCCAGCTCACAACTTCCATATAGGGCTTCGATGGGTTTCCATCAGCGAAGTTTCCTATCACTAACTCACCACCCGGCTTAACCTGGACCATTAATTGATATAACGCTTTGACGAATACGGTATCATCAAAGTAGTCAAACAAACCTGCTGACCAAACTAAATCATACTTCTTATCTGTTTTAAACTTTAGCGCATTGGCTTGATGAAAATGAACCCGTTCTGAGAAGAGTTCACAGCGTTTCGACGCAAAGTCGATAGCATTTTTATCTTGGTCAACACAATCTACTTGAATATCATAAGTCGGATTCTCAATCAAAAACTCATATAAATCTCGAGCTGGTCCAGAGGCGACGTTTAGTACATTTACGGTGTCATGATGCCTCACAGTATCTTTCATTAATGTTTTGAAATAGTCTTTACGGTTACACACTGCCTTTGCTGCAGGCAAGTAATGCATGTATTCATCCCACGCTTTGTAAGCTTCATCAGAAGAGGTATATCTATTATATAAACGCTCAATTATTTCAAAATCACCAGCATACCCATGAGGCTTTTGGATCATAAAGCCTTGCATGGTTTCTTCACTCACCAAACCTGGTGCATACTGTTTCAAGATGTCCATCGCTACATGCCAACTGGCTTTATCTTGTAGGTGTTCAGATAATTGACTCAAATTGCTGTCCAACATCGTGTAATCATGAGGTTGTGGCCCTCCCTTCTCATGAAGTGAGGCAATATAGCTTAGTTGTGATTGCATAATCATCGTTCCTTAAAGTCTTAGTGAATAGAGCTACTAGAACTAGACGGAAATTAAGGAAAAATAAAAAAAATATTCAAAAAAAAGACACATACTTTGAGTCAATGTATTAGAACTTTATTGAAAACAAAAATAACAGGCCTGTAGTGTCGAGTTTTATAATGTAGACAAAAATAGCTCATTCAAGTTATGCCCATTATTAACTTACGTGTATGATTATTTGATCCAAAAATAATAAATAAGATTCTGCATAGGTGAGTTAGCTATGTCCTACATTTTTATCAGTCACTCCAGCAAGAATGATTTTGAGGCCATTGCCTTACAATCCTGGCTGATAAAACAGGGCTGGGATCAGCTATTTCTCGATCTTGACCCAGAAAGGGGAATCGTCGCGGGTGAGCGATGGGAACGAGCATTACATGATGCTGCAAGCCGCTGTGATGCGGTTTTGTTTATGGTGAGTCAGCAATGGATTGATTCCGAATGGTGTCGCAAGGAATTCCGTTTAGCACACCGCTTAAACAAACGCATCACTGGAATCTTGATTGAAGATATCGATATTGCCACCCTACCTGACGAACTGACCGCCACCTGGCAATTGGTCAACCTGGCCAGTGGCAGTGACCACGAGTTGTTTCGGACAACACACCCAAATACGGGCATCGAACAGCACATCCATTTTTCTAATGCAGGCCTGACTCGGTTGAAAACCGGTTTGGTTAAAGCTGGCCTGGACCCGCAGTTTTTTGAATGGCCACCAAAGCATGACCTAAACCGACCACCCTATCGTGGTATGCAACCCTTAGAAGCGGACGACGCGGGTATTTTCTTTGGCCGTGAAGCACCTACGATTGAACTACTGGCAAAACTGCGTGGTCTTCGCGAAGCCCCTTCACCGCGGTTTATGGTCATCCTTGGAGCCTCTGGTGCGGGTAAATCGTCTTTTTTACGGGCCGGAATTCTGCCCAGACTAAGTCGCGACGAACGCCATTTCATCACGCTACCTATCATACGACCTGAACGTGGTGCACTGTGGGGTGACAATGGCTTACTACAAACAATCAACAATACATTCTCACAAAAAGGCCTCCGAATTTCGAGAAGTGCCTTACGTAAAGCACTTAGTTCAGAGCCAGACAAACTGATTCCGCTATTGCAACAATTGATTGACAAAGCCACCCTTCCAAACCTTGAAGGTGAAGCTCAGAATACAACGCCGACACTGGTACTCTCAATTGATCAGGGTGAGGAGTTATTTCAAAGTGAAACACAAGAAGAATCAGAAGATTTTCTAACAGTACTACACACACTCGCCACCCACAATGAGCTTCCGCTCATCATTTTGTTTACGATTCGCTCCGATTCCTACGAGAAACTGCAAGTAGCCAAACACTTAGAAGGCATCACCCAACAAACATTCAGTCTTGCACCAATGCCGCAAGGTTCATACCAGGGAGTGATTGAAAAACCAGCAGAACGTTTAGCGAACACAGACTTTCCTTTACAAGTTGAAGCGGCATTGACACACAAATTACTGGAAGACATTGAAAAAGGCGGCAGCAAAGATGCACTGCCCTTGCTCGCATTTACACTGGAATGGTTGTTTTTAGAGTTCGGAGGTGACGGCAAACTCACTCTTGAAGATTACCAAGAGTTAGGCGGTATTGAAGGCGCCATCGAAGAAGCCGTTGAAAATGTACTGGATGCCGCCGCGCGTGATCCTGAGTTGCCCTCAGATTACAATGCACTCACTACCTTGCTCAGGCGAGGTTTGATTCCCTGGCTGGCCGGCATAGACCCTCAAACCCAAGCACCCCATCGACGCATCGCCAAATTGCACGAGATTCCCGAAGAATCACGCCCCATTATTCGGCACCTCATCGAACAACGACTACTCTCAACAGATGTGGACAAGGAGACTAACGAAGTCACCATCGAACCTGCACACGAAGCCTTACTCCGACAATGGGGCCTACTAAAAAAATGGCTAAAAGAAGATTTTGCCGCACTTACCATTCTCGAGAGCGTACAAAGAGCATCACGAGACTGGGAAGCCAACAACCGTAGCAGTGATTGGCTTAGTCATACCGCAGGCCGACTTGAAGATGCTGAACAAACCTTGTTACAACACGTGTTCGTTCAGGTATTCACGACATCAGATCATTCTTACCTCGAGGCTTGCAGGAGTAAAGCTGAGGAAATAAAAAACAAAGAAAAAAAATATATTTCGGAGCTCGAAAAAGAACGGAATAACGCTAAGGAAGAACTACAGAACGCTAATCATAATCTCGGCTTGATCTTAGCAGAAAAAGCACAACAGGCATTCAGCGAAAGACTGTTCGATAGAGCTGCATATTATGCTGCTCATTCTTATCTGAAAATGAAACCCGATGAAAATCGAATGATAAATGATTGGGTTTGGTTAACTGCAACCAATCATTTTTCTATTGCTTGGGTAAACCAGGTTAAAAATGATCAACTTGGTAATTACGATTCAATTTCTATCTCAAAAAATAACACAATAGGAGCTTGTGGTTTTGTAAATACATCAGAAATTTTTATTTTTGATTGCAAAGAAAACAAGTTAATTTATACCCTAAATCGTGATAACCACGATGCTTATCGGTTGCTCGTTTCACCTGATGGCAGCAAGCTATTATCTTGGCACGAACAAGGGTTAAATCTTTGGGACCTTCACACGGGGCAGTTTATTTCTGAGGTTACTGACACTAACTATGAAGAAACAAAAATAACTATATTTTGCCCCAATAGTAAATACTTCGTAACTGGTGACGGAATAAGCGAGGATGTGCGTATTTGGAATACAGTGAAACCTTGCCCATGGGGTGGGTTATCAGCAACTTTAACTAAGGTTTTAAAACCCTCAAATAGAGACCATACACTCATTGACGATTCGAATAAAAATAAACCAGAGGGTGAGTCTAGGCTATTAAGCCTGTCATATTCCTATGATGGAAGTGTAATCGTTTCAGTAAATAGCGGTGGCACAATTAATGTTTGGGAAGTCGAAACAGAGAACTTAATATCGGTATTCAACATAAGTTTACCCATAAGTGACTTTATCGAAATCCAATTCCTTTCAAACACTAACGACTTCGTAACATTTAACGATGGGTCAATTCGATTCTGGAATACTAAAAACGGTGAACTCCCAAGAAAAATCAATACAGAAAGAGAAATATATAAGTTCTTACTTTCACCTGATGGTAAAACATGTGCTTTTCTTACACGAGAAGACATGAGTGAAGATCAATTGAACTTCTATCATTTTGACGCACCACAGGAAATAGAAATTCCTGTTCTCAGCTATAGCACTTATACCTTTTTATATTCACAGGATGGCAAACATATTATTTGGATCAAGGATGAATCTGTAAGCATTTTTGATATACAAAGCTTACAAGTATTAATGCGGTTTAATTTACAACATTGGAATACACCAGAGACCCCCTATGACCGTCAAAGCGTGATATTTTACTGTGCCGGTTTATTACAGAACTGGCACCTTAAAGTTAATCATATTTTAGCATTATCTTGGTTTTCATCATTTCAATATTCTAATGACGGCAGATTGCTTGCTTGCAGAACTAGTTCAGCCGAACTCATCGTCTACGATGCAGTCAACCAAACAAGGAAACTTCATATCGAACAGCCGTTTAAAGGCTATGTGGGGAACACATTATTTTCACACGACAGCACCAAGTTATTATCCTTCGAAGATGTTTCCTTCCGGAGGTGGGATATTAGTAGTAAAAAGGCAATATTGTTAGATGAGGTTAAATTTGATATGACCATAGTCAATGTCATATCCCCTGACCATAAATTTTTATTATTCAACAACGACAATGGCAGCCTTAACATTTATGAACTCGAGACTAAAAAAGTAATAAAAATCTTGGAAAATAAAGAACAGGGATTTGAACAGTGCATATTTTCACCAGATGGAAACACATTCGCCTCGATGAGTTTAAACGGAAGTTTACAAATATGGGATGCAAGTTCGTTTGAGCAACTTAAATCTATTGAAATATTTTCCATAAACCGGGAAAAAATTAAAGAAGCCTCTTTGGCAGATCGTTTTGACCTAGTTGCCGATATACCAAAAGTCACGAGCATTTGTTACAGTCAGAATAGAGAACTCTTTGCATATGGAGATAGTTTCGGTTCATTGACCGTTTTAGACACCTCTTGCTGGGAAAAAATAGCAAACCCCTCCCCTTATAACGAAAGAATTGAAATAATAAAGTTTTGTAACAATAGTAGTCAAATCATTGCGGCAAGCATAGAAGGAACGATCGCAATACTTGATTCACGTACCGGTTTGCTGCTAAGAAGTATGAAAGCACATTCTGCGGAGATTATCGAAATACAAATCAGCGAACACCATAAACTTCTACTCACTTTAGACAAAGATGGTTCACTATGTATACATGAGCTAGAGGAACTCAAACTTCTCACGAGGCTAGGTAACAATTCAAACAGGATAAGTGCTTTCGCCCTTACACCAGATAACTCGTCTGTCGCAATTTCGGATGGCCAAAGTATCTCCATTATCAAAATCACCCGAATTCTAGAGCTTAAAAATGGGGCGGGATATAAGTATTGGCTCGATGACTTTGAAAGTAAACTAGGTTTTTCAATGGAGCATCTTGAAGCGACCCAAAGCCCAACTTATCAAAACAAAGAAGAATCAATATTTCAATGGAATCAAGAAACATTACCTAATTCAACAGTGAAAGATTCACAGGATGATACATCTGGATGGTAAAACAAATTCATAAGTATATAAATTTATGCTCACATTTTTAATAAGTGAAAATAACGATCATGAAAATACTAGCGGGCCCTTTTCTACTTTTTAAAAATCATAAAACACTGTTTATCCTAACTTTGATTTTAGTAATATTTTCAACTGTTATTACACAAGTAGGTGGGCTAATTGTTTGGTTATTTATTGCTCCTGCTATAGCTGTAGCGCGAAAGGTTGGAGCCTACAAGACTTTAATCGGATCCAGTGTAGTGATCGCCGGTTACCTGCTAACAGCGATTGTTATTATACCGCCCCTTGCATCAATTTCAGGCCGCACAACCCTACCTTGGGCAAGCAGTGATGAATTGTTATTAAGCCCTAGGTCATGGATCTTTAATTTAAGTATGCGAAATTATGTAAAGTCTGAGCTCTTAGAAATGCTCACAGATGTGTCTCAGAAGTATTCTGCAAAATACCCAGGCTATGAAATTCAATACCTTGATGCCAGCTTTCCATTCTTCGACGGCATCCCCTTACTTCCACATTTTTCACACCATGACGGGAAAAAAATTGACCTAGCCTTAATATATAAAGATGAAAATTCCAAGCAGGTGAAGTCGCCATCATTTTTCGGTTATTGGATATACGCCCAACCCCAAAAGAACGAACGTCAACCCTGTGCAAACCAAAAGAGTCCATTACGCTGGGATTTCGACCTTTTGCAATCAAGACATGACAGCATACTTTTAGATGAAGAAAAAACAGCTTACTTAGCTAAGCTACTTGTGGCGCATACACAAACACATAAACTTTTTATTGAGCCTCACTTAAAAGACCGCCTTCACTTAAATAATAGTAAAGTGCGCTTTCAAGGGTGTCGTGCGGCAAGGCACGATGACCATATTCATGTTCAAGTGAAATAACACCAGAGCCTTAGACTAAGTAAAACAATAAACTTGGCTTTTCCCAACTTAACCAGACACAAGCTGGTTTCTGTAAAAATGTTTCTTCATAATTTACAGGTTGTTCGCGACCAGTATGTGTATGTTTACATGCGATATAATTAGATATCTCTTTATCGAACCATATTATTGAGGTATCAAAATAGCCTGATATTTAGAACAAGCATCAATAACGTCTATTTCACTCCCTAGTTGAAAGTAGGCTAGCTCTTTTTCAATTGGTTCCAGTTTAACCACCATATTTGATACTATCTCTACACCCTCGATAATAGCAGAACTATTGAGAGTTTCTTGCTTGCATAACAAGCTTACTGCAGCGGCCACTTGCCCAACATTTAAGAATAAATCATCCTCAGCAACATCCGTAATCTCAGGTTCAATCAACTTTGTATAATGAAGCCAGTTATCTAATAACTGGCCATTTGTGTCTAATGATCGCACGGTACGGAACATGCCACTAATAAAATTTGAATTCGCCAATAAGGGGTGTCGATCACCAACACCAACGACCTGCTCCCCGCCCCCTCGCATACTTACGATCTGTACACCCTGTAAACTGCTAACCAAATCAGGACGATATTGATCAATATAGTCGTCTGGACTGGCATCAAAATTCATCATAAATAGAGCCATCACAGGCACTAATACCGCACCACCGCTCCACAGCAATCTACCCACATGCTCACGAACCCATCCAGAGAAAACGTCCCAGCTAGACACTGGTTTCATAGCTTTCTCCTCAACAATGGAATGCTCGATCTCGTTGAGTTCAACATACTCTACCCATTGCTGGTACAGACCTTCGTTACCCAGCAAAGCACTGATAACAGATCGCCTCACAGCAGGATCAAGAACGCCTTCATTTAATTGAACCAGTAAGGCTTGGTCTACCTCAATATCAGATAAAGAAACTTCTTTTCTGAGGCTAATTGCGAGCTCGGCTAGAAGCTCTTCTAGCCGGCTATGTACGATATCATCATTGCTCATTATTTTACGCAACTCTTAAGTAGACTACTCATTAGATAGAAACTTGAGAACTTTCAAAATCTTCAATTCGATCTAGAAATTCTATTCCATCTAAATACACTCCACGTTTAATAAGAAGACCCTTAATTGCATCGAGCCCCTTGTTCAAGATTTTCTCGATTTCATAGCGTGTATAACCTAAAGATCGAGCGATGGCTGAAATTTTTAAACCACTAACCAAACGCATTTTTAGTATAAGGAAAGTTTCATCATCCAAGCCAAAGCTACTTGATAATTCACTCTGAAGCTTTCCATGATCCTCTTCTGATAAAACCTTTGAAAGAATCTCCAACAGAGCCTCAACGTCAGAACGTTGCATGCTTGTTTCGATGGTATCACCACGTGAAAAGCGAATACCGTGCGTCGATCCTTGGTCGTCATCATCATTAGAACAAGAATCATTTGTCTCAATATAGTCTGAACATCCACACCTACGGACACGACTTCGAATACGACTTAATGCATCAAGTGTAAATCCGCTCAAGTGACCAAGATTTGAAAAGCGTGAAACAATATCGTTTTGATCCCGTCTTTCTAGGCACAGTTCACGCCACAAACGAACCCAAATATCGCCTTTTTCTTTTACCCAGACAGGCGGTACTTTTTTTCCTAACTTCGACTGCGCGTAAGTCTCGACAGCATTTCTAACCACAATTTTAAGATAGCCTTCAGCAGCCCCCTTCCCTTGATACCCGTTGAAGCGTCCTATATCGGGGTCAAAGAGGTATTCGAGTAAAAATGTCTTCGCTGAATCAGCCAAATGTGATCGGCCAAATCTATTAGCAGTCAACTTATCGACCAAGCGCTGAACAGGATCTGAGAAATAGATAGCAGGCCAGTCTACGTCAGTAGTATTGGTTTCTATTTTTTCTTCTGTAACTACAGACACTCTAAGCCCTAAGATAACGTTGTTGTTATTGATATGTAGAATATGAATACTGGGCAATTTCAGTGCATAAATCAACAACAAAGAAAGCAATGCTTCACTTTTCGAAACTAAAAACTCATCGCCTACATTATTTTTTTAAATCTTTCAAATTTTCCATCTTCTTTTTTAGACTACATTCATCTTGAGGAAGCACGATGCTGAAAATTATAGAATCGCGTCCGGCTATAATGGCGGCATTACTCCTGCAATCATTATTAAACGGATGCAGTACTTCAAATGAAGGTTCTGACCCATTAAGCACATCTGAGAAGCCCACAAGCAAATCAAGTACACAAGAGCTCTCAAACGAAGGCGACGTAAGCGTCGACCCTCAAAGTGAATCAAATTATGTTTCTTTGGAATTCGAATTTGACACCTCTTACAAAGATGCTCACTTGGCAAGACTAAGTAACGCGGCCCAATCCATAGATAGAGAACACCTTACAAAGATTGATCAAACTCCCCTGCATAAGCAAAATGGATTGAACGACTCACAACTAGAGATATTCGAAATTGATTCTGAAAACCATAATCAAACGGATATATCAAAGGATTTAGGCTTTGAAAGAATCCGTGTCACTCCTTTCAAAGCATACCAATCTGCCGATAAGACAAAAGAGTCTGAACAAAGTACTGGTTCAAATAAGGTCAGCCTAAATGCACTTCATAATAGTGATAAGCAAACAACCATAGTGCTATTCATCTATTCTAGATTAAATGATAATGTTCAACTCATCGACGCTACGAATTCGCTTACATTGCTAAATGCAGCTTGTAGTAATTGCCCCGACCTCGCAAGTAATTCAGGCGGTGCATTTTTACTCCTCTCAAATATTGACTACCAATTGCAAATCATAAGCAGTGATGGCCGCCTTTTGGCTATGCCGGTTCAGCCCATGTCCTTAACTCCAGGCGCTGATCGTTATTTCATACTGGCGAGTATAGGTGGAGAAATAAAGCTTACCGAAACAATCGCAGAGACCTACCCTATTTATGATAAAGAGATTCTTACTTTTAACTCTCGTTGTACAGGTGACGGATGGGGCGGCGTTGAGTGTCAGTTCAAATATCTAGGCTCACATTACAGTGTGAGTAATATCACCTACGACATCATAGACCTAGACAACAATAGACTTAGCTACCCATACTCAAGCCAAAACAAAACCATTTATATGTTCACTAACCAACCACAAGGAGAAATACAAGTTCGTTTGAAAATTGAAGATAAATTTGGGCGTTTTTTTAAATCCGCCTGGAAGAAAATTGATATTCCAGACTCGAAACTTACAATCTAATTGTATTGATAGATCTGGATATCCAAACACACTAAATGGTTGACTCATTTGCAAGCAAACCATACTCTTCAACACGCTAGCTTAACTTAGATAAGAAGTAATAAAAAAAACTAATACTTACAAGGAAATTAATATGAAAAAACGTAACATTTTCGCCCTTGCCGGCCTTTCATTCGCGCTTAGTGCACCCGTGTTTGCAGATGCAGCTAAACCGAATTTCATAGCAGAAGCAAAAGCTCCAGCAGTTACATCTCCCGTTGGCAACGCAGCGCTAGCATGCCAAATTGTTTCTAGCATGGGCGACAACAAAGACCCACTTTTATTGACTGCAGCCGCTCAATTTCTTAAAGCCGCCGAAACTGGCCAAACAAAGCTAGATGCAACCAAGTCAAGCGAAGGTGGCCAGGACGACAAAGGCCAGAAGTCAGGTGTTACGCTTACTTCAGAGGCTCTATTTTCAGAAGCTAAAGCGCTCGCTGGTAGTGATAAAAGCTTAGTAGCCGTAATTGATAGCGTTCAGAGTGCATCATCAGCGGTCAGCCGGGGCGCAGTGGGCGGCGCTAAACACAAAACTGACCGTGTTCGTGCAGGCGCCACAGATGTATTTACCATCAAGTATCGAGGTAATCGAACTGCCGAGGTAGCCGTTATTGGTGATGGCGATACTGACTTGGATTTATTTGTATACGATGAAAATGGTCATTTGATTTGTTCAGACCGAGATAGTACTGACAGAACGTACTGCGCTTGGGAACCTTCTTGGACAGGTAAGTTCAAAATAAAAATCGAAAACCTAGGCAGTGTCTACAACGTATATGACATCATAACTAACTAGTTCACCAATAAATTAAGTGCGTCTTTGATAGACGTAAGACGCACTTATCGATATAACAATATTGAAACCTCCCTTCACAGAACGCTTCTTATCTAATGAAATCGCTTAAATTTTTAGTCATCAATTAAGACTTTTTTCCTGTTCATTTCAATTTATAGTTTTTCGCCAAGTCGACGATACTATTTCCCTGCACTTAGTCCCCAGAAATATCTAGCCTCAGGTGCTTTAAATAAATACCTGAGGCAATATTTAGGTATTCAAGCTTTTCTTCTGCTCGTTAATTTCTATTAAATCAATGGAGCTCAAACAACTCATTCCTGTGTTAAATAATTGATAATGGCCTTATAACGACTAGTTTCTTGAGCTCCGACCACCTTTATACCATTAATGAATGCTGTCGGCGTTCCAGCCAAGACGAGTGCGTCTCCGGCTTTTCGATCTTCACTTAGGAATGATTCCTGCTCATCATCTTCACGACACTGGTTCCAAATTTCCAAATCTAAACCGATCTGCTCTCCGATAGCATCTAATGATTCGCTATCGTAATCATAGGCTCCCAACAGGCTATCATGCATTGACCAAAATTCATCTTGTTTTGCAGCACATTCGGCTGCAGCAGCCAGCATATAACTCGTTTCATCTGAGGTAAAATGTCTAAAACTATACGAAAACTGTTGCGGATTTTCTTCAACTAGTAGGTCAAACCTCTTCGCTAAATCAACACAATAGCCACAGTCAAAATTCGAATACACGACGGCATGGACCGGTGCATTACGATCACCACGAACATGCCTAGCACCCTTGGCAAACACATTTCCTACCAGCGGATTACTGTCAACTTGTTCGACCTTAAACGTCTTAGATGGCAACTCAATTTTTACTTCTAGCTTCATAGACGCGAGAAGTTTTTCACTAAAGTCCTTTAAACGCGTTTCAAATTGCTTTTCCATCAACGCAACTTTTGCATAAAATAATTGCGATTCACTTATATCTTCATTGAGACCTTGCTCCGAAAGGAAGCAGTTCAACTCCTCATCCGTGGGTAATGTTAGCTTCGAGCGAAGCTCATCGTAAACTAACTGATCTTTGGTCATTCCTCGTCGACCTGCCTCTATATCAAGTGCAACTTGCTTCGCCAAGTCATTAATAGCCTCGAGTCGATATATAAAAAGCTGACTTTGCAGGTTGGTAACTTCAGTTTTCAGCTCTACAATTGATTCATTTGATTGTTCCAACAGATCTAGGTGCAGCGGTTCACCGTCTAAAACAGCGATCACTGGAGAATCATTCGCCGAAACATTCAACGAAAAAGCCAATAGCATCGAACTAATATAATGATATTTAAAACGCATAAGTAATTCCTTTATTGAGTAGAAAACCACTTAGACGGAAATAGTCACTGTTTTAAAATACGATTTTAACTTTTCTACCTGTATGATGAACATTCATACTCTGGGTTACGAGACACGCACCCCCAATTAAATTTTTATCGCTCACTTAATAAGAAATAAATCATGATTAAAGTCATATCATCAATTCTATTCGTGCTCACTCTTTCAAATATTGCTATAGCAAAAAGCCATTTACTTCTCACCGATCAAAGCTTAGCGACGTTATGCCCAGCGGATGAAATGCTTTCACTATATGAGGAAGTCGATGGTATTAATTACTACAACGGAGACTCTTTTACCTATTACAAAACACAGCAGGTCTTCGAGGCAGAAGTCAAAAGCGGGTCGTCCACCATCAGTCAAGTCGAACTTCTTAAGCGTTACCTAGCTAACCATGAGAGTAGCCAAGTCAGTATGGTGATACAAAAACAAGAGGTAGTACTGAAGGATTGGTTGTCCACAATTGCGCAAGCTCAAAAGCAGAATGTAAGCTTAAATTTATATATTCAAAACACAGTTTCAACATCAAATAATACTAATTTCCCTATCAGCAAACAAAGCGATCAAGATAGTAGTATCAATATACTGTCGTACCAATGCCTTACTCACTACGCTATCAGTACATCAGAAATCAGAGCACAATTAGCGCAGCGCTTAGGTATCCCTGAACGGCAACTCACACGTACAACGCAGCTTCGCTCTCTTACTCTCGATCAGTATGATTTCCATGAAGCAAAAGCGATGTTTGCAGACAAGTATAAACTTAATGAGCCGATTCCTTTCAAGGTTATGACACTTGAGGAGCTAACCAAACACATTAACCAAGCAGAACATACACGAGGTGTGGTAATGCGAGGCTTAGGCGAAGACTTAATCAAACAAACTGTCTTTTACGGTACAAACCGTTTGAAAGTCATCACGGATAAAAAGCTAGGTTATGGAGGTTTGCGCACGGATCTGCTTGAGAATGAGTACGGGTCTTGTACTGTTACTTTGCCAAAAAGTCATAAGAAAGGAGCCCTTGAACGGCCATTTATGGGTCTCGAGTTCTTTCAAGATGAGACAAAACACGTTCTACTTAGACAAGTGAATCCACTAAGCCAAGCTGAATTTTTAGGCCAGATAGATCGTAAGCAAACTCATTCCAGCAATGATACATACCAAGATGACATCGTTATCTTTATTCATGGCTTCAACGTTACATTTGAATCTGCGGCGTTACGTACTGCACAAATTGCCAATGATATTGGTTTTGAAGGCGCACCTATATTTTTCTCTTGGCCCTCTGATGGTCAATTGCTCGCTTACACTCGAGACCGAGAAGATGCTGTATGGAGCCGCGCTTATCTCGAGAACTTCCTCAATCTTATCGCCATAGAAAAGCCAAACCAGGATATACATATAATTGCGCACAGTATGGGAAACCAGGTATTACTAGGCGCCCTTCACCAAATGGCATTGCGAAATGATAAACCCTTAACTGAGCGATTTAGCAGTATTATTCTAGCGGCCCCTGACTTTGATGCTGAACTATTTGCTGAACAAATCGCACCCGAAGTAGCCAGCATGTCTAGTAATTGGACAATTTATACTTCAGACAAAGATGCGGCTTTGAATATTTCAGCAACAGTCAATGCGACGCCGCGTCTAGGTCAACCTATTACACCCATTGCTAATATGCAGGTTATCGATGCCACAGGTGTTGAAGTGACACCTTGGAGCGTGCCAGAATTTCATTCCTATTATGCGACCAAGCAGCGCGTGATCGATGACCTGATAGCAGTAATCAAAGGAACACCCGTAAGCCAACGCAATTTACAAGCACGATCCACAAAAGGCATCTCTTATTGGAAACTGAACTAAACTCGTACATTACAAAGTAGGTTCATAATTTTCTAGAATACCATCGACCAAAGGGCTAAGGCCTCGGTAGCGGTTCAAGGTTTGGAAAGCTTGTAGATAATACGCCGAATCGCCAGCCTCAAACTTAGACAGCGCCTCAATAATAGTTGAGGACATATTTTGTTGCTCTTCTAACTCTTTGGCTGGATAAACGTCTACAGGATAGCTTAAGCAGTCATGAGCATCACACACTACAAGCCTGAATTTTCCAGGAGAAAGCCCCAGATTTTCTAAGCGTATAGCCTTGGTATTAATGTCACGCTGACCGCCAATCACTTGTCCGTTCGTAGACGCGATATGAACTCGATAAGGCGCTTCGCCACTTGTTATTTCTAAATCCAAATTGCGTAAAAAGGAAAGATTATTTTCTTTAAACGACAGATATTTAACATTCAAAATAGCGGGCGCACCGCGTGATGCAGCATAGACTGCTCGCCCGTTACTCTTTGCACCACTAGCGATGCCTTCAGCCCAACTGACTACCCTTGAAAAAAAAGAAGATTCGACCTGACCATCAGACACGGTATAAGGGCTGTTTGAGGTATTAACAATGAAGTCTTGCTTCGCTAACTTAAGTGTTAATGTCGCACCTTCAGATACAGATACCACATCCCCCTGATACACTTTCATCAAAAGGCTCGCAGCCTTGTTCTTGCCATCAGAGCTTATAGATATATTGCTTTTTTCAGCCTGACTAAGCGCAACAATATACCCGGATACCACATGTTCAGACGAGAAACTACAAACAGAGCTTACCAATAAAGCGACTCCAAGCAAGAGTCTTACATACGGTATTTCGATAAGTACTTTAAGTTTCACAGCCCTTCCTTTTTTAGGATAACGTTAATCAGATTATTTATTCATAAATTTCTTTTGAAACGATTTCTCCGCTGATGAAACAAGCTGATGAAGCTCAACAGCAAATAGCGGTAACGCAAAATCCAACCAGACGCCATCCTTAAACAACCAGAAGGTGAATGGCAGGAGAACTAGTAAAATAAAACTTGTTGAAAGTATAAATGCAACAGATGGAATCAACATTGCGAATGCAACAGATATCAACACCAGAAGAATAAACTCGATGACAAGCGTGACAACCAAAGAAGGGTTAAGTAACTCCCCTCGATCATCGAGAGAATTGACAGAATTGACGATAATCAAAGACCCTGGCATGTAACCAAGCGGTGTACCGTGAACATCTCCCGAATCGTTATGACTCGCCCCAACAATTACCCATTTACCACGAAAGAACCCACCATCAACAGCTTGATTCTCTGAGATCAGACCTGCTGAAACCTTCGTCACCGAGGGTTCTATGCTACTACCCTCGCCCTTATTACCCTGTATTTTTACACTTGGGTATGGCTCCCCGGTAGTCTCTTCCCAAGACAATCCATAAAAAATTCGTTGGCTTAAAGGTGTCTTATCTTTGCTGAGCGCGATGCCATTAAATACAGGAGGCGTTTTGGTGAATTGTGCATCCCATTCTTCGCAGTGTGCAGGAAGTAACTTATTCAACTTATCCTCCAAAACAGGTATCCCGCCCTCGACGCTATGGTGCGCATGCACCAGTAATTGAACTGAAGGAACGACTACAGCCTTCCCCTCTTTAGTACAGGCAGACTCCCACAATCGCCATCGCCGTACACTATAATCCTCATCTTGCGTAAATAGCGGTGAGCCCCAATGTAACCAAGCGTATTGATCAACTAAGGCATCAAGAGGAGAATCACGTAACACTAGCGTATCATCCGATGATTTTGACGTACTTTGAACTTGATAGGTTTTCACAAATATAAGCTGAGTATTCGTTCCCTTGGGTTTTGATTCAGCATAGCGATTTATAAAAGCAAGCAAAGCAGCAAGCTCGTCTTCGCTGCGTCGGTGTAAGTCAAAATCAACCACCAAAGAGGATGGACCACCGCTTAAAACGGACTCCAAAATCTTTACCAATTTAGGAATAGGCAGCAACAGGGGTTCTTTCCACTGCTCGTAAGTGACATTATCCACATCAACGTAGATCGCAGGCTTAAGTTCCTCGCTATCCTTATCGGCACTAAAATACATCACCCAATCAAGTGCCTGATCTTGCTTAGCCATCAGCCAACTAAAGTCCTTAAAGTGATGTATTACTAACACCAAAAGCAAGCCAATGAAGGAATTTATAACAACGTGTTTTATAAATCCCTTATGTTCTTCTTTAAATATCATAGCTTACGACACAATGGTTAATTAGGGGTCGTGTCAAAGCTAAATAGCTGAACGCCACTCACGCCTGACTCAGAACCATCCATGCTTATACCGCGGGTAGCAACGCCAGCTTCAGCCGAACCAAACCCACTTTGTTGCAAGAATGTTTTAACACCTGAAATACCGCCTCTTAATCGAGAAGCGCCACGCGATCTGCCTAACGAATCTTGTGATAAAAATGAAAAGTCTGAATATGCAGCCCCTCTTGTTGCTTCAGTCGCAATAATAAGAATACTCTCTCGCCCTATTGTATCAGCATTAATCTTAAGTTTTATAGGTTTAGGCAGTTGTTGCTTAGGCTGCATACGGTTGCTGCGTCCATTCCTGGGGTATAGTTGGGTCACGCCATAATCTGAATCAATAAAGAACATATTGACATCGATGTCCCGGTCATGATTATTCTGGAACGTTACTTCTAACTTATCGCCCGCCAGAAGTTGTGGCGTTCCGATTGTGGGTAACTCTAAAACATCGCCTTTGCGCTTGTGTTTAAAACTGGTATTTAAATGGTCTTTAGCATCGCCTAAAACACTAGCTAAACGACGTAAATTATTTGCTTTCGCGATCGCTAGCATTCGTTGGCGAACCTCTTTATGCAGGGTTGTCGTGTCTGAACTTAATGGCACCTTAATGAATTTACGCAATTTCATACGATCGTCACAGCGGTTCGCATACTCACCTACACAAGGATAATCTTCATCATCACCCAAGAAGTAGAGCTTGTGATCAATAGCAAATAATCGAATGTCAGCAGGGTCGCCTTCTCCTGCAGAAATTAATGCCAAACCTTCACTAACATCTGATTGAAGCTTTTTCAATACGCCTTCTAGTGCTTTCTTTTCGTTCAGATCAATACTCTTATCTAATTCATAGCCATAAGTAAGTGACACGTTAAATTGGTTTTGCTCGATACGCGCATAAGCGGAATCTGGCAGTTTAGTGAGATCCAACAGAGCCTGCCCTTCCTCCTGATACACATTTGCTAAGCTATGAAGCGAGTATGTTTCTGTCACCTTGACGTAACCAATGATTTCATTCGAGGTTGGTGTTGCAACAATAGACAGGATCGAACCCTCAGCAAGCTGATGAAATTCTCCGCCATCAATTTGTAGTTCTCCATCCTCAATACTTACTTTCCACTGCACTGAGTTATCTACTAACTCCTGCCCCAGCAGCGATGCATCCAAGTCACCTTCAAATAAAGGTGTAGATTGACGCCATGAATGAGAATTGTAGTTTTGCAAAACTTGTTCAGCAGCTTGCCGATAGCTGACATTACCACTTACGGTCGAGATCACCTGAGAAATATAGTAAGTAAACAAGCCATGATTCTTCTTGTTATCACCGTTCACGGGAAGCCGCATTTCAGGTGTGGTCTGGGTCGTTTGAGCAGCAAAAAAAGCAACGTAGCCGCCCTTTTTCACCATACCGGACTGGCTTTTTTCTGAGTTAGCTTGATTAGAGGGGGCGCCACGAGAACTTATCTCCGTATCAGTCTGATCATTTTTCGCCACGATAACTAAGTCAGTGATGGTAAAAGGACTTTCAGAAACACGCTTGTCAGTAGGGCCCCCACGCGAAGTAATACTAGAGCCAGCGGCATCAAGCAGATCTTGAGGAATACCAAGCATCTCAGGGCTAAGTTTACGCATAGTAACCTGGCCACGCGTCATCGTTCCTGAATGGCAGCTATCAAATACAGCCCAAACAAATGCACCTTTGTTTCGAATTGAGGCAATCACCTGTGCTACATCATCATCTTTAATGGCGTTAGTGACTTCTCCAATACGCGAGTCCCAGCCTTTTGCATCTTTAGGAAGAAAAATCTCATCCAATCCATCAAGTTCGTTTGCTTCAGATAATTTATCCATTGCAACCGGAGCTTGTGAGCCATGACCTGCAAAATGCATATAAACATAATCACCTGGTATCACTTGACTAGCAACCTCAGCCAATGAAGACATGATGTTTTCTCGGGTAGGCTCTTTCCCACCATCAACTTCGTCAACCAGCAAATGCATTTTGTTTGGCTCAAACCCTTTATTCAACAATACATCACGCATCAAAAGCGCATCGTTTTTTGGGCCAATCAAGTCGACATTACGAGAAAGATAAGGATATTTGGTCACACCCACCAATACGGCATAACGGCTAACAGTTTCTTCACTCGCCTTGACCATCGATTGATCAGCACTTTGAGAGAAAGCTGACACGCCTGTGCAGGTAAAAGCACCCACTGTGATAACTAAAATCATGCTAATTCGTAAACAGAAATTAGTCGTACTATTTTTATTATTAAACAGCATTATTTTCTCCTAGATTGCTGGTCGGTGTGCATCAGTCCATGTGTTCCTATAATAAGGGTTCGCTAAATTAACACGCTTACATACTATGTTAAAGAGCTTACGTTTGAATGCAGGCCATAAATGATTAATTGGTAAAGTAAAAAATAACTTGCGATCAGGTAGCTTAAGAGGTTAGCGTTAGCGGACATTAACCCAACACAGTTATTTATAGTAATAAAGAGGAAGCTATGATTTTCCCTATTTCTCCAAGAACACTTAACAAACTAACGACACTTGCATTCATGTCTATCATAGCCACTAGTTCTTTTGCTGCAATTAATGATGCTAAGCTAAAATATGCTGGAGAGTTTGGATCTAAACTCAGTACCGGTACCAAAATCAATGACGGAAGCATCGCTAATAGTATCCCTCTTTTTAATGGTGAAATAGCAATTACTGGTAACCGTTTCGCTACTGCTGAAAAAGCTTTTAGTGACCGAGTGGTCATGCGTGGAGCAAGTGACACGGCCTTGTACACAAAAGCCTCACCCGCTGTAGTATTGATCGTTACAGATGATGGAATGGGTTCTGGTTCTGTTATCAATAAACAAGGAGATATCCTCACTAACTGGCATGTCGTTGGCAACCAGTCAGAAGTTGGCGTGTTCTTTAAACCCGATAGTTTTGAGGAACGAAACCCAGATAATCAGTTCATAGCAGATGTCATCAAGATTGACCAAGTCTCTGACCTGGCAATAATTCGCCTACGACACATGCCTGAAAAGTATGGTGCTCTTGAATTCGCTAATAAAAATGAAATTGCGGTGGCAATGGATGTTCATGCGATAGGTCATCCGCACGGCCAAGTATGGAGCTATACAAAAGGTTTAGTATCCCAAGTTCGCGCAAACTATGAATGGCGCACTTCAACAAACGGTATTCCTGAAGTCCATAACGGGGACATCATCCAAACACAAACCCCAATCAACCCGGGAAACTCTGGCGGCCCGCTTCTAAATGATTCCGGAAAAATTATAGGTGTTAACAGTTTTGTCGATTCAAGGGCTGACGGTATCAATTTTGCTGTTGCTATCACCGAGGTTAATCGTTTCATGTCTCGTCAAGACAATCGTTACTTAAACGGTCATAGTTCTTCTGATAGTAAAAGTTCTAAAAGATCAGACTCTGACTCAGGCCAGCAAATAGACTTTGATGGCGATGGCAAGCCTGATGCTCAAGGCTACGATAGTGATAATAACGGTAAGTTAGATACTTATGTCATTGACATAGATAATGATGGCGAAGGCGACGTCATATTGATTGACTCAAACGAAAATGGTCAACCGGATATCGAAATCACCGAAGAAATCTATCAGGGAAGTCCTGTTTATATTTGGAATATTGATGAAGACGAAGATGGTTATGCAGACTTAAAAGGCATCGACTATGATCGCGATGGAGAACCTGACCAAATCATACGTAGCTAAACCCTTTTAACGTATTTAACACAAAAACTGAAATGAAACGGAGATCCACATTGAAGTCACACTTACTTAAATTTATTATTTTCTTATCTGTGGGTCTATTCGGTTCTATCACAGTAAAAGCAAATTCTATTACTAACGAACTACCCTTTTACTTTGCGATACCAGAGTCTGCTTGGTCAACTCTTAGCAATAATGCTAATCTAAAAAAGATCGCCATTGCTGACTTCCCATACGCAGATGCAGGTCTAAGAGCTTTTGTTGTTGATGACAATTACGCACTTACTAACGGTAAGGTGAAAGAAACATCAAAAAACATCCTAGAGAAAAAAGCAAAACACAGAGCAGAAGTAACTCGAAGGTTGCAGAAACAAGGACTGCTTAAATCAGGTGACATTATACTTAGCTTTCGCCCTGATTGGCGAAACACTTCGCCCTACCCTCATGTACAAATGGGCGTCAGTCATGCGGGTATGATTTATGAGCGTAACGGCAAAGTATTTAACCTCGACATGCCTCTCGATTCCGAATATAACGGAAGGTTCCTGAATAGCGAACTTAATGCTCCTCATTACCTTGAGCTTGATACCTATCATATAGTCAGACCCAGAAACCTAGATAGGACCGACACAACACAGCTCAATGCATGGGTGGAAACACTCAGAAATAATTACAGTTCGATTCGAAACCAAGGATTACTTCGTTTCAACTCTAACTACTCTGAACCAAAATATGGAAATTATGGGTCATCACCAGCAAGTTTCATCAATACCTTGGCTCAAATACTAAATGGAAACAACACCTACTCCAAAGACCTTAAAATGTATTGTTCAGAGTTTGTTTGGGCTTTACATGCCTTAGCAAATTGCCCAGTGAATTCAATTGATAACAAAAACACTAATGCCTTAAACTGTGCTCAACCTAACTTTTCTCCCTTACCAATGCTGTCACCCAATGCATCTGGAAGACAAAACAACTTATCGGGTTTAGCTGATGGACCACTACGCATACTTGCCAGTATGAACATCACCCCAAAGGAAAAAGTTAGTTTGATCAATGATATGTTCGATACGATGAAAGCCAGCGCACTATCATCTGGCCATAAAAAGGTAGCTGACTCGCCACAGATCAAACAATTAATGGGCTATTTACAGCAATACTACACCGCTATTATCTATACAGGCACAGAACAGCAGTATGCAACACGCGGCGCCACCTTAGAGCAAGCTGTGGCCGGAATGAACTCAGCCCTACCTGCTAACTACTCACCCGTTGGTTTCCTTATCAACAGTTTCTTACCAGAATCCAATGACAAACGTGCTTATGATTATGTCGCGACTGTTATTTTTGAATAGCACTTCATATTAAAGTCACATTTAATTACCTCTGCTTAATTGGGTAAGCCTGCATGACAGGGTATTTCAAAATCGATATGGTAGTGTTCGTCATGTCGAACCCATACCCTGTTTTTTGAAAATTTTACATGCGCTTTCAGGTACTCTCCCCATATGGTTGAGAACAAATAGGGCTGAAGTACTGGGTCAAGAATCACCTTTCTAATGTCAGCGCCTTGATCCAATGCTGCACGATGTAGCGCAACAATATGTGCCCCCATCGCTTCAAAGTCTATTCTTAGCTCTCCATATTGCCCTTGTTCATCAAACTCTACATCGTAGCCAAAACGGTTTAATGGATCACTCCTAAAATAGTCCGACTCATTATCTTTATTAAGTACCGGCACCATGAAATCAACCGATAAACCATTTTGATGTGTACGATGTGGGTACATTTTACCGCCTTCTTCTAAGCCGGTTTCAGCATACTTAAATTTCTTATCCGGGTGAGATTCCACTAGGGATAGATATGAATCCAGCATAATCTGGCTAACCGTTTGATGTACATAGGTTCGCCCCATACCATGAGCGACGAGACTATACGTTTCAAAATTGTCACCGGAAGTGGGCAGTTGAACACTTCCCGTAATAGCGCCGTTACTTACCGACCCATAACATTGACTTAAAGGCATGTCATCAGCCGATGCCATAAGCACGCGGGAAAACATAATTAATACAAAGACTGCTGCAATAAAATTCATACTATGTAACATAAAAACTCCTCATTAACCTACTTTAAGCTGTTTCCCTACTAGACGGAAAAAAATATTTTTTGGAAATATGATTCTTTAAATTACTGCTCGCCATTCAATACTGATCACAAATATCAATATAATGAGCACTGCACTAAACTAAGATACTTCTCACTTTCAATGAGTACTTTCTTCAGAGGCCTTACTGTAAATGCATGCTCTAAATATATTTGGCTTTATCGTTATAATCTCTTTATGTAACGCTTGTTCATCAATTTATAGCCAGCTCGAAGCACTTCCCGACCTACCTGTTTCTGCTCTAGACTCGCTCGCGCTTGTTTCAGAGCGTTTCACAGGACTAATTCAAACTCGTGGAGCTTACGTCGATAAAAGATACAACGATATAGCCAACGCAATTACTATGGGTCAAAACTGTACTCAAGTATCCCTGAAACGAAACAATGAACCGCTAAACCATCATGGGACAGTCAATGCACACAAGAGTGATCACTTCAAGATAAAAGCTACTCGTAAATACGACTCAGAATGCAATGACTATGGAATTGAACACTACCTTTTGATCATAAGCTCTAAACCACACATTAAGAATGCAATATTTATTAACAGAATTGACAGAGGAAGAGTGAATCTCACTTTCGATGAAGACGAGGATTACTTAATTACTCCGCTTAGCGCGCCTTCTAGGGCTAGCTTCATCCAATCATTTAGTAGTGACGATACTCGCTACCCCGAATATATAGATCCTAACCTAAATGCGAAACATAAGATTTTATTAAACCACCTAAAAGCAATTTCTATTTCCAATAATGGCAACACTGAGAGTCAGGTGACCTGGATTAGACAAGTCGGAAAAGGCCATATACCTAAGCTAGAATCCAATAGCTTGGGCCTAATTCAAGCAAACTTACAGTCTCATAGTGGAGTATTAGTATTAACTTGGGTTGACGATAAATTAGCAGTAACACTCATAACAAAAAAGAATTCACAACATAGACTGACAAAATATAGCCGTGAACACATTTTATTAAAGGCCCAAAATATAACACCATATTTGAAAATTCAGGACCTGATCGCTTCACGTGCACCGAATCCGAAAAGAGGTATTTCAGTATCTCCTGATGACGATCAATCAAAGGACACTCAGAAGAGCGTAAAGGGCGATATTTGGAAAGAGCTTGGCGATGCTTTTTTACCCGAACATTTCAAATCAAGCTTATCTGGTATTACTGAACTACAAATCATACCCGCAGGCGAGCTTGCCTCACTTCCCTATTCAGCGCTAATCAACCCCAACACTAATCGCCACTGGATAGATGGTTTTAGTATCAGTATCGTTCCCGATCTAGTAGGAATTATTGATAAACACCCTCGCTGGAGCACCGTACCAAATAGAAAAGCGCTCGTAATCGGCAACCCAACAAGGGAGCAAAGCAATGATAACTTCACTTTCCCAGACCTACCCGGAGCTGAAAACGAGGCTAAAAAAGTATCTGAAATCTGGCCTTCACTGATATTTACTAATAAGAAAGCCACAGTACAGTCAGTTGAAAATAACTTAGATAATATTTCACTATTGCACATCGCTGCACATGGAATTTCTGACACAAAAAAACCACTTAGAAATAGCTTTTTGGCACTTACTCCTGACGGGGAGTTAGATGGCAATTTGTCTGGTTTAAGAGTGTTAAATAAGAACTATAGTGACATTGACTTAGTCGTCATGAGCGCTTGCCAGTCGGGACTAGGCTACCAGCATCAACAAGGAACAATTGGTTTAGCTAGAGCATTTTATGTATCAGGGGTGCCACGAGTCGTGATGAGTTTATGGAATGTCGATGACGATGCGACAAATTACCTTATGGAGCACTTTCATAAAGCCTTAAAAAATATGCCTCCTGCAAAAGCACTACAATATGCAACAATTAAAGCTCGAGATCGCTACAAATCTCCCGCGAAATGGGCACCTTTTTTACTATTTGGCACACCAGATTAATAGTCCAAGAGCCTAGCCTAACAATACGGCTCTTGGTAGCTACAAATACAACTCGACTAAACTATTTCTTTTCACCCTGTTTCATTTCTTCTTTCGTAAAACTCTTAGTATCAATACTTTCAATCAATGATTTCCTATCAGCTGAATCTTGCCCACTAACTTCTCCACCTTTATCATCTCCTGCCCCACGGGTCACATTACACCCAGTTATATAGCAAGTTTGATTGTAAGGTGTATTAGCTGCACAATACCCTAATGCGAGATTCGCAGCTTGACTTCGATAAAATGCGCTCCCCCAACCCGACCCCGAATAACTCTGAGCTTCACAATACCAACCAGCTTGCGCCCCCAAAGATAAAGTACCAAGCAAGACTGTAGCGGCAATAGCTTTTATATTTTTCATTTAAGTTCCTTTTTCTTACTGTAATGAAGGCCTAAGCCAATTTTGGATCAAGCCAACTGAATATTAACCAAGTACTAATGTTTATATCAATAGTTATTCAACCGGGTTGATAAAACACCTCGAATCTAAGGCTTATTCCATTCTTTAATGCTTAAGTTCATCTGCTCTACCGATCGATTAAAATCAAACAAACCTGGCAGTTGAGGCTCTATTGTTTCACGTGGCTCATCAAGCTCTACACCTCGAGAATCGAGCAGAGCTTCACTCAGGTTTCCATTGACCAGTGCAAGATACAACTCAGGCACTCGTTTCTGACCAAACTTAAGCCACTCCGATGTATTAATCATATTGTCGCTAGGTAAATAATCCGCAGCCGACAAAGCCAGCCCTTCTTTTGCCAGACTGTAGGTTAAAAGGCCGTGTTTTAGTAGGTTGCTTTCAAGCGCAACATCATCAGATTGGCTCGCGGTTAAAATTTGCATGCCCTTAAACCAAGCAAGTTGGCCAAAACCTTTACTGCCCATTGGGCCCGGTTTGAAGCCCTTACCTTCTACACTCGCAGCCGAGTTACAGGCATCAATAACCAACACCATATTCTTGGCATCAATGGACTCGAGCCATATAGACAAGTCGTCTGTTGAGACGCTATTTTGCAAGAATGCATCATCTATTTTTTTTGACCCGCCCTCACCTACATCTGAGGTGATTAGATGAAAGGTGCCTGTTTTATCCGCATAACCATGGCCAGACCACGTTAAGATAAGCGCATCATCAGGCATAATTTGAGGTATGCCATTCTTGCCCTGTGCAATGTTTTGAAAAACGTTTTCGACGTCGTTATAGTTAATAAGTTTATTGGCATCTGTGGTCAGCGGTATGGTGATGATGTCATCATATTGGTTCGTACTTTCTACACCTTTTTTCAGAACACCTGCCAATAAGTCGGCATCATTAACGGCATAGTCCAAATTCCATGCTGTATTTGTATACGTGTTAACGCCCACAGTAATAATAAACGCGCGCCTCTTGGCTGTCTTTTGAGCTTTATTTAAGACATAGGTCAGTTCAGCTGTATTACTTTTTACACCTTGATTATTAAACGCCATCGCAGAAAAGCTAATTACTTTACCGACGTCTCCCCAAGGTAGTTTGATATCTTTAAAGGTAATTGTTTTTTGACCGTCAGCATTCAATTCAATTTGTCCATGATCTTCAGGGTAGAAAGCAACTTGCTGACCATCTCTAAATAACCTCAAATCATAAGCGCCATAGTCAGACGAGATTTTATTGATCTTTTCGCCGGCGTTAATTCTAAGCGTAATATCTAGATTACCAGCGTTGTTTTTATTTGGTTCAGCTAACTCAAAACTCACCTCCGGCTGTACGATATTGATCTGATCTAAATCAGTCACTTCAGGAAAAGGTGCTTGGTTTATTTTTCGAGGTAACAACCGAGGTTCATAAAATTGCTTCATAAAAACAGCAACGGACAAAGGGTTTAGCGGTGCATCACTCATACGCCATGCGACACTACGAATTTTCCCAGGTCGATTACTATCGTAACGACCATCAGCATCAATGACTAACCAACCACCGTTTGGAAGTGAAAATAAAGTTGCTAGTTCAGAGCTTTCTGCAATATTCCATAACTCAACCCCACCATCAGTTCTCGTCATCGTTAAGTAGTTCTGGTTTGATGATAAATTAATGGTCGATACGATTCTATTTTCTAAAACATTTGTATTCAGTACTTGGCCATTTAATCGATCGATTTTAACAAGCTGTGTTGAGTTTCCAATTTTATAGACCGCTATTAAAGGCGAGCCATTTTGAGGTAATACAGCTGACTCAAAATCGCCGATCAAATCATCATACTGATACTTTAAATCACCACTTAGTGAATAAGCATATAAACTATCGTAGGTTGCGATCCAAATAGTTTTAGCATTTGCATCTATTTCTATCCATTTAAAACTAGCCCAGGTTTCTTCTAACCTAAATGAGCTAATAATCTCGCCAGTTTCGATAGTACGAAGGTTGATATCACGGTCTTTTTCACTGACAAATCCAACACCATCCACCAGTGAATAAATGTCTTCGCCTTCCAGTTCAAATGGCATTAACTCACCAGCGCCCTGATCATTGAATTTGAGCAATGCTCTTTTACCAGCGTCATAGCCATTGCCTACTTGTGCATACAAATGCTCACCGCCCTCAAAATATTCAAGGTCGCGAGAATAACCTTCAATGCCATCAACCATGGGTACAGTGAATTGCTCTTCTGTAGCACCACCAGATGAAACAGATTTAAACAAGACAGTGCCTTTTCCACCGCCATACATATCTTCTTTGATACCGACTATAGTGTTATTTCGATAGTAGAAATTTTTAAAATGTTGATCGACAACAGATAGCTCTGAGCCAAGCTCGGTGTCCCAAATATGTAACTGTGAGATATTTGCTTGATAGATCAGTTGCTGATTTTCTTCATCAAAGAAAGCCTTCTCTGGCCCCACTTCTATTGAAATCAGCTCATCCTTTTTCATTAACGAAAGCGCCTGATTTGTTTCGTTATAGGATGGTTTTATTGAAAGCTTTTCGGTCAGCTTCCACTCATTTTTTATATCGACTCTAACTGGATCAGAATACATATATACATCAGGCTGTATTCTAACCACGACCGTTTCATCGTTTTCAGTTAATTGCAGTAGTTTGACTATGCCACTTATCTCTTTACTTTCGCCTATAATACGCCTTGATATAAGATCAACAACATATATCGACGAAATCCAATTATCGTTATCTGGCACTTTATTCACAGCAACAAACAATCGTGTCTCAGTACTATCTAGGGCAATTTGGGCGATTTGTTCTTTAATGGCAATTGTCTGAGAGTCACTAGGATTGTTCAGGGCGCTAATCGCTAGCCCCATTTCTTTGTTTGATGCAGAAATAAGTTTAACTAGAGTCTTCGAAACAATTGGTGTAAACCATTCATTCGAATCACGAGCAATGGAATACTTTAATTCACCATTCGCTATATCAAAAGCCTCGATTGCATTACCAGAAATAACTAATAGCTGCGTATCATTATCAAAAAATTCGAGCCCCCTTACACCTTCGCCAATCACTAGTTTTCTTGTAGGCAAGCCCTTTTCCATGTTCCAAATGGTAACCAATTCACCACTAGCCGTTGCCAATAGAGACTGATCAAATGACTCAGCAGTAAGGCTGCCAACACCACCAGAAACAACAAGGGTAGGCTCTATAATGGCAGAGCCTGTACTCTGAGTTTGTTTGACAACGTAAGGATAACCATTCTCAAAATATTCATCCTCAAAAAATAAAGTTTTAAAGGCAAATATAGGGAGTGGCTCATTCACAATACCCAGTTGCAAAGTGGTATCATTTTCATTGAAGGAGCTTATAGCGATATAACTTTTTAGGGCCGCGGCCATTTTACCACCAATACTTTCAGAAGCTACTTTGCCAGCTAGATTCTTCGCAGCATCTAAATCACCACTAATTGCTAAGAGACCGATATAAAAAGGTACTTCAGTTTTATCAAATTTATTGATAGATGAACCACGCATCAAGGCCTCCTTGGCCTTCTCGATATCACCTGATTTATAATACGCCAAACTTTGATTAAAGCGCCAAATAGAGGCCAAGCTGTTTAACTCATCAAAATTAATTTGACCTCCTACTTTAACAGCCTCTGAGTAGTTGCCTTGCGCTAAATAAACAGCAGCTAAATTCAATGCAGATTGGTTATCTTTCCATGTCTCCCACTGGTGCTTTAACAAGCTTTGTGCTTCATCATAACGCTCTTGATGGGTGAGGCCTTCACTTGCACTTTGTATGGCGTTAGCTATACGCCACCCCCATAAATTAGACTTAGCTAACTCTGGAGCATTTTCTTGGAATTCCTGTAATCTATTCACGATACGTTCTACATAAGTAATCGAGTCATCATAAAAATCTAAATTTCTAAGCACCTGATACCGCAACAGTAAGCAGTCCATCCAGATCACACCATCCGCTACTTCAGTCACATCTTTTTCTAGGGCATCAATTAACGACAACCACTTTTTATAATAACGATCATCACGAGCACCGATATCAAGCGACGCTATCTCTATTTGTTTTAATCGGCTCCATAAATTAATACTTCGTAGCGCATCGCTTCTCGATGAGTTTTCTATTTCAGTTGCTAAAGCCTGAGGACTGAAGCCACTAAGTTTATCCCTAGAATTCATTGAAGATAAGTACATCGCGCTTTTGTATTTATGAAATAAAACAACCAGTTTATTCTCTTCACTACTAGCATGATCCTGGGCGGAATTTAAAGCTTCGATCAGTTTTCTATTAATCTCTTTACGCTGGTCATCATTATCAAATATAAGGGTATTTGCACTATGTGCTTCTAAAGCTTTAACCAAAGTAAAGTTTAAATGAAACAATATGTCCTGAGCGGTCTCTTCAGGTACTTGTTGCCTCAATTCGGCAAACTGAGCTTTAAACGCGTATAGATCATCAAGGGCTTTTTGGGCTTTCGGTAAATCAAACAAAAAATAAATAGCCTGATAACCACGATCTTGAATGACTGTATAAACGCTTCCTATTGGATTATTTAGCTTAGCAATTTGGTTAGTCGCATTTGCGATTGCTGAGTCACCAGCAAAACCCGCTGCGTTATCCTTCTTTTTTGTAAATAGCTTCAAATTAACCGCAGCAAGCCAGCGATTTAATTCTACAATTTGCATATTAATGGCTGATGTATCGCCGTTCTGATCTTGATATAGGGTTTTATATAAATTCTGGATTGCTGGCAACACAGATTGTCGACACGTTTCATATTCATCGATAACCACTAAATCTAAATACAACTGTGTCGGCGGCGTTTTAAGCTTCATACAGTCTTCAAATTCAATATCGGCTAATGTAGAGAGTTCAATACTTGCGACTAAGCGCGTATCAGCAAGCGAGCCCTCATCTCCCGGCATCGCAATGGCAAGGTTTACCGACGTCATTAAAGAAAACAGTAAGCAAATTCGTACAATCTGATTCATCCAATTACACCTCCAACTAATTTTTCATTTCGCAAAACGAATACGGGCAATGAGTTCGTCTAAATTCTAAGAGCCCTGGGTATAGGGCAATTGGTATTGGTCATTAACAAATACTCCTAACGTTACCGAACGGAACCTAACCCTCTAAAGGGTCTTTTCCTCGGGTTAGCGATACTCATTGGTAAGATCATTTGTTCGCTTAGATAAACCTATGTGATCAAGACCTTTATACAGGTCAAGATTACACCCACGATTTAAGATTTCGTCATTACTTAAAGGTGTAATGAATAACGCTTCTCTTTCACTTTCGGATAAACATTTACGACCGACTGGCAAATACTCTGCGGCTCTAATAATCGGGTTTGTAAATTCTTTGATAGGCAAAGATAAGGTATCTATGACGACAGCATCATGAGTATATATGTGAACAGATTTTTCATTACTAGTAAATTGTATTCCTCCCAATCTTAAACCGACATCTATTACTCTAGAATAAAGAATTTCTCCTGATTCTAATTTTCGTACGTGGTAAGCCCCATCCGAAATGGTTAATAAATGTGTTCCAGCTCTATTAAATGAAGCATCAATAGCCGACGACATGTTTCTAAAGGAAGTCATTTTTTCTAAGGTTAATAACGACCACACATGATTAATATTGTCTTCTCCTGATATCACAACCTTTGAACAACTAGGGTCGAATACCCCATCGCTACCTTTAAAAGACTGGACTAGTTGGGACTTTTTACTAAACCGGTATAAATCTACTTTTTTATCACCCGTATCATTGTCATGTGTTTTTAATAATATATAACTTCCATCACCACACATGGAAACGTCAGAAATCACATCGTCTAAGCTCAAATCAAGCCATAAGCTAATTTCTAACTTATGGCTATCCCAAGTATATATTTTTAACCCTCCTTGTTTATCAATGACAGAAAATCTACTTCCCCCCAACCATTCAACTTTCCCTATGTCTGAGTTATCTAAAGATGAAACCACTTCCAGTGAAGACGTGTCTAACACTCTTAATGAGTTTGAACCCCATAACAAAGCATAGCGATTTTTAACCCCCATACTGAGTTGTCGCTTCTTCCATTCCTCAAGAATTTCACTCGATACAAGGTCGATGGCAAAAACTGAATCATCACTCATAAGAAAAGCTTTTTGTCCTAAATGATCAAAAAACACCTCTCTAAGAGTTAGTCTAGAACTGAATACTATTTGTGCATTTGGATCATTAAGATCATATACAGTCACATTAGATCCGCGTGGGCTAACCCTTTGCATACCAACTTTGTTATAACTAAAGTCACTTATTGTGTTTTTTCCATACTTAGTAAACACCTCTTTTGTTGGTCGTTTAATGTCATAACTGTGTTCAATTAAAACTCCGAACTGTCCGCCATTGTGATTTATTACTTTGTTTAGACCTCTTCTGCTCAATTGGATAACAGTTCTTTTTGAATTGAGCCGCATTATAGCTACCTCATTCATACCTCTTGATTTTTCCCGGCGAACAAAGAAACCTTCAGTAAAATTCAAGCTATTGTTTATTTTAAGTTCTTGACCGAAAACATAGCTTACCAGTCGTTTAGAATCATGCGCTCTACTTCCCCATAGGTCTCCTAGACTAGCACCCACTAAGTCCCCACTAAGATTGGTATAAGCCCAAGATTTTTTATTATCAATCCACACCTCACCATCTTGCGAGAGCAGGTAATCCCAGTTCTTTGACAAGTTGAATTCATCCCCTTTAATCGGTTTCCTATTTGAATCAAACTTTAAACATGAATAATTATCAGTAGGGCAAGCTATAACTTGCTTCCCTGTCGGATCAAAAAGATAAAACAACATCTTTAAATTAAAAGGAATCTCCCAAAGTTTTTCAGGGATTGAAATATTCCACATTTGTGCTGAAGAGCTATATTGATCATTTTCGACATCTTGCACTGCCTCAACAATAACAAGTTCATTAGTAGGTGAAAAAGTCAGCGCTTTTACACCCACTTCCCCAATATCAAACTTAACCAAACCATGCAGACTGGCATCAGTATCCCACTTATATAAACCATCATTTTCAAAAGAGAACCACACCTCATTGGGCCAACGGCCTGCAAAAAGTCTTGATGCGTTTTGATCAACTTCGATGAGTTCAACCTGTTTGCCCGTTTTGGTCTCAAAAATTTTTAGAGTTTTATTATTTGAAATAAGTATTCTTTTGCCATTGTCTAAAAAAATTGAATTTAGGCCTTGTTCCTTAATAATTAATCTGCCCGTTTCAATATCCCAAAGCCATATTGAATTACCATTAGTAGCCGTTAAGAATTTATTGCTAGGGTCTATAACGGGAAACTTAAAAATAAGTTCGTCAGTGTTTGATGATTCGGGCGGTTCTATTTTATGAATAAGTTTTTGTGTACTCACTTCCCACACGTGCAGCGCTTTATTCTCAGATTGAAAAGTAGCTACAAAATATTTAGCGTCGCTCGATAAGTCTGAATAGGCTATATCATCATAAAAATTGAACACTGCAATCTCTTCTAAGCCAGAAGTTGTTTGAGCTAAAATACCTTTATTTTTTGGCTGTGGTCTATCCCCTCCGTGTTTTCCTGGCACAGCATTTAAAGCTATTAGTCTCGCTTTGGTTAAGTCTCCAAGCTCAGCCGTCTGCTCAGCTAGAGATATTAAATAATTACTCTGAGATAATTGAAGTTTCTGCTGAACATCAAGTAACAAGCCCTTCTCTCTAGTAGATTGAACTTGCCCCCACGACAAAAAAACCAATACCAACACCGCAGCTAAAGCTGATAAATATCCAACCGTCCGCTTTCGTTTGTTCTTTTTCTGGCTATCAATTGATTGCTGTATATAGGATTTCAGGCCTTCATGAATATCACTAAAACGATCATCAATAAATACTCGCGCATCCGTAAGCGGTTTGCCTTCCTGAAGCAAGCGTGCCTTTATACAACCTTCTTGTTGCCATAATGCGGCATCGCGCTCAGTTTGAGCGTGCCATTTCAAGAATTCGATATCCTTATTAATCCATTGCCGCACCCGCTCCCAATTATTAATGAGCGCTTCATGTGCAATACGGACAGATCGGGAGTTATCGTCGCCACCCACTACGAGTAAACGTGCATTGATAAGCGCTTCGAGGATTTCACGCTCCTTTTCCTCTACGAATTGATCAACTTGCGCGTATCTTGCTGTGGCTGTTTCTTCACTCTCGGGGTTAATACTAATCAAGCGATGGAAAACTTTTGCTAATGCCTCATTAATGAATGCGCTTTGCTCCTCAAGCTTTACAATGGCTTGCTCTGCACATTTGCCAATCGCGCCTTCTAAGCGACCAATTCGATCATAGGCTTCAAAGGTAAGTTGTGCATCTTTTGTATCGCGATGTACGAACAATTGATCGAGGCAAAATTCTAAAAGAGGTAAAGCACCAGGCTGACCCTGTGCTGCATCCCTAAGTACACTGGCTAAGTTCTCACCATCATCTTTTTGTTCATAGATTAAACCAGCGGCTTTTGCGGGCTGTAAGATGATTTGTTCAAGCTCATGTACATTGGGCGGCTGTAAGGTGTATTGACCTTGCCCCCGCATTAGATCAACCAGTTTTGTGCCTTCTGTTTCTGCCACAAAATCACTTCGTAGTGTACTTAAACACCATATATTCCCTGTATTAATGAGCGCTTCAATTCCTTCACAAAAATCGCGTCGCATCTCTGTTGAAAAAGGTTTAACGGTGAATAACTCTTCAAATTGATCGATCATCAATAAAACCCTGGCGCTTACAGAAGCATGAAGCTCCTGTTTGGCACAGAGTGACTGATTAAAGTTAGCGAGCGTCATCGCGAGTGATTTAGGCGATTGAGTAATTTGCTCTTCAAGAATCTCTGGGTCAATATTGCTTTGTTGATTCGAAGCGTTTGTATTGATGACTTCCACCAACATGGAACATAAACCTGCCAAAGGCGACGCATAAGACTCCAAGGCCGCAGGTCTCAATCGTAGTACCTCAACATGCCCTACTTCGTATTGAATTACTCGAGGCTGCAGAATAAACGGCAACAACCCAGCATTGACTAACGATGACTTACCGCTGCCACTCATGCCCAATATCATGGTGAACGGTGAAGTTGTTTTTACTTGGTCTTTAAACTGCGCGAGAACCTGGCCAACCGCGCCAGTTCGACCAAAAAATATATCTGCATGGTTTTGCTCGAAAACCTCAAGACCTCTGAATGGCGAGCCCTCATGCCAAGATACTTGAGCGTTTCCTATTTGTTGACTACCACCCTCTGGAACAAATGTTTCTAACTTTGTTTCGACCCAATTCAGCAAGTGTGTTTCGAGAAGGGTCTCAAATTCATCCATCACTTCAAAATTAAAATAAGCACGCTTAAAGGTTTTAGCATTATCATCATTATGGAAATGTTCATCAAAGAACTGATCAAGCTTTTCTTTTTGCTCTATTGCTAATAAGACAGACTGTTTGTCGGTAATTTCTTCGGTAATGCTGTTGGACTTTCGATAAACCAAGATGTCAGGGCGACCGTTTTCTTCGAAAGCCTGAAGCGCCTTATCGAATTCCCATTCAGTGCCTGTTTTTACACCTTTAGAGTCTTCGTTTTGAAAGCTTTCGGGCAGTGGTGACCCCAAACGGGACCACAAAATACACACAACTAAGTCTGCATTGGAAGGGTCTAAGGCATCTTGAAAGTGCCCTGATGCGAGTAAAGGTTCTCGTTCCCATAATACCGGTTTAAGCTCTAAGGTATTCTGAAACTTTTGGCCTAAACGATGAATCACCTGTAACGCAATATGGCGCTCAACTTCCACATCACTGGGAGAAGAAATGAAGATTCTTATTGGTACAGGCACTGGGCATAAATCCTTTATTGTTGTTTGTTAGCGCTTCAGCGAAACATCGCGCGAATCACCTTTATTAACAGGGCACTATATTTAGGGAAGGCCATAGTGTTTAATCACTATTATCGAATAATGTAAGATATTTACGATAAGACGTCCACTTTATATCAGTCGGTTAAAAATCCTAATGCAAACATCATTTATGACATTAGCTTCACTTAAAAAACTCCTGTATGACTTCAAGCTGAACTGCCTAGCCCTGCTATGTTTACCCTTAGTTGTTCACTCCAGTATCGCTTCCGCCGATGGTATCGATAAAGACATAGTTAAAGCACTTAAAGCAGGCAACTATGAATATGCATCGCAATTGGTTGATCAGTATGGCTTTTCGCTTACCACATCAAGTAAGACGAATTTAATGGTTGATGCGATAAGAAGCGAGCAGTACAAAGCGCTCATTTTCTTTCTATACAAAGGGTGGCAATTTAAGGGTTATGGCCTTAGTTCAGAACAAAATTCCACCATTATCAAAGCACTATTAAAGTTTATAGACGCAAAAGAACTTAAGGTAGTCGAGATGATTTGCAGTTCAGGTTTCAGTGTTAATGCCGACTCAGCAAAGTCCTTCATAGCTATGGCAACTAAAGAACATGCTGCATATTTACTTGAAAACTGCTTGAGTACAGCAGGTCTCGCTTATTCGGGCAAGTCAATTCTTCGTGAGGCGCTTATCGCTCATAATGAGGCGATAGCCAAGCTATTAATCAATGCCGGCGTAAGTGTAGATTCCGAACTAGGCTACGGTGAATCACTTATAAAACTCGCGACGCTTGAAGGTGATTTGTGGCAGGTAAAATTTCTAATA
>Ga0209495_1000203_pt1 | contig 46946 bp, 51 predicted proteins | sample EN1Hudsemesocosm_FD_184629 | JGI IMG/M metagenome (GOLD analysis project Ga0209495, IMG submission 184629) | Methane-oxidizing microbial communities from mesocosms in the Hudson Canyon - EN1E Hudson Canyon (SPAdes) (version 2) | ecosystem: Environmental > Aquatic > Marine > Cold seeps | place...
ACGAGAATAAGTAAACACGATGATACTTGAGCTATTGTTTTTACTGGTTTCATTTTTCTTCCTTAAATATTAATTAACAGGTATTCCTTACCTAAGACTTGCTAAGTTTAAAAACTGGACATGATCCTAGTGTTTTGTTTCAAAAAGCCCAATTTAAAACCACGGGAGATCACAACTGCATTCAAGATTAATGCTATCAATCCCATAATGATTCCCACAGTTACTTTACCGTCACCATATAAGACCGATATTGCAATAATAGATAATGATAATAACGTGCTAATTATCATGGGGATCACCCATTTTTTAAGATCTATCACTGTTCTATCTCCTTTGTTCTGTTGCATTAGCTTTTAGTCTAAGCTGCTTAGTAAATCATTTATCTTGATTTGAAGGCTAACGATTTCTAATGATAGTTCGCTTATATTTTCATCACGAACACCTTTTAATTTTAATACCCCTATAAATGCCGAGGCCTCACCTAGCCGCATTCCCAAACCTAGAATTTTAGAGTAATCACACTGTGGTTTTGATACTAGTTCTGTGTAGCCCTTTAAGCATCTTTCATATACTGCTTTTGCATCACGAAATAACTTTTTATCAAGGAAGGGTAGGTATTCTTTATAGGTTTCATTGAAGGTTTCTTGGTTGAATATAATATCCCTATCACCATCACCAATTATGATTAAAAAACCTTTGCTATCCCAGTCTGAAAGTCTGGCCTTTTTTACATCTAGGAAGGGTGGTTTTATAGGCTCATGTTCGTAATCATGCCAAATATATGCGTCACACTGTGTGCCTATAGCTAAAAATTCATCCAGCTCTAACCAATCCAATTCTGGCTCTCTTCCGTCCGTATATATGTAAACAATATGGATGGGAATATCTATATCGCTTGGCGGCTCTGTCAGCTTCCAGCCTTCAACATCATTATCCATGTGTTTAACTCCCTAGTTTTGTTGCATTTCGTACTTTCTGTAACCAATGATCGGGTTTTCAACTTCTAAACTCCAATCTAGTTTTTTTGCCGGTTCGTAGTCTTTACGTTTGCCGTTTTTATAGATAACATCGACATTAAATAGAGCAGGCTGTTTTCCAGTGTTATTTTTCCAGTTTTCAGGTTCTACTTCACGCAAGTTTTTCTGCCTTTCTCTAAGTAATAAAACAAAGAGCGTCCCCAAGAAAATTCCTATAAGTAGCGATATGCTCATAATTCAGACTCCTAGTGTTCTGTTGCAGCGAGATAAAAACACCAAGAACTAGTAACAGAATTATCGTTAGAAGTTATTGTCATTTTTCGTTTTTCAACAATAAATAATTGATTCTTTATTTCTATTTCATCATCTTTAGATGGTGTAATAGCTGAATCAGAGACTAGCATCGTAAGGCCTGTAGAGTCAGGCATAATAAATACAAATTCTTTTGGCATTGGACTTCCTTTTCCCTAGTTTTGTTGTGTTAAAAACCGCTTAATTGTTTGGTTGCTGATTCTGCTAGAAAAGCTGATCGACTTTTTATTGTTCCATCATTTACTAGGCCATCAATTTTACTGATTAATAATGCTGGTAACGTAACGGTCGCTTTTTCGGTTTTACCTAAAAATGCAGAGGTATCTACATCAACATAACACCAGATAGCGCCTTGATAATCTTCATTATTCAAGTAAACGTCCACCGCTTCAGCTACAGGTGGTAAAACACCTTCTTCAGCTAAATATTCTAAGTGTGCGTTAATTGCTTGATGTGCATTAGCTAATGCTTCATCTAGCGTATCGCCTGCTGAAAAGCAGCCGTCGATATCGGGTACTGTGACACCGTAGCAACTGCCTGCTTCTTTATGTACTGCAATTGAGTATTTCATAATATAAGTCTCGCTCTATTTCAATCCAGCTTGTTTTAAAATACTTTTAACTGTTCCCATCGGGATATCTTTTTTAGGATGGGGAATGGTTACAAGCCCTTTTTTCGTTGGGTGCTTAAAGTGGTGATGACTGCCCTTTGTTCGCTGCAACTCCCAGCCAGCCGCTTCAATGAGTTTTATTATTTCTGCACTATTCATCATTTCCCTAACTTTTTAATGTGTGCTTATTTTATACTTCTGGCGGTATAGTGTCAAGCTTATTTATACTTCTAGCAGTATAAATATTTACAGGTGATTAATAATTAATCAATCGTAAATAGGTTCGATTAATCATTATCTTAGATGTTGTATTCATTAAGTTATTAACAATTATTGTGAATAACTATTTTTCCCAATTCTTATTAGCTGTTTGCCATGCGGCCATTTGCAAGTCGTGGGCTTCTCGCCCTACAACGGATAGGTAAATAGCAGAGCTGGACGCTTCAGAGTGACCTAGTAACTTTTGAATGGTGTATATATCTCGACCAGCAACGGCCATAGCAACACCAAACCCATGCCTAAACCCTTTGGGTGAGCTTTGCTTACCTTCAATCCCTGCAATAACCATAGCTCGTTTTACAATTCGCCATCCTGTCGTGCGGCTTATATGTTTGTTTGGATCTTTACTGTTAGGCCAAAGCGGTAAGTTAAGCGAAGGGCAAGCCTTGCGTTTTTTATTTCTAAGATCATAAAGGTAATCAAGTGAGTCGATCAGTGCTTCGGGTACAGGTACTTCTCTGTATCGAGGTGCTTTTACTTCACCTTTTTTATTTAATTTGCGCTGTTTAAGTGTTCTTAATTTAATGCAATTATTAACAACATCGATTCGATTACCTGATAGCTCGATTAGCTCAGCAGGCCTAGCACCTGTCCAGTGGATTACATGGCAAAATAGGCGGTGGTCACGCCTTTTAAGTTCATTAGAAGCATTTAAGAAGCGTTCACGCTCTTTAGCATCCATATACAGACGCTCTTCTGTATCAGGATCGTAAAGACGCATTTCACTGGCGTATTGTTCGTTATCTTTGTCTTTATTCATAAGGTGCAACAGTTCCGTTAAGTGTTTCACTTATTGTCCAAAAAAAACCGATACTGGTCAAATATCGGTTTGGAGTACATTCGTTTTCGCCTAAAAGTGCAACACTATAGGGTATTTTGTTTCAGCTTATTTTTCTTGCCCAAGATGTAGATCTTCTTTATTGACCTCGGTCAAAATAATGTCCGGTGTGTGCCAATAAGAGCCAGCCTCTCGACAGGGTTAAAATCGAACAAAAAACTACCGGCAGAGCAAGTAGTAATAAAAAACTCTTGTCGGAATGTAGCCTCATTTTGCAAACCTGATTTGAGACCTTTAATTGAGTAGTAACAAGTAAAAATAAGTCGTTTGATACCAGTGTTTTTATCAGCACAAGTTTTAAATCTTAGGGTTTTTGTATTCATTTCAAAAGGTGTTATGTTGATTCGTCTTAGCTATGGTTTTACAAGGCATTGCAAAGCCTACGTTGTAATAATCTGAGTAATTACTCAGCCTTTTAGTGCTCCGATTCATCCCGGCAAGCCTCTTCGTCAAGCTCTATTTCAATCGTGGTGTGTGCCAAATCATATGGTTTAAGCGCTTCAGCTATAGTCTGTTTTAACTTAATAAATTGGTCTCGTTCAAAAGTACCTTTCACAACCAGATGCGTCGTAAGAACATGATGTTCGCCATCGAGTGACCAAAGATGTTGATGATGAATTTCACGGATACCTACAATCTTCAGCAACGTCTCCCGAATTTCATCATACAGGGCTTTATCAGGCACTGATTGCAAAAAAATCTTGCCAGTCGTCCACAGGTTTCGCAGTACATTGAATAAAATAAACAGAGTAAAACCTATGGAGAGCAATGGATCCAGAATTGGCCAATCAACGAATTGCAGAACCACCGACACGATCAGTACTGCCGCCCACCCCAGCACATCTTCCAGCAGATGCCAGTTCAGTACTTTCTCATTCAGAGTGTTGCCTTTACTAATCCGATAAGCTGCAAACCCATTGATGCTCACACCCAGTATGGATAGTGCGAGCATGCCCTCAGTAACCGGCATTACCGGGTCAGCTAGGCGGGGAATTGATTCACTCAGTACCCAAGCGGAACCAGCAATCAACACAACACTGTTAAGAAAGGCACCGAACAACGTCAACCGGCGGTAGCCATAAGTGAACTCATTATTGGCAGGTTTTTGCCCCCAACGTGATAAGAACCAGGCACTGCCAAGCGACAAACTGTCCCCTAAGTCATGTACTGCATCGGCCATAATAGCGGTACTGTTGGTCAGTAGACCACCAATAAACTCAATGATGGTGAAACCCAGATTGAGGAAAAACACTAGCGCAATATTTCTTGAGCTATCGTCATCCTGATGATTATGACTGTGCATTTAATGCTCTCCGATGTTAATGAACAAACCTTAAATGGCGAATGTAAAAATGCAACGCCCCCAGCCAGAATATGACTGGGAACAGACAAATAAAAGTTGGTTATGTCTTTTTGTCATTGTTATGTAGTAGCTTGTAAAGTGCTGGTAAAACTAACAATGTCAACAACGTTGACGAGATAATGCCACCAATCACCACCGTCGCCAGCGGTCTTTGTACTTCAGCGCCAGTGCCGGTATTGAGTGCCATTGGCACAAAACCGAGACTTGCTACCAAAGCGGTCATTAATACGGGCCGTAAACGTGTCATCGCACCTTCAACTATGGCTTTATGCAAATCACCATGTTCATGCCAGTAGTCTCTGATAAATGACAACATCACCAGACCGTTTAAAACTGCAACACCTGACAACGCAATAAAGCCCACCCCGGCAGAAATCGACAAAGGCATATCTCGCAGCCACAATGCCAACACGCCGCCTGTAAGCGCCAGCGGCACACCACTGAAGATGATGGCAGCATCACGGAAAGAGCCAAAGACGGTTATCAATAAAGCTAAAATAATCACCAGTGTGACGGGCACCACGATGGAGAGTCTCTTACTGGCTGACTCTAGCTGCTCAAAAGTACCGCCGTACTCTACCCAATAACCTGCCGGCAATTCGATCTGCTCGGCAATTCGTTGCTGTGCTTCAGTAACGAATGAGCCTAAGTCACGTCCCCTGACATTCGAGGAGACCACCACGCGTCGCTTAGCATTTTCGCGCGATATTTGGCTTGGTGCTTGATTTAGGACAATATCAGCAACTTCAGATAGCGGCACATAGCTTCCGCTTGGTAACTCAATCGGCAAATCGGACAATCCAGATATATCCTGTCGAATATTTTCCGGTAGCCTTATCATTAGTTTGAAACGTCGGTCACCTTCATAGATGAGTCCAGCCATGGTGCCACCAATCGCGGTGGAGACCATATCCTGCAACGCATCAACGCTAAGACCATAACGTGATAAAGCCATACGGTTGGGCTGAACAGTTAACATCGGCATATCGCTGACTTGCTCCAAACGCGCATCTGCAGATCCGGGAATTTGTTCAACCACGGCCAAAACATTTTCGGCGGTTTCCCGAATCAAATCCAGATCATCACCGAACACTTTGATACCCACATCAGCACGGACACCGGAAATCAACTCATTAAAACGCATCTCAATCGGCTGAGTGAACTCATAGTTATTGCCCGGTATGGCCGTAACGGCTTGTTCAATTTGTGCAAGCAGTTTCGTTTTAGGCAGATCAGGATCCGGCCACTGCGCGCGTGGCTTTAAGATAACGAACGTATCTGCAACATTAGGCGGCATCGGATCGGTCGCGACTTCCGGTGTACCAATTTTGGCAAAGACTTTATCTACTTGCGGGAATTGCATCAGCCGTTTTTCCAATAAAAACTGCATTTCAATTGACTGCTGTAAACCGGTCCCAGTGGTCCGAAGCGCATGTAATGCAATATCCCCTTCATTAAGTTGAGGAATAAATTCCGAACCCATTTTACTGGCCAGGTTGATCGCGAGGCCAACACAGACCACAGCGAGGATAATAACCAACCAACGTAACTTAATGCTTATCAGCAAAGCTGGTTTGTAAAACCACTTAGCCCCTGAGATAAGTAAGCTTTCTTTCTCTGTTACCCGTCCACTCATAAACATTGCAACTGCTGCCGGAACCAAGGTGATGGTAAATACCATGGCAGATAACAAAGCGATTACCACAGTGGCTGCCATCGGCTCGAACATTTTGCCTTCTACGCCAGTCAGTGAGAAAAGCGGTATATAGACTACGGTAATGATCATGACCCCAAACAGACTGGGGCGGATGACTTCATTGGTAGCCTCATAAACCAATTGTAATCGCTCTTTTAAGGGCAAAACACTCCCGGCTTCTTTTTGAGCAATAGATAATCGTCTGATGGAATTCTCAACCACGATGACAGCACCATCGACGATCAAACCAAAGTCGAGTGCCCCCATACTCATCAGATTTGCAGAGATGCCAGCTTGTACCATACCGGTTATGGTCGCCAGCATGGCCAGAGGGATAACTGCTGCAGTAATTAAGGCTGCGCGAATATTGCCCAGCAATAAAAACAAGACAACGATAACCAGCAGCGCGCCTTCCAATAGATTTTTTTCAACGGTGGCAATCGCTTTATCGACGAGTACAGTACGGTCATAGACCGCTTCAGCTGTGACGCCCTCAGGTAATGACGTTTGAATTGCCTCAAGCTCACTGGCAACCGATTTGGCGATTTCACGCGAGTTTTCACCCACTAACATCATCGCCGTGCCGAGCACTGTTTCTATGCCATCCCGGGTTGCGGCCCCGGTACGAAGGGGTTTACCAATAATCACAGTGGCAACATCATCTATGGTTACAGGGCGGTCATCAATATTTTTTACGACTACCTGACCAATGTCAGCAATGTCTTTAAGCTGACCGGGAGAGCGAACCAGGATCTGCTCGCCAAACCGCTCAATATAGCCGGCGCCCCGGTTATCATTGTTAGCCATTAATGCCTGCTTGAGATCCGTCAGACTGATGCCAAAACTGAGCATTTTTGATGGATCTGGCTGCACATGAAATTGCTTTTCATAGCCGCCACTAGTGTTAACTTCGGTGATACCCGGCACTCTTTCGAGACGTGGTTTAATGATCCAATCCTGAATCTCACGCAGTGCTGTCGCATCATAGGGACTGCCATCATCCTGCGTCGCATTCGGATCGGCGGTGACGGTATACATCAAGATCTCACCGAGACCGGTCGCTATCGGTCCCATCTCGGGCTCTATTCCTGTTGGTAACTCACTTTTGATAACCGCAAGTCGGTTATTAATCAGGTTTCTGGCAAAATACAGATCGGTGCCTTCCTCAAAGACAACCGTTACCTGCGACAGGCTATATCGTGAAATCGAACGGGTATAGTCAAGATTCGGCAGACCAGCGATAGCACGCTCAACTGGGTAAGTAATTCGCTGTTCAGCTTCTAACGGAGAATAGCCGGGGGCTTCGGTATTGATTTGCACCTGTACATTGGTGATGTCAGGCACTGCATCAATTGGCAACTTTTGAAAGCTCCAAAGACCAAGACCAATGATGACAAAAATCAACGACAACATTAGTCCGCGTCGCTCTATTGAGAGTCTTAAAATCGTGTTTATCATATTGAAACTCCGGTTAGTGGGCGTGGGCTGCGCCGGATTTTTCCAGATCAGCTTTAATGAGATAGCTGTTACCAACTACAATCTCATCCCCTTGCCGGAGCCCAGACTTGACCTCGGTATAATTTTTGTCGCTTAGACCGACTTCTAAAGGCCTCAATTCATATTGATCTCCGACCTTAATAAAAACGATTTGATTATCGTTAAGGCGCTGAATTGCACTATTAGGAACACGAATATCGGCATCTTTCTGCTGAATCGTCACATCTGCTTCAACCATCATCCCCGGGAACCAGGTTTGCTCGGTATCTTTTAGGGGCACCCGGGCAATCAGATAAGGTGCTTGCTGCGTATTTGGCAATAACTGTTGAATACTGGATTGCACTGTACTGTCAGCACCGCCAAGCCGGACCGTTTGGCCTGTGGCAATCGATTGTGCTTGCTTTGGAAAAACCTTGAGCTCTGCCCAAAGCGTTGAGGTATCTGTGATGGTAAACAAAGCTTGATCGGCTGCGACTTCTCCGCTTGATGCATACTTAGCTGTAATTACACCACTTATAGGCGCCCTAACACTGTAGGTCTGCAAGCTACTGTTAGACTCAACCGTTGCCAGTACTTGGCCATCTTTTACACGGTCACCATAAGCTACTTTGACACTGGTGATTTGGCCTGGAAAACGTGCTTTAACTTGACTTATCCGGTCTGGAGATACGACAACATTGCCATAGACACGGGTGGTCACGGCAATTTGCCCAGCTGATACGGTTCTAGTCTTAACACTTTGTCTTTGGGCTGTTTCTGCATCCATCTGCATACGTCCCTCATATGAAGCGTAGTGCCACTCAACCGTGTTGCCCTGATAGTTTAAGTTGACCATGACATCAAACGAATGAGGTTCTTCGATGATTACGCTGCTTTGCCAGTAGTCTTCACCTTCAACCGGGATAAATTTAATCAGCTGCTCTTCACCACCGAGACGTGTCAAGGTAACCAATAATTCCGCTTTGTTGGCGGTTTTTACCAGCGCACCTTCTTTGTTGCGAAGCCATACTCTGAACTTTGGCTGCATATTGTCTTCATCAATTGTTAATTCAATACTGAGACCATTGTCTTTACTCAGCAACCGGCCACCATGAGGGCCCTTGGTTAATTCATCATGTCCATCTTCTTGATGATCTTCGTGGGATTCCTCATCTTGCTTATGAGCGGGGTCATCTGAATTATGCGGTGCATTTTCATCGTGCTGATGAGATTTTTGGGTTGCCTCGGCTGAAGTCTCATCATCTGAGTGTTCGGCCTCGTCGTGTTGATGACTTTCTGTTTGATGTTCATGATCTTGCATTTCTGCTTCGGCTTGCAAAGTCGTGGTAAATAAAGCCATCACCAGCATTGTTAGTAGTAGCCATATATTAAGACTTTGCTGTGGTTTGGCATCATTTGAAATAGGTTTAAGTTGAAACATTATGTTCTCCTGATTCATTGTATTACTGCGCTGCGGCAATTAATGGTTCAGCGGTCAGCTGTTCGATTTCCGCCTCAAATTGCAAGGCAGCTGCTGAGGCTTCTATGAGCGATCGCTTGGCACTAAGCAAATCTTTTCTGACGGTCAGGAAATCAAGATAGCTGTATAGCCCACGCTGATAGCCGTTTTGGATTTGCTCCAGGCTTTGCGTAAGTTTGGGAATAATGGCTTCTTGAAGTTTTTGTGTGCTGAGAATTGCTTGCTCACGGCCGGAATAGGCACGATAGAGTTGGCTGTGTAGTTGCAGCAAGGCATCTTGACGACGATAGCTGACTTCATTTCGCGCGGCTAATGCCGCTTCGATTTCACCCTGGGCACGTTGCTGGCTGAAAAGCGGCATCGAAAAACCGGCGATCAGCGCCGTATCATTGAGGCCCTCATCTCGGCGTATACCAACGGACCAGGTCAGATCAGCTGTCTGCTGTGTGCGTGCCAGCCTGACTTGTGCATCACGAACACGGCTTTCGGTCGCAAACAGTTCGATTTGTGGGTTTTGCTGGACTCTATTGAATAATACATCGAAAGGTATCGCTTCTCCGATGGTGTAAAGCGAGCCCGATACACGTTCAAATGAAGGCTGATAGCTACCCCACATATTGGCAAGTGCCATTTGCTGAGTTTTAAGCTGCCGCTGTTCGGCCATCAGCGTTAATAGGACCTCTTCTAACGCCGCCTCGGCGCGTCCCTTATCAGCACTGGGTGCAATCGCAGCGTTAACTCGTTTATTGACCTCGGCCAGTGTTGCTTCAGCAAGTGATACCCCCTCGCGGGCGAGTAGAACACGCTCTTGACTATTCAGTACATCTATATAGCGCCGAGTAACGCTACCCAGTAAATCCAGCGCTTGAATCTTACGTTCAACATTGATCAAGTCACTGTTTTGTTCGACAAGTTCAACTCGCGAAAGACGTTTGCCGCCTAATTCGAGTACGGAAGACAAAGAAACGCTGGTTTCCAAGGATTTCACGCCACTTAGTTGACCAGTACCGGCCACATTTTCGACCTCGGCACCGAGTACATAGGCGGGTTTCAGGTTTGCTGTCTGTTTTTGTGCAGCAAGCTGTTGTTGTCTAATGGGAAACACTTGCAAAGACGGATGTTGCGTCAGAGTTTGCTGCACTGCCTCTGAAAGGCTAAGCATGTTGTCATTTTGTGCTGCATTAACGGGTGTGATTGACAACAACCACAGTATGGCTAAGGGGGCACCGAGCCATGTGAGACGTAATGGCTTGTTTATAACAAGCACATCTTTGAATTGTAGGTTCATGATTTAAATCCTGATTGTTCCAGACAAGCAGACGCTTAAAGCGTCCGTGACAGTTTTATCGAGGATTAAGTTATGGGAGGGCGGAACATGTTGGCTGAAAAGCCAGTTTCAGTTGACTTCGAGTAGGGATAGAATAAGCTATCCCTGTAATCGGCCAGACTCAGACTTGATGTGTTAATCAGACCAACAAAGTGGGCGCAATGACTATGTACACAATGAGAGCAATCAATGCCCGACTGTTTATCGTGAGTGTGTGACTGTTGAGCCAATTGCTGATGTTGGTCTTGATGGGTGTCAAAGCCAGTGTTTTGTTCCTGGGATTGTGCGAAAGCAAGATCATGGGTATCGGCCGCCAGAATACCTGATTGCATGGCAATCATTAGGATGAGCAAATAGACACAAGACCGAATAGACATTTTAAAATTATACCATGATATGCATTTCTTTTTCTAAATCCTCAAGCTCTACCTCCTTTTTACGTCAATCAAAAATAATAAAAAACATGAATGTTGTGAGCATGTTTGTTCCATCAACCTTATGTTCCAGCTGCCTAAGTAAGTGATCGACACGTACCGATAAAGTCTCGCGCGTTGAACAGCAAGCTTTTTGCTATCGGTTTTGAGGGAATAGCGTATTTCACGCTTGTTCTTGAAATATTTGCGGAATGCCAGTGGAATGATAAACCGAAAGTAGAAGGTTCGATAGCGGTTGCGACATATATGATTTGCCATTACGACGCCAAAGTGTAACCACTTAGTGTCACACTATTAGCATTGTTTTGCATTAAGTCACTGTTATAATGACTTATCTTAATATTGGTACCGAGGGTCGGAATCGAACCGGCACGGCCGCAAAACCGAGGAATTTTAAGTGTCTTGTTACCACAGTAAAAAACCTATGTGTCCAACAACCAAAAACATAAGGCTGTTGTCAAACGAATGTGCCGTTATTGACACACACCGGACATTATTTTGACCGAGGTGAATAAAGAAGGCCTACATCTTTGGCGAGAAAAATAAGCTGAAACAAAATACCCTAGCCGGTTGCATTATTATAAGCAATAGGCCGTTTTTGGCACGTTAACGAAGGTTTAAATCAAGGGCGACATTGACCTAACACCTCAGGGCGTGAAGCGGACATTTCAGAAGTATTGGACGAATGAGCATGGATGGTCAATTTTCTTAATCGCACTAGAAAAATTCCATCCTAGACATAGAATCACCTTAATTTACCCATCACTAACCGAATGGTTAGAGTTCGGTGAAAGAGCTTCTAATATGCCACATTGGTCAATAGATCTTTTACTGTTACACCGGGGCCGAAGTTTTCTTAGACTACTCTGAAGTTTTTGGAGGTCAGCAAGACGCGTTTCGATAACATTTAAGTGATCATCGATCATGACATTTACTGTCTCACAAGGCGTACTGGGTAAAGACTGTAGTTCAAGGAGGTGCTTGATTTCACTTAGCGAGAGATCCAATGCACGACAATTATTGATAAACGACAGTCTTTCAATCTCTTCAGAGCCATATAAACGGAAATTTCCTTCTGTTCGGGCTGGTGCAGTAATCAAGCCTTCTTTTTCATAGTACCGAATAGCCTGAATTGAACATCCGCTACGTTTTGACATTTCACTAATCTTCATAAATTTACCACTTGACTCTATAGTTACTATAGAGTTTAAACTATTATTTATATTTTTATCAAGGGCTAGTTATACCAACAGGAATGAATGTTTACTGTAAATATGATGACAAATGAGCTGAACAACAAAACTGAATCTCTATTGAATGGTGAAATACAAGCTGGGATAAGCTGTGTGAGTGTGTTCAATATTCCTAAAATGGATTGCCCCTCTGAAGAGAACCTAATTCGAACAGCATTTGCGAATTTCAGCGAGGACGTCACGTTTGAATTCGACATTTCCAACCGGATAGTACGTTTATATCACCACCCTAATATAGCGGAGAAAATCGAAACAACACTTAATTCTGTTGGGCTAGGATCAAAATTGATCTCACGTGAGTCGGTGGATTGCGATGCGTCTCAGAAAGTCAAAGATGCCAGCTTACACAGCGAGCAAAGAGAAGCGCGTGTTTTGATCTGGTTATTGGTGATCAATGCCATTATGTTTCTGCTAGAGATCTCAGTGGGAATTATGGCCCAATCCACCGGGCTTATTGCAGACTCGTTAGATATGTTTGCTGATGCAGCCGTTTACGGGGTTTCATTATATGCAGTAGGCAAATCAGCTCAGCTTCAACTCAAAGCAGCCCATTTTTCAGGCTGGCTACAATTAGCACTTGCTCTGGGTATTTTGTTTGAAATTATGAGACGCGCTATCTATGGAAGTGAGCCGGTATCTACTCTCATGATGGGTATGGGGACTATCGCCTTAATAGCAAATATTGCTTGCTTGGTACTGATTTTCAAATCACGTAATGACGGATTTCATATGAAAGCCAGCTGGATATTTTCGGCTAACGATGTACTGGCCAATTTTGGGGTCATCATTGCTGGGTTATTAGTAGCGCTGACAGGATCACAAATACCAGATTTGGTTATCGGACTGATTATTGGGCTAATCGTATTAAATGGAGCTCGTCGTATACTCTCATTAAAAATGGCTAGTAACCCTGAAAAAAATGAGGCGTTTTAGAAAAATGTCAAAATGCCTTTTAACCTATTTCATGCTTAGCTTGATTGTTCTACAAACAACTTTTGTTATGGATGATACATATCAGTTGTATCAGTCAGGCTTAGAATATTTATCTTTTGACGATTTTCAAAAATCTTCCGATGAACTCAAACAGCACATTGAATTAGCTGAATTGCTTGAAGAGCAGGAGCGAGACGGCTGTCATTGTCATGGTCATTGTTATACTGCAATATTGACTAAATCCTCGAGCTTTATAGTTCAAAAGGCACGCACTGTCCTATCAAGTTACAGTGAATATACGTCAACCAATATTCTCAATCCCCTACTACGCCCCCCCATCGCACACGCTTAATAAAACAAATTTCTCCTTCCGCTGAAACGGAAATTTTTGAATTAATTTAGGATCCTTTTATGCGATTCACCACAGTTAATGGGTGTAGAACACTCTATCTGTCCGTTGTACTTTTGATAAGCGGACTTTCCCCGCATCTTGGTTATGCGGACACTAATATTAATTTGACATTAAAAAAAGCGATTGCTCAGACGCTCGAACGAAACCCAAACTTGTATCAATATTCGTTCATTAAAGATGACTATAGCGCTCAACGACAAACACAATCGTTACGCCCTGTAATTGGATTAGGACTCGAAGTAGAAAACGTTGCTGGTTCTGGTGATACTCAAGGAATTGATAGCGCAGAGACTACCTTATCGCTGTCATCCGTCATTGAAATGGGAGGTAAACGGCAGGCTCGTATGTCACTCATAGATGCGAGATTGAGTGGCGTGCAATGGCTACAACAGGCGGCCACCTTGGACGTACTCGGTAAACTGACTCAAGTATATGTCGGAGGGTTAGTGTCTCAAGCAAACATAGCGCTTGCCAACGACGCTTTAAATTTATCCCGTTCATTATTTGAAACAATAAAAGTCCGTGCAGCGCGAGGGGTAACGCCAGAAGCTGAAGTTATGCGCGCGCAGGCTGCTGTTACTCGGGCAGAAATTAGACTAGCTGCATTGCTTAGCAAGTTTGAACGGCAGAAAGTATCGTTAGGCAGCTTCTGGGGAGAAACGACCCCTCAATTTATTAAACTTACTGGAAACTTATTTGAGTTTGGTACCAGCGAAAGTTTTGAACAGCTCTATACTCGCGTAAAGAAGTCGCCGGCTATAGAAGTGTTTGCTAGTGCGGAGCGAATTAAAGATGCCGAAGTTACATTGGCGCGAACAAACGGAAAAAGTGACATTACATGGCAAGCTGGAATTAAGCGCTTTGAAGAAACCGATGATGTGGCCTTAACGGCCGGATTTTCAATTCCCTTGTTTTCCAATGAGCGGAACCGAGGTGAGGTAAAGGCGGCATTGGCTCGGCGTAATGCACTTGAATATGCCAGGCTAGATACGTTGCTACAGTTACATACAAAGCTCTTTGCGGCTTATTCCTTGCGACAACAAAACATTGAAGCAGTCGAGCAAACTCAAAACGCTTCAATTCCTGCCCTAAAAAAGGCACTTAATTTAACGCGAATAGGATATGAAAAAGGGCGATATAGCTATCTAGATCTGATAACCGCACAAGAAGAGTTATTGGCAACAAAACAAGCCCTTATTGATGCTGCAGCAAATGCTCTAATCAGCCAGACGTTGATTGAGCAGCTAACCAGCGAAGCGTTCTCGCAATAAACAATGTTTCAAACATACTTAATTGATTCGGCTGCGTGCGAATCACATAGGAAATCAAAATGAATAAATATCAACTTACACTATTGCTGTTAATGAGCATTATATTGCCTGTTCAAACTAGTTTGGCAGGCGAGGAAGAATATGAGGAGATTAGTCGAATCAATGATAATTTAGCTGCACAAGTTGGTATTGTCACGACTATTGCGTCACCGGGGACAATTAATCAAACCTTGGCAGTTTATGGCAAAGTAACCCAAGCACCTGAACACGTAAATGTAATTCAAGCCCGTTTTCCTGGTGTTATCCAGTCGGTAAATGTTTCCATTGGCGATAGAGTAAACAAGGGAGATCGACTGATAGCCATTGAATCAAATGAAAGCCTAAAAACCTACTCCGTTCAAGCACCTATCTCAGGTGTCATTATGCAACGTCATGCTAATCCAGGGGAGTTAACACAAGAACGGCAATTATTAACCATTGCCAATCTAGATACGGTGTGGGCAGAATTTCGCATTTATCCAGAAAAACAAAAGAAAGTTAGCTCTGGCTACTCTGTAATGGTCATTATTAATGAGCATCGTATCCAGTCTCACATTGCACATCTAGTAATATCGGGAGCAAATGAACCTTACATGCTTGCACGTGTAAAACTTGACAATACGAAACTAAAACTATCACCCGGTCAATTTGCCGAAGCAAAGATTTATACAGGTAAATTCGACGTTTCATTAACTGTGAAGAAAGAAGCAGTTCAAGAACTGGGAGGGCGACTTGGTGTATTTGTCAAAGAAGGTAAAGCATATGAATTTAACCCTCTGAACCTTGGTAAGTCTGATGATAATTTGATTGAGGTAGTTTCAGGGCTCGAGAAGGGAGCTGAATACGTATCAAAAAATAGTTACTTAATAAAAGCGGATATTTTGAAATCCGAAGCTGAAGACAACGACTAAGAGGCGGACCATGATGATTGATTCAATTTTACGCCTTGCTATAGAGAGGCGCTTTTTCTTTTTAAGTTTTATTTTTGTGATTGTCGGCATTGGTGTGTGGAATTATCAAAAATTACCTATCGATGCAGTACCAGACATTACCAATGTTCAAGTGCAAATTAACACGGCGGCACCAGGCTATTCCCCACTGGAAGCAGAGCAACGGATTACTTATCCGGTTGAAACTGCGTTGGCGGGACTGCCAAGGCTTTCCTATACACGTTCTTTGTCCCGATATGGCTTATCTCAGGTCACTGTTGTGTTTGAAGAAGGGACAGATATTTATTTTGCAAGAAACTTGATTAATGCTCGCCTTGCTGCAATTAAAAGTGTGTTGCCTCTTGGGTTGGAGCCAGAAATGGGGCCAATATCAACGGGGCTTGGCGAAATATTTATGTACACCGTCAAGGCAGAATCATCAGCGCGTATGGTAAACGGCGAGCCTTATACAGCAACCGCTTTACGGGAAATACAGGATTGGATCATCAAGCCGCAATTGGCGCAGGTTAAAGGTGTCATAGAGGTCAACAGCATAGGAGGATACAACAAGCAGTATCATGTGATGCCGAGCCCTGAAAAGCTCCTTTACCATCGCGTAAGTTTAGAAGATGTTGCCACTGCATTAAGAGAAAATAATGATAACCGAGGCGCAGGCTATATTGAGGCAAACGGCCAACAATTGTTGGTGCGTTCTCAAGGGCAATTGGCCACGATAGATGAAATTCTTAATGTCATCATCAAGCAAAATGACGGTGTGCCAGTAAGAGTTCATGATGTTGCAGAGGTTGCAATAGGAAAAGAACTTCGCACAGGTGCTGCGACACGTGATGGTGTAGAGACCGTACTAGGAACAACAATGATGTTGATCGGTGAAAATGCGCGCACCGTGGCAAAGGATGTCGCACTCAAACTTGACGATATTAAGGCATCGTTACCAGAAGGTATCATTGCAGAAGCTGTTTATGACCGAACAATCCTAGTTGATAAAGCCGTAGCGACTGTTACAAAAAATTTATTGGAAGGGGCGCTGCTTGTTGTTGTTGTTCTATTTTTGCTTTTGGGGAATATGCGTGCGGCACTCATTACCGCAGCTGTAATTCCTTTGTCGATGTTGATGACTATCACCGGCATGGTAAACGTCGGTGTATCGGCCAACTTAATGAGCTTAGGTGCCTTAGACTTTGGCCTAATTGTTGATGGTGCAGTGATTATTGTTGAAAATTCGGTACGCCGTTTGGCTGAGGCACAGCATCAGAATGGGCGACAAGATCTCCGCGAAAGACTGAACACTGTATTTGAGGCAACGTCAGAAGTAATACGCCCAAGTCTATTCGGTGTAGCTATCATCACCATCGTTTATATCCCTATCTTTAGTTTAAGTGGTGTTGAAGGTAAGATGTTTCATCCCATGGCTGCTACCGTTGTGATGGCGTTACTTTCGGCTATGGTATTGTCGTTAACCTTGGTTCCTGCAGCAATTGCAGTAATTTTAAATGGCAAAATAAGTGAGAAAGAAAGCTTTGTGATTAGTGCTGCCAAATCATTTTATCGTCCAGCCTTACTCTTAGCCATAAAATTCCGTTGGCTAGTTATGTTAAGCGCAACGATACTAATCGCATTCAGTATCTGGCTTGCAACAACTTTAGGTTCTGAATTTGTCCCACAGCTGAATGAAGGTGATATCTTAATTCAAGCATTACGGATACCTGGCACAGGCTTAGAGCAGTCCGTCGAAATGCAAGAGATATTGGAGCAACGAATAAAAGGCTTTCCTGAGGTAGACAAAGTGTTTGCTCGGATTGGGACGCCTGAGGTGGCGACTGATCCAATGCCACCAAGTATCGCAGACATTTTCGTCATTCTGAAATCTCGCAATTTATGGATTGACCCTGCAAAAACAAAAGACGAATTACTTGAGGAAATGGAAAAGGCTTTAAAACAATTACCAGGTAATAATTATGAATTCAGCCAGCCCATTCAAATGCGTTTTAACGAGCTTATTTCTGGTGTGCGCGCCGATTTGGGTATCAAAGTGTTTGGTGATAATTTAGATCAATTGGTGCTTACTGCTAGTGATATTGTAAAAATTGTTAATTCGATTGAAGGTGCCGCAGATACCCGCATGGAACAAGTGGAGGGATTACCTTCATTGTCTGTAAATCCTAAACGAGAAAAACTAGGTCGTTACGGTTTAAGTGTGGTTCAACTACAAGATTGGATTGCTGCAGCAATCGGGGGCGAATCGGCAGGCATTCTATATGAAGGTGATCGCCGTTTTGAACTGATTGTCCGGTTACCGGAGTTGCTCAGGCGAGATATAGAAGGACTAAAATCATTGCCTGTTCCTCTTCCTAATGGTGATTATGTACCTCTTGAAGAGGTTGCCACAATCAGCATCAAACCTTCCCCTGCTCAAATCAGCCGTGAGAATGGTAAGCGGCGTGTGGTGGTTACAGCGAATGTGCGCGGACGTGATCTAGGGTATTTTGTTTCAGGTTAGAGCTATAGCTTTTCGGCAAGATCAAATGGCATGAGTAAATTTCGTTCATAAGGGTTTGAACTTTCTTCTTCAAGTTCTTTCAATACTTTTAATAGCTCGGATTTTGCTTGTGAAATGGCATGTTGGTACTTATAGCTATGCTCTTTATCCTTGCCAACTTTTTCTGCTGCACAAATATTTTTTATACAGATTTTTAACTCATCCCTGAGAGCTTCACGATTTTCTTCACGCTTATGGGCTGCTTTGATTGTTTCAGTAAACTCTTTCATACCGAGTGGATCTTTATCTTCCATATTCTGCCTTGTATATTCTACTGATAATTAAATGGTCTATTTAACTGTACCTATTATCTTGGTTTTAATGCAACCCACTTGGGTATAGTAGTTTCACTACTCTAAATAAACTCACAAGTCTTAATATACGGCTTTAACTCACTTATGCTTTTAGCTTCTAAAAGGTCGATAAACTTATTCTTATCGATTAGCATTTCAAATACTTCATAATTACTTAATAGTCCTAATTTATTACTAACCCAATTATTTACAGTAGGGTAGTCATCACCAACTTCATCTATAGCTAAATCATGAAGCTGTTTAATCATAGATAGCATAGCCTGAATCGGTGAATTGGCCTCACAGGAATACATGAGATTATTACCTTTTCCTATAGCGTAAAAATGCAAGCCTAGAACTTGTTCAGTAACCATATAATGTAACTTCCTTATTATTACTTTATCTTAGTGTAAAAAGAGTAATTGGGTTTTTCAATAGTCATACCAGCGTGTATCGGTTATATAACTACTAATTAGTTCGTTCTGACTTTCCCTGTTCCACTTACCTTCTTGGGTCAGGTTTAGTGCGGCTCTTATAACGACAAGCCATTTATAATTTCCGCCAAGATCTAATTCAGCGAAATGCTGTAAAGTCCATGTGCAAGCCGTTTTTAATTGCATGATGTTAAATTGCAAAAGGTCATCATGTTGATCGGACTCTGAATCAAAAATTCTTATCCATGCAGTTAGAAAGTCACTTTTAGATAATCTTGTTTCATCAGGTTTTGCGGTGTTGCTGAGTTTAATTGCACACGCCGTCATATATTCAGGCATCAAATTTTTATGCCTTTTACGAATAAATTCTAATTCTTGGTTTAGCATTTTTATTTTAGCTTCTTTTCTTTAGATTGACATTTGGAACACGCAGAAGAGTAGAACGCTTATTGCTATAGTCGATATTAAGCCGTATCTAAGAGTTCGACCTGTCCATGTTCCGAACTTTGCCGCTTTTGTTGTGCCGCCATTTAAAAAGTCTTTAACCATTTTATTTCCTTTTTTATTGATCTTAGAAAAGCTGTTTTTTTATATAAAAAACTATTTCTGCATTGCTTTTGTTTCATTCATAGTTTTTATAGTTTCATAGATACGATTGATTTGTTCTTTTGTCAGTAATTCATTTCGGACTATATTAATGGTCGGCGGCGCTTCAATTCCAAACCTAACTTGTCCATATTGCACACCTAAAACTTTCACGATCATTGAATCTCCAATCGTCAATCCTTCTCTTACTCTCCGTGAAAGAATTAGCATTTTAAATTCCTTTTTGTGGTTGGTTTTTATGTAGTTACTTTGGTATCTAATAAGCCGTGAACTGTTACTAGGTCAGACCGTCGGCATTGCTTAATCGAGGTAGACAACATTTTTTAACGCAGCACCTAACAAGAGGCGAATCAATTCATAACTTTTGATTAGAGAAACCGAAAGAGAAGCTTTCAATTTATTAATAGGAGACATTCCATGTCCTCTTTAATTAGAAGTTAAAAATATATCATAGCTGCACCGCTTTCGCTCCTGCAGCGATAATGTATTTTTAGTTTAATTTAGTATTTTTGTTATTAACGTTTGAAGCATAGCTGATCACCGCAGTTTAAAACCTACATCGTCGCTCTTGTCGTGTATTTCAGTTTGAGCCTCAATAAATCCAATAGTAAAGCTTCGCCCATGCTCACCCGTTCAGACTCCCTAACGGTCGCGTAGCTGCGGCTTGTGCGTGGCTATTGGATTTCTTTCACCCCTTCACTGACCTGAACACGGAGCAACGAGAAAGCAGGTTTTTAACTTTTAACAGTGGAGATACAGCAATGAATAACATTCAAACTACGAGCAATAACAAAAATACTAACGAGATTACAAGCATTGCCTCCGGCGGGGAACTTCCTCAAAAGCAGGTTGTTAAAAGCAAAGAAAGAAGGCCTGTTTCGGCTAAGTCTAAAGCTGCACGTTTAGTTTTAAGAGATAAAAGCCAAGAAGCTAGAGTAATTAGAGAGCGAATGATTAAAGAAGCTAAAACACCTAGAGAAGTAGTTACGGCGGAAGACGTTACCTTAAATAGTATTATTGTTGAGTCATATATTCAAGAAACAGGCTGTACTCAATTTAAGACTTTTCACGATTGGAAAAAAGCCGGTTACAAAGTTAATAAGGGCGAATCTGGTTTTTCTGTATGGGGTACACCTAAGCGGGTTAAAGATAAGGTAGAAACTACGGACGGTGAAGTTTTAGAGGGGAAAGGGTGGGAATTTTGGCCGCTTTGCTATTTATTCAATGAAAACCAAGTTTCGAAAAAAGATGATCCAAAACCAACAAAAAAAGACAGTGTTCAAGGAAAAACCGAACTAGAAGTAAAGCCAGAAAGCCAAGAAAACAGCACAGAAGATAAATTTGAACTAGATACCGCCGCAATATCACCTTTTGTCATGGTGAACTATAAAGACCGCCAAGAAGCTAAGCAAGAGCGTTTCGAGGAAAGAGCTAGTAAGGCATTAATAGCAGCTGATAACACCTATCAACGAAGTAAATTATTAGTTTCTTCTATTCCTTTTGGGCAACCTATTTTAGTTGGTCATCATTCAGAACGTGCGCATAGAAACGCGGTCGATAAATCTTGGGATTTGCTAGGTAAATCGATCTCTCTTAGAGATAAAGCGGCTAGATTAGAAGAAAGGGCGGCGAGTGTTGGTACTGGTGGTATTTCATCAAATGAACCTGAAGCATTAGCTAAGCTAAAAACAAAATTGGCGAATCTGGTTAAGTCTCAAGAAACAATGAAATCAGTTAATAAAATTGTGAGATCAGCCAACCTTGATAATGCTCAGAAAGTACAAAATATTTTATCTGCTGAGTTATTAACTGAATCACAAGCTGTCGAGATTTTAAAGCCTGATTTTGCTGGTCGTGTTGGGTTTGCTTCTTATTCGTTATCGAATAATAACGCAGAAATTCGCAGAATTAATAAGCGTATAGATAGTTTAGAAAAAATTCAAAGTAGCGACCCAATTCAATTTGAAAATGATGATTTTTCAATGAATATTGATAATGGTCAAATTGTTATTGATTTTAAAAATGGTAAACCTAGCGACGAGACGCGAACAATTGTTAAGCGTTGCGCTTTTAAATGGTCACGCTATCAAGCAGCATGGGTGCGTAAAATAACTGCTAATGCTTTGGCTGATGCAAATCATCTTTTAGGGCAATTAAAAGAAGTTAAAGAGATGTACTAGAGGCTTTAATAAGGGCTGGTTATGCCAGCCCTTAAAATCCTGAAATCACTAAGAGTCGAAGCATAAATAATGCTTAGTCTCAAAGTGATTTAGCTAAATAGATTGCAACTTTATACTGCAAAGTAACAAACTAGTTAGCTATTTAATAATGTGATCAAACTCATAAAGAAAGGTAACTAACCTTTCAGTAAGAGATTGATTTTATTATCGAATGAAGACCAGGTATGTAGCACAAACTTGGTCTTTATTCTCAGTTCTAAAAACGCAATTTTTAAAGGACCAGGAGCGCGGCTCTTGGTCATATAAAAACCGCTTTAAAAGTAAAAAATGAAACTATCACGCTGCACCGCTTTTGCTCCTGCAGCGTGATAGTTTCATTTTGGCCAAGTTGATAATTTACGTCATGTTGGCTTATCTCATATCGATCACCACAGCTAAAAACCTACATCGTCGTTCTTGTCGTGTATTTCAGTTTGAGCCTCAATAAATCCAATAGTAAAGCTTCGCCCATGCTCACCCGTTCATACTTCCTACGGTCGATTAGCTGCGGCTTGTGCGTGGCTATTGGATTTCTTTCACCCCTTCACTGATCTCAACTCGGAACGACGAGAAAGCAGGTTTTTAACTTTTAACAGTGGAGATAGATATGAATAACAATAAACCAACAAGCAATAACGTAAATTTTCAAAATAAGAATACAAGCACTGCCTCCGGCGGGGAACTTCCTCAAAAGCAGATGGTAAAAACAGAGTTCAAAAAAGAGCAAACAGAGTCATTTAAAAAAATTCAGGAATATAGAGATCGTATGAATTATGGTTGTTTATGTTTGATGGCTGAAGACTTAAGCAGTGTGGTCTATATCTATGAGAATAACGGTAAAGCCTTTGCTAGAGGTTATAAAGGCAGAGCAAAAAAAGCTACTTTTTCATATCGCTATAAAGACATTAATGATCGCGCACAGAAAGTTACTCACTGGATGGAATCATGCTCAAAAGCATTTACTGTAAAAGTAAAGGAAGCTAAAGAGCGTTCATCTACTCCTAGAGCGTTAAATATTGATGATATTCTTCGTGCTTCGTGGGGCTGGGAACAGACAAATATTGATTACTACAAAGTAACAAGATTAGTTGGAAAGAATAGCGTAGAAGTTGTTGAGATTGGCTCTCATACCGATTATAACGGGCAAGCTATGTCAGGTACTTGTACGCCTAATCCTGATGAAGAAATTGGTATGCGTTTTGTTCGTCGTGTTTTGCAGGGGGATAGCATTAAAATTAATAGTAGCATTGTTCCAATAAAGCATGAATATCAAGTTGTGGATGGTGAAAGAAAGTATAAGCCTTCATATTATTCAACCTATGCTTAATTGAAGCAATAAAAGAAAAAGCCCGCTTTAAGCGGGCTTTTTTTATAGGTGAACGGTTTGTCCGTCAGGGATTAGGTTTGCTAGTAACAGCTCATCATAAGCCCAAGGTAAAAGGCTAAAAATAAAACTTGTGGTAAGGAGTAAATAGGCGGTGTAACTCTCAAAACCATACCCTACTAAGTAATCATTAAAAGCAAAATATGCCGTAACCAATGATACTGTTGCTACTATCCGAAAAAAGAAATGGGCTACGTTTCGCCCAAGCCTTACGATATGAAATAAAAGAAACAGAAAAAACTTACCGATAAAGTTAAATAACTTCATTTTAAACACTCCTTCCTTGAAGGTTTATACGGCTTAATTATATCACAAAGTTAGTCATATTGAAATACAATGCAACTCACTTTGTTACGGTTTTACTTCTATTTCTACTCTCCGATTAACTGCTTTGCTTTTCTTTGGGGTCGGCGGTAATAAAAAGTTTCCTTCAGGTAAATATCCGAGTGTAATAATTTCAGGATTCACTCCTTTCTTAATGAGAAAGTTTTTCGCATTTTCAGCTCGCTGCTTTGCGATCCAGTAATCAGCCTTGCTTGCTTTTCTTGAGTCTGTACGGCCTCTAAGGTTAATTTCGGAAGCTGTTTTTGCTGCGGGAATTAAAGCTTTTATTAGTTCAATATCAGGGATAAAGTCAGTTTGCCCGTAATTAAAATGGACAAATACTACCGGCTGATGATTTTTTAAACTTTGCTTCACTTTGTTTTGTTTTACTTGAGCATGGAATAAATCTGCACCTGTTGTAGCAGGAATAGCAGACAGTTGATCAAGTTGAGTTTGAAGAATGTTTAATTTTTTTAAGCTGTATTCCTCTAAGGCGGGGTAATGCTTAATTGGTTCTGGTTTAGGTGCTGCTTTTATTTCAATAAAAATAGGGGCTTCAGGCTCTTTAGGGATAAATACACGCTTAATATGTGCAAGTTTATCTCCTCGTTTTATGAAAAAATCATTAAGTAAATATTCACTTCTAAAGTAGTGGCCGATTTTTTCAAAATTAAGGGTTAGATTATTTGTATCCCAAGCCTTAAAAGATTCCATACTTTTAACGAGAGTGTGCTCCCCGTAAGTATGAACACGTAGCCCTTCGGAAATGCCCGAAGCTTCATAGTCAGGACTGATGCGAACGGTGTACGACTCGTCAATTTGAGCAGGTTCTTTTATTGCGTGGCTACAACCGGAAGCAATTAATAAAACTAATAGTATTAATAGTTTGTTCATCTTGATACCTCCGCTTCTGCAGTTACTGTTCGTGTTTTAATTTCTTTTAACGAAATATTCGGAGTCACGCCTTGGTTAATGCTATTTTCTGCATTCATTCTGACTCGATTCATAATTGCTTTTTTATTTTCATCACTGAGCTTTTCACTTTGTATTTTTTTCTCAATAGCAGTAACGGCAGCAACATAAGGAGCTAGTTCTGGATGCTTTTTTACGGCTTCAGAACTACTAAGATCTTTAAATGCTTTTGCTTTTTCTTGTTCTGGCGTTAAGGTGCTTTTTTCTGGTGATGTTGACTGTCCTTGTTTGGGTATTTCAACGCCTTTTCCTTTCATTTCGGCCAACTCTACCTTTGTAGGTCTGTAGCCTTTTACCGCGATTCCTTGCTCAGTCGCTTTTTTCCAAATATCCTTTTTGAAAGACTCCGTTCCGGTAACTTTTAGTTCTGACCATCCACGATTTTTGGCAATTGCAATCATGCTATCGGCAACAAGATCACCATCAACTTTAGTTTTAAGCATTGAGCCGTTATCTTGAAAGGCGAGTTTATCCTCAGAACCTTTAAAGTAGAATTTATTCCCATCTTGAACGAATTTTTTACTGATCTCTTTCGGCACTAATAGTTTAGTTTCACCAGAAGCAGGCTCAAAAAGTTGGTCTTTTTCGATGCCTTCAAGCTTTGGGTTAGATTCTGGTTTAGTGCTTGCAGCCGTTTTTGTTTTACTGCTTTCAATAGTGTTTTCAACAGTTACACCAGTAGATGTTTTCTTTTCAGACTCTTTTTCACTATTTCGTAATTTGCTTGTTTGGGTTTCTTTGAGTTTTATATTTTCGCCCCAATGAAATTGCTCATAAGTTAAGGACTCAGAAACACCCTTATTTGTTAGTGCTTTTTCTTCCCCAGCAGGCAAATAGGGTTTTTCATCAGTGTCATTGTTAAATCCAAATTCCCCTTTAGAATTTACGGCTGCAACGCCGAGGCTTCTCTCTGACGTACCGCTGGTGTCAATGACATGGAAATATTTATATTCTGATTTATCAGCCATTAGTTATTTCCTCGTCGTTTTTTGTTAATAATCCCGCTTCCCTGCACAGTGCGTCAGCGTATTCATTTAATTGCTGTTCCGTCATATCATTCCCTTCCGGTGGTTTAATATCTGCAAAATCAATTGAAAAATCAGCAAGTACCTTGCTGTGTAGTGTTGGTATATCTTTCGCTGTTATTTCTGCCTGAGTAACAACGCTGTTTTCATCATTGAATTGTTCTATGTCGTAATCAAAGACTTTAAAACTAGTATTTAAAGAAATCTTCTTTACTGGTGCTGCTAAATCACCTGATTGAATTGCTTGTTGGAGGGATTTTTTCGCAGTTGAAGTGTTCATATTTGCTAGTTTTGGAGAAGCTAATTTAAGACGATCTATAAAATTTTTATCGCTGTAGTAGCGAATTTTAGTTGCCAATATTGGAGGTATATTTTCAAAAACAACAATTTCTTTTTCACTATCTAAGCTGGTTATTTCTTGGGGTAGTAATAATGCTCGACGTTGATCACTAATGTTTTCAGATGGATCTCGCCGGTGAAAAATGCTTTTTGCTTTTGAGGTTGAAACACCTTTTACAGTTTCATAGCCAAGCCACTCTGAGATATCTCTAGCAGTGTTAGTCTCAGTTGCTTTAGGAGGGAAAACAATATTTAAAGCATGATTGACGGTAAACGTTTCCGCCGCTTCTTTTCCGTATACATCAACTAATTGTGATGGGCTTTGAATAATAGGTAACATTCTTAGTCCATAACCTGCAATGTAACTAATACCTTTAGCCAGAACTGGAATTTTACCGATTGCTGTGAACTCGTCCATTAACAATAAACAATCATGTTTAATGTTTTTATTTTGGGATGGAAGCTCTCTTGTGTTTAAGTCAATTAACTGTTGAAAGAATAAATTGAGCAATGGTGCTATTCGCTCTAGGTTGTCAGGTGTTACGCCAACGTAAATAGATATTTTTTCTTCTCTCAACTTTCTAATGTCAAAATCATTGCCGTCTGTAGCAGCATCAATGATTGGATTCATCCAAAGCTCAAGCTGTGATCTGAAACCTGTAATTATGCCTGCCCTAGTGTTTTCTGAAGCAATTCCAATATAGCTATTTAATGCCCTTACACATTCCTGCGAAAGAGGCGTTCCATCTTCTTTAAGCTTCTTAATTGAGGTCTTAAAGTGTTTCGATCCATCACCATCATTTAGGGATTCTCTTAGCACTTGGCCGAGAGTTAATTTACAACCTGTTTCAATTAAAAATAATACGACACCTAAAAAGAAACTTCGGGGGGTAGAAGTCCAGATAGGATCTGTATTAGGGCGATCAGGAAAGAGCATATTAGCTATTTTTTGAATATCATTAATCCTGAAATCAGGATTAAGATCAATATAGCTTAAAGGGTTATATTTATGGGTTCGATAATCTGTAGCTAAAGGGTTAAACAAAAAACATTTTTGTCCGTGTTTTTGTCTATATAGGCTGGTTATATCCCAGTTTTCTTGCTTGATATCGAGGACTACAACAGATTGATTCCATGATAATAAATTAGGTACTACAACACCTACGCCTTTTCCTGAACGTGTAGGAGCTGACAGTATCGCGTGTAACTGGCCTTTTAATTGTAAGTATTTATCGTTGTACTTACCTACAATAATGCCTTCGCCATCCAGCAGCCCAGCCTTTTTAATCTCCGATGATTTAGCAAATCGTGCTTCTCCGTACAGGCTTCGCTTCGTCGGTATGAGAAGAAGTATAAATGGGATTATTAATATTGCTGCTGATATTGCACCGGCAATACTTAGCTTTTCTAAAACGTAACTATCATCGTTATAGTGTTTCCAATATTCATAGGCAGTTAATGGTGTTGCTGTATTGTAATCAAGCTCTATTAAGCCTAAAAAAATACCTCCTGTTAAGTAAAACCATGAAAAAACTGCTAAAGATAATAGCAATAGACACAAGCTGATTTTAGTCCAAATATTCATGTTTTCTAGTCGGCTCGTAATAAATATCTCTTAGCTTTCTCTTGCTATAAAAGAAAACAACATCAACAGTTGAAACTAATCGTCGGTGAATGTACTTAGCATCTAAATGAGCGCCTTTAGGGCTATCTTTAACTAAGGAAACAAACTGTTCAAACGTTTCATAAGCACCATTAGAATGCATTGTGGTTATAGAACCAGCGTGGCCGGTGTTAATTGATTTTAGAAAATCCCATGATTCATCGCCTAATAGTTCGGCCATGATGATCCTTGAGGGGTTCATCCGTAAGCAAGCTTCAAGGCATTTTTTGGGTGTTATAAAAGAAGCCCCGTTATCGCTTCTTGAGTAAAGCAAATGAACTTTATTAGGAAAGGTACTTAAATCTATTTCATTTTCGCTCTCCAGAGTGATAAGGCGCTCAGTCTTTGGGATATGCTCGATCATGCTTTTAGCGATGGTCGTTTTACCGCTACCTGTCTCCCCTGCAATAATGATATTTCGTCTTGATGTTACTGCTAACTTAATGAACTCTTTTATTTGACCATTATTTTTGAATTTAACTAAATCATGCTCAAAGTCTTGAAGTTCATTGTTAATGATTTTACATTCATCAAAAGCGCCTTCAGCATCGAGTTCATCAAGTGATTTATTTATAGGAGCAGGTATTCTAATACTGAATGAAATAGTGCCTGCCTCCACCGCTGGAGGCATGACAATTTGCACTCGCTGACCTTTCGGAAGAGAACCTGTAAGGATTGGATTCTCTTTATTAATACTCCTTGCATTGAAGGTTGCTATTAGCTTTGCGAGATTCTTTAAATATTTAAGTGTAATATTCGGATCTTGCTCAATTACTGGGTCACCACCCTTTGTATAAATAACTGTTTGAGGCTGGTTAATCCAAACTTCCGATACACCTTTTATATCCAAATAACGCCTAATAGTCTCTAGTTGGTGGTCTAAAACGTCATGGTTGATATCCCTATCATCCATAATTAATCTTCTACTTTAAGGCTATAAACACTAGAAAAATTTAAGTCTCTTGCGACCATTACTTTTATAATTTCACCTTGATTTTTAATTAATGTAGGGGGGATATCCGCTTGGTAATCTAAAACTTTTTCAGCAACATCAGAACCAGTTTCCGCACTACTTCCGATAATTACGCCACTATCTGTACTTTGCTTGGCAGCATAGATTTGAGTTGCTTCACTAAGAATACTTAAAAATATAGCCGTACCAAATCGCTCAACAAAATGAGTGTCGACCCAGCCTTCAACACCACTTCGACCTAGACCGTCAGCTGATGGTGAATTTAAAGAAATTATTACCCCGTTAGGTGTTTTAGCTCTTGTCCACAATACAAACAATCGCTTTTGGCCGTTTTTCAAACCTCCAGTGTATTCACCTGTTAGTTTTGAGCCGCGATCTAATAAAAGAACTCGTCCATTATCTGAATATACGTCCCTCGATAAAATACACGTTGTTATCCCGCTTAAAGAGCTATCTAAGGCCGTTTCTAACGAACAATCAAGGCTAGTTCCTTGTGCAATGATGTAGTTTCGGTCAGGCAGTACGCTTGCATGTGCCATCGCCGTTGTTGAACTGGTTAATTTCCGATCTAAATCGGTTTTTTGGTCAGTGTTGCTACTAAATTCTGATCCTATTAAAAAACCATTTTTTTGGTTTTCTAGTTGTGAATTGCCATATTCAATATTAGCCGTTTCAGGTTTTAATTTACCTGATGATTTTTTTCTGTCATACCAGTAAACGACTTCTTCTTTTTTGCTAGGCTTGACGATAGGCGGTTTAGGCTTAGGCTTTACTAGAATCGGCTTTCTAATTGGTTCTAGCCTTTTAACTACTGGTGCTGGCTTTAAATCAGGAACAGTATTTTGTACGGTTGGCGGTGAAACAACCAACGCTGGCATATTATTTTCAATGGGTTTTAAATCATTGTTTTTTGATTCTTTCGCGCCGCCGGCATTCAACATGATCATAACTAATGTTGCAATTCCTAATGCGATGATAACAACAGCCCCTATAATTGTTATCGAGCTAGTCGATGTCCGAGTACGCTGCATTTCAGGGATATCATTCTGTATATCTTCTTGCTGTTCCATGTTAATTAGCTCCTTTTACTGTCCGTGTAACGTCAGTAGCAATTGTTCCTGTAGTGTTATCTCTGCCGCCATCAAGGTTAAAAGAACGATTGATAACACAGGCAACATAGTTCCCTTTTCTCAATCTAAGCTGTTTAACCATTCTATGAATGATGACGGTGTTACCGTCTACATTTGAGTTGATTAGTAACTCTTGACCAAATTCATTAACTTCATAAATTGATGGAATATCACGATTATTACTAAACGTTAAATAAATAAACCGCCCGTCATCTTTTGCTTTAGTGGGGCTTATTTCAGGAGAGCCGGAAGCCCAATAATCAATATTGTGAGTTATATCTTTTTGGGATTTCAACGACTCTTCAGCATGTTCAAGCTTTTCTTTTAGTTTTTTAGAGTCTTCGATTTTTTTAGCTTCTGCTGTTTTTTCGTCAGCATAAGAAAAGCTGAGAGAATAAATTAAATTTGGATCTTGCCATGCTGTTTTATCTTTTTCTGAACGCTCTGCTGTATAGAGTGTGAACTGATAGCTTCGTTTATTTGTCACTATTGTTAGGTTTGTATCTGGATTTTGAGCTAATGGCCTTACATATAAATTATTTCCTCTAGGCACTATTTCCCATGCTGAAGGATCTCCAATAGCAAGGTCTTCAATTGCTTCATTTTTACCAAATTCGATATGTGTTGAAACCCCAAAAAATGTAACCAACTTAGTTACGTCCTGTTTGTTGTATGGGACAACCCTAACTCTTGGATCAAATTCTCCGAATTCAGGTGTCGTCTCTGCTAATACAGTAGAGCTTAAAATTAATGAGGAAAGGGCTAATACAGACACTATCTTATTCATTAGGAATCATCCTTGATTGAGGGTAAATACCGCTGTTTTGAGCCGGTTTACTTGATTGTTTTTCTTTTTTATATGTGATGGTTGATTTTATAGTTTGTCCACTTGAATCTGGATCATTCCTATATTCAACAACCTGAAATCCTAAAGGAGTTATTTCTCGATCTCGCTCTTTTGTTGGTGCTGAACTGTATTGAAATTTAAGAGTTGCAGCCCAGTGCGTGACTATAGGTGTACTACTATTAACGGGGGTGATTTTCTTGATATATCGAACAAGGGCAATATCACGATCACTACCTAAAAATGACACGCTCTGAACGTCAATAGTTACCAATTTGTCATCTCGGTATAAATTTAAAGGTGACTCTGGGTTTTTTGGATTAAACCACTCTAGGTAACGTTTCTTTTCGTAATTACCTGACATTAAACCTGTGGTGTAGTAATACTCTTCAGCTAACGCTCTTGAGTAACCTTCACGGTGACGAACATACTTAATAAGAAAATACTTATTAAGTGCTTCTTCATAAGTTGTTTCTCCGTTTTTAAGTGCTGAAACAATATCAACAGTCCCGCTTGTTTCGTTAACCCTAATAACGTAAGGCTCAACCGTTTTTAATGGGACTAGCTGCCCCACAGTCCATGTACATAATGAAGCTAAACCCAGCCCAAAAATGGCTAGACTCCATGCAACTCGATTAGATCGGTTTAATGATTTAACCTTATCTCTTTCCCAGTAACTTGACTCTTGAAGATACAACTCCGTTGCTTTTTTATCATCCTTGGATTGTGTCATTTATTGCTCCCCGTTCAACTTGTTTACAGGGTGAAATTCACCATTACAAGATGGAGGGGCAGGAGGTGTTAAGCTGCAACCAGATAACACAAGAATAATAAGAAAAGTAGATATTTTAAGCATAATAGTTCCCTCTAAGTGCATACAATATGTTTATTATTGTATAACAATTTAATGCATTTTGTCTAATGAAGTTTAAGTTTTTGTGACGCTGTTACTTCTTTTAAGCCGTTGAGTAACTGCTTGTGCATAGCGTTGTAGTCGTTGAGTTGTTTTTTCAGGTGGTTTCTGTAAGTTTTTATGCATTTTGTTTTGCATTCTTCGGCTGTCCCAGTTGTTAAATGCTTGTCCAACTCCTCGGCCAGCGCCAAGTGAACTTAACGCCATACCACCACCTAAAGCAGAAGCGATTGGCATAACCTGTTTTAAAACTAACAAGCCTATTCCTGAAAGCACCACGGCTGGTAAAGCTCCATCAATTTGAACGGTTACACCTGCTACGGATGCTTGATAGGCCGTTAGGTAATCAGTGAGTATTGAAACGATTAAGCGAAGAATTCCACCAACCAGCATTACAATTAAGATAAAGTTCATGCATTGGCCAAACCAACTGTCGAAAAAGCGCTTTGTTGGCTCAAATAATGTTAAAAGAATAAATATTGGGCCAACGCCTAAAAGAACGGATAAAGCCATTTTTGATAAGATCATCAAAAACGCAGCAAATACAACAAGAACTCCACCAAAAATCCAAATAGCCAACGCAGCTAAACTTAGAGGTATATCGGCTATCCAAGCCCCTTCTGCCATCGCTTTATTTGCAAACAGCCACCCAACCCGCCAGATACCATCGAGAGCGTTATCAAGATAAGCGCCTGTGCCGCCTGTTGCTGTGATAGATGCTAATTCTGCTAGTTTATCTGGAAGGTTTGAAAGTAGATCAACTACAAATGAATTGTAGTAACCGAGATTTATTGCTAACGAAACAATAATGGTAATTTTTATTATTCGGTTAAACCCATCGGTCACTACTTCACCGGCTTTACCAGTAATAACCATCCATCCCCAAAGAGTCATATAAATTAATAATAAGACCGTTACTACAGGGGTTATTTCGGTTATAACAGATTCGGCAACATCATTGATATATGTTGCTAATGAAGTATCAATTTTTACGAATGTCTTCTGAAATATTTGTGAAGCCATTATCTAAGTCCTTTTAGATTACCAATCAATGGTGTTTATTTCGCCATCACCTAAATTATCTAGCTGACGATTTTTTGTTTGTTTTTTGAGCTTTTCTTGCATTTCCATTCTGCAAATATCTCGATTATTAGGGTTTTTTATTTCAATACAATCTTCCATTGATTCAGGGGAAATAGTTTCACCCTCATCGAAACAGGCTGTTAAAAATAAAAAAGGTATAACTAGTATTATTTTAATATTCATGTAAAACCTTTTATTACCACACAATTTCCGTTATTTCGCCATTACCTAGTGCTTTGATTCTTCCTTCTTTTATTTGTTGTTCCCGTCTTTCCCAGTACGCTTCTTGAGTTTCGCTAAGTGCGATAAGTTTATTTTGCTCGTTTGTCAGCATTAGTTGCTCTGCTGATATGCGAGCTTGTAGATCTGCAATTTCTTTTGCATCGTCTGCGGTATTAACACGATCAAGTAAAACTTGTAGGTTAGCTGTTCTCCTGCTTGCTTCGTTATATGATTCTTCAGCGAGGGCGCTATTGATGGCAATTTGATTTTGATCAGCTACAAACGCTTGCCCTTCAATTGAAGCAGCACCGAAAGCGGTATCACCTACATCAATAATTTTCGCAGCATTTAGTAAGGCATCTACTCGATTTTGTAAGTCATCATAGTCACCACCGGCAATACCCGCTGTAAGCTGTAGCACTTCTTGATATTCGGCTGGAATGTAATAGCGACTTGTTGGGTCATTAACCAGGTTAGCTAATCCCCTTGCACCAGTTAGCGCCTGTAACTGATCGATTGATAATCCTGTTTGCTCTTTCAGTTCCGAGTAGTGCTTCTGTAGCTCTATGATTGTCTTTATTGCCTCAGCAATAGAAGCTACATCAACTACAGGAATACCGCTTGAAAATGACGGTACAGGCATTAAAAGAGCTGTTGAAATCAGTAAGGTTTGGACAAGTTTTTTTAGCTTCATAATTTATTATCCTTTTCGTTGTCTATGAAATTCAGGAAGCCAAACACTAGGGTCATTACCCAGTTTGGCAACGAGTTTTTCGGCCAGTTCTGAAGTGGCTGTATTACCAGATAAAACGGCCAATTCGTCATCAAACCCTTTTAGGTTTAGTTCGGCAACAACCGAATTTTGACCTTGTTTTATTAAGAACTTTCTTGATTTCTCATCAAATGATTTAATTAACTCAAACTCTCGATTAGTTAATTTGAATCCGTCAACATAATCAGAACGTGATGCTTTCATATTTGGTAAAAAGATCATCGTTGCTGTTTGCTCGATAAGTGAATGGCTAATTTTAGATTTCAAAGCATCTTGTGGGGATTGAGTGATCGGCACAACAAACCCGTTTTGTTTACGAATCGTTTTTAGTTTGTTTTCTACTAGATCTTCGAAGTAAGGATCATTTAATAATTTCCAAAACTCATCGAGAAAAATAACTAATCTTCTTCCATCAATTAGATCTTCTATTTTGTGAAATAAGTACATAGAAACAGGCGTATTTATTTCGTCATTATCTATAAAGTCAGTTACATCAAATGCAAATATGTTTGAACCATCTAATGTAAATGTTTCCTCGTCGTTATCAAATAACCAGCCGTTAGCCCCGCCTTTACACCACTTAGCCAGCCTTGTAGCTATCCCATTTGGATCTGTTTGATCGAGATATTGCAGAATTGCAGCTAGTGACCTTTTTTCTTTTGGCATATCTACAACCATTTCAACAGCTTCTATGATCTCTTTTTCTTGTTGAGGTGTAAGAGGTTGTGCTGGGTGATAAACAAGCTTTTTTAGAAAGCTATCTAAGAATGAAATATTAGCCGTTGTAGCTTCCATTTTCATTGGGGCAAACCCTGTAGGGGTTTTGTTTTTTATTGGGTAATAATTGCCACCTAATGCTCTAACACCTATAGAGCAACCGTAGTCTTTATCGAATAGAATAAAGGTGGCGGGATTTTCAGGATCATCAAACTTAGTCGCTTGAGAAAGAAGCATCATTTCAAGCACAGTTTTACCCGCACCGGAAGATCCTATAATCATAGTATTCGCTAAATCGCGATGGTTCTTATCAATTTTATTTTCTATAACTTCAGTTTGATGAAAATTAAAAAAGTAAGGGCTTTGAGCTGATGTTTTAAACATCATCACGGCATCGCCCCATTGATTGCCGGTAAGCCTACCGATAGGGAAATTATGAAAAGGACTAAAGGCAGAAAAGTTAAGACTATTAATATCTGACGGTCTAGGTCTTAGGTTGAAATTAGCGGGTAGCTGTGCAAATAGCGCTGAAAGTGCTCCGGTATCTTCTCTAGCCCATTTAATGCCAGCATCGGACAGTATCGCTGTTGATGCTGATATGGCGGAAGTTAATGATTTAACCGTGTCACCTCTAATAACTAAGCTTAGATGGTGTGTTCCCATTACAAATAAGTTAGATACTAAATCATCAAGCCCTTGTTCAATCTCTTCTGCTTGAGAGATTGCAACATCACCAGCCTTTATTAAGCGATCTTTTTGCCTTGTCATCCTGCCTTTAGCAGCTGGTTTGCTTAGAAAGGCAAAAGATTGAGCTAAAACAAATGAATTTGGGAGTGAAAGAAGGTCATCAAAAAAACCGCTATGCGTTGCATTTGGGTATTCTTCAATTGCTATTACAGCTCCATGATGCGTAGCTGTTGGCGTCTTGAATGACAGTGCGCCTGTTTTTAATGCGAAAGGTCGAGTAGTGGTTAGTATTTCCTTTATATTCCTTCGTGGAAGTGGAAACCTCCGCCATTCTCCATCAATTAAAAATGCATAAAACTGTAAAGACTCCGAAAACGTCTGGTTCTTGAACTTATAAAAACCAAGCTTTTTCGGCTCGTAACGGGCTAGTGAAGAAAGTGCTGTGTTAGCGCATTCATCTAAGAAGTCAATTGCTTCTTGCTGCTTCTCAACTAAATGTTTATCTGACTCAAAACCAAGAGCTGATGAAATTTTTGATGTTAAAGACTCAACCTTGTTAGCTGCTGGACGATAAACAAGTGTTAGGTAAAGCTCATTTATAAATAAGTTATTGGCTAAAATATGTTCTTTATATTTATTATTGAGTTGCCGAGCAAAATCATTTTTAAAGTCACCTTTGGGGTAACGGTCATATTTTCGCCGAACAACATGCGTCCAAATTGAAAGATGAGTTGAAGCAATGTTTCTTAGAAAGTTATTTAGTTGGTTGTGCCAAGCGTTTAAATCGCTGATATCAGCGCTTTCGTGTGGCGCGCCTTGCAGCCTAATTGTTAATACATAATCTTCCCCTTGCTGGGTTTTAATTATGTTTTCTGTTACGTGGCTTGAGTATGGAACGAATGTCGATAGTGACTCTTCATTCTTTATAGTTTTTTGCATCCTAGCAATCCTTGTTTTAACTGTCCTTGTTAGAGCGTTACTTGTCTTTTTGAGTATTTGTACCTATTGGTGAAAATGAAGTCATGCCCCAATATCCTATGTGGCGGCACAGTGCATGCGTTTTGAACCACAAAGAAAGTGAATGAAAAAAATTATGATCTGTGGCGCTGACTAAATAAAGAAGGCCATGTACGGGGGCTACAATAAGTAGCACTAGAGGATTACCTACAGCTAAAAACACAATCACTACAGTCATAAACTCAATAACAGCAGCAAAGTAAGGGATTCCGTAAAGTGTTGCGGGGCGTGTAAGCCCCACAAACAAAGAGTCTACTTGTATAAGTTCGCTCTCATCGCTCATTATTACGAAGCTGCTGCAATGATGTAATCAACAATAGCTGCACCACCAAAGATTAATACAATACCGATAACAATATTAACAACCCATGACCATTGCATTTTCCCGAACATCGCTAAAACACCAGAAATGATGATTGCGATAATTGCTAAGGTTCTAGTAAGTCCACCAGTAAAAATCTCTAAAACTTTGTCAGCCGTGTCATCCCAAGGCGCTGCAAACGCGACTTCGGGAATCAGAAAAGCAGCCGCCAATAAAAATATTGTCCATAATTTACTTTGTTTCTGTCCATGTGAAGATTTCAAAATATACTCCTGTTGTATTTAGTGATTTAAGTCGGTATCAAAATGCACTGACTTAATATTGGTTAGGTTTCCAAATAAGCTTTTATTAAAATCATTATTCATAATGACTTCGATTTGTGGAATGGGTGGAAACTTTTCTACCATATGCTTTGCTAGTCGCTGGCTATCAGCCCATTCCTTAATATCCCCTCTTGCCGTTTCAATAACGCAGAGAGCATCTTTCCATGTGAGCTTTGCTACTAATATAAATTTACCCTCCTTTGTTTGTATGATGACTAACTTCTCTACAGCTTCATTATTTGCAAAGTCAACAAATGCGATTTCTGTTACTCGATCAATCCCCTCAATGTTCTTGATAATGTTACCACGATTTATTATATCTTGTATTGTCATTATGGAGTGCTTTGTTCAAAAAGTTAAATTCATTCCCGAATTTTCTTTTAGTTTAATGTTCCTCATCCTCCTGAATAGGAAGCCCATACAACTATTCACTTACTATAAATAAAGATATCTTCTTCTTTATAGGTGTTTAAATTATGAAAGTAGATATTTTCTTTCTCGTAATGGCTTGAAGAATATACATTTTCTTCTGGCATATCTTTTTCAGGGGAAGATACTACAGGTTGGATGATACTTTGTGTATTTGTCGGAAGAGAATTAGCAATTAGATCTGGCACGACTACTGTGCTTTGCTGTGCGTTATCTAATACTTTTTGAACGTAACCATTAGAATACCCCGCCGTTCTTGAGCCGGTGTTGTATTCTGATATTGCAGCCTGCAAAGCATCCTGTTGATTTAGCCCGCTGTTTAAAGCTCGATGGTAATTGTCCGTTAATATTTCCGCTCCTACTTTAATATTCAAGCAAGGGTCTAAGCTATCACTAACAGAAAGTTTAAATTTCTTTCTATTTTCGGTGCTGATTTGAGCAATTCCAAGATCTAGATTGTTCTGCCCTTCTTTCTCAAGCCATCCAATAACTTCTATTGCTTCAGCTTTTGATGTGGGTTGACGATCAAGAATGTAATCACCGTTAATGCCAATAGCATACGGGTTAAACCGCGACTCTTGCTCTACAACAGCCGACATCGTTAGAACAGACACATTAGCGGCACAGTCGGCCATTAACTGGGGGAAGTCCATCCTATGCTGCCCTTTGACGAGTGAAGAAACTACGCCTAGTTGTCATTTAATTAATCCTTTAATTTAAACGGTCACTATATGATATTTTGTTAAACAAATTAATGCAACTTGTTCAACGTGCTTTTGTATATTAGTTTTTCTTTAACTTACCCACATATTAACTACATAGTTCGCTTGCCTTGAATGGCTGCTTGTATGTTATTAATGTGATGGATAATTTTCAGGAGTTGTTTTTGCTAAATATTGTCTTGCAGTAGCCAATAAAAGCAGCGTTATGATTGTCTAAGGGTTGTTGCCCTGTACTTTCCCACATGGCTCTCCAATCAGCTTCTAATCCATAGATATCTATATTGGGTGCTGCCTGCTTACCTTTCTCTATAGCCCATGACGCAAGAGGCGGGAGTGATAAGCTGCTTTCTTCTTGCTTGTCTGTTTTTGCGCTATAAACTTCTTGGAATCTTTCACGCGGATAGAAAAATACTTTGTCTGTCTCTTTTTCAAAAAACACATGATAATCGGGTAAGTGATCATGTTCTGATAAAAACTTAACCGCTCTTCTAAACTCACGAAGTACAGAGCGTGAGCCTGATTTGTGGTGAAGGGTTGTTACAAAAATTTCCCATGAGCTTTGCTTCCCTGCATGTTTACGGGCTAACTCATAAATACGCCTTTCAATAGGTTTTTTTAGACGGAAATAATCTCTATTTAAAGTTAATACATCGCGTTGTTTGATGGTGCTCATCACCATGTCAGAGAGTGTTATTCTTAATTTTTCAGGCTTTCCGGTTTTCTCATTGGTTTTGAGTGATGCTTTATCAATTAGCCCTTGCCATTGATCTATCATCGCTCCATCCATAGATATATTTGTTCTAAATCTAGTGCCATCGAGCCGGTCTAGGCTATCCCTTAAAGCATCGTAATCTCTTCCACCTGTGCCTCGTTGGGTGAAAATAAAAAAGGCATACGGATCTATTTCAACCTCTTTTGGTGGTTCTTCCCCTTCATCAATGGCGGCAATGATATTGCTAATGGCATAGATGATTAAATCTTTATCGTAGATGGTCGGAAGACCTTTCACACTTGGACGGAACTCTATCCATTTGTTTTTATGCTCATAGCGTCTAACTTCGCGATCAGGTTTTTTAGAGAGTGAATAAAATGGATATTCCATCGAGGGCATATCGTCTTTTATTATGACATCGAGTGCGTCAATGACGAATAGATCCTTTTGAGGATGCTTTAATTTCTTTAATTGATCTTTCGACATAGGTAAACCAGTCATTCTTAAATCCCTTTAGTGAGCCTAATTCGCGTAAACATCAAAAGTCTCCCTGACTTTGAGTATCGATCCGTAACCCTTTGAAATCATTTCACTCGGGAATTACACACGCGAAGTCACATTATCGGGAATTACACACAAAAAGCAAGTAATATCGGGAATTACACACGCGACATTTAAAATCATTTAAAGATAATAAGTATTATCTCCTTCAGCCTTCGGCTATTACACACGGCTACTCGGGGATTACACACGTTATAAGCCCTACTTAATGGTTTTCATGGCGATTAGCTTTGTTATTACTTGCTAAGGCGTTGATTTAATAGCTCTGCGCAACCAAAGCGTAATAATCCTTACTTATATAGGGATTCGGCTATTACACACGGCTACTCGGGGATTACACACGTTACCGGCTTGACTCAATAAGGGGGAAGGCTAAATATGCTAACTACAAACAAGTTAACCCACTGAATACAAAGGGTTTTTATTTTCGTTAGTTACTAGCATCTGGTTTTATTGTTTTTCGGCTATTACACACACCGACTTCGGCTATTACACACGTTATTGACTTAAATGACTAGAGATAGCGCTACTTCAGCCCCTCTGTTACATTGCTTTAGCTTGTACCCATGAGCTTTAAAGTTTTTCGGGAATCACACACGCCGACTTCGGCTATTACACACGCTTTGAAGCTTACTGCCCAACCTTCGTAAAGCTTGAATTGACCTTTTACGACCAAGACTATTAAATATGCTTATTAGGTTAGGCGCTAAAGCACCGTTTTTATTGAGGTAGCTACTGTGGATAAACTGTAGATAGTCTCGGCTATTACACACGGTGGCCTCGGCTATTACACACGCTTTTTCGGGGATCACACACGGTCGTCTCGGGAATTACACACGCTACCTTTTGATAATGCCTTGAAAATCAATTGCTTACGCGTCATTTTTTCACCTTAACACTATACTTAACACTAGATTAACTCTAAATATAACTCTAAATACCACAAAAAACTGTGGATAAAGGCCTCTTTACATTGTAAACAGAGCTTCTATTACGACTCCAAGCTGATTTTACTGCGCTACGCTTGCAGCTCAATAAGATGAATGCCTCCGGCATGATTAATCTTTCCTATGGAAAATACCCTAACCTTCCCCCTACCGCTTCGCTATAGCCTTAGTTAATGAATTGGCAAAGCCAATGCCAATTTTAAAGGCGCTATGCGCCTAAATCAACAATCTAGTATTTACACAATAACCAGTTCAAAACAAACAGATCCAAAATGGTTTTTAGTGAGGGAGTCGGTAGGATTTCACAGCATTATATGAACGGAAAGAATGAGCTATTTATTTAGGTAAGGAGCTGGGGCGCATGTGTTCGGGCGCACCCTCTCACATATTAAGATAAATAAAAAAATGAGGGCATTTTTTATTTGCTTTTTTATTTGGTGCCAACTCAAAAATAAGAACTCAACATCAAACAACCCTTTAGCCTGAAAGACATTTTCTGCAATACAGATCCCCCGCCCTCTCCACCCAAGATCTTATAAAGTATATAAAGCATATAAAGTATATAAAGTATATAAAGTATATAATCGCGAACCCTGCCCCAGCTAATAGAAACATATAAAATATATAGTTCTATATAAAGTAATGAGATGAATTCAGGCTAATAAAACTATTAGAATGTATATTTCTATATAAATATATAGCAACCATGATTGTATTGAAACTATTAAAATTAAAGTAAATATTAATAGTATATAAACAATACAAATAATTAAAACTAGACTAACAATTAATTATATTAAAACAATATAAACAATTAGAATTAAGTAAGTTAATAGTTTTATTAAAATGTAAGGTTTAATAGCATCATGAAGCAATCAACTTAGTATGTAAACTAATAGTTATATTAATTGTAATAAAACTATACTAAATATTACTATCTAGTGTTATAATAGAATCATTAGTTATATTATAATTAATGATTTGGCAACTATTCTGAATATAGGACGATGAATATGATTATTTCTTTTTTGAACCAAAAGGGCGGATCAGGAAAAACAACTCTTGCTAGAGCTTTGGCGGTAGAGTTTTTAAATAATGATTGGTCAGTACACGTTGGAGATATGGACGTTTCACAGAAAACAGCATTTAACTGGGCTGGGAGAAGGGCAGAGGCCGGTATAAAGCCAGAAGTTGAAGTTGCTTTATACCGTGAGCCAAAAGCAGCGCTTAAAGCAGCTGCGACTAATGATTTACTGATTATTGATGGTAAAGCTTTTGCTGATACTCACGTTTATGATTTTGCAAAGCAGTCTGATTTAATTGTTATTCCTGTTGGTGTATCAGCTGATGATCTAGAGCCGTCTTTAAATTTGGCTATGGAGTTAATAAATAAAGGGATCAATAAGGATTCTATTTTATTTGTTGTTTCTAAAGTTCCAAAGAATGGCGATAAAGAGGCCATGGCTACTCGTAGTTCAATTGAAAACTGGACGTTTAATGTTGTGCAGGGTTGGATTCCTATTCAAACCTCATATAGTCAAGCAATGGATATCGGCAAAACAATACATGAAACAAAATTTAAAGAATTAAATACAACTGTTGATCGCATTATTCAGCAGATTGTAGATAAAGCGCTTTTACTGAATAGTAATAAATAAAGGAAATATAATGGCTAAAATTACAAAACCAGATAATAAGGCAAAGCCTACTATTGAAATGACTTCTCAACTTCCGCCAGATGCGAAGGAGAAGACAACACCGCTGCAATTTCCTGTAGGGAAAACACAGAAAGCAGACTATAAAGCGTATGCAGCGAGTCGTGGAATATCAATGGCAAATCTCTTTATAGAAATGTTTGATTTCTATAAAGAACATCATCAATAGTTATCCATCATATTCATAGTGTATGAGCGGCCATCTAAGGCAAGCGATCTACGCTGTTAATATGTGGGTAACTATATTTTTAAGGGCTGCCTGTTGAAAAAAACAATGGCAGTTATCCATCATATTCATAGTGTATGAGCGGCCATCTAAGGCAAGCGATCTACGCTGTTAATATGTGGGTAACTGCAAAATCCCTACTTGAAAAAAATCACCAAGCTAACAGCAATGTTTAATACTAATAAACTACTCAAGAAGATAAAGTTTCGTTTCTGCTGATATTTTAGCTTATTTACTTCGCTAGATATAAGGCTCTTATTGGCCTGTTTTAGCTCATTAATAATCGGTGATAGGGCAGAGAACGTTTCTTGTTCAATATGCTTTGATAAGGCTTCTTTTGTCTCTTCTGTGAATGTATTTATTGTTGATTTGTACTTTTCACCAGCCACAATCAATGCTTTAGCAGAAATTGTCAGGCTATGTTCAATTTTTGCTGCTTCTTGAATAACTTTATCTGTTTTCTGAATAGCAACATCAAGATCACTGAGTAATTCAGCGATCAATGCCTCTTTAATCGTTGTTGGTTGCGTCTTATCGTTCATACGATTAATTGCTGAAAAGGGCTGTAAATGCTGTATCAAGGTTGCTGTTTGCACCAACAGCAAGGCGCTGAAGTGCAAGCATCCTTAATGAGTTTTCTTTATCCTCTAATGTTGCACCTTTTTTGCGTAATTCAGCTTTATAGTCTGTTGTATCGGAAGCAACAATATCGAGAGTAGTATTAGCTTGTTTTAGTCCGTCAAAAACATCATTTTTAAGGACTAAAGCAGCCTTGTTGATAGTAAATGTAGGGCTTAGATGATGATAGCCGAACAGGGCGTTGAACTCGTCTAATTCTATTGAATCATCTAATTCGACGCTATTGAATAGGATTCGGATTTTGTTTGCTGGTACACCCATTTCAGAAATTAATTGAATAGTAGTGATCGTGTCTTTAATTTGTTTTTCTTGGCTTGTGGCCGGAATTACAAAGTAATCAAAATCTTCATGTGATCCTGAATATTGACGCATAAGGTTTAGAAAATCTTCCACATTAGAAGCTCCGACATCAATAATAGCGGCTTCAGCCAATAAGATATTATCCGTTAAATCATTGAACCTTTTGCCTTTAATTGTTTCGGCTTCTTCTATGTGAAAATCTTCAATTCCAGAGTTTAAATTTTCGACTGAAATAATACTAGCGTTAGCGATTCTGGGGCGGAGCATGTGAACTGAAATTGTTGTTTTTCCCACATTTCCCGAAATATTTAAAACACATATAATCATTATTTATTTCCTTATTTTGTTGATGCACCAATCTTGCTTAGAGCTTTTAGATCGATACTTTTTTTGCCTTCCTTTTTGACAAGGTTTTGGCTTGTCTTTATTGGCGGTTTATTTTGTTTTATGGGTTTTTCAATATTAAATTTTGGTGATTCTCCTTTAGTTTTTTTACGGACATATTTTAAAGTGTTTCTGAATGATTCTAACGTGAAATTAAAATTATCACTGTTTAATATCGCCACAATATCATCATGACGAACACCTGATGTAATAGCACTTTCAACATCTTCGATAATATCGTACAGGCGAGAAGCAGCTGATCGATTTGATGTTTTAGCAGCGAGCTTTAATTTTTTAGAAATTGAAGATTCAGTTGGCATAATAACTAATTATGCACCAATTTATTACCAACAACTACTAAAAAGTAACTAATTTCGTAGAAATTAGAGAAAAGAAAGTAATCCCAAGGGGATGCTCATGATTATAATTTTTAAAAGAGTAGAAGAGAGGAGGAGGGCAGGATAGGCTTTAAGCCACGTAAACGGAACACTATGCTATAGTGTCCTTATTCCTTGCCTCCTCCTCTTTTTTCATGGATTGATGAATGATCATAAAAACTGACTTAATAGATCAAGAAGAAACTAACCTTTATAAACAAGCTTTTGATAGCTCACAATTTAGCTCGAATTCTTCATTTTTGAGGCATGTGATTCGGGTTTACTTGTTAAGGGAAAAGCCATCAAAGAAAATTGCCAAGGAAATAAAGCCAGTAAATAAAACCGATCTAAAACTAGTTGAGTTTACAGTTTCAATTCCTAAATTCATTAGGAAGAAAGCTGATCAAGTTTCGCTAAGTTATGGACTTAAACCGACTGCATATATAAGAAACCTAATTACAGCTAATTTAACTAAAACACCTATGTTTACACCTGAATTAGTTAATGAACTTAGAGCTTCTAATAGAGAGTTAAACGCAATTGGGATTAACATTAATCAACTGACAAAAATACTTAATCGTTCTGCTGAACTTAAACTGAGGGATCGAGTGCATCACCAACATTTAATTGACATAAAAATAGCGATTGAAAAGCAAACTAAAGCTATCAATGAAATGGTTGCGAAAAGCAATAATGTATGGCGAATTGAGTAATGGGGATTATTGAAGAATCGTTGTCTTCTATTTTAGAAGGCGGTGTAAAAATGAAAGGCCGTGGCAAGCAGGTATACAGGCCGTTATCTAAAAACCATCGTGCAACGATTTCTATGCTGGCTTCAAAAACTCCTGAAGTCATGGCTAAAATAACTGGTTTTAGTCGAGGTGCTAATAATATTGCACCACATATTCTATATATAAGCAGGGAAGGAAACGAAGAGTTAGAGAGTGATAGGGGAATTATTTACAATGGTAAGGACGAAGTAGAGCAGGCATATTCTAAATGGATAGACGATCTTAATAATTTCCCCAAGCCAAGCAAAAAGCCTTCAAGAGAAGTTATGCATTTAATGCTTTCTATGCCAGCAGGAACAGACCCCGAAAAGGTTAAAAATTCAGCACGTATTTTTGCAAAGAAAACTTTTAGCGAAAACCACGAATACTTATTTTCACTGCATACCGATACGCCACACCCACACGTTCATTTAGCTGTAAAAATGCTTGGCCATAATCAAGAAAGACTTAACCCACGGAAAGCTGACATTCAAGCATGGCGAGAAGGTTTTGCAATGGAGTTAAGGGGGCAGGGAGTCAGAGCTGTAGCTTCAAAGCGACGAGCAAGAGGCGTTGTAAAAAAAGCAGTTAATAACACTGTTCATCATATAAATAAAGGTGATGATACCCATAAAAAAAGAGTAGCTAATGTAACAGCGCTGCAAATGAAAGATGCTGTAGACGAGTTGGTGTTACGCTCTAAAGGCAAGACTGAACCGGTTAAACCTTGGGAAGAAGCTATTAAAGCTAATCAAACTGATGTACATAAGTTATATGAAACAGCTATTAGTGAGCTTGAAAAAACAGGGAAAGAAGATGATGGAAAATTAGCTTCTGATTTGCGAAAAATAAAGTCTGACTTACCAAAAAAAATAACTACTCAGCACATGGAGAATATGCAAAAAGCACAGGCGGATATTTTAGGGAATAAACCAGAGAAAGTAATAGATAAAATAAAAGATATAAGCCTTAGTCGATAAGAAATGAGTAAGGCTTATATCTTGGTATTCTACCTGCTAATAATAATAGCTTGTTCCGGCTTGCTGGCCGTCAACAAAAACATCAATGTATCGTTTTGTTTGGCAGGCTAAACTCGGACATTTACCATTTTTGACCCAGCCGCCTGATGATGGGACACAGCCGCCAAATATACCGCCGTTGCCTCCGTATGGAAACCCAGACCCTGTACCTGTACCAAAAGGCCCACACGATTTAGGTGGAATGTAAGTCACTTGCCCTTGTTTATATGACATATTACTGCTTTCTACAGCGCAAGAACTAAAGTTTGGTAGTGGGCTTTTATGGTGTTTAATTCGGCTTTTCATTGCAGATTTTGCCCCACCGCAACCAGAGGGAAAGCCTCCGGGGAGGCAAAGCCAGATTGCGCACTCATCTTGTGAGGCTGACAAAACGGGTGTTGAAAAGGCTGTAGCAAGGAAAATAAACGTGATTATTGTTGTGATGTATTTCATGTTATTGATCTCCGTATCAATATGAACATAATTATATTTCAATATAAAATATATTGAAATTCAATATAACTTATAATGTTGTTGGTGGATAATAAATTTTGTACAAAAGTGCAATAAAAATAATTATCACTACCTGAGATAATACCAGTGAGCATGACGCTCATTTTTTTAGACGAATAAGGATTTATTCATGAATAAAGTTGTAATTTCACTAGCAGCGCGCAGCTAATACAGCGTTTACATTGCCTTGTATCTTTTCAATTCGTTTCCCCCGAACACATTCCCACAAGTTAACTGGGTACTGTTGGTCCCACACTGTCATTAACATACGTTGAGATTTGCTCATGGTGTAGCGGGGGTAGGTTTTTTCCATATAAATATAAGTTCGTGCAATGCGTCCACGCGCACTTTTAGGCGGCTCTGCTTTTCGCTTTGAGATCTTCATTTTGCAGCTGCCAAAATCTGATTTTTCACCAGCTAACATCGTAAAGTTATAATTACTACGCAGTGCATTAACAGCACCGATTGCAGGGTATAAATTATAGAGATCACTCTGCATAAACCGATATTCTTTATTGATCTTACTTGCACAATTTCTACCCTTAAACGTCTTGCCTTTTTTGGTAACACAGTTAGGGTGTCCATCGCGCCACTCGCTAAACGTGCGGCCAAAGTTTTCAGCAGGAACTACATGTTCCCACTCCACACGTTTAGCGCGTTTCTTGTATTTAGAAGACTGATAGCCGATCGGTAGTGTGATGTTTTTCTTTGAATCAAATACTGCACTGCAATAGAGTGTTACGCGGTTATCAAAATAAACGCTCTTCATAAGTGATTTTTTGGCTTTGCTAAATGACTCTATTGGTGCAGCAGCACTTGCGCTACTCAATGCCATTGCGATTATTAATACGGTAAGTTTATTCAAAATATAAATTAATTTTTATTAGGTGTCTGAGATTGTTTGTTTACATTTTTCACATTTTCTTGATTGTTCAGGGGGCCGCCCGTGGATTTTTAATCGCGCTTCTATATCATATTCCCAACATCGAGGGCAGCAGTTAACAGGTACTGTCTCACCTTTACTGTTTATTGCTTTAGTCATAGAGCATTTCCCTTCCCTTGTTCTGTTGAATTAATTAGTTGAAGATTGATAGCGGCCAAGCAATAGTTTTAAGGACTTGATTATCGTGAAGCATCGTTACTATTTGATGGGTATCATTATTTTTACTACATTCTTCAAT
>Ga0209495_1000204_pt1 | contig 46908 bp, 39 predicted proteins | sample EN1Hudsemesocosm_FD_184629 | JGI IMG/M metagenome (GOLD analysis project Ga0209495, IMG submission 184629) | Methane-oxidizing microbial communities from mesocosms in the Hudson Canyon - EN1E Hudson Canyon (SPAdes) (version 2) | ecosystem: Environmental > Aquatic > Marine > Cold seeps | place...
TGAAAGTGTTGTTGCTTCTATTAAGCCAAATAGCAATAAATACAAAACCCTTGTTAAAGCCGGTAAATTTATCGCTTCCAACTTAACTGTTTCAAGTTCTGATAAAACTATCGTTCTTAAAGGCAATACGGCTAAGCATCCTAATGAGGTGTTTGTTGTTCGTGGTAGTAAAACGACGAAAGTTACCGATTCTAACCCGTGGTTAACCAAAAAGCGTTTTGCTAAACAAGAGTCAATTAAAATAAAAGCGCGTGATGGTGTTGAAGTGGGTGGGGTCTTAGTTTATCCACTTGATTATCAAGCAGGAAAACGTTACCCGCTTATAATGCAAGTACACGGCGGACCCGAAGCACATGAGAAGAACGGCTGGGTAACGGCTTATTCAAAGCCTGGACAAATGGGGGCTGCTCGAGGTTATGCAGTATTTTACCCCAACTACCGAGGCTCGACAGGTAAAGGCGTAGGTTACTCTAAGCTAGGTCAGAATGACTATGCGGGCGCAGAGTTTGATGACTTAGTTGATATGAAAAATCATTTAGTTGAAATTGGCTTAGCAGACGAGAAACGTGTCGGTATTACTGGTGGCTCATATGGTGGTTATGCGTCAGCTTGGGCGGCAACTAAATTAACAGAACATTTCGCTGCTAGTGTTATGTTTGTTGGTATCTCTAATCAGCTATCAAAATTTGGAACTACTGATATTTCGAATGAAATGCACTTGGTACACGCCCGTTCATACCCTTGGGATAAATGGCAGTATTATTTAGAACGTAGCCCTATCTATTGGGCACATCAGTCTAAAACGCCATTATTAATAATGCATGGTAAAGCGGATCCTCGTGTTCACCCAGCACAATCAATGGAAATGTACCGTTATATGAAGGTACAAGGTAAAGACGTTCGCTTAGTTTATTACCCAGGAGAAGGCCATGGTAATCGTCGTGCAGCCTCACAATATGATTACAGCTTGCGTTTAATGCGCTGGATGGATAACTATTTAATTGAAGGCAATAAAGATATGCCAGATTATGAAGTTGATCACAAAGCGAAACTTGATGCTAAGAAAGATAAAGATAAAGTAGTAACAGAGAAATCTGAATAAACTCCTATTATCTTAATGATAAATAAACCCAGCCAATGCTGGGTTTATTGTTTTTGGTAATTAAGATTTCTCTGGCTTGAGCTTTATACTAACTAGGAATAGCTTCAATATCTTAAGCTCTGATGTTGCTGGATATCCCATTAAAACAACTATTGATTCACTAATAAATTAACGTATTGTAGACAGAACTAAATTTACTCTCTCGGAAACGTTATGTTGAAAAAAGTTACTCAAGTTTTTTTTCTATTCTATTTATTGCTTAGTCTATCTGGCTGCGTTGCTGTGAGTGTTGTCTCTGCCGCAGTAGGCGCCACTACAACCGTTGTTGGTGGAGCTATCGATGTTGTCGACGCAGTTACTCCAGATATTCTTGATGATGAAGACAATGAAGACGATAACTAAAACTCAAGTTGCTTGGTTAAATTAAAAAATAAACCTAAGACGTTGACCTGTATTTTATTGATTACGTGCAAGTAATTTCAATTTATTTGCCTTACGCCAATTAACAGTCGAATTTTCATCAATGTATAATGAATAAAAATCGTAATTAACATCCATATCTTTTGTACTGCATAAGAGCAAGGCTATATCTAAACTGAGTGTATGGCTGCCAGCCAATTGAGCTTGTTCAAAAGTGCGTTTAGCATGAATTAAAAAAGTTTCATATTGATTATGAGATTTTGCTAATAACGTTTTAAGGTAAGAATTTTCTGCGTTATCTGTATTAGTACTTTCAACTAATGCTTGTGCTTCCTCTAATCGACCTTCTTCGAGGTATTGTAAAACTAATTGCTTACGGCTCGACTTTGCCACCCAATGATCTGGCGTTAACTGGGTAAATGCTAACACTTGTTTTAAGTGCGGTTCTTTTCCCTGAGGTGTTTTTGCAAAAATAGCATAATGAAATGGCACTTTAGCAAAGTGGTAAATAGGGAGTTTATACGCAGTCATTTTTCTTTCAGCTTCGCGAAGATAGCTGTATTTATCATTTTCTTGTTTATGCTTATGCGCCATCACTGAAAGGTAGGTGAGTGCATGAAGTTCACGTAATTTGTCACCCGCATTAAACGCCAATTCTGCAGATTTAAGTAAACTAGCTTTAACTGCAGTATAATCATCATACTGATGATCAAGCCAAGACTGTGCATTCCAAGCATCAGCTTGTCTGGCTAAATCATTAATATATTCAAAAGACTTTGTCGCTAATGCTAATTTATTTTCACTTATTTCATAGAGCTCTTTTCTTGTCAATATTGAACTTTGTAATAGATATGCATTGCCTAATTGTTGCCAATCTTTTTGAACATTGGCGTTCTTCGATAACTTTTCAGCTAACACCATTGCTTTATCAAGCTCTTCGGTTTCAATATATATATTAATAAGTTGCCCAAGAATAATACTATCTTTAGGGTATTGTTGATGAGCAATCGACAAACTTGATTTTTTAAATTCAGGTGATTGAGGACTACTCAAAAACTGATAAATAAACGGTTGGCGTAAATGCTGTTGCAACTTTTGAATAAGTGCTTTAGTAGAATCAGCATAAAGCTGTCCTTTCCAATCGGTATAAGGTCCCTTTAATACAAAGTCTATATACACTTTATTGTTAAAAGTTCGTAATTTCCCTGCTAAAACAAAGGGGTGCTGATCAGATAAATTAGGATACTCAAGCTCAGTAGATGTTAAGAAAGTTGCTGAATCTAAGTGTGTTAATTCAGTATAATCAAATGTATTGTTATCATGCAATGAAAGAGTTGTTGTTGCTTTTTGGTCAATAAACGAAAGATATGCAAGCTTAATAACAGGGTGTAAATCATCTTCAGTTGAGCGTTCTGGCCAGTTAATATAAGCAATAATGAGCATAAAAAAACTCATTGTTAATATGTAAGGCAAATTGCCTATTTTTGCTGACTTAGCCTGAACAGGTGCTTCTATTACAGGTTCTTCCTGTAAAGGATTTTCAGTTAATAATGCCGGTTTTTCCACGCTAAGTTGAAATTGGTAGCCGCGTTTAGAAAAGGTTTTTATTGCATTATTACCAAACAGAATTCGTAAGTGACTAATATTTTGAAATACGGCTTGTTCAGAAACAATTTTATCTTGCCAAACAGCAGATAAAATATTTTCTTTACTTAAAACGGTATCAATGTTCTCAAGTAATAGCGCTAAAACTTTTGCTTCGTTATGACGAATGGTAATGGGCTCGCCATTTTTCATTAGTACTAAACTTACACTGTCAAAGTCGAATTCTTCAATTTTATAACGCATTGTATTTTGTGCTTAAAAATAATAAGTATTTATCCTATTACCTATCTTATCGTATCACTGTTTAAAGGGTTACTGATTTGTTTCGGATAAAGATGAATTGCTGTTTTAAGGCGTTTAAGTGAGCAAAAAATATGTCTAAATGTAAATGCACATTTTACTGACAAAATAACTTACAAATATTTTTTAGAGATAAAAGCAAAGATTCACTGAGGAAAGCGAGCAAAACAGTGACGAAGATATTATGAAAAAATCTATAAAAAATCTATAACGACAAATTATAGATTTTTTATAAGATTATATTGAGCTGTTTTGTTAAATTTACTCCATTCTATCGTTATGCAAATTCGATGAACCTTAAACCTAAAATAACAATGTAAAGGAAGTATTCATGAGAAAATTATTATTACCACTTTTAGTTGCAGCGACATTTAGTGCGCCAGCTGTTATCGCTGCTGATTTTTCTGAAAACATCAAACAAGCGATGGCTTCAGATATTCGTACTGATAGAGAAACAAAACGCGATAGAAACAGAAAACCTATCGAAACGTTGAAATTCTTCGGTATCCAAGATGATTGGAAAGTATTAGAAATCGTACCTGGTGGTGGTTGGTATACGAAGTTACTTGCGCCAGCACTTCGTGATAACGGGCAGTTCTATTTAAGTCTTGGTACAAAAAGACTGAAAGAATCATTATTGACTAAAAAGCCTTTTGATAAAGTTAAACTTGTTGGCAGTGAAGGCTATGACTTTAAAGGCCTTAATTTTGAAGTTGCCAACCTAGATGCCGTTCTTACTTTCCGTAATTATCATAACTTTGATGAATCTGAGCGCGCCAGTACTAATAAAGCTGCTTTTAAAGCTTTAAAACCAGGCGGTGTCTATGGTGTTGTCGATCATACCCGTCGACATATGCAGAAGAAGAATGATGAGAATGGTCGTCGCTTTGATCCTGTGTTAGCAATCAAAGAAATTCAACAAGCCGGTTTTGTTTTAGTAGACTATTCAAATATACATTACAAAGCAGACGATGAATTACGTTTTGAAGTCGGTCGTAAAACCGTACAAGGTAACTCAGATCGCTTTACTTTATTATTTAAAAAACCAGAGTAAAAATTTTTTCAGTTGATCTCAGGTCTATTGATGGGGAATGAAAATTTCCCATCAACATATTAAATATGAATCAAGCTTTGTTATATAAAGGGGAGTAAATGGAACATTGCAAGCAACACTGGATGCTTAATACGCCAATTTTTAGGCTTATATTGTCATGTTCTTTACCTATTCTACCTGCTGTTTTTTTATTAAGTGCTTATGACTTATTTGAAACAGGGCTTATTGCAAGGCTTTGTTCAACTCACCTTGCTGCATTAAGCTTTAGTGCGCCCATTACTACCGCGATGACAGGCGTAGCCATTGCATTATCTATTGCGACAAATAGTTGGATTTGTCGAATTAAATCAAATGTTAACCCTAATAGTTGTATCACTGATAAAAATGAATTAAAAAGTAACGTTGTAAGAGCACTTGTTTTAGCGGCAACGTTAACTGCTATACTTGCGATGTTATTGTATTTCATCTCACCCACATTTTACGAATTACTCGGTACGCAATCTTCGTCTGAACCTGCTATAGAACTTGGTATGACATCTTTGGTCACAACCTATACCGAAATTAGATTAATTGGCTGGATCCCGTTAATACTGGTGTGGCAAATTAATGGCATATTACGTAGCTTTGGCCACATAAAACAAGCAAGCATACTGCTTGTCACTTGGATGATAACTAAATCAGTTTTAAGTTATAGCTTAATTGGCGATGGAAAGTGTTCTCAACTTTTAGAGACGGGTATTATTGGAGCGGGTTATGCTCACTTAATTTCCGATACCTTATTTTCACTTATTTCCTTAGGAATTATTATTAGAGCTCTGGGCATCGAAAAGCATCAAATTGTAAAAATGCAGTGGATAGGCACATTAAAACAAATGTCACTTACCGGTTTAAATGCCAGTATACAGCAATTATACCTGCCAATTACAATCGGTATTCTTACCTTCTATATAGCTAGTTTTGCTGAAGATAAAGTCGCATTATTGAGCATTATATTTAGATTAGAAACACTCGGCTTATTTATTCCAATGGTATTTACCGCTTCATTACCCGGACTTATCGCCGCGAATTGGTGGGCAGGAAAAATTGACAGAGTGAAAACATTAATCATTCAAGCGGTTATTATTATTACAGTGACCCAAGTAGTAATTGCTTGTGCACTTTATTTTTATGCTGAAACCATTGCGGTAGAAATTAGCCAGAGTACAAAATTACAACTACATATTGAGCATTACCTGATTTACGTACCTATTAGCTTTATCGGAGCAGGGTGTTCAATGCTGGCAATATCAAGCTTAAATGCTATTGGGAAATCAGCTAATGCGAGTATTTTAGGTTTTGGTCATAAGGTGATACTGATATTAATTTTTTCAATCATCGGTGCTTGGTACGCATCAATTATCGGTGTTTTTATCGGTATAGCACTGGCTCACGTCGTCTCTTTGGTTTTAGTTTCCAGATTGTTCATTAGAAAGGTATGGTGGAAAGACGAACAGCAAGCTGACGTACCATACAACTTTTGTGAACTCCGTAACGGCGATTAACATTGGAGACATTTATCAACCTATTCTATTTATTCTTTAGTACTTGACCAGATACCAGGTTCCGTTTTTCCTTGTATTTCAACGTCATCAAGTGAAAAAGTAGGTTTACTATTAACCTTTAGTTTTTGTCTAAAATCCTGAGTTAAATTTATTACCGTCGGGGTAAGTAGAATAATGGCGTAAATATTCACTAGCGTCATTAACCCAAGTGCCATATCAGCTAGCCCCCATACTTGTTTCAACGATGCTGTTGCTCCCCAAAAAACCATCATCAAATAAATACCAGTGTAAATTAGTCGACCTATTTTATTGTCTAATTTGAATAAATGAAGGTTACTTTCAGCATAAGCGTAATTAGCAACAACTGAGGTAAAAGCAAATAAGGTAATTGCTGCAGCAACAAAGTAATTTCCACCAGTACCAAAATGACTCGTCATGGCATTTTGTGTCATTCTAATGCCTTCCATATCTCCGCTAATATTAATATCAGATAACAAAATTACCACAGCGGTACAGCTACAAAGCACCATAGTGTCTAAGAACACACCAAGCATTTGCACATAACCTTGTGCAACAGGGTGGTTGGGTACAGGTGATGCACCAGCTGCGGCATGAGGTACACTTCCTGCACCAGCTTCATTTGAATATAAACCTCGCTGAATACCATTCTTAATTGCGGCGCCTAAAGCGCCGGCGCCTGCTTCATTTAGACCAAAGGCTGAATTAAATATATCTATAAACATTGAGGGCAATAATTCAATATTCATTAAGGTAACAATTACTGCAGTACTGACAAAGGCCAATCCCATAAAAGGAACGATGAGTTCAGCAAATCTAGCTATGCTTCGCATGCCTCCAACTACTATGCTGCCTGCGAGTACAGCAATAACTAAACCAGAATAATCGCGAGGAATAGTAAATGTATTATTCAAGGCATCAGCGATAGTATTCGCTTGCATGGCACTAAAAGTTAAACCGTAACCTAGAAATAGACAAAGAGAAAAAAGAATAGCAAGCCACGGCTTATTCAGTCCAGATCGAATATAGTAAGCGGGACCACCTCTGAATTCTTTATGTTCGTCTCGTACTTTATAAATCTGTCCCAATACACTTTCTGCAAAGCCAGTAGCCATACCAAGTAATGCGATCACCCACATCCAAAATACGGCACCACTGCCGCCTAGTGAAATTGCCATGGCGACACCTGCTAAATTACCCGTTCCAACTCTGGCAGACAAACCTGTACATAAGGCTTGAAAAGAACTGATCCCCGATTTGTCAGACTGCGTACTGTCTTTCATCACTTTGAACATATATCTGAAGTGGAGTATTTGAATCCAACGTAGCTTAAATGAAAACCAAAACCCGGCAAAAAGTAACAAATAAATCAATATTTGGCCTTCTCCCCACAGTACATTATTAATAGAGTTTACAATTTCATTAATCATTGATTTTCCTTTTACTCTCTAATTTTCATTATAGTACGATGTGTTCTTAAAATTATATGTTTAATGTCTCTCTTACCAATTGATAATGTTACCTTACCTTCTCGATAAATGAATACCTGCCAGCATACAACGTACTGAACCACCAGCAAGCTCAATTGCTGATACATCAAGTGGCACCAACTTTACCGTTTCTTCTAATAATGATATTTGGTTATTTGTTAGTGCGTTATAGGCGGTAACGGAAAGTGCTAAGATGCGTCCTGAAGATCCTTGCAGTTCAAGTGCATTTCCGCAAAAAGAATTTATTTGTTGTTCAGATAAATAAATGATGCGTTTTCCAGCATTTTCAAAACGCTGAATAATTTCATTACGGCGTTTAGCATTTGTCATCATTTCAAAGCCAGCCAAAACATAATCACTACCAATACACATTACAACATTGGTGTGGTAAACAGAGATGCCTGCTTTATTTTTCGCATCGAAAACCATCGGTTCAAAATTGAAATGGGCACAAAAACGCTCAAGTATATGCGAGTCACTTCTTTTTGAGCTAGCTGCATAAGCAATTCGTTCAATATGATCTAATACCATAGCACCTGTGCCTTCTAAGTAAATATCGTCATATTCCAAGCCAGAATAATCAAAGACTACTTGTACGCGATATAGTTTCTTCAACAGTTCTATAATGTCACTTCTGCGTTCCTTTCTACGGTTTTTAGCATACATAGGGTATATAGCAATTTGACCACCAGTGTGGGTTGAAAACCAATTATTAGGGAATACTGAATCGGGTGTATCTTCTCCATGATCTTCAAATGTGTGCACCATAACACCTTCAGCTTCTAACAATTTTCCTGCTATAGTTACTTGATCAAAAGCAAGTGATTTAACTTTTTGCTTGTCTACAGGTTCTGTTGATTGAAAGCTGTTGTCTTGCTTTGTTTCTTCGTTAGGGCAAAAGTGATGAGGGCGGATCATGACAACTGCATTGGGGGCTTGAGGAAATAGTGGCATTGGTGTCTCTCTTTTATTTTTTTATTTGGCTTTGTTAAGTTAAGTACTAAAGTATTGGCCAATAAAATATAACGATATATAAAACTATTGTTTTAATTACCCTCTATATTATCTGGTTAAGATGTGAATCAAAATGGCAATATATTGCAAATATTTGGTAAAGATTTATCATATTGTTAGATTTTATTGTTAAAATGATAATTTGGAGTGCTTTATGACAATGGACAAAGGTGTTAAGAAACGTGTTTATCTTTATGATTCAGTTGATAAAGAGCTTATTGCCATTCTAAGAACTGATGCTAGAGCTTCAATATCGACTCTAGCAAAACTACTGCACGTTTCTCGTGGTACTGTTCAAAATAGGCTAGACAGGCTTATAGATTCAAATGCTATTCTTGGTTTTACTATTCGAGCCCATGATGAGTTAGAAACGGATGTAGTTAAGGCTATTATGATGATAGAAGTTATTGGAAAATCGACTACTCAAGTAATTAATAAGTTACGCGGTATTCCGCAACTTGAAAAACTTCATACAACCAATGGCACTTGGGATTTAGTCGCAGAAATTAAAACATCAAGTTTGTTAGAGTTTGATCTGGTATTGCGTGAAGTTAGAACCATTGATGGTGTGCTTAACAGTGAGACAAGTATTCTTTTAAGTTCTGTTTAACGATTATAGATATAAAAAATAGCGATTAAAACTTAAAAAAGCACTGATATAATGAAATATTATCAGTGCTTTTTTTCGTGTTTTCTCAGATTAAAGAAAACAAAATATTGCAGTATCAGTAAATTATTATAAAACTATAATTACACCAATATCTTTCAATAAGTTTTTATTGATTAAGTAGGTGAGTTTAAGAGCGTCATTATCGGCTAATGCTATTTCTGTATGTAAATTTTTCCACGTTTTTTTCGCCTTTATTAACAGAGGAGTATCTCCAATCATAGGATGATCCATCGCAAAAGTAACATTATTAGCAAATAATGAAACAAGTTGACCGTTGTCGATAATATCTTGAGTATCACTTCTGTTAGGATAAAGAACATCGCCATCAGCTTTACGAATTTTAGGGTTGAGTGAAGGTGTAAAGCTTGTACCTCTTACGTCGATAATAATACCTGAAATATCATGTGTTTGAACATCATTAACATTCGTTGCTTTTACACCTTTTTCAAGATCAGAAATGCGCTTGCTTAGCTGGCTTAATTGGTCACTAATTTGCTGATTAGAAACTGTCGGATAGCTAGCAGCATGAGCTGTGCCGATCCAAAGTGACCATAAGTTTGGAAGAATACTCGCGGACACTTCTTCTTGATATAAGTCTTGATAAATAGACTTTGATATTTTACCTCTTAGAGGCGCTTCCAATACTACTTTACAAGAACCGTCTATACGATTATCTCTACTTTTTATGATAGCGCCTTTAACGGTTCCCTCAACTGATGATTTTACTTCGTCACTGGATAACATGTAATTACTAACCAATGTTGTTGCCGTTACTCTAACACCTTGGTACGACTCTAATAAATTTCTTTGTGCGTCAACTTTTGCTGCTCGACAAGCAAGGTAAGGAGCTATATTAGCTTTCTTTCCTTCACCTGCTATACCATAACCTATGGCTGAAACTGTTGCTTTAGTCCAATTTATTTCACCAGTATTCCCAACAAGTTCAGTGTACTGACCATCTTCTGCATTGGCCGTTAATGAACACAAGGTGATAATGATAATGCTTAGTGATTTGTTCATTTTATTATCTCAAATTTAAGTTATTAGTTAGTTTCTAATGCACCAAGCATTGGCATTTTAGTGCTTTTATCAAAAATCACATCCTTTGCTACAACAGGGAATGCGGATGAATTTTGAATATGAAAAGGTTGATTATTGGTGAAATTACATTTATCAAGTGCTAAACGAGAACGACCAGATAATACAATTGCACTAGTAGAACTACCGTTTAGCAGGCAATTTTTTATTTTTACGTTAGCACGACCATTGATTGTTAATGCAGAGTACTTAGCATTATCAGAGTATAAATGGTTAAAGCGAGGTGACCCTGATTTTATCTCTATTCCCACACCTGAATTTTTTAGGTGAAGCCCATTAATTTCAATCGTTTTACTGCTGTCTAAAGTTAAGAATTTTTTTGCAGGTGATTGTACCGATTCACTTTCAAAAATAATGCTTTTAGGTAATTGTTTTGTATTACCCCATAAATAAGCTAAGCCTTGAACCGTAATCCCTGCACCTTGTTTAAATTTGACTTTAACTTCGGGTTCAATGATCAAAGTAGAGCCTTCAGTAAACACAGTCTTAGCAGCTACGATATAAGGGCTATTTTCTTTACTTAAAATATTAATACCCTGATATGAACCCGATAGCGTACTACTCAGTATTGAAGTTTCAGCTAATTTAATAGGGTATGCTTTTGCTGAAACTACTGTTTTTGCACTTTCATTTTCTGCCTTATCCAGCGCAATAACCGCAAATTCTAGTGTTTTAAAAGCTTCAAAATCACCATTGAAAACAATATTAGTGTCTTTAGTTATAGTAGTTTCGGTTAAATTGTTATCAAGTGAAGTCATCAATACTTTATAGTTAACGTGTTCTTGATTATTATTTTTCCACGAAAGCTTTATTTCATCGGTAGTTGCGAAATCAACCTTTAATTCACTTACATTTGTCGGTTTCAGATTATCAAAGTTCACTAAACCTGTGGTACTAATCATTTGAGTAATTTGGCCAGTATTATCTATTAATTTCCCTGTGATGACCTTTTGTTCACCGTTCCAACGTTTATCAACAATAATATCTGTTTTATAAATACCTGATTCTTGTTCTTTTAAATCAAATGAGCCAATACCTTCTATATCTAATACAGCTCTCAAGCCTTTTTGTCCTTTGATACCAACAGTTAAATTGTCATTATATTTTAACCATTTGTTTGCACCATCGTGAATTACCATATCAATCGTTGGTATGGCGGTACCGATATAACCATCAGGTTCAGGAAATTCATTTGCTATAGAACGACCTAATTCATCAGCTGCAGCGAATAAATTTTTGTCTTCAAGGTGTTGGGCAGCTAAGGCCGCATTCAGTAATATTCCCCAAATTGTAGTTGAAACACCACCAGCCCTTGAAGTAATGACTTCCTTTTTTTGCCACAAGGTTTTGCCGTCTTTAGATATTAATTCAATATCGACACCTAATTTTATATGGGCATATATACCTGCGTAGAATCTTTCATATTCGACAACTTCACCAACTACAACAGCGTCTACACCAAGAGTTTGTGCTAATTGTTGAGGAGATAATTTATTTTCTGGGTTTTTGAGATCAACCTCTTTTGTATGAACAAGTTGAAAGTTTTTATTAGAAAGATGACTTTGTAATATCTCTCTAAGTACTGAAGAGGCTTCGATAGATTCAGTACTATTAGATAATTGAGCAATAGCAATGACTTTGGGGATGTCACTTATTGCTAATTTATCTTGCTCGCCTGAGGTCATGTTTTCTAAGGTTCTAATCGGGCTGGTAATAGCAATTGTACCCTTGGTGCTGATAGAACAGCTCGTTAGTAACGTTATTGCAATGCCTACACTAAACAATAATTTAATCTTCATGCTGTTCACTCACTTCTCCTTTGTGATTAGGCTTATTTAAATTCCGTGTTGATTTATTATTCGTATACTCTGGAATTTTATTTGACCAACCCTTTTACTTATTGATTATTATTCAAAAATTTAGATAAAAATAATTATCTATGCACTCTACGTTTCTATTTTATAACATTATCATTAATCAGCTTAATGAGTTTATGATATTTTCTGTAATTTTATAAATGAATTTTTATGGCGAAACAACAATCATTACACGACCTTCATCCATCGTTTTAGCAAGGTCTAAATTATTTTTAATAAATAATGCTACATCATCAGAAACAATTAGATCTGAATTTTTTGATTTATAAGTCCCAATTGCTTTCACAACATAAGGAGTGTAACCAATTCGCCTATCGTTAATAGCATCTCGAAGATCTAGATCATATGAAACAGGGCGCTTTCTAATATTATTACTATTGAGCATTTCTTTAGTAGGATAAATTACTTTGCCATCTTGTGTGCGTATTCTCGGTATAGTCGCTAGTTCAAACTGGTCAATACCTTGCGCATCAATTAGCAAGCCTGAAATATTGTTGATGTTTTCAAGGCTATCTATTTTAGCTTCAACATATTGCAAAAGTTCTTTTTTAGGAAGTTTATGTAATTTTGTTTGTATTTCTCGTAATAAAGATACAGTCGTTTCTGCTGCTGGCGGAGTTGCAGCATGTGCTTTACTTATAAATTGCCAGTTTTTTGGAGAAAATAAAGACGTTAATGCTTCTAGATAATATTGATCTGAGAATTTAGTATTTACTGTATTTGATTCTATGAAAATTGAACTATGATCACTGGTCGCATGTTGAGAAATGGATTCAATAAAAGAACCATCCATTTTCACTTCAACAACTACTTGAGCTATTTCATTTTGGTAAATATCTTTGGTGACCAATGCGCCTCTAATTAAGGTGTTCAATTTAGTACGAATAATATCTGATGTAGCTTCTAAGTCTAAAACGGTAGTTTCAGAACTCACTTGTACACCAGATATAATTTCTGCCAAATTTCTATATGCATCGACTTGTGCAGCTCTTCGAGCCATCAATCGCTTTTTACGGTTTGGTGTGTTATCTGAAGCAACGCCATAACCACTAGCAAATATAGTACCTTTAGACCAATTAATACCACCCGTATCAGTCCCTTGGATGACATCTTCTGCTAATACGGAAAAACTGCTCAACATGAATGATATTAATGAATATACGATTAGATATTTTACCATGATTAAATTCCCTTTGTTTCGTTATCAAAATGTATGTATTTAGCTCTACGCTTGACTATTTTTTTGAGATAATTTCGAGTTTCTTCTGCAGGTAAGTTTACAAGTAAATACTGATAAACTTCTTCTGCCGTCATTGTATTGATTATCTTAGCCGCTTTAGATAAGTTTTTTTTACCTGTGAAGGTTTTAGCTAAATTTCCAACACCTGTATTATAACTAGATACAGCACAATAAAAACGTGATTGGGGATCATCAATTTTTCTTAAATATCGACTTTTTAATAATTTAAAATAGGCAGTCCCTAGTTGTAAATTATTCGTTTCATCAAACAAATAATCAGGGGATAATACTTTCTTTTGACCATGCACATAATTATGAGCATCTATTCCAGCAGTTTTTGGAACGAGTTGCATTAAACCAAAAGCTGGAACACGTGAAATTGCTCTTGGATTATAACTAGATTCTGTTTCAATGATGGCTAAAATCACTGAAATATCGACATCATATTTCTTAGAAAATTTCTTTACGTCATCAAAATTATTAGCTAATAACACTTTTTGATAGTTATTTACAAATTTGACCGTCATTTTTAAGACTGAACCTTCAGCGGTTTTTACTAAGTCTAATTTAATTGCTGGTTCTGTATTTTTGAGTGGTTTAGCAACTGAAGCTTTTAAGGTCTCTTGGCTTTGTAATTCATTTTTAACTGTAATAGTCGGGATAACAGGAAGAGGTGGAATAGGTATTATCGCTGGAACGGTAACGATTTCAGGAATTATTGCAGTAGAAGATGGGGGAACTATAGATGCTACACTTTCTTCAGTTGTAATTGGGGTGGTTAATTGTACTGTTTTTTTGACTTCATCTATATTTACTGTTGCCGCTTTCAATAACTCTTTTTTCGGGAGTAATTCCTTTAAAATATTATCATCTTTCAACGGCTGTAAAGCGGGTTTTATACCTTTTTTACTTAAGTTTTTATTTACTTCTTGAGCAACGATATCCAGTTCATCTATCGATTTCGAGGTTGGAGCCGTTAATTGCTCTGCCATTGCTTCAAGTTCAAGTGTTGCTTTGCCCAAATCGTTATTAGTAACCAGCGTTTCTATAACAAGCTCTCCCGCTTGATAATCTACGATTGAGCGGGTTTGCAAGTTTTTACTATAACCAACCCAGGTACTTTTAGTTGGCAGTTTGACATTACTTGGCCATTTAACTTCGATTTTTTTAGTTATGCCATTAAATGCGTCATTTATCGCGTCATTATAAGCATTATATAAACTGTCAATTTCGTTGTTTTTTTGTTTGAATTGTTGATCGAGCATTCTGTCTATGTTGTCAAAACTTTGCTCTTGCAGATTTTTTGCAACAAGGTTTGAACTAAATAGCAGTAATGTGCTGATTACTGTAAGTGAGAAACTAATTTTTTTCACTGATACTTTCACTTATTAATTTAATCGAATCTCGTTTACTACAAATTTCAGATTCATTGGTTGAACAAATCGCTAAAGTAACTTCGGCAACAAACGTACCTTCATCAGGCTTTACCGATTCGTTTAAAATAAAAGCGCCTTTTATTAACCCTCTCACTCTCGTTGCTATAATATCTTTAGTAACTTCAAAATCTTCAACTGAAGTGCCAGAGCTTAGTTGAACACCTTGAACTATTTCTGTTAACTGTCTCTGAGCATCAAGTGATGCTGCACGCTTGGCCATCATCTTAGCTTGAAAATTACTGATGGTTTTTTCTATGTCCACGGTACCAAAACCCTTCGCTGTAAGTAGACCTTTATGCTCCTCGGCCAATACAGGGAAAAGTGTAAAGTTAGTGATCAATAATATAAGTGCAATGCGATTTAATGAGATATTTCTCATAAATAAGTATCCTTTATAACTTGGCTAAATTTTGTAACATCAAATATAATTAAATTTTAGTTATTATTAATCTTATGCGACAATTGAACAATATGTAAAATAGTGTAATATTTTATTAGAAAGATTTCACTATTCTTTTTATTGGACTTTTGTCCATAGAACGTTAATTGCAAACGCAAGGGAAATCATGCTTCAAATATTAATTGCAAATGCAAGGGAAATTATGCTTCAAAAATCTATCCTTTTCGGGAAAACGGTGTTTTTATCCTTTTTCATTCTATTATTAATTTCAGTAAATTCTCACGCGAAAGTTGTCACAGCAAAGGGTATTAGTGACATAGTTGAAGGGAAAAAAGCTAAAACTCGATCAATAGCGCTTAATAATGCTAAACGTGCTGCAGTAGAGCAAGTTGCAGGAGCTTTTGTTCAATCTCGCTCTACAGTTACCGACTTTGTTATCGCCCAAGACAAAATTTATAGTTCCTCTTCAGGTAATATATCTGCTTACACTGTTCTATCTGAAGGTGTAAATGACTTCGGTGCATATGAAGTTGAAATTGAAGCCAATGTTGATGTTCAAGAATTACTCGTTGATATAAAAGAAATTTTAAAAGTAAATGGCTGGAGTCGTAAGCCTCGTATTACTTTAAACGTTAACTCAAATAATGCTAGCCTTGGCAGTAGCTTGAAATCCTTATTTATCACCAAACTAAATCAGAATGGTTTTGAGGTTTTTGATGATTCAAAAAAAGTGAAAACAGGATTTGTATTAGAAATTAATGCTGATTTACAGACAAATAAAAGTGACTATCAAGGGATCAGTATTGCTTCTAACAATTTGTCTTTAGTTACTAATGTAACAAGAACTGATGATGGTCAGGTTATCGCTACTAGGACTCAAAACGCCTCAAAAGCAGGAAGTAATCTAGGTAAAATAACACAGCAACTTTCTAATAAATTAGTAAGGAAAGCTTGGCGAGGTTTAAAAAACGAAATTTTAGATTTTTGGCAAGAAGAACAATATATTGCCCGTTCTATCTATCTAGATGTAAAACAATTGAACAATTTTGAACAAGCTAAATCTTTTTCTCGTTCATTGAAACAAAGCGTTTCAGGCTTATTAGATGTTGAGTTAATTGAGTTTTCTCAAGAAAAAAGTCAATTTTTACTTAAGTATAAAGGTTGGCCTGAGCAATTGTATGACGAAGTATTTGCTGGGCCATTAAAATCAGAATATCAACTCGAATTAATTAGTGTTAATGCTAATCATGTTACATTAAGAATAAATTAGGAATAATAATGTTAAATAAAAAAGTACTCGTTCTGTCAGTAGCATTAGGCGTTTTATCTGCTTGTGGCACAACTGAAAAGAAAGTAAACAGTAATGAATTCAATATTTCGCAACAGTTGATGTCGTCTCACAAATATGTTGAAGCTGTAGCCTATTTGGAACAGGCAGTAAAAAATGATCCAGAAAATAGACAATATGCGGCAATGCTCACTGAGGCACGCCAAAAAGCGGTCGTTCAATTAATTACAAAATTGAACAAAACCTTAAACGACGGAACATTAAACAAGGCTAACCTTGATAGTGCTAACGAAACATTAAATAAGGCAAAGTCTATACTATCTAGACATAGTTCTTATGAAGGGGCCGAAGCTTTAATTGCTAGTAAGCAAGAAGCGTTACAAGTAAAAGTTAAAGCTCTATATACAACGGTTGAATCGAATATAGCAAGCCAGGAATGGATAAAAGCAAAGTTTGCTGTGAGTAAATTAACCCAGCTATTTCCTAATTACGAAGATAGTTCTCAACTTAGTCAAAAAATTAAAATTTCAGGTAGTCGCTTTTATTTGCAGAAAGCTAATGATGCTTATCGTGTAAATGACTTTGTAAGTACTTTAGCGTTTGCCCGAAAGGCAATTACTGTTAATAGTAATAATCCTAAAGCTAAGCAATTAATATCATTAACTAACAAAAAAAATAATAAAGAGTTCTTTATTAGCCTTGCTCAGACCGCAGCAGTAAAGTCCGATTGGGCAACAGTTTATAGTGCATGTAAAAAAGTGCTTAGTTATGAATCGAGCAACGCATATTGCGTTGAAGAGATGGAGGCTGCTAAAGACAAATGGACATCAACTCTTATTAGTGAAGCCCGTCAGTTAATGGTTAAAGGTTATTTGGCAAAAAGTATAGCCAGTTTTCAAGAAGCTGAAGTAGTAAATGACGGCAAAGATAACAAAACATTGTCGGCGTTAAAAGCATCATTATCTGATAAAATAGATGTAACCGCAGAAGAGTTAGCTGAGCGAGGGAAATATGGATCTTCTTGGTACTTGTTAAATAGAATCAAAGATTTTAATCCTTATTACCCTGATTTATTTCAAAAAATAAAAGAGATAGAAGACAGCATAACCGTTCGTATTAGAAAACAAATCGCTGTATTTGATTTTAAAAGCCCTTCTTACGGCCAAGATGCCGGTGTTTTAGTCGCAAACAACTTAATTGCAAATTTATTTAATAGCGCATCTAAAGATATTATTATTTTAGAACGTGAAAATTTAAAATCAATTTTAGAAGAAATGAAACTTGGCCAAATTGGCGTTGTATCCGAGTCAAGTGCTCAAGAGATGGGACGATTATATGGTATTGATACAGCTATCATGGGAAGCGTACTTCTTTATAAAGTAGATACTAGTGAATCTATTAGCTCTAAAACAGTTCGATATAGTGTTGGTGAAGAAATTTCAGATAACATCGATTACTTGAATTGGAGAGCAATGAACCCTAAACCTTCAAAAGATGAATTACGATCGGCTCCTCCAGCTAAAATCATGGTTCCTAAATATGAAGAAAAAGAGTATAAAGTGACCAATATGAAGAAAGTTGGTTTCTTTCAACTATCTTTCAAAATAGTTGATTTTGCTACTGGTGCTAATAAGCGCGTTGAAACGATCAAACGTCAAAAGGTAGTTGAAGATAGCTCTAATGAAGGAATTAAAGATGCTAATGTAATATTTGATCCATTAGAAATTTCAACAGACACTGAGTTGTTACAACATATGGCTTCTGAAGTTGTTGAAGAATTATCTCGTGGTGTTTTACAGCCGTTACGAAATCTAGAGAAAAAATATTTTGAAGATGGCGAAGGGCTATATTTACGACGTAAAGAAAACTTAAACGCTGTTGAACAATTTGTGAATGCTATTTTTGATGAAAAATTGAAATCGGTAGTCAACTCACCCATCACAACACAAGCGAATAAATACTTAGAAACTATTATAAATGAACATGCTTTTAGATAAGCTATAGGTTTAAAGTATGAATGTTTTACGACAAAGACTGGTTTTATTAAGTTTTCTATTTTGTTTTAGCCTACCAGCTGTTGCTGGAAGTGTTAATTCAATTGCGCTATTTAACTTAAGACCTATAAGTATGGATGCTATTGGTGCCGATGCGGATTTACTTTATTCTCTAGAAGTAGAGTTAGGGAAGTCTTCGGAAATATCAGTACTTTCTCGACGAGATATTGAAGCGGTATTACACCGAATTGGTGGAGCACAAGTTTCTGATACTAATCTAGTTATAGCGTATGGCCAAGAAATGGGCGTTAGCTTCATTTTAACGGGTGATGTCGATAAATTGGGCAGCTCGATGAAGGTGAATATTAACTTGATTGATATCATTGGAGGTCGAGTCGTTAATACTTGGCAAGAAAGTTATACCGGACGTGGTGATGTATTACAACGTGCAACAACATTAGCTGAAGATATTAAAAACTCTATTTTCTCTGCAGCAGAAGATAATTTGAGTAATGTATCTTCTGCTTCAATGGAAAATGAAATTGAGCACTTTAAAAGTATCTCCGCAATTGCTAAAGACTCCGGCGTGTTTCTTAGTTGGGCTATTAACGAAGGTGTACCTGTTTTTTATACGAATGTTTATCGTGGCAAGTCAGCAGATGGCTTGTTTGAATTTGTGACCAGTGTTGAAGAAACTCAATACCAAGACAATGCCCAAGGCGAATTATTCTATAGATTAGATCTAGTTTTAGATAATGGAAACGAGATCAAAGGGAAACAAATTGTCAGTGCTAAGGCAACTGGCAATATCGTTGATGATAATTTATTACCACCCATTATTTTAGGTTCGGATAATTTATTACATGGTATTAAAATTAACTTGGTACCACAGCTCAATAATAAGGGCGTGGTGGGTTATAATTTTTATCAAAGAGTAAATGACCAGCAATGGAAGAAAGTTCATTCAATTGCCAAAACTAATCAGTTAAATTATTCACAAGTACTTAATAAGAACTTTGCTGCTAATGCTGGTTACCAAATTTATGTTTCCGCCTACAGCGAACTTGGTGAAAGTAAACGCTCTGATATATTAACGGTTACAACGCATCCCGCTTTAGTGTTACAAGCTAAAGAAGGTAAGTCTTTGCGAAAAACTGAGCTGTCATGGACACAAGCCAATTTGGGTAATGGCTATAAACTTTACAGAAAAGAAGTAGAAAAAACGGATTGGCAATTAGTGTATGAAACTTCTGATATATCTCGGTTGTCTACAATTGATACTCAAGGTTTACAAGATGGTAAACAATATCAATATAGCGTTACAGCTTTTGATGAATTTACTGAAACTACCAAGTCAAACAATGTTTTAGTACGAACTAAAGATCTTCCAAGCCCACCTGAAAACCTGCAGCTTGAATCAAATATGGTCAAAAGTGTCAGATTAACTTGGCAGGCCAGTGATGACAACGATGTAAGCGGTTATGTTATATACCGCAAAGCAGGTTCAATGTCCTCTGGCGATCTACTTGTTGAAATTGCTTTTGTTGATGGGTACATGACCAATGAGTTTGTCGATGGATTAGGTGCAACACCTTTGAAAGATGGTGAGAAATACTTTTATGCTATTGCAGCGAGAAACTTATTTGGTAGTACCGGAAATGTTAGCTTTGCTGTAGATGGTGAAACGAAACCATTACCAGAGCCCGTTAATAATTTTCAGGCAATCGCCCAACAAGATAGTATAAGTCTAACTTGGGAAGCCAATTCAGAGCCTGATATTGATAATTACAGCTTGTTTCGTAAATGGAATAATGAAACTTGGAAAAAAATTGCAAATGTCAGTGGCACTAGTTATCTAGATGAAGATCTTAAAGCCTATGCTGAAACGTCTTATAAGATATTAGTTACAGATCAAAAGGGTCTAGTAAGCAAACCATCGGCGATACAACAAGTTGATAGCCCGCTTTCAATAACCTTATTTGTTGATCAAGAATTTATGCTTAGAACCATTAGTCTTGCGTGGAATAGTGTTAAACACATAAAGGGCTATAAGCTATACCGTAAAGAAGCTAACAGCAGCAGATGGCAACTCATTCAAAAAAGTATATCTCCTAGGCAAAGTGGATATAGAGACTTTGATAGTAAAAATATGAAAGAAGGTGTTAAGTATGAATATAAATTAAGCGCCTTTGATGAATTTTTAGAAATGCCTGCTTCAAATGTTGTATCAGGAACTACTAAAGCATTACCTGAAGCTCCCCGTAGGATAGTTGCACAGAGTAACCAAGTAAAACAGGTGTCTTTATCATGGGAGTCTACAAATGATCCTGATAATGAAGGATATGTGATTTATAGAAATAATAAAAAGGGTAAATTTGAAGAGATTGAAAAAATATCAAATATATCAAAAACACAATATACCGATGAAGGAAGTTTGTTTACTAGCTTAGAAGATGGTACAAATTATGGCTATAAAATTGCGACATATAATAAATTTTCAGTAATAGGTCGATTATCTGAAGAGATTGAAGCAAAGACTAAAGCTATTCCTAACACCGTTTCTGGACTGTCAATCGAAGAAGACGTTGGAGGCTTAATGGTTTTTTGGCAGCCCTCTAATAATACTGATATACGTAGCTATCAAGTCTATCGAAGTAATTCTAGTTCATGTAGTGGTGTTCGTAAATTAGCGACTGTTGATAGCTCAAATGATGTTTATTTAGATTCAAGCGTTAAAAGTGGTAAAAGTTATTGTTATCAAATAACTGCTATTGACCGTGATAAGCTAGAAGGTAATCCATCTCAGTCAGTTAGTTTTACTATGCCAATAACCGAGCAAGGAAATTAGATGAAAGCTATACTTTTTACAGCTTTATTTCTCTTCTTAATTCCTTTGGTAAATGCTCAAGAATTTGGCCATTCTAAGCAGTTTTTCAGTACACCTGGTTTCAATAAAATGAAACTGAAATATGAAGAATGTGTATTAGAAAAGGGCATTCAATTTGCCAAAGTGAGTTCACCTACTGAAGCAATTACATTTGCTCCTATTGCCTGTAAAAGAGAGATATTAGAAATTAAGCAATTCTTTCTTAATAGTGCATTTAAACCGGATGTTATTACGGCATTAATTGATTCTATAAAAGAAGGCGTAGAAATTGATTTAGTAAATTTAGTTTATAAGGAAAGGCTCAAATATTTGAAAAATTAGTCAGGTATATATTTGAAAAACTGTGTCAAGCTTTACAATTTTTGAAAATATTTAATTTACTGTATTTCTGATAAGGCGTCATATAATTAATTATATGACGCCTTTTTTAATGCTCAAATTTTAATATAATCGAATTGTTCGTGCTTATATCGCTTGGACTCGATCATGTTGAAAAGATGATGCATTAAAATAAGCAAACATAATGATGTTAATTATGTAATTGCGAAGGTAAAATTACGACAACAACTGTTTTATGTTGTCTAGCCAAGGGTAGTTGAACGTTTATGGATCATTTTGAGCAGTTAGGTGTGAGTAGGGGAGCTACGACCATCGAAATTAAAAAGGCTTATCGAAAACTTGCTAATAAGTTTCACCCTGATAGGGATGACAGCAATGAAGCCAAAGAAAAGTTTCAGTTAATTCAACAGGCCTATGATGTTATATCAGACCCTAAAAAGCGCTCATTATATTTAAAAAATAACTATACCGTCATAACAGATCCGCGAGAAATTGCCGATTCATTTTGGCAAAGTGCTTTAAGATAGACTTTAACAAGTTTGTCTTAATTATAAATCAGACTATCGTTAGACAATCGATTAGGAAGTAATTAATGCAAGTGGAAACCAATTTACCAGATTATCTAACTGATGATTTTTCAATGTATTTAGAGAATATGAATTCATTGACAGATCCAGAAAATCCAGACTTATTATCAAATTATCTAACGAACTTATTCGAACAATTAAAGCAAATGCCTTTATTATTTGAAGGTATGGCGGATCAATTAGCCATGGCTATTTCAACCAAGGTTAGAATTGATAGTAAAAACCTTTCAAAAATTGAACTCACTGTTGAACCTTCTTGGGATGTAGTTAAACCTTTTGTTGGAGTTCATGCTGATGCCCGAACCTGTATCACTGAGATCATGACCCATGCAGAAGAAGACCTAAAGGCAGCCATCTTGCTCATTCATTTTTATAATCGCTATGATGCGACGCCGTTAAAAGCTGAAGAAGATGAATATGCTCAAGTCGATGATGACGAACAGAATGATTTTGATGAAAATTACTAGAATTTAAAACACCTTATTTTATAATTTCCGGTGCAATACATTACCAAAATAACTCATAAGCTTTAAGGATTCACCTTGACTACAAATGAATTAATTCTTGCTACAGACATTATTGAACAAGCACAACATAGTGGAAGACGTGCTGGCACTTCATTAGAAACAATTGCCTCTGAACAAGGCGATGAAACTATGCTTGCCGTTCTAACCGAAATGGACATTTTAACTGTTGCTAAAATTGTAAGAGAGCATGATGCGACCATACCTTCTATTGCTACTTGGTTAATGGATGCTGACTCTATTAAACAACTGTTAAATGTAGAACCATCATATTGGCAAAATTTAGATGAAGACCATGTGTTTTGTGCACAAACAGAGGCACATAGTTTATTAACACAAATATTCCTATCTTCAGATGATGAAGAGAAACAATTAGAAGTATTGAACGCCATTGTTGAAGATGATTTTGGTCTTTTATATTTATCATTACCGTTTGTAGGCCATGATTTCTCTGAAATAGAGGAAGATGAAGAGCAGACATCTGGGAGCATTGAAGAATTGCTAATGAAAATAAAAACGTTAAATGAAGAAGCTTATCGTGAAGTGATGACTGTTAGCACCAACGGAACACTCGAAAATATTGAAAATGCATTAAAACAAAATGCCAATAAACAAAGAGTGACTTCGGTTGAAATGGATACAGACGATATGTTTGCTCCACTTTAATTGGTGTTTCCAGGGTAAATACAGTATTAATTTTGCCTATATGAACCGCGTTATTTAAGATAGTTAATCGATTGGAATTCATAAATGAGAATTGCAGAGTTACGAAATCATCCTTTTTTACTTTTAGTATTAAAAGACGGAGAAAGTGAAGGTTATTTTACACCTGAATTTATGCACAAAACCCAACAGCAATTAACCGATATGTCCTTGAGAATAGCTTCGGATAATTTATCGATAATTTATGCAGATCAAATTAGAAAAGGTTGTGAGATTGTTCTAGGTATGAGTAATCTAGGGTTATTAGAACTTTGTGGTAACGATACAGATAGAGCAAAAGATATAATTAAAAACGAAGGAATCGTTTATTGTTTCAGGGCGGGTTGGGCGAAATATGCTCAATTGAAAAAAGTATCTCCCTCTTACTTTGAAGAAGTCTCTATTTGTAGTTATGCTTTAGGAATTAACGATAGTTCTGATATAAGGCTCATGCATAAAGCTTTAGCTGACGAAGGCTATAAAAGTGCCAAACTTTTACAAGTTTATAAAAGTATTGCGGCCAATTATTGTGCAAACACACTGCTTATTGATAATGATGAAGAAGTGTTAATGTTTGAATTGCAGAAATTCCTTAATACCGCGATTGCATTGTTATTGATTGATTCAGAAAGAACCGTATTCACTAGTTCGCTATATGAGCAACTAAATACGTACTTTACAACAACGGATAAAGCATCAATACTTGTCAAAGTTGAAGTCTGTATCGCACGTTTTTCTGAGAATCTATCTGTATTAACTAAAGGATACTTGCGAGATATAAATTTATTAGATTTTGTCGAATTTAAGGGAATTATTAATCAACAAGAAAATATTTCTATTTATATTCAAGAAATCTTAGAACTGCCTATAACTGTTGTTAACGAGTTAAATGATGATTTTGATGGAGGTTACGACTTCCATGCTGATGATGAAGACGATATTGCTTATTTAAGGCCTGACGCATCGTAATGAATATAAATTATCTACAGATGAATGAATAAAGCATAAAGCTTTTATCAATCAACCTAATAATATGTAATAACCTTTAGAAAAAATTATTGATGGAAAAATTTATGAAAAATATTTTACGTATTGCTTTTTTTGTTACCGGTAGCATTATACTCACAGCTTGTTCTTCGATGCCTAAATATCAAAACTTATCTACTGATGCTGAAGTAGTTAATGCTAAGAAGGACAGCCCAGAATTATTCAAAGAATTTACTGTTGTTATTGGTGATAACTTATTATCTAAAGTCTCAGGTAGTTATTTAGAAAATAAAACACAGTCTGTAAGTTTACTTTCAAAAATTCAGTATATTAATGGTGAACATCCAGGGTTATCTAAAGGTAAAACAACAGTATTAGGTATGACAGATTCAGGCGGTAATGCGGCTTGTTTTAATGATGCTAAGTATCGAGAAAATCTTGTTAAGTTTTGCTTATTCGATATAGAGAAGGATGGCTATTTTGAAATGGGTAGCTTTAACGGAGATGAAACTTACGCGTTAAATGTTCCTTATAATATCTTTAGTGATAATAGTCTAACGCCTGAAAGAGGTTACTTCAGAAAAACGTTATCTTATAAAGGACTATCAAACGGAAAGATTAACTTTAATTATTCTGAATATTCAGGAAGTATGGCTAGAGCAACCCTTAGCCAAGAATTTTCAATCGAAAATACAAAAGATGCGCACATATTATTTAATTTCAAAGGAGCAGAAATTAAGGTTAAACATGTTGATTTGTTAAATATTACCTATGAAGTTATTCAGCATTTTAAATAGTTCCAATATGCATAAAGTTAGCAATTAATGCCTTTGAAAAATTTTTTGCCAAGAAAACCATCAAGTCATTTTATCTAAACTCATTATTCATTAGAGAATCATTGTTAATTTAAAAGCCGCAAAATTATGTTTTGCGGCTTTTTAGTATTAAAACTTCAATTATTAAAACCTAGAAACCACACTGTTTTCCTTGGTTTTTATCTTTCAACCACGTTTGTAAAGGAGCGAAGTAATCGAGTACGGCTGTAGCATTCATTTGCTCACTATCTGTTAGAACTTTGTAAGCTTCTTGCCAAGGTTTACTAGAACCCATTTCTAACACAGTATTAAGTGCTTTACCGGCTTCTTTAGAGTTATAAATTGAACAGCGATGAATAGGGTCAGTATTTCCAGATATTTCACATAACGCTTTATGGAATTCGAATTGTTGAATATGCGCTAAGAAGTAACGACTGTATGGAACGCCACCAGGTACATGATATTTTGCGCCTGGGTCGAATGCATTCGCGTCTCGAACAACAGGTGCTGCTACACCTTGATATTTTTCGCGTAACTCCCACCAAGCCGTATTGTAATTTTCTGGTGTGATTTCACCTGAGTAAACTTTCCAACGCCATTGATCGACCATCAAGCCAAAGGGAATAAAGGCTATTTTCTCTAACGCCATCTTCATTAATAAACCAATATCTTTTGACTCATCAGGAATTGCGTCTATTAAGCCAATTTCTTTCAAGTATTTAGGTGTTACCGAAAGGGCAATGGTATCGCCAATTGCTTCATGAAAGCCATCATTCGCACTATTTTGAAAGTAAACAGGTTGGTTTTTATATGCCCGTTGATAAAAATTATGCCCAAGTTCGTGGTGAATAACATTGAACTCTTCACCTGTTTTTTGGATACACATTTTAATGCGGATATCATCTTTTGAATCAAGATCCCATGCTGAAGCATGACAAACTACATCACGATCTTCGGGTTTAGTAAATAATGAACGTGTCCAGAATGTTTCAGGTAATGCATCAAAACCCAATGAAGTAAAGAAAGTTTCTGCACCTTTTACCATTTTTATTTCGTCATAATTATTTGCAGCTAATTGCTCAGTTACATAGTAACCAGGATCAGCATTTTCAGGAGCAACTAATTCATAGATATTTCCCCAAGATTGGGCCCACATATTTCCTAGTAAATGCGCAGGTATAGGTTGGTCTTGCGGTACTTTATCTATCCCGTAAGTTTCACCTAGTTCACTACGAACATAACAATGTAAGTCGTCGTATAAAGGTTTAACCTGATCCCATAACCGGTCTAATTCTTTGGCAAAGTCGTCAGCAGGCATATCGTAGTTGGAACGCCACATTGTACCTAAGTCTTTATATCCTAGACCTTGAGCTCCTTCATTACCTAATTCAGATTGACGTACAAATAAGGGTTTCATGTCAGGGCTAATGGTACGCCAGCCTTGCCACATTTCTAATAATTCGTCGTAATCACGTGAAGTCGCCATTGTAGAGGTCATTTGGCCTAAGCTTAACGTTTTACCTGCTTTCGTTGTGTAGGTGCCTTTGCCGTACATGCCACCGAGTTCTGAACCAATTTTTGCAAGCTCTGCAGATTTTTCAGAATCTTGTGGTGCAGGCATAACTAAACTTTGTTTTAACGTATTTAATTTTCTCCGCTGAGTTGTTGTCACTTCAGCATCATCAAACTTAGCCGCAGCCATAGCAAAACGAACGCCAGCTTCAGTTAATTTCTGGTTGGCTGCTGCAGATAATGCCGCAGTATCTTCAGTGATGAAATTTGAATAAATCCATTCAGCACGATTTCCTTCAATACCTAATGTTATTAATTCTTTTTCGGTAGCAATAAGAAACTTGTCTGCATCTTTTGCTGTTAATGCTTGGGTGGTCTCAGCGGCAGCTTTAGACTCATTATTAGCTTGGCTATCACCATTGCAAGCACTTAGACTTGCAGCAACCAGAATAGCTGCAGTGGTTAATTTAAATGTCGATTTCATAAGTATCCGTTATTGTTTTTATTAGCGCTAAAAATGCGCCGGAGTTATAGCAATATAAGGTCTTGTACATACTAGGATGAGATGAGCGGCTTGGCAACAGTATTAACTTTTTTGACACTAGAATCAGTGATTTGCTTTGTGGGTATAATTGTTCAGCTATAGTTCACTGAACAATTATATAAATAAACAAAGGTTATCGAGTTTATGTCTTAGCGACACGAACTTTATGCTTTTAGGCACATTACCACTTACTAATTTATAAATTATATATCAACAGTGATATTTATAATTGCTATCAGTAAAAATGCCTATGTTTGGAATACATTTAAACTTGTGTGTAAATCTATCAAACTGGTGGCGATTTGTTGATTAGCTCGCTCGGTTTCTTTTGCCCCTTCGCTGGTGGTTTCTGCCACCTCTTTAATGCGTATTAAGTTGTTATTAATTTCTCTTGCCACATGAGATTGCTGTTCAGCAGCTGATGCTATTTGTGCGTTTAAGTCAGAAATTTCACCAACGGCTTCAGACGCTTTCTCAAACGTTTTCGCTGTCGCTGTCGCCTTTATTAAACACCTTTGAGCACTATCAGATCCTTTATCCATACTCCTAACCGCATTATTCGCTTCGTTTTGTAAACGTGTAACAAGCTCTTGAATATCGACGGTAGATTTTTGTGTACGTTGTGCTAGCGATCTAACTTCATCAGCGACTACTGCAAAGCCTCGACCTGTTTCGCCAGCACGAGCTGCTTCTATTGCAGCATTTAATGCTAATAAGTTAGTCTGTTCGGCAATGCCTTGAATTGTATCAAGTACACTGCCAATTTTATTTGTTTCAGTGACTAATGTTTGAATTACTGTTGATGCTTCTTCTACTTCACTGGTAAGTTGAGTCATTATGGATTGTGTTTCTAACGATTCAGCTCGCCCTTCAACTACATTACTTGAAACAATATCTGTTACCTGTGAAGCGCTATTTGCATTGCGTGCTACTTCTTGAATGGTTTCGCTCATTTCATTCATAGCAGTAGCGACTAACTCTGTTTCTTGTCGTTGTTGTTCTACATTTCTCAATGTTATTTGCATTACACTAAGTGCAACTTCAGCTGATTCACCAAGCGAGTCGGCTTGGGTACTTGTACCAGAAATTAGATCTCGCAGTTTAATCATAAATGTATTGAATGCTCTTGCTAAATCTCCTGTTTCATCCTTTGAATCAGTGTTTAATCTAACGGTTAGATCTCCGTCTCCAGAAGCTATTTCATTAAGACGATCACCTAGGTTTATAACGGGTTGGCTAATGCCGCGTGCGATAAAATAAGGTACAGATATACCAAACGACACGGCAATAATAAAGACTATCCAAATCCATTTTATAGCTTGTTGTTCATCATGCTCAGCTTTGAGCGCACTGTCTAAGGTAAATTGCTCTATGTCATTAAGTAAATTAACAAGTTCATGTTCGATCTTATCTTCTTTTTCTTCTAAATCACGGCTTATTTCTATTATTGATTCAAAGTCATGAGAGGCTGTAGCTGATGATATTTTATTGATTAATAACGTAATTTCTGCGTATTCTGCATCAATATTCTGGAGGTTCCTTAATACCCCTGTTAATTTATTTTTTGCTTCCTCACTGTGTAATTTATTTAATGAGCTTTGTGCAAATGCGATTGTTGATTTTAGTTTTTTCGTTATCTCGGTTGATGAACTGTCAACATCTTTGGCTAATTGTAGAGCTTCTTTATCAGCATTAATGTTACCTAATTTTGAGAGTGCAGCTTTGAATAACATTCGTTCAATTAATATTGCTTGATGTAATTGCTTCTCCGTTATTTTAGTAATTTCATTGGTTAAGGGAATGTCTATTTCAGCAATATCCATCAATTCCATACCAATTTTTGACATTTGAGATATTGATACAAACCCCATTACGAGCATAAGAATTAATTGAGGTAGCGCTAATGCGTAAACCTTTTGTGATATTTTTAGTTTATCGAGCAAAGTATGTCTCCAAATTACTGATGTTTTGATTTAAAATGGTTTAGCATGTTTAATACAAACCCTGGATTTGTTAATACATAATCGTGGTTTTTATCCTGTTGTAAAAAGTCAGAAAACCCCATTATTGTAGACGTGTCCATGTCGAGTATGTTTTGATATCCCATTTTCCAATCTGGAAAACCTCGTTCTTCAATATCTTTACGCCATAATACGTTTACACGTGAATGCCTTTTGTCGTTTTTAATTGTTTTAAATAGTGCTTCAATTACACTTTCTTCACCCTCAAGTACTTGTATAAATGTTCCTTGTCCGTCATAAAGCAACAAGCCAGTTAACCCTGTTTTAGTGTTATTAGTGCGTGCCTTTGCCAATAACTCCTTTAACTCTTTTTCAGTAAATCGGCTTGATGCTTTACTGACGTATATCATTTCAATCATGTCATTGCCTTGCTTACATTTGTGGCTGCTAGAAAAACATTAGGAAAAGTTTTTGTGCTATGTGTTGCAAATGTTGCTGATTTAAAAGGTAATTTTGTTGAAGAAATACAGATTTGGAAGGATTTTTTCATGTGTTTACCACAAATTTAATGGGCTACAAGATGATGATTCAATAATCACTAGAATTTCATCGGTATTAATATAACCAAGTATTGTTCAAAACGATTAAATTGCAATGTAAACAGTGAAACTTCACTATTAAATTGGTAATGAATAATTATTAAACACGAACTGAATGAACAATGAACTTATTTATTAAATATAGAGGCGTAAATCTGGGGTAAACAAAGCCCATTAATATTACAAATCTTCGTCTAGAAATGAATTTATAGGGACATAACAATGAAATACTTTTCAAATGTGTACTTTTTAAAAGCTTAAATAATAGGTGTATTGGGTGTTTTTTTACGTTTCTTTTACTCAATGAATTGTAATTCGTTGAATGACTATTCTTATCATATTGAAATTAAAGCATAAAAATTGATTTTTTATTCATTGTTGCGTTATTTCAAACGCTTGTTTAAACTGTCATTAATTGATGGTGAATATTTTCATTTACGGTGTAGTTAAAAGGTATCGTTGGCACATGAGTACAAAAAACAAAATTTTAGACGCAGCAGAAAATTTATTCGCGATACAAGGTTTTAATGGTACATCGTTAAGAGAAATCACCAGTCGAGCTGAAGTTAATTTAGCGGCGGTTAATTATCATTTTGGTTCTAAAAAAGAATTAATAAAATCTGTAATGTCTCGCTATATGAATGAGCTTTCGCCTCGTTTAGAATCGTCACTTGTTAATATATGTGAGCAAGAGAATCTGACATTACTTGAAGTGTTTTCGGCTTTTATAGAACCTTTATTATCATTAAATGAATTTAAAGAAAATGGTACCAGCAACTTTTTACAACTGCTTGGGCGAGGTTACTCTGATAGCCAAGGTTTTTTACGTTGGTTTTTAACCACACAATACCCCGGTGTTATTAATAACTTTGTGAAAGCTGTACAAAAAGCTTATCCAGAACTAACTGCAGAAGAAATGTTTTGGCGTTTGCATTTTACGATGGGAACCGTAGTATTTACAATGTCGTCGAGTGATGCGTTGATTGATATTGCAAAAAGTGATTTTGATAAAACGATGGATATTGCTGGTGTTATCAAAAAAGTCATCCCTTATGTTGCTGCAGGTGTTGCCGCACCTTTACTCTAATTACATTATCTATTCGTTTTTAATTTGATATATCAAAATCAGCCTTTGTTATTTAGGCTGATTTAGGTAAAGTAGCACCATCAAAAACTTATCATATTAAAGCGTGTTTATGGGTCCAATAATGCTAGATGTGCTTGGCACATCTTTAACGGCAGAAGACAAAGAGCTTCTGCAACATCCTCTTGTCGGCGGGTTAATTTTATTTACGCGCAATTATGAATCCCCTGAGCAGATTGCTCAATTAACCGCAGATATTCGCCTCGCAGCAAACAAGCCACTCATTATTGCTGTCGATCATGAAGGTGGTCGTGTTCAACGTTTTCGTGATGGATTCTCTTTGATCCCTGCTATGGGCAAAATCTGGAACTTTGCTGACCAAAATGTCAGTAAAGCCCAAGAGTTAGCAAAGCAAAGTGCAATACTTATGGCATTAGAAGTTCAAGCGGTGGGCATTGATATTAGTTTTGCCCCCATTCTTGATATAGATGATATAAGTGCGGTTATTGGTGATAGAGCTTTTCATAAAAGCCCTGAAATTGTTTGCCAACTTGCTAGTGCTTTTGTTGACGGGTTGCATCACGTTGGCATGAAGGCTACAGGTAAACATTTTCCGGGGCATGGCAGCGTACAAGCTGATTCACATATTGATTTACCCATTGACCTTCGTTCGCGAGATGAAATATTTTCCTTAGATTTATTGCCTTTTAAAACGTTAATTAATAATAATAAAGTAGATGCATTAATGCCAGCTCATGTCATTTTCCCCGACATTGACAGTGAAGCTGTAGGTTTCTCTTCTTATTGGTTAAAAGATGTTTTACGAGATAAGCTAGGATTTAATGGGGTTATCTTTAGTGATGACTTATCAATGGAAGGTGCCGCATGTGTTGGTGGTTATGTTGAGCGTGCAGAAGCGGCGCAGCAAGCAGGTTGCGATATGCTTTTATTGTGTAATAACCGTGATGGATGCATTGATGTTATTGATAATGCTAATATTACTATTGAAGAAAAAAGTAATCAGCGCTTGTTACCGCTATTAAAAAGTTCAACAAGTGGCTTGAATGAATTAAAAGAAAACCCAAATTGGCAGCATGCTCGTAAAGTATTAGCTGAGTATATATAAATAATTCTAATTTATTAAAATAATAAAAAAACAGAGACATATATGAAGTTAACTAAACAAAGTTTTATTGTGCTGGCGCCAGTGTTAGCGTTTGCATTTTACTTTTTGCTGTTATGGATGGGCTTAGACGAAAAACCAGCTACCGCAGCTGCAATTACATTACTTACCGTTATTTGGTGGGTTAGCGAAGCGATTCCTATTCCTGCAACATCTTTAGTTCCTTTTGCATTATTACCCATGTTTGGTGTGGTTGACCATAAAACCGTAGCTTCTTCGCTAGGTAGCCACGTTATTTTATTGCTAATGGGCGCATTTATGTTGTCAAAAGCAATTGAAAAAAGTGGCGCTCATCAAAGACTTGCTGTTTATATGGTCAGATTGGTCGGTGTTTCAAGTGGTAGACGTTTAGTGTTTGGCTTTATGTTAGCGACAGGCTTGCTCAGTATGTGGATTTCGAATACCGCTACAACCTTGATCATGCTTCCCATTGCATTAGCCATTCTGGCCCATGTTGACAACAAAGAACTTAAAGTTGCGCTTATTTTGGGCATTGCTTATGCCGCATCGGTTGGCGGAATTGGTACGCCTATAGGAACTCCTCCTAATGTGATTTTTATGGGAATATATGAAGAACATACAGGCCGTGAATTTAGCTTTTTATCTTGGATGAAAATAGGTGTGCCTATTGTTTTAATTGCACTACCAATAATGGCTTGGTGGTTAACAAGAAATGTGAAACTCGAACAAGAGATAAAACTACCAGAGCAGGGTGAATGGAGAATTGAAGAAACAAGAACACTTTGGGTGTTTGGTTTAACTGCATTGGCATGGATCACGCGTAAAGAACCTTTTGGTGGTTGGAGTGATTTCTTAGATATTCCTATTGCTGGCGATAGCACGGTTGCTTTATTTGCTGTTGTATTAATGTTCTTGATACCAAATGGTAAAGGCTCTCGTTTGCTTGATTGGGACACTGCAAAAACAATTCCGTGGGGAATGTTATTACTTTTTGCTGGTGGTATTGCGATAGCAAAAGGTTTTGTTGCCTCAGGTTTAAGTCAAATACTAGGCGAGTGGATGTCTTCATTAGCCAATCTACCTGTAATATTTATGATACTAACGATTTGTTTAGTGGTTACTTATCTAACTGAAATTACCAGTAATACTGCAACAGCAACCTTACTTATGCCTATTTTAGCGGTAGCTGCTATATCTGCAGGTTATGACCCTATGGTGTTAATGATACCCGCTGCTATGTGTGCTAGTTGTGCGTTTATGTTACCTGTTGCAACCGCGCCAAATGCGATAGCTTATGGCACAGGGGAGCTTGAAATTAAAGATATGGTGAAGGAAGGGGCGATATTGAGTTTAATATTGTCTTGTTTGATCGCGGTTGCGTGTTATCTATTTTTATTCTAAGCCCATCTTAAAACGTTAATATAAAAAAGGATCTGAAATTCAGATCCTTTTATTTTTGCCTGATTTTCGGCATATTCTATTGATATTATTTCTTATGCTGTTGTTAACATTAAACCCAACATACCAATAGTAAAGCCTAATACAGCCCCCATTGGTGGAGCCCAATGTTTTTCTAATTTTACTTGTGGCGCTAAATCTTGAAAGATTGAATAGAGAATGCCACCAGAGGCAAAAAGCATAACTGCGCCAATAATTTCAGGTGATTCAGATAACCATAAATAGCCCGTAACAGCAGCTATAGGACCTAACAATGCCATTAAAATAAACGTAATTATAATTTTTTTAGGTTTGTAAGCTGAAGATGCATTTAATTCACGATAAGCACTAAAGCCCTCAGGTAAATTTTGTAATGCGATTAAACCTGCAAGCAGGTATGCATTGCTACTACCTGTTGCGAAAGCGGCTCCAAGTGCTATTGACTCCGGAATAAAGTCGGATAGCATTGCAGCAAGTTGACTGGCGGGTGTATCTATCTTTTTTAGATAAATATCAAGCATCATGAAGCTAAGTCCGCCGACGATAAACCAAATACAAGCAGGTAATATACTGAGGCTTTCTATGCCTTCTGGAACAAGTACTAAAGCAACGGCTGACAATAAAGCACCGCCTCCGAAAGCCATAACACTATGTCTGAATTCCTGTTGAAGCCATTCGCTACCTATTTTTTCGAAACAGGCAATTGCTGCGCCTAAGGGCATAGCCAAACCAGCGAGAAAAGTCGTTGCAATAACCGTAAGTAGTAATGACATCAATTCATCCTTTAAGGCTGAGAATCGCCCATTAATAAATAAAAATTACATAAATGAGCCCTGTTAGTCTTATAAGTTATTTTAAGAACTTATTGCTCGACCATCCATTTATATAATCAATCTTCGTTGCCTATAGGCTTCTTTTATCAATCAGTCGAGCAAGTAAAATAACAGCGAAAGCTGCACTAAAAGCACTATAAACAGCTATCATCATTTGTGGCATTGTATACCCCAAAAATTGCCAATTAATATCTCCACAATCGCCTGTTGCTTCGAATAATGAAGGTAGCCATTCATGCAGTGGTGCCCAACTAGGAAAGTTAGGTACGAATTCACAGCTGTATAAGAATGACAAAGTTGCTGACTGAATTTCGACATGTTCTAAAGCAATTAACAAACCCCATATTGCGCTTAGTCCCCACAACGAATAGGCGAGCATACGAACTATTATGTTTTTATTACCAAGGCTGCCTAGAACTCCCGCGAAGAATATTCCCCATATTGCTGTTCTTTGATATATGCACATAATACAAGGTGCTAACCCCATCACATATTGAAAATACAGTGCAGATAGCTCAAGACATAAAGCGGTAAAAGCAAGTAACTGCCAAGCGCGTGTGTTTTCTGATAAATTACTTAAAAACTTCAAAAGTTGTCCTCATATGATGTTGTTATAAAATTTTTCTATTGGCATATAAAAAGCGCCACAAGGGCGCTTTTATATATTCTCATTTTCAAGACGTTAACACTAGTGCCCTGAAGGTGCTGATGCGCCGTCTTTAGTATTATGGTGCTTAATCAAACCAGATTCATAGTATTCTTGTGTTGTTTCTTCTAAATGACCTGAAGAAATAGCAAGTAAACCTACAATGGTTAGCACAATGGTATATGGCAATGCCATGATAACCATACGTCCATATGATAAACGAACTAAAGGAGCTAATGCCGAAGTTAATAGGAATAAGAAGGCTGCTTGACCATTTGGTGTTGCAACGCTTGGTAAGTTAGTACCGGTATTAATTGCTACAGCAAGAAGGTCAAACTGATCACGAGTAATAGTTCCAGCGGTTAATGCTTTTTGTATTTCGGTAATGTATACAGTACCAACAAATACGTTATCACTTACCATTGAAAGTAAGCCATTAGCTAAATAAAACATCACTAATTGCATATTACCTTCGTAGGTTAATACCCAGGTAATTACAGGCGTAAATAATTGTTGATCGATAATTACAGCAACAACAGCGAAAAATACGGCTAGTAAAGCAGTAAATGGTAAGGCTTCTTCGAAGGCATGACCAATCTGATGCTCTTCTGTAACGCCAGTAAAACAGGTTGCGAGAATAATAACACTTAAACCAATTAATCCAACAGGTGCTAAATGAAGCGCTAAACCTACAATTAACCAAACAGCGATAACACCTTGCATGATTAATTTTACGTTATCTCGTTTAGAGCGTTTCTTACTTTCTTCAAGGTCAAAGTCGTTTAATACTTTATGAACATTTTCCGGTAAGGCAACGCCGTAGCTAAACCATTTCAATTTTTCTAACGCAAGACAAGTCAGCATACCTGCAAAAAATACAGGGATAGTCACAGGAGACATACGAATGGCAAATTCAACAAATTCCCAACCGGCTTGTTGTCCAATAATTAAGTTTTGTGGCTCACCAACAATAGTACAAACGCCACCTAAAGCAGTACCTACACCAGCATGCATCAGTAAGTTACGTAAATAACCACGAAATTGCTCTAAATCATCTCGTGAATAATCGACTAAATCATTGTCATGCGTATGATCGTGATTATGATGTGCATCTTTACCTGAAGCAACCTTGTGATAAACTGAGTAAAAACCGATTGCTACACTTATAATTACAGCAATTACCGTTAACGCATCTAAGAAAGCAGAAAGAAATGCGCCAGAGAAACAAAAAAGTACTGATACCAGCATTTTAGAGCGTATTTTAGTCACTATTTTGGTGAATAAGAAAAGTAGCAAGTCTTTCATAAAGTATATACCTGCCACCATAAATATTAGCAGTAGTAACACTTCAAAATTTACAATCATTTCATGCATTATTTGACCTGGCGTGGTCATACCTATCACGACGGCTTCAATAGCAAGTAAACCACCCGGCTGAAGAGGGTAACATTTTAACGCCATCGCTAAGGTGAAAATAAATTCTATAACGAGTGCCCAACCAGCGGTATAAGGATCTACGTAGAAAAAGAGGATGGGGTTAATCACTAAGAACGAGATTATTGCAAGTTTGTACCATTCTGGCGAATTACCAAGAAAGTTTTTATAAAACGCACTCATGAAAGATTGCTGCATAATTGACCTATTTATTTAAGAATATGACGAATTGTGTCTCGCCTCGAATGAATCTTGTTTTTATTATAGTTTTGTAATGAATATTAGTTTAAGCGCAATTGTAGGGCTTGTAAATAATCTACCTTTATATATAAGTAGCTAATTTCAATTAAATTCAGAATAAGAGGTGTTTATATATATCAAAGCTTTAGCTAAAGTAACTTTTGCAGATACTCTTCCTCACTTATATACTTATTTTATTTTGATAGCATTATAGTGATGTTTATTTTTTCCTATCATATTTCATGAGTTGTTATATAAAATCAGACGGAGATTTTCAATGTAATAGGCGTGGATATTAATCGCTTTGTGTTAGTTTAATATCTTACGATATTTTTTATGTCTTTAGTCAAATATAGGAGATTGTTAAATTGAACCAATTAACAGATAAATCTATCGGGTGTCCTTATTGTGGTGAGACGATTAACGTTTTAATTGATTCATCTGATATGGAGCAACAGTATATTGAAGATTGCCAAGTATGCTGTAAACCTATCAATTTTTTGATTTCTGAAAGTATCAATGGCGATATTACCGTAAATGTTTATAGCGAAGATGAAGCTTTCTGATGGGTATATAATATCATCTTATATGAATCAGTTTTTCATAAACAGGAACACCAAGGTGTTATTTATCATTGATTTTATTCATAGTTTTTCTTACCTGCATTATGAGTAAATGTTATATTAATGTCATTGAAACAACTTTACTTCTTATTGAAGCTTTATAAAATATTGAGAATTAGGTGACAAAGTCAAACACTGAGGCTGAAATAAGCTTCAGATTTAATCGTTTAGATAAAATGCAAGCTTTTACACTGGAACGAGAAATCGTCGGTTCAAAACGTAAAGATCATATTGAAGACCATTACCATGTTGTGTGTGTACCTTTAACAGATATGAGTTTTGATGATATAAATGATTATTATGTTCGACAAAGAGTTGATATTGAAGACTGCGACATTTTGGTCTCTGGCGCTTCTGATTCTGGTACCAATGTTTATGACATTCCCGGAATCGTTAATCGCATGCTTAAATACATTGATTGCAAGTTAACTTTTTCTTTTACCGTTGTTGACTAATCAATTAGATAACACTTTTTTCACGTTTAACTCTTCAATTATAAATCTAAGTCTCATCGTGGGGCTAAGGCACTTAGGATATATCAATGGATTTTGTAAATTGTACGTATGAATCTCATTCAATAGAAATACTTGAGATACTAAATGAAGTGATTTTAAACTCGACAGCGCTTTATGATTACGAACCTCGTACGATGGAAAGTATGACTATGTGGTTTTCAAATAAAGAAAAAGGCAATTTTCCAATAATTGGTATTGTAGATTCAAATGGTCAGTTAATGGGGTTTGCTTCCTATGATATTTTTAGGGCATGGCCAGCGTATAAATATTCTGTAGAGCACTGTGTTTATATTCATTCCAACCATCGAGGTAAAGGCATTGGAAAAAAATTATTGAAAGAACTAATAGGTATGGCAAAACAGCAACAATATCATACAATGATTGCAGGACTAGATGTTTCAAATATTGGTAGTAAAGTACTTCATGAAAAACTCGGTTTTGTGCACACAGGCACAATTAATGAGGTGGCTTTTAAATTTGGTCGTTGGCTTGATTTAGGCTTTTATCAATTAATATTAAATACACCACTTAACCCAAAAGATGGATAGTCATTAAATAAACGGCAATCTATGAAGCTTATTTACGCTTACACCATTTTTATAATTTTTAATCAGTTGACGCTTATAGCTTAAGCAAATTACACTATATTTATAATTTATCTTAGTTATTCATTATATTATGGTCAAAGTTTTAATTGTTGAAGACGAAAGAGAGATAGCTGCACATGTAGCTAAGTATATCGTTCGAGAAGGGTTTCAATCGATAGTGCTAAATTCGGGTGAATTTGTCATCGAAACAGTGAAAAAAGAGTTACCCGATATTATTGTATTAGATGTTATGTTGCCAATTAAAGATGGTATAACTTGTTGTAATGAAATACGAAAATTCTCTGATATACCAATCATTATGCTTACCGCTAGAAAAACAGAAAATGATCGTATTATTGGTTTGAAAGCAGGTGTTGATGATTACGTCTGTAAACCTTTTAGTGCCAAAGAACTTATGCTGAGAATTCAAGCCGTTTTGAAACGTGCTGGTATCTTTAACGAAAATAAAGTAGAAGGGCTGCAATTAGATAAAAATGGTTATTTCTTAAGATATAATGATCAACAAATTAAACTGACTCACCTAGAGTTCGCACTCTTAAACTTTCTCAGTCAGAAGCCAGGTCGTATCTATTCAAGAGAACAAATTTTAGAATTTGTATATAACAATGATCGAGACATTTCGGATCGAGCCATAGATAGCCATATCAAAAACATTCGTAAAAAAATTCGTAAAAAAATTCGCGCTATTAACATAGACCAAAACATAATAGAAACTACCTATGGAGCTGGCTTTCGTTTCGTACCGATCGAGTGAGTGTGTGAATTATGGAAAATTCTATAGTCATTTTTAAGTCACCTAAACTAGAACCCTTAACATAAATTTTATCCTTATGCGCTTCTATTAGACTCTTATATCGCTAGACCTAATCCACCGTTTCTTTATTTCTGAACGTTCTACCCTAAATAAACGTTCAAAGGTATTACTTAAATCCTCTTCTGCGACGTTAGGAGCGCTATCGCTAATAATGATGAAAAGCGTTTTATTTTATTACTGTCAATTCCATTTATAAATCATCAGGTAAGCTGTTTTTATAAGTAAAAGTGAGTTGATTTTGTTCTGAAAACTGTTCAAATTCTTGATACCATTGCTTTAAAATAAGACTTTCTTCAATTTCCCCACAAAGTATCCTAACTCTTTCTATATAGTGCTATTAATCATGAATTGTGATCTATCTGTAATAATCGTAGGTTCGCACTTAAAAGAAGCCGACACCCGTTAGCATTGAAAGTCACATCACAAGTATTTAAGAGGATCAAACATTAGTACATATTGTTTTGGAACCGACATTGACGCTGATGAGATTAGTTATTATTGGCTGAAGGAATAAGATTAGCATATTGGTTAACTTCAAAATAGCCGATTAGGGCGTGTTATTTCGAAGTGTTTGGTTTGAAAATCAAGCATTTTTTTTCATTAATAAGGTATATATATGGATAATAGAGCATTATTATCAATAAAAAGTCATCCTGATTATGGCACAACGATTGATGAAGTTATTGATAAAGAAGTCGATGAAAATATTATGAATGAAACAGAACGACGAAATAAGCGGGCAAAGGCTTTGTGTGTGATATTAAATTTAAGTGATAGTTATTCGTAACAGTTTACTAGGAAATATATTGCTGGGCATTATATGTTCTAAAAAATAGTTGGTAACTATCGCTTATAAATTTTATTAAAGCTTTAATTTTTAGCATTTAAATATAGAAAATATAATGACGAGTAACTTCTTATTAATACAGTTAACTAATTTTATGGCATTTTAATAAAGGTATTATAATAAATACGTTAAAAAGATAGAGATTTAAATGTTCTCTTGTAATTATATTTATAATCACAGGTTCCCTTAAAATTTCAACTGGACTGTCCTTGGTAAAATCCTAGCCTGTTTTTATACACTTGTGTCAAATACACGTTCTGGTACAATCAGTTGATAGATGAATTTTAGACTTAACGTGGAACATTATGGTTATTAAAGCACATAGCCCAGCAGGGTTTGCAGAGCAATATATTGTTGAGTCAATTTGGAACGGTGGTTTTCCTCCTGGTTCAATATTGCCGGCTGAACGAGAGTTATCTGAACTTATTGGCGTTACACGTACAACGTTACGAGAAGTATTACAGCGATTAGCTCGTGACGGATGGTTGACTATTCGACATGGTAAACCCACAAAAGTTAATAACTTTTGGGAAACTTCAAGTTTAAATATCCTTGAAACATTAGCGCAACTCGATCAAGAAGGGATTCCTGATTTAGTGGATAACTTAATGTCTGCTCGTACAAATATAAGTGCAATTTATGTTCGTGCAGCGATTAAAAATAATCCAGATAAAGCGATAGAATTAATCAAAGCTTATGAAGAAATCGAAGACAACGGTGAAGCCTTTGCTGAGTTTGATTATAGATTGAATAAAGAATTAGTGGTTGCTTCAGGCAATTCTATTTACTTATTAATTCTTAATGGTTTTAAAGGGCTTTATTCACGCCTTGGAACCTTATACTTTTCTCATCCGAAAGGGCGCGAAATTTCACGTGATTATTATAAAAAATTAATTGAACTCGCCAGCGAAAATAAATTTGATGAATCTGTTTTTGCTGTTCGTAAATATGGTCTTGAATCAGGTAAACTTTGGTTAGAACTTAAAGACGATGTTTTAAAAGAACTCGTAGAATAAAACGTTATTGATTAGCGTATACTTCTCTCAATATAAGGCAAGATTAACTTGCCTTTTTTGACTCTAAACCACGGTCTATTTCTGGACATCTCGCTATAACTTCTTCTTCGCCTTGCTCATTATCTTGCACCAATATTACATCAAATTGCCATAACGAATATAAATGTTTGATTACTTCGTTTTTTGAGTCTGCCAGAGGTACATTTTGATGAGGCGTATATTTTAAGGTTAATGATCTATCACCATCAACTTCCGCATTAATGACTTGAATGTTGACTTCTAAATTACTTAAATTGTATTGTTCAGATAACGCTGTTCTCACTTTTTTGTAGCCGCTTTCATTGTGGATAGCTGCAACCTCAATGAAACCCTGTTGGTCATCGTCGTGTAAATAGAATAATTTGAAATCACGCATTAATTTAGGTGATAAGTATTGGCTTATGAAGCTTTCATCTTTAAAGTTTTCCATCGCAAAATGTAAAGTATCTAGCCAATTGCTACCCGCTATTTCTGGGAACCATAATTTATCTTCTTCAGTGGGATGTTCGCATATTCTTCTAATATCTATGAACATATTAAAACCCAAAGCATATGGGTTGATACCAGAATAGTGTGGACTGTTGTAATCAGGCTGAGCAACAACATTAGTATGGTTATGCAAAAACTCCATCATGAAGTTATCTGTGACTAAGCCTTCATCATAAAGATGATTTAAAATAGTATAGTGCCAAAAACATGCCCAGCCTTCGTTCATTACTTGGGTTTGTTTTTGTGGATAGAAATATTGTGAAACTTTACGGACAATTCGAACAATTTCTCGTTGCCAAGGTTTTAATAAAGGAGCATTTTTTTCAATAAAATATAAGATGTTCTCTTGTGGCTCATTGGGAAATGTCGGTTTTTTATGTTCAATATCATCATTATTTTTAGGTAATGTTCGCCACAAGGTATTCACCTGCGATTGTAAATACTCTTCACGGTTTTTTTGACGTTTTAACTCTTCTTCTAATGAAATTTTTTGTGGACGCTTATAACGATCAACCCCGTGATTCATTAATGCATGACAAGCATCTAAGCATGATTCAACTTCACTAATACCAAACTTTTGCTCACACTCACTGATGTAGTTTTTAGCAAATAATAGGTAATCGATAATAGAGGTAGCATCTGTCCAAGATTTGAATAAATAATTACCTTTAAAAAATGAGTTATGACCGTAACATGCATGTGCCATTACAAGTGCTTGCATCGTCATGGAGTTTTCTTCCATTAGATATGAAATACAGGGATCAGAGTTAATGACTATTTCATAGGCCAAGCCCATTTGGCCGCGTTTATAATTTTGCTCTGTTTGTATAAACTTTTTGCCGAATGTCCAATGATTATAACCAATAGGCATACCCACACTGGCATAAGCATCCATCATTTGTTCTGCGGTTATAACTTCAATTTGATTGGTGTAAGTATCTAAACGGTAATGTTTAGCGACTCTCTCAATTTCAGTTTGATATTGTTGAAGCAAATCAAAATTCCAATCACATTGATCGCTTAATGGTTCACGTTTTTTCATCATTAACATCCTTTTCTAGTGATAACTTAGGCTGCTTTTTTACTGTTTTTTTTGAAAAGTTCTCTGAAAACAGGATAAATATCTTCAACGGTTTCTATATGTTGCATTGCAAAGTGTTCGGTCGATAATGCAACTTCTTGATATTGTTGCCAAAGTGTTTGATGAGGTCGTTGTGTTATTTCAATGTAACTAAAGTAACGCGCTTTAGGCAGGATACTTTCCGTTAATAACTTTTTACAGCGAGGGGAATCATCAGCCCAGTTATCACCGTCAGAGGCCTGAGCGGCGTAAATATTCCATTCACTTTCGTTATAACGTTCTTGCATTATCTTAACCATCAATTCCAGTGCACTTGATGCAATGGTTCCGCCAGTTTCTTGTGAATAAAAAAACTCTTGCTCATCGACTTCTTTTGCTTGGGTATGATGCCGAATATAAACAACATCAATCGTTTTATAGGTTCGTGTTAAAAACAAATATAATAAGATATAGAATCGCTTGGCAATATCTTTAGTGGCTTGATCCATCGAGCCTGAGACATCCATTAAGCAGAACATTACCGCCTTTGATGTAGGAACTGGTTGTTTAGCAAAATTTCTAAAGCGTAAATCAAAAGTATCGATGAAAGGGACTTTTGCAATTTTATTTTCTAATAGTGTTATCTGATCTTTTATCCTTTTAATTTCTTGGATATGTTCATGTTTATCATTAACTAAAACAGCATATTCACTCTCAAGAACTTTAAGTTCTTTACGTTTGCTTGATGTCATGGCAATACGTCTCGCAATAGAACCCTGTAAAGATTTTACAATATCTATATTTGAGGCTACACCTTCAGCGCAATAACCTGAACGAACTGTTTTATAATCAATTAATTTATCTAATTGGTTTTTTTCTAAATTAGGTAACTCAAGATCTTCAAAGAGTAAGTTTAAATATTCATCTTTAGAAATCGAAAAAACAAAATCATCATCGCCTTCACCTGTATCACTTGCATCTCCATCACCACCGCCTTGACCTTGCTGTTGTGGAGGACGTTCAATTTGATCGCCTGTTACAAATTGATCATTTCCTGGATGCACACGATCTTTAACACCACCTTTATCTTGGTGAAAAATTGGCTCAGACAAATCTTTTTTGGTGATAGTAATATTTTCACCACGGTCAACGTCAGTAACGCCACGCTTATTAATGGCTTGTTCAACCGATTTTTTTATCTGGCTTTTGTAACGTCGAATAAAACGTTGACGATTAACTGTGCTTTTGTTTTTGCTATTTAAACGCCTATCAATAAAATTGGCCATGGGTTCTCCTTACTTTATAGGCTTTTTATACTAACCATAAAGTAAAACTTAAGAAGATTTACGAACGCGTAAATACCATTCTGATAACAATCTGACTTGTTTTTTTGTATAACCTTTTGTCATCATGCGATCAATAAAGTCGTCATGTTTTTGTTGATCGTCATTCGATGTTTTGGTGTTAAATGAAATAACAGGTAATAAGTCTTCAGTATTCGAAAACATTTTTTTCTCAATAACAGTGCGGAGTTTTTCGTAGCTGGTCCAGTTAGGATTTTTACCATTGTTATTCGCTTTTGCACGTAAAACGAAATTAACAATTTCATTGCGGAAATCTTTAGGGTTGCTAATACCTGCGGGTTTTTCAATTTTTTCTAACTCATTATTTAATGCTTCTCGATCAAATAGTTGACCTGTTTCTGCATCGCGATATTCTTGGTCTTGTATCCAAAAATCGGCATAAGTTACATAACGATCAAAAATGTTTTGCCCGTATTCTGAGTAAGATTCTAAGTAAGCGGTTTGTATTTCTTTCCCAATAAATTCTATATATTGAGCAGATAAATACCCCTTTATGAACTCTAGATACCTTTCTGCAGTATCTTTAGGTAGTTGTTCTCGTTCAATCTGTTGTTCAAGTACGTAAAACAGATGTACTGGATTTGCTGCAACCTCTAAATGATCAAAGTTAAATACTCGTGATAATATTTTAAAAGCAAAACGTGTTGAAAGCCCCGACATTCCTTCATCCATGCCTGCATAATCGCGATATTCCTGATAAGATTTTGCTTTTGGATCGGTGTCTTTTAAACTTTCTCCATCGTAAACACGCATTTTCGAATAGATGCTTGAATTTTCTGGATCTTTTAAACGAGAGAGTACAGAAAATTGCGCCAAGGTTTCTAACGTATCAGGAGCACAATGGGCATCTTTTAATTCACTGTTTTGCAGTAATTTCTCATATATTTTTACTTCTTCTGAAACACGCATACAGTAAGGTACTTTAACAATATAAACACGATCTAAAAATGCTTCGTTATTTTTGTTATTTCTAAAGGTTTGCCATTCAGATTCATTAGAATGTGCGAGCAAAATTCCATTGAAAGGTAGGGCTGACAAGCCTTCTGTAGAGTTATAGTTTCCTTCTTGTGTTGCAGTTAATAGAGGATGTAATACTTTAATAGGGGCTTTAAACATTTCTACAAATTCCATCATGCCTTGATTAGCACGACATAATGCACCTGAATAACTATAGGCATCAGGATCATTTTGTGAAAAGTGCTCTAACTGTCGAATATCAACTTTACCAACGAGGGCCGAAATATCTTGATTGTTATCGTCGCCAGGCTCTGTTTTTGCAATAGCGATTTGATCAAGAATAGATGGATACAGTTTAACGACTTCAAATTTAGCAATATCACCTTTAAATTCATGTAATCTTTTGGCGACCCAAGGAGACATAATTGTATTTAAATAACGTTCTGGAATTTTATATTCTTTCTTTAATATTTTTCCATCCTCATTAGCATCAAATAAACAAAAAGGGTGATCGTTTACTGGGCTTCTTTCACCATTAGCGCTGAGCACATAAATGGGTTCTTGTTGCATTAGTGCTTTTAATTTTTCAGCGAGCGAAGATTTTCCGCCACCGACAGGACCTAATAAATACAGAATTTGTTTTTGTTCTTCAAGGCCTTGAGAAGCGTGCTTAAGATAAGCAACAATTTGCTCTACCGCTTCTTCCATACCATAAAAATCTTTAAAAGCAGGGTAACGTGCAATAACACGGTTTGAAAATATACGGCTTAAGGTAGGTTCAGCAGAGGTATCTATCATCTCTGGATCACCGATGGCGAGTAATAATCGCTCTGAAGCTGTTGCGTAAGCGAGTTTGTCTTTTTGACAAATACTTAGAAATTCTTGAATACTAAAGCTCTCTTCTTGAGCTTCATCGTAACGGGATTGATAATGCTGAAAAATACTCATAACTGCCTCCATGAAGGAAAAAATTTGCAGATGAGTAAAAACTTATCGTGAAAAAATTTTGATATTGTTTAACTCACTCAAATAAGACCGAGAAACTATCGATACCTACTTCAAATACACAGATATCTTCAATTGAAATGGGTATGTCTATGCTTAAGTTTAGACGGTATTTTTTAAGTTATGAGGATAATTATAGAATTTTTTGTAACAGAGCAGTGTAATAAAAGGCCTTGGTATTGATAAATATAGAAAATTTATTGTTAAATTTTACGTATAAAAAAACCAGAGTATAGACTCTGGTTTTACTAAAATGCGGTAAAATTATTTAATAACGCGTTTTATACTAAGCGAAATTTGCAGAAGCAAAATCCCAGTTAGCTAATGCCCAGAAACCTGCCATGTAGCTTGGGCGAAGGTTACGGTAATCAATGTAGTAAGCATGTTCCCATAAATCTACTGTTAATAACGGTGTAACGCTATCGTCAGTTAATGGTGTTGCTGCATTTGATGTATTAACAATCGCAAGGCTACCGTCAGCGTTTTTCACTAACCAAGTCCAGCTTGAACCAAAGTTGTTGATTGCACTGTCAGTGAATTTAGTTTTAAATTCATCGAAAGAACCGAAGCTTGCATTAATTGCATCAGCTAAAGAACCTGTTGGTTCGCCGCCGCCATTTGGGCTTAAGCTGTTCCAGTAAAAAGTATGATTCCAAATTTGTGCTGCATTATTGAAAACGCCTGCAGATGAAGTTTTAACGATGTCTTCTAAAGACTTTCCTTCAAATTCAGTACCCTCAATTAATCCA
>Ga0209495_1000207_pt1 | contig 46635 bp, 72 predicted proteins | sample EN1Hudsemesocosm_FD_184629 | JGI IMG/M metagenome (GOLD analysis project Ga0209495, IMG submission 184629) | Methane-oxidizing microbial communities from mesocosms in the Hudson Canyon - EN1E Hudson Canyon (SPAdes) (version 2) | ecosystem: Environmental > Aquatic > Marine > Cold seeps | place...
CATTCAATATCAACTCATTTAATAGCGGGGATGATGCGACAAAAACACTGACATTGACAGGGAGTAACGGCGGATACAGCTACACCCTTATCCACCAGTACCGCACAGAGACAGGGTCAGATGGCCATACTACATACTACTATCATCGCATGGTTCCGCACACGATGACATTCACTGCCACGCCTACGGGCACGGTTGCTTTCAATGATTCGACGAGCGCAGGCATGGTGGCCGAAGTAGTCATAAGCAACATCGCCACTGCTTACGCTAGCGTCGGTAATCGAACCATTCGTATACAGGATACCGCCGTAAATGACTATTAAACAATACACTGCCGCAGGACTTCGCAAAACAACCAGTGATGGCCTCTCTGATGAATGGTTAGCGGCGATAACCCCCGCATTTTCCGACGTACTTACTGGGGCGTACTGTCTTTATTCAACAAAGCTCTCAGAAACCGTGTACGAAGTAACGATCCAAGGCGTCCACGCGAAAAGTTTGCCCGTATCGGGCGCTAAACTCACAGCCTTTTTTAAACTGATTCTGGATACAGCTGCGGGAACGTCAACAGTTGAAGTTTATTATTGGGGTATCGCGTGTGATATTCCAGAAGAACATATCCCCGTCGGTGCACCTCCATCGGCACTAGGGTCTTCGATCTTACATAGTTCACCTGAAACACTGAGTCTATACCTTGCACTGGATGGCGGTATTCCTGATGCCGAACTCAACAGGGTACTGAGTTTGTGGGGGTTGGAAGAAGTACCTAACGAGGCCCACATTGCTAAGGCTGATTTCATTGATGGTGTTTTTGTCGGCGCTACTTACTATACGTGGGCGAAAGTATGATTAATTTAATTAACAAAAACATCCAAGCGTACCACTTTTCAGATCAGCATCGCGTGATACTAGCCACAGGGTTTCGTGCAGGGTGTGGACAGTCGGTACTGGCGCACAGTATTGCCACATTCTTATCAAAGCAAGGGCATAGTGTTGCGCTCGTTAGCCCCGAGAGCAACGGTGTAAACTCGAATGGTTTCACTCAGTACATGCGTACTGCATTAGGTAAAACCAGTGATCTCCCGTACAGCCCGAAATCAGTTGGGGACGATGTTTCCTCGTTTGACAGAGTTATCTATGAATCATTGCTTTCTGCGCCGCAGGATGTGGAACTGTGTGTTTACATCACCCCTGAGTTTGCAGAGGATTTTGAGTTAGGTATTAGTTGCCTAGAAGCCACACAGTTTCGCACTAAAGTACAGGCAGCACTTGACTCTCGTTGGCCTGATATACAAACAGAATTTACCCCCATACACAGCGCCGCGCTAGCCCCGCAACAAGAACTCTTAGCCCAAACGGATTGGATGGTTATACGCGAACTAGAGCAGCGCTTTTTATCAGGTAGCCCCATCGAAACACTGCGTCGTTATTTACGTAATGCAAAACTCGATGGTTGGAGACCCGGAACACGAATCTAAAACCACCACCTACAAAGGTATAACCTGTGTCACAAAAGAGACGGAATACTCAAGAAGCACGCACTAAGTCCACTGATAAATTTGCCGAAGAGCGCCAAAGGCCGCCACTGCAACCGAAGACACCGAACCAAGATAAGTACCTTAAGGCGTTAAAAAACCCACATTGCCCGGTGATCATTGCATCAGGCGTGGCGGGATCAGGAAAGACCTACCTAGCGTGCGCTTACGCCGCTGATCAATTCATGCAGAACCGCGTACAGAAGATTATTCTGTGCCGTGCAAACATCCCCACTGGCCGAAGTCTCGGCGCATTCAAAGGTGACAAAGACGACAAAATGTTAAATTGGGTCATGCCCATGGTGGACGTGCTAAAACAGCGCATGGGCTCAGGTCGTTTCGACGTAGCCCTCAACAACGGCAACATCGAACTACAGCCATTGGAAACGATCCGCGGGAGAAGTTTCGGCGGCGATAACGAAGGCGCTATTGTACTGATTGACGAAGCGCAGCAGATGACCGTCGACGAGATCAAGGCGGTGACCACTCGTATTGGTGAGAACTGCGTATTGGTGTTGATGGGCGACTTGGCCCAATCGGACATTAAACAAACGTCTGGCCTTGGCGTGTTGATCAAGCTGCTCGATAAACATCAGTTGCCAATCACAGTAGTGGACTTCCAGATTTCAGATATCCAGCGTAGTGATACGTGTCGTATGTTTGTTGAGTTATTCTACAAAGAGGGGATATGATATGGAGTCACTATTTGAGGCACTTGCTTTTTTAGTCCAGGCGATTACCATAGGTGGCATCACTGGCGTGGTCTTAACTCTCTTGGGTTTTGTGCCCATCCAGGTTAATCGCTACATAGAAATCCATGTGGATGAGGCCAACAAAGCCACAGAGATATTGAAGTCCTGGGGCCTTAGTGTGGCTGAGATGGAGGAAGAAGAAGACGATGAGGAGTCCCCCTAAAAAACGGACGCACTAACGGACGCAGTACGAAAGTGCTGCTGATTGTAAGTTATTGCTTTACATTGCTTTTAATTGCACTATAATAGCACCCATAGCGGCTCGGGATATTAACTAACTTGTTGATATTTATGGAGATTTGGCTTAGCTCAGGCTAACGAATCCCGTCCGTTCCGCCATTTATTTTTCTCCATAGGTATCAGTAAGTTGAGACTGGTGACAGAGCCAAAAACGCAATTTCGGACGCACTAAGATGCGAGGGGTTGTAGGCCTGTTAAGGAGATACACCATGGCAACATGCACTACCATCAAAGATAAAGCGACTGGGAAAGTAATCTCCTACCGTTTTCAAATCCGCAGGAAGGGCCATCGGCCCGTCAGCAAGAAATTCGATACCAAAGCTAAAGGCCAACGCTGGGCCAAAAAGACTGAGTCCGATATGGATTCAGGCAACTGGCAAGGCACAGCGCACAGCGCGCGCTGGACATTGGGCGCTGTCATCGATGCCTACCTAAAAGAAGTCCACCCCATTAAGCCGTTTGGCAAAACCAAAAAGAACGCATTACTGCGCCTAAAAAAGTTGCCCATTGCTGATGTGCGTATTTCAGACCTTACTGGCCAGCACTTCTTTGAGTTCGCCAAGCACCGTCGTTTGACCGTGAAAGGTAAATCTGTGACTGACGACATTGGTTACATGAGTAAAGCGCTGGTGTTCGCCCGCGCAATTAAACTGATCCCCAATGCAGATAAAGCGTTAAAAGATGTGCGCCCAGTGCTGGGTGACTACGATTTGACAGCGGCGAGCAGAGACCGTGATCGAAGGCTAGTGCCGGGCGAATTCGAGGCTCTGATGTCTGTCCCCCACACAAAGTACGATGGCGCAACACGAAACGACAAGCACAAAACACGTTTGCGTATGAAGTACATTATCCCAATCGCTTTAGAAACCACGATGCGTGAAGCAGAGATTGCACGCATGATGTTATCGGATGCAGATTTGGATGCGGGAGAGCTCATGATCTATAAGCGTAAGCACCCCACAAAAAAAGACACTAACGATCAGCGTATCCCACTAACGGAAGAGGCGGTTAAAGTGTTGCGCGAGTATTTAGCCTTGGGCATCCACACTGTGGGCAAACCCATATTCTGGCCAGTGAGCGCACGTAACATATCTGATATGTTCGCGACGATGTGTAAAGTGTGTGGGATCAATGAAGAGGGGAGTAGTACTCGGTCAAATTACCAAAACTTGGTATTCCATGACCTGAGACACGAGGCGATCACGCGTTTGTTTGCAGAAGGGTATACAGACATAGAGGTGATGTTGTTTTCAGGGCACACCGACATGAAGTCGTTGTTGCGCTATGTGAACCTCACGCCGGCCGATGTCCTACGCGCCAAAGAGATACGACGCGTGATCATGGAACATCGACTTGACGAGGTTCAGTTTAACTCTGCAATCTCAGCAGCGGACGCTGTGCATTGAGCGTCGACGTATGCCGCTAGGTCCGACAGGCGTACCATTCGCTTTTTGCCTAGCGTGAACGTGGGCACTTCAAAACGCCCACTGTAAATGCTCTGCTGTAACGTGCGTTTAGGGATCTGTAATAGTTCACTAACTTCGTCCAGGCCAATGAATGGCTTCTTGAACATCGTTGTCAGATCAGTGAGTAGGGTCTGTTTCATAGGATTCAACCAATTTGTTGACATACCATTGTGCCTTCTTGACATCTTCATGGCTGTCCCACTTCTCTCTCCATAGGTATTTAATTGCGGTCGCTCTGCAGTGGGCTCGGAATCCTTCCGGTCCTAGTGCAGCTCGTATGGCGTCAATGCATTCAACCCCAGTATCCGATTGATAATGCTCTGGCTTGTCTACCATGTCTTCTTTCATATTATTAGCTCTGCTTATATGGGTACGCAAAAAAAAGCTATTCGGATGGGGGGCCAGTGTGTCTGTTGTCTTGATAGTCGCAGCCGAATGACATCATGTACGCGCCGAACCATTGTGCAAACCGCCAGTAGAATTTTGGCGTTTGATCAGGACAGCAATCTGTGAAAACGATCCACCAAAAATAGGGCTCGCGCATCCACGCCATCTTCTTCATCCGCACCGATGAACCACGATCGTGTATTGTTTGTGACTGTAGGTATATTCGTTGCATATACTTACCCCCTAAAATTGAACACCTTTGACTACACCGCGTACGGTGATCTCCGGGTCGTTTAATAAAACTACTGTAGAAACACCTACTTGCGTGGGGTGATGGGTGCTAACCTCGTCCCCGTTGATACTGTTAACTACACGGACAATACACGGGCCTTTTCCATAACGGATAAGTACCTGATTGCCGACCTCCCAACTAGTGAGAGGGTCGATGATTGCGTACTCGCCATTGTTGTAGCGAGGTGCGTATTCATCAGTATCAATCTCGACCGCAAAGGCCTCTGAGATTGTGTGCGTCATAATTTTTGTTACCTTTCCTGATACAGGTTTCCCCGATAGGGTGAAAGAAACTGGAATTTCAACACTCGTTGTAGGGCTTACGGCATGGAGCATACTATACTCAGCAAGACCTTTAACCAAAACAGGAAGTTCGCAACGTAACATGGATGCTACGCCCAGTACCATCAATGGGTTGACAGATACTGCGCCCCGTAACATCTGACTGAACATGGGTTGAGTTACCCCCAGTCGAGTCGCTGCTTGTTGCTGCGTTAAGTCCATTCCAGACTTATTATTGTGTGCTTTCCATGCATTCGTGATTCTCCGTGACATTTCTAGTGAGTCACTGGAGATGCTCCGCTTGGGAGGGGCTGTAGCACCGGTTGATAGGTTAGGCGTTATTGCCGCCTTTGTTTTTTTGGTTACAGTTACAGTCATCTGGTTCCTTCTCCATACAGATTGATGTGAGCCAGTTTGCTACCTCTCTTGCGGAGATTAACGCTGGCAGTTCTTGTCGGCCGTATCCTTGCAGCCATTGATCCTTCTCAGTGAGAAGTATCCCCCCTTCTGGGCACCCTATAATACAAGCACAGCTTATTGAATGTCCAGACATTTTTATTAGCCATGCTAATTGTTGTGCAGAAAGGTTGGGTTTAATCAATGTTGAGTCGCGTTTCGGTAGCGCTTTGATCCACTTGTACTCGACCCAGATATTTCCTGTAGGGCCTGCGTACCAGCAGTCGGGCACACCGCCTGCGTAGTTATCGTGGACTTTCCACTTGTGCAAGTCTGCAGGCAAATGGCGGTGGACGGAGCGGATGTATCCATGCTCGTTCAAAAGATAGGGCCTCTTTACGAATAAGGGCTCCATCCACCAAGGAGGGCGTTGCTTCCATACAACGCCCGTTGGTCGGTGCTACGCTGCTTGCTTCTCTACAGCATGACCTGACAGATGCTTATACGCTTCTTCTGCTTTAGCGTGCAGGTCAGGGGATGCCCAGCCTTTACGTTCGATCCTGTAGTTGAGATACGTTTTACCGTTTTTCTTGTTCTCTTCTGTGACGCCGGCGATGGCCCACACAGCTGAGAAACGATCGCCGCCCGCTGCTGCAATCTGATTGTTCCAACGGTTCGAGACCTTGGCTTTAGTGCGTGGGAACTTCATGATAGCCCCAGTGGCCTTGCCGGTTTCTAGATTAAGTACGAGCACGTAATGACGAGGTGAATCGTTTACGTCGTAGTTATCTATGTCCTCGAACTCCATAGCTGGGCTAGCAAACGATTGCTCGATAGCTTCTTTGGATTCAAATTCTTTGGTGTTGGTGGCCATGTCCACAAACGGGTAGTTTGTGTTCTTGTTCCACGCCATCCAGAAATGATCGTAGTACACGTTGACTACTAAACATTCTTTCATAATCTCGCGAGTCTGGTCATTAAACATCATGCCGGGCTTCGCACCAGGAATATAACGTGCATGACTTTCGTCACATTCGTTGCTGATCTTTTGGAGCAGCTTGATCTCTGGAATATCATCGGATGAGACGGTCACGTTTTCGTTGCCTAAACCGGCAGCGTTGGTTACGTGGTCAGGGGTGTCATCAATTAGCATTAAGCTTGATGGAGTTGCAATTTCTTTCTTAGCCATTGGGAAGTTCCTCACTGTTGGCACATTGTACGCTGGGCCCCGATTGGGGTAGCACTTTAATTATAAGCCGAGCTTATACTGATGTATATAAGCAGGGCTTATTATTTACAAAGCTCGAAGGTTTAATTTTCGGTCTTTGAAAATCTCGACACCTGGGACTTCATGCCCTAGGTTTAATAACTCACGAAACGCCGCTGCACTCATGCGCTTTTGCAAGAGGTAGAACGAATCGTTAGTTTTGATGTACTCGTACACCAGATCCCAGTCCTTCACGGTAGGGACGTCGGTCTCAGAGATGGAGACGTTGGCGCTTAGTCCGCCGATGCGCTTGGCACCTTGTTCATCCATCTGCACGATGATCTGACTTGATAGTTCTTTGAAGTCTTCCTTGAGTGCGTTGATCTTTCGTTCATCGGCACGGATTACTTCGCGTAGTTGGTGCGCCTGTTCAATCAGGTCGCCTAGGTTGATTTTAGACATTTTCGTTCTCCTTGGTTAGTTCGCTTGCGTCGTACATGGCCCAGTCCCCGCTATTGGGTATTTCGGTAAACCCACCATTTGGGCTGATGATCTCTTTGGCGTAAGTCCAAATGTCGCCATATTCTTCGATGGCTTGTTCATATTCGGCTTCAGTGAGTTCAAACTCCTGTTCCATGTCGATGCTCATAGTGGCTTGCGCTATAAACGTTCGTGTTTTCATAAGTCCTCCCGATCATGTTTTTCCATCTCGCTCCACGTTTTGAACAAAAGCGTGCGAAGCGTAGTTGATAGCTCCCTGAGTTCGACCTGCGAGCAGCGCCCAGTGATCGTGTCTTTCGGTTTCGGTGTACGTGCTCCCTTCGCTTGTATAGCTTGTCCTGCGGCAGCAAATTCATCGTCGCTCATAGCGGATTTAAAATGCATTCTTAGCTCGCTGGGTTCCGCTTTAACAGCGAAGTTATTTAGGAACTCCAGCAATCCCGCTTTGTCTGTAGGGACATCGAACTGATCTATTGATCCGAATGCAGCTTTGGCTTCAGCTTGAGTGCCGCGCCATTGTGTTTTGTCTCCATTCACGTAAAGTTTCATACGTCCTCCTGATGTGCGGTTAATATGTTATTTGCTGCAAATATTTTGCCCTCAAACATGCGCACTATTTCGTCGGCATACTCGTCATCTTGGCACTGAAAATATTCTTTCCAGTGCTCTAGAGCGCCAACAAAACCTTTTGTGCAGTGAGGGCAGCGGTATAATCTATCCAAGTCCATACGTCCTCCTATGCCGCAATGCGGCCTTGGTTACGTGCTTCGTCTGCGTACTCAGTGAGCGTTTTATCCGCTTTAAAGTGCGGGTCACGTTCGATGGGTAGGTTGAACGGCTGGAATCGTAAATCCATCAGCTCGTCCATACTGACAGAGCCCATCTCAGGTGAACCCATGCCTAGATCACATAGACCAAACGCGACGTTTATGTCAGGGTCCAGTTCAGTGAGCAGCCATGTACAGGCACCGCCACCGAATAACTTAACAACGGGTTTGTAATCAACTTCAAATTCAGTGCCGTTGAGCGGGGCATTGCTGACAAAGTTTTTTATCAACTTTTTTTCAATCGCTTTCGTTAGTATTTTCATGCGAACTCCTCCATTAGTAATTTTTTAAGTTGCTCTACCGACTTACCAGTAATTATGGCGAGCTCTGATAGCATTAGGTTTGGGTGGCTGTCGAATAGGGCCGTGATTTGTTCGTTACTCATCGTTAAAATCCTCCGGGTAAGGTTCCATTTCCATTGTTTCTTCGTAGTAGGTGTCGCCATCGTGATGCTCTTCGGTAGCGATGTAGCCGATCACGTTAACGTAATGGCCCGATGGGCCATAAACGTAAACACTGATGCGCTGGCCGTCTTCTCTAAACTCTTCATCGCCTTCCATCACTGACCAGATTTGCGACTCGACGTACCCGAGCTTTCTTAGCTCATGAGGGCTATGTGCGTAATCACCATCGTAATCACCATTTTTAGACAGGCGTGACACCTCTTCAAACGGGAAGTCTGCTTCGTGAATTGTTGTCATAAGTCCTCCTCTTCATACCTATCCCAATCCACATAGTCACCACAACTGTCACAATAAGCATCGTAATCTGGAATAATCTCATTCAGAGAGAATTCTTGTTTTGCATAGCTCCAATTTGAAGTTGATCTAAGAGTTAACTTTTGACCGTCACAAACCTTGCATCTGTATTGTTGCTTACTCATAAGTCCTCCTTAAGCAGCTTTCGTGATCTGGTTGAATAGGGATAACAAGTCATTCATACGTGTCATCTTCTCGCCCAGTCGTTCGTACACTTTGGTTTCGTGTGTATCACGCGCTGCAATCATAATTGTTTCTGTTTTCTGCTTCTGACCCGCGCGGTAGATACGGCGGTTCATCTGCTGGAAATGCTCGGCATTGTACGACGGGCTACACCAGATGGTCGTTGTGCCCTTGGTCAATGTCAGTCCATGTCCTGCGGCCTGTGGGTGACAGAAGATGACCTGTAATTTACCTGCCTGATAATCGCGAACGATCTCAGTACGTTTCCCAACGGGCACTGTGCCGTCAATGAAGTCATAAGCAATACCCATCTTGTCGGCCAGCTTGCACAATTCAGTGCGTTCATGCCGCCAGTTGAAGGCTACGATGCTGTGCTTACGAGCAGCGACCAATTCCATAACGAGATCGTATCGTTGGGTGTGGAATACCTTACTGACACCCTCCTCGTTGTAGATGGCTCCAGTGCAAAGTTGCAATAACTTTTTAACCTTGGCCCCTGCGTGGATTGCGTTGATCGTTTCGCCGTCGTTGGTATCAATCATTGAGTCCCAGGCGAAATCGCGATACTGCTTCATTAACGAAGCGGGTAGGTCGATGTACATGGTGCGTTCAGTGTTCTCAGGGACATCGATACAGTCCTCGAAACGAAAGCGTATGGAGATGTCTTTGAGCATCCCTGCAACGGCGTCTTCCGAGCCCGGCTTATCCTTCCACTGAACCATGCGTGGGTCAGGCCCCACTTGTTGTGGAGAACAGACTTGGCTACGGAAACCCCAGAAGCTTTTACCCAAGCGTTCACCATCATCGACTAGCTTGGCAGGGTGCCACATGTCCAATATTGTATTGGCGTTAGGTGTACCTGACATAATGATGCGGTGCTTGAAGTTCGCCATCAGCTTCGCAATTGCTTTAGAACGTTGGCTGGTAGGGTTCTTAAATGCGGTGAACTCGTCAATGCAAATCCATGTGAACCCTTTGAGGGTGTCTGGATTGTTGATCAACCACTTCACTGCATCATGATTAGTGATGGTGATGTCCACGTCTTCACTGAACATTTGAGCTCGGTTCTTAGCGTACGCAACCGCGTACTTGAGCTCTGGGTTAAAGTTATCGATGTCATCGCCCCAACTGGGTTGGAGGATGGACAAAGGTGCAATGACGAGCATCTTGCCGTCGTTGTTTTCTGTGTACGCTTGCAGTACTGATCTTGTTTTACCAGTACCCGGGTCACTGGTCACAATCACACGATCATTAGCTGCAATGAAGTCTGATGTGACGCGCTGATGCTTATATAAGTCTGGCGTGCTTTTGAAGAAGTCCATAGTATAATCCCTGCTTATAATCTAGTGCTCGTAAAAGCCGATGCGTTTGTTGGAATCCCAGCACAGTGCGCACGTACCGCAACTGGCAGTGGCCTGAGTTTGTTGTGGGCATGCAACGTCGTAGTCCCCTTGGCCATAGTCTTCGCCAAATACTTGGGCACTATTGTTTATGTCTGGTCTGTCGCTCGATCGGATAACACAACGAGCGCCGTTCATTGCAAACACGATATGCCCAATTGGATCGTCGGTTGGTACGTGTGTGTACCCCCAAATATGGAGGGCAGAGTACTTGGCCAAGGCGCGCTGCCAGAAGCCTGCATACTCTGTGCTATAGAAGTCGCCCAAAACGTGCAACCTGACCAAATATCCAGTGGGATACCGAGCATTAAGTCCGGCCAGCTCCAAGTCCAATGTAGGCAGGAATGCGGGATCATTGTGGTCGATTCGGTGGGCAAAAGGCATGTTGTCGCCATAGCATTTGTTCCATTGTTCGCATGATAATATGCAGGTTGCACGCTCCTCTAAGGTCAGTGACACGATCGTCATACCGCGCCACCGCCCTTTGGACACATGGCCTCCTAACTTCTTATTACTACTGCCAGGCTTGAGCAAAGATTTCGTCTGGGCAACCGCTTTGATTGATTTTTGGTAGCGGGTGCGGGGTTCGCGTCGATCAGTTGCTATAAGCATAAGTCCTCCTTACAGTGGGTAAATGTGGTCTGCGTGAATTTCCAGTACCGTCCAGTTGATACCGATACCGGCATCGTGTTCATGGTCAGCGCGCGCTAGAACCTCCATTGCTTGGTCTTTGGTTAGGTCATCGCGAATACTTAAAACATCCTCGAATGACCACCTAATGTTGATTGTTTCAGTAAGGTCTAATCGCATAAGTCCTCCTAGTTAACTGCTGTCCATTGAAACTTCGGACGCAGTACTTTGACGTTTTTGATTGCGAAGGGAACCCAGCTGCATGTCAGCTTTTCATAACCAACAAACTTCTTGGCTATGATCAGAATTACACTGATGAACAAGCCACCAATGATCGCTGCCATCATGCCGCTATAGGTCCCAGAAAATACATACATGAGTCCGATAGTTGCTACGATGTCGACGATGACATCGTAGGCTAGGACCCGTTTGAAGCCGACCTTATACAGCAGGAACACAATCCCCAGTGCGGTCAGCAAACCGGCGCTTAACATCGCGATACCTCCCTATTAAAAATTCGACGCAGTTCATTGCGAGGGTGAAAATGTCATAGGCATATGCTGCCCAGATTAGAAAGTTAATGAGTACGGTTCTCAACATGCTTAGAGATCTCCCATAGTAGTTTTATAATTAGCGCAGCAATCAACACCACCATGACGGTGGTGGTAACGAAACTTAATGCGCTGGTGAGCAGTGATAACGCCACTGTAAACGTCGCTGCAATGGCCGTGTACTTTAGGTAACGATCATTGGACAGTGTTCGTAATCTTGAATAGATCTTCATTGAGGCCTCCATGTGTAGGGAAAAATGTGAGGTCACCGGAATAATGAGGTACATCAAAAAGGAGATCCGGCCCTCACTGCGGGTGTTACATGCGCCACCGCCCGCTGGGCTAATTCTTAGGTCATATGAACTACTATTTAGTCTATGACGCCCCATTCGCAACTGCCGTCTTTGGCGTAGTGACACCATTTGCAGTTCTGACGTGAGGGTTTGGGTTCAAACTCTTTACACGATGTCATGGCGAGCGCTCTTTGGTTGAGCTTAGGCCAGAACATCATCGCCTGTTCGCGGGTGTATGCTTGGATCGTCGGTCCGTGGTTTTGGTCTAGATACCAAAGCTCGGTTTCAATGTATTCCATCTTCGGAAAGCGCATGAACGACGCAATTGCGTACGTCATTAGCTGAGCGCCGTGCTTTAGCTCGTTGTTCCATTTCTTACCCGTCTTATGGTCAATAGCTCGACCAGACGTTTCGCTTTCCGTAACGAAAGCATCCAATTTGATGCGTGCCCAGGTGTCTGGTACAGCCCATCCTGTTGGCTCCCAGGATTGTGTGAAACCCCAGTCGCCTTCCACTTCGACTTTGCCGTCTTCGTAGTCCTTACGAAGCTGTTTGAAGCTCTCAGTGTATTTGGATAGCTCATCTGGTAGCTCACCCACGAAGCCTTGGACATAGTCTTCGGCCATTTCATGGATCGCAGTACCTCGGTCAGCAGCAGCGCCCGAAGGCTCAGGGATCTTTTCGACCTTGTTGAGGTAGACACGATAAGGACACTCTTCAAACTTAGTGAGTGTAGAGAACGACCATGCCTTGATGGGGCCCAGCTCTAACGCCGCTATTTGTAGTGCTTCGGTTTCTTCGTCGATCTTAGTTTGATCAGGTCTGTCGCTTGCAAAAAAGTCCATATTGGCGCTCCCTAGTGTTCGGTTGGTTGTGTGTCAAATGTGATGAGTACATCGATGACGCCGTCCCTAAATTCGGCAGGGTCTTCGACTTCATTACACAGTCGTGTGAGTCGGTCTAAGATGGAATCCACAATGAGGTGGTACGTCTGAATATCGGGATCTAATGAGTCCCTAGTCAGCATGAATTCCGCTGGTGTTAATGCAGTGACTGAGTGTTGCGACATAACGTCTCCTTATCAGTAGGTGAGAAGTGGTGCTCAATCAATTCTGATTTTGAGAACTCTATTAGTCGGAATACCTTTATGACGCCTCGACCTTTGCGAGTGCCATTGACCATAGGCAGTTTGGTTGTAATAACGCCTCGTTTACCGAGCATCTTGGCAAATTTCTCTTTGCTGAATGCATGGCTTTCGATAGCGTTGCATAGGGTGTGCAGCTCTTGAGTAGAGACTTGTTCGTCATTACTTTCGTTGGCCACCCAACCTTTCACAATCCGCTCAGCATTCATCTGGGTGTTGATGTCTGCTGCTTGGGAAGCCTCAATAGTTAGGATCTTCTCAACGAAGTAATCCAGATCGCCGGTCTTGACCGCTGTGATAAAGTGATCGATCCACGTCATGGACGCGTCGCGCATGAGCTGTTTAGCCATGTTATCCAGTGGGCGATAAGCCTGAATTGGGTCCGCTTCAAATGCGTTGATAAACTCAACTAAGTTCATCAGCTCCTTGTCACGGTTCTTTTTCAGGTCTTTCATCATGCTTGGGTAAGCCGACAAAATAGGGACTTCTTGACGTTTACCGATGTTAAAGCGTCGGTCTGATGAAGATAAACGGATCACTTCGATCTCGTTAGAGTTAAAGCACATGTTGGCGTACAACTTAACCTGGCGCTGCGCTTGCCTCATGCCACGCACGGTGCCGAAGGTCTCGGTCACCATGTGTTTTAGCTTGTTCATCATCTTGTTAGACGACTGACTGTCGGTGAGCTTAAACTCATCGACCACCATGAACAGGGCATTCTCTTCAAAGTCGTTGAACTGATCTTCGACGTTATCCAACGTCTTGTATGCGGCGTGTTTGCCATACAATTGGTGGATGATTTGATGGAAGAATAGGCCTTTACCAGTGCCTTCAATTCCTGTGAACACCCACGCTGTTGTCAGCTTTTGCTTGGTCTGGAACGCATACGCAAACCAGTTGAAGAAATGCTCGAATTCCGGCTCGCTTGAGCCCACCATGTGATAGATGATTGCGTACAGCGTGGGGGCGGTCTTTTTTAGTAGATAGGCTCTGCCGTATTCCAGCTTGTGCTCATCTTCTGTAGACAGTTCCCTATTGCGCATATACTTCGTTGGCTCATAGGTGTTAACAAAAGACGCTTCGATGTCCAACTGCACATTGGTTTGTGGGTTGAACGATCGGTCCCAATCTGGGATGGGCTCTGGGAGCTCCTCACCATGATTAGCCATGAAGTCTTTCAGGTTGGTTTTTTTTGTGGCATTTAGCCTCATAATTAGGTCGTTATTCGTGTCATACGTCAGCGCATAGTGCTCGTCTGATGTAATGTCACGGAAGACATAAGGTACAGGGATGTTTGCAGATGAGATCTGCTCACTGAACTGTGCACAGATGGACTTGTAAAAATCCATGTCGACATCTTTCATTCTGAACGGGGATTCATCTTTGAAGTTGTAAACGATCTGTGGGTTGTCGATGGGCCACCAGTACGCGTTACTGTCGCCCAGGACTCCCGCCTTGTCTTGCAGATTTGCGTAGCAGAATTTGTCGTTGCTATAGGCCAATTGCATTAACGCACGGTCTGGATTTGAGACGATCTCAACGACTTTGCCGTTGGTGTTGATGCTTTGCATCTGAGCTGTCTTATGGGCCAGACCAGCGTCTTTACGTAGCTTCTTTAGGCCTTTACTGGTTAGCAGTTTGATCTGCTCTTCAGTACAGCCTGAAAGCAACGGCATGAGGTCAACGGTCGCTGTTTGCTTCTCTACAAGAAGGATACGATCCCCATCTTCGAGACGCTTCTCAACACCTTGCATAACGGGCGGGGCGATATAGATCAACTTACTGTTGTCTGCCACCGTCCGATCGCATGGGTAGATGAGCGCTAGGCCGTTGCTGCTAAGGTTCAACTGGTCGTTAAATACAGGGACATCAAAGTTCAGCTTAGTCAGCCAACCTTTCAATGTCTTAGGGTGTATTGGGTTAGTCAGCATAAAATCCAAATGCATGGATAGCTTGTCCGCTTTCATACCCGTAGAAGCACTGGCCGTTGCAATGTAACTCACGTTATGTAGCTCTGCTGGAAGCAGCTTTACAAGGTACGATGCTGCGAACAAAATATCAGCTCTGCTTATAATGCCAGACGCAGGATAATTGGGTGTAACGCCAAACTCTGCAGCCTTTGTTAGGTCAAGGTTATCAATGTCGATCGTAATCCAATCACAGACAAGTGTCTTTTGTGATTGGCCTGCGCGAGATTGTCCCTTGAGGTCTTTCTTTAGTTGGCCCCTAAGCAAGGCATGCCCTTTAGCTGCATGGGCTATCATGAGCTTGTGCATCTGCTCAAGGCCAGCTGTGGTATTCGCTACGTCATAAACGTGCGAATCAAACTTAGCTACGTTAGGGTAGCTCTTTTTAGAAGTGGGGGTGAACACTTTTGCGAGACGGACGCCGTTGCTCGCCTGCATGAATGTAAGAACGCTCATTGTTTTTAGTTTCCCGTCAGATAGGCTACAAGGATATAAGCAGTGCTTATTTTACGCAAGCACTTATATATAATTATTAGTTATAGGCCTATTACGGTTTAGATGTTTTTCGTATATAGATTTCTTCCCGGTCAATCGCAATGTTTGCGGGGGCCTCGAAACTGAGGCGGACCTGACCATTTTTTTGTGGGGGGAGTACAGTGACCTTGATTAGTCCTGTATCGGTTTGGATAAATACTCGCTGCATTTCGTTGCGCGTTAGTACTAAGTTACCGTCCATTGTAAAAAACTCCTGTTTATTTGCTGTAGTTGTCCGCATAGCCGCCTTCCGCGTCTAAGGGTAATTCGGTGGCCCACTGAGGCGGCGTGCGCATAATGTCGTACATTTTATGGATCGTCTCCTCGGCGTTGGCTTGTGGGGCTAAGCCCACTAATTCGTCGTGTACCTGCAGCACCATACGCCCCCCAATCTGGGTGAGGTATTGATCAGCTGCGAGCATTTGGTCTGTTACTACGATACGGGCGAGGGCTTGCGTGATGTTTTCACACAGCTTGCCGCCATAGAGCCCTGTTTTATGTCGTCCGGTGCCAAAAACAATCTCGCGATCCTCATACCTTAGATCTGGGTAGCGAAGATACATCCCATTAGGAAGCTTTATTTTTTGGTGGCGGATGATCAGAGGGCCGAACGCAAAGTTGGCGTTCTTGTTCATCATTGCGGCGATCGCGTTCTCGCAGCGGGCCCAGTACTTCACAATCATTGAGTTGGCGTTGCGGTAGAGATCCACAATGCCCTGCACTTCGTGAGGTTTGAGGTCCACTGGAGGGCCGAGCGCACCCATTTTTAGGGTGATTCGGAACTTCTTAGCGCCCATTTGGTAGCCGAGCCCTAGTACGGCACACTTCCCAAGGAAGCGTTCGTCTGGGTGCTCGCGTTTGTTAATGGGGCGGTCATAGATTTTTGATGCAAAGTCGCAATACACATCGCCTTTTGCATGGAATACATCGAGCATCGAGCGTTGATCAGCGAGCCATGCCAGCATTCTTGCTTCAATGTTCGAGCTGTCCGCTACAAACACGAACTGCCCATTAGGCGCACAGAGCGACTTACGAAGTTCGCTGCCTCGCTTGAGGTTTTGTAGGTTGAGTTTTTCGCCGCCACTGAGCCGTCCGGTGTGTGCACCGTAGTAGTTTAGAGGTACAGGAATAAACCCGTCACAGCGCTCAGCAGTAAGCAGCAGGCGCTGAGAACGAGTAACTTCCCCCGTCGATTTAACCGCCTTGCGAGCTGCCCAAAGGTCATCGAACTGCGGGTTGTCGCGTATAAGCGCCTGGAACCCGAGGTCCGTCTTGCCGAGCGCATGCGTGGGCTTGCCCGTAGTGGGGGAGGTCTTTTGTGGGACGACCATGTCGAGACGGGCAATGAGTTCTGCAAATTGTTTATTCGATGAGAATAGCTTTTGGTCCTCATAGGTCTCCTCCAAGTGTGTTGTAGCAACGGCGAGCCCTCGGTCAATGAGCCCTGTGCGGTGTTCAGCGGAGTGCGCCAGGTGCTTTGCCACCCGGTCGCGATCCAACACCACTGCAGGCTCACAAAACATCTTGGTGATGAGGTGGATAAGGTCCTGCTCACTATCGGGGAACTCTCCAACCATCTTCTGATAACAGTGGTAGGTGAGGTGCGTGTCTTGTATACAGTACCCTTTGATCGACTCAGCAAGCTCATCGTCGAAGTCCAAGATGCCCTTTGAATCTGCGAGCTCATCACCTTTGCGCATGGTCTCATCGTCTGGAAACAGACGGATGCACAAGTCTTTTAGTGAGGCTGAGCCGGTGGGGAAGAGGGCTTTGGACATCGCTCGGGTGTCTGCGTACCGTTCGGGGTGGATGTCATAGTGATGGTGAAGGATAAAACCGTCGAACTTAGTGTTCTGGCATACCAACAGGCAAGGCTCACTGAACACCGCGCGCAGTGCCGGTGCCATTTCGATACCTGAGTAGTAGATAGGCGTGCCATCGTTGATCTGAACCGCAACACCGTGCGCTTTGAACCGTTCATCGGTTACATATTCAATGGTGTTTAGCTTTTTAAGGGTGTAATCCTTGTCCCAATACGTCTCAAAGTCGAGGGTGACTAGTCTCATGTTGTTCTTCCATGCGTGTTGTTAGGTTATTCGTTTATTTGCTCTGGCGCTTCGACCATTGAGCGCTGCTCAATGGTGAAAGGTTGGTTAGCAACTCGTAAACGGTCGAGCAATGTCTGTTTGTTCATGTACTTACCGCCCGGCAGAGCCATAACATTAGGCTTCCCATTAACTTCTGGGATAATCATGCCGTTGGTGACGATACAATACGTCGGTATATACCCAATCATAATAGTGCTGCTTATATGTAACTTTCATCTATTATAAGCTGCGCTAATAATATTAGGCAAGGCTAAGGTGCGTAATTCGTGTGTTTATTAAGCCATTCAAGGCCTTCTTGGTGGTGAATAAGGTCGGCCCCGGGCTTTTCCCAATAGGCATCGAGTAATGCCGCCTTCCAGAACGCCTTTATGGGCTCGGTTACAGCGATCTCACGGTCCATATAGACACCGTCAAACTGGACATCGAAGATCACTTCAAAACCATCAATTAGTTTCTCATAAGTGATGATGTGTTTGCCGATCACAAGCTCGATGGTGTTTCCACGCGGACTTGTGATGTGCTCAGAGATGTTAATGAGGTTCATGTCGAAAAGATTCATGGGGTTCTCCTTAATGGTGGTAGGGCTTACCAGTGTATGTGGAATTTCTTAATGTTGACGGACAGTGATTCCTCGAAAATTCGATCGCTATCAGTGTCGTGCCAATGGGACAATAGGTTATTAAGTTGTTGGGTTTGTTTGGTGCGCATAATAGTTCTCCATAGATATGCAACAGCCCATGAGCGGTTAGACCCGGTTATAGGGCATGTGTATTTGACTGCATGACAGCCTGCGGTATGCAGCTGTTGATTTTTTGGTATCCGTCTTGCGTGATTGAATGTTGATCACTGTTTGTAACTCCATTTATGCGAAGACTGAGTTGTCCTCGGCTTTTTGTCGGAGCGTATCGACGATGTCGAGCGCTGCTCCTATGTTACGCAGGTCTTCAGGTTCATTGAACTTAAAGGCATACGCTACAATCTGTAATTGGGCAATGTCCATGTCCGTAAGCGTTGCTTGGGGGTAGTAGCCGCCCTCTAAAGCATCAAGTATTGAAAAATATTCGTGTGCTTTAACAAAGCGCATGGTGTTTCACCTATAAAACCTGTGGCTGCCGATGGTGGCTACTGATTCTAGCGACCCGGCCCACGATGGATTAACATAAAGTGCATGGTAATGTGTCGCGCCGCCTACCAAATCAGGTAGGCTGGGGGACAAGGCTAAAGATGCGATCTGATTAGCTCGTAACCACGCATTTGCATCGCGCGGCGTGTCATTTTTTCCGTCGCAGTGCCAGGAAAATTGACACTTGTGCAATCGACCCGGGTATTTGTTGTGGTAAACCACGTCGCATACATTATTCGGGTATGAATGACTATCTACTCGGTTCAATACCACTTGGGCAACGGCCAATTGCTCAATGAGCGGCTGACTTCGTGCTTCGTGATACACGTTAAGTGCTAAACAGAACAATACTTCAGTAACCATAATTATTAGCCATGCTTATATATGTAGTCTACACCACTTGGTTAAGTGATGCTTCCTCGTCTTTTTCTCTTACTCTAGTTATTTCGATTGAATCGAAGCCGCTACGACCAAACTTAAAAACCCAATCTAAAGATCGTTGGTATGGCGCGAGGGGCAATTTTACCCTACAAAAGCCAGCTTCAATATGTCGGCTCATGAATTTAGGGATAAAATCTTTGTGCCATTCTTTACTGGCGTCTTTCCCCCACCGCTTGTGGTTTAGGTATTTTTCGATTACTGCTTCGTCAGCTTCAACTTCAAAAGTAACTTTATAGATGGCTTTCATAGTTAGTTCTCCTTATTGTTTATGTGATGCTTCCGCTTTGTTAGATGCTCGCTGTGCTGTGCACAACGTCTTGTCCATCTCGCTCTGCAAGAACGATGTGCACTTGATAAGACTTCACTTTCTTACGCGTGTGCTTTTGGAAAGCAATGGTTGCGAGTTCTTGGGCTTCGTAAGAGGTCTTGGCGTATACTTCTTCGCGCTTCTGTTCCCAAAAGCATATATACCCGTTCATAGTTAGTCCTCCTTATTGTTTAAGTGCTGCTTCCGCTTCGTTGAGCTTTCGAGCCATGGTGTTGTAGACAACGTACATGGCGGTTAATGCAGCTGTTGATGACCCTGACCCGGTGCTATGGCCGCGGTATTCGGCGTGAATAAGGTCATTCGCGTACTTTAGGGCAGCGGTGACCGACTCTCGTTCGCCGAACATGCCGGCTTTTCCATATGTAGGTCGTTCGATTGTTTTATATGTCATGTTGTTCTCCTTATTAGATCACTGGCAGCACCATGACATCAGGGTCACTTGTGAACAAAGCTCCCGCGTCATTGCCTTCATCGTCACGGGAGGGCCAGATGAGCGTGTCGTTATCCAACTGGATCACCACTGCGCTTGAGTCCCATCCCAAATATTCCACTTCGTCACGGCTCAGGTATCGCACTTTGACGATCTTACGGCCCAGCAGCAGCTTTGTTGCCGTGTCCGTCCACTGCTCAATTGTCTTGTTGTATCCATTACTCATAATAGTGTTCTCCTTATTCCATGTTTAGATCTTTGTACTGCGCCTCAATCCACACATATGCACCGCACGATAGCGGTTTTTCAGGGCTGTAGATCACCCTACTAGGCCCTTCAATCTGCACTTGGTGGCAGTATTCATTGGATTTGTATGTCTTCACTGTTATGCACGGATCGGTCGCGTTGTTTTTATGGTTTGCACGTATGACATGTTGGTTGATGTGTATTTTTGCTTTCACTGTGCCTGCCTTGTATTAAACTGTTGCGTTATTGAAACCAAAGCCATGTGCCATGGGCCCATGCGACGGGGAACATGATGGCCCCGGCGATGAGGAATCCCCAGGCTTCTTCGGTAAAGCAGGTGATTAGGTGGGTTAACCATGCGGCCAATAGCCACACTCCGATTGCTGATTGTAGTAGACCGCTCATAAGGGCTCCTTTGGTTCGTTTAGTGCGTCTAACTTCGCTTGGAACTCAGCCGCTTTTGATGCATTGAACGCCCTGAAATTACCTGTTTTTGAAGCCGCTGCTTCGTAATTGTCACGTTCGATGGTGTATTTGTTGATTAATTTGGCTCTGGCGAGCTTTTCCGCTAACGTCATTTCAGTGCTTCCTGGTCTTTATCGAGGGGCCATGGGAACCATAGCCCGCAATCGGTGCAGTGCTTGATGAACTGCGACCGTATTAATCCTAGATGCGTGCCGCCGCACCTTGGGCATTGCTTGGGTTTGGGTGTTGGGGTCATTCGTTGTCCCCTGCGAAAGTGTGGTGTTGCTCGGCATAACGTATACCTTTGTGAGAGTGCCCGAGCAATCGGCCGATCTTTCGAGCTGAGTAACCGTGGTGCCTCATAACTTGCACTGCGCCCAAAGGGATCTCCACCTTGTGTGGCAGGCCAGACTTCAGGCCCATCACACTGGCTTTCTTTAATACTGCGCTAGGCGACCTATCCAGTACCTTAGCGATGGCTACGACAGGTAGTGTGCCGTAGTTGTCTCTCAGGAGGCTTACTTCCTTATATGTCCAAGTCATGTGTCCATCTCCCATTGCGCTGAAAAGTCCCATGCACCTAGTGCGTTGAGCGTTGCTGCGGTGCTATCCGTTGCCCATTCGTGTGCATAGGGCACAGCGAGCCAGGCAATGGTGCAAATGTCACTCTGATTACAGCCTTTTAGCAGGTTGTTGTGGTGTGTATTCAAGGTGGAGACCATGTCGCGCTGATATTCAGGCGTTTTGGACTCAATCTCCACACTTTGCAGGTATTCACCGCCGTCCTTTGCGCGCAGTAGCACTGCACAGAGCACTGACCAGCGGTATTGCACGTTGGTCAGTGCCTCCACCATGAGTTTTGTGGGGTTAGAAGGTGTATTCGTGCTTAAATTCACAAACCGCACCTTGGTGTTGTCCCCACCAACGAACACTAGCGCTGTTTTACGCAGTGCAACGGTCGTTAGCTTGTGCATTTTCTTGTGGGGGTTGTACTTCTTCCTGCGTACCTTGGGCATTGTGCGAGGTCACTCCATTAAGTCAATGTAATCGTAATAGTAGGTATTGCCGTCATGGTGCTCATTGGTGGCAAAGTAACCAATACGGTTCACATAATGGTGCGAGGGACCGGTAATGATGACGTAGTTTATTTTGGGGTCATCGGAGTCTGCTTCGACGACAGACCAAATTTGGCTGTCGGCGTAACCTAGCGCAGTAAGCTCGCTGGCATGGTTGAAATAGTTTCCCTCGGACTCGTCACCGCCGTCGCGGATTTCTTTAAATGGGAATTGGGTATCGAAAATATGGTTAGTCATAATGTTCTCCTTAATCTTCGATGCAGCTGTAGTCTGGAATGTCGACCCATACCTTCTTGGTACCGCAGTTTTTGCATCCTGATCTGACTACGACCTGCGCAGCCCTGCTGAAACTGTTTTCGTGACCTAGATGTTTGTAGACCGCTTCTACTGTGTCGAAGCGGTCTCGAATAAGCATGGCGCAGTAGCCACCATCTATGAGGTCGTCGTCAAAAATGCAGATTTTATTGGCCTCAGCGGCCTCCTTAGCGTTGGTATAGCTGTCGGAGTTATAAACGCCAACCTCTGCAATATCTTTTCCATGAAAAGTGCTCATAATGTTCTCCTTAGCAGTGTTTTTTGTGGTATTGCGCTATCTTTTTTGCTGTTGCTACCGATAGTACGCCCTGGCGCATTTTGTCTATCACGCCGCTGGATACTCCAATCGCAGCCTCTGCCTGTTTCCTACTGCCCGCCTTCTTTTTGATCGCCTCAAAAAGCGTCAGGAACGCTGACACACTCGTCTTTTGGATATGCGGCGTTGTCCTGTTGTCCTGCTCGAACACGTCCCTGAAGGCGTTTTTATGCACGTAGTTTTGGCGTGTATAGGCCATAATGTTCTCCTTAGTGATATTCAGCGATCTCTCGGGCGAGTTCACGCTCTTCCATCCGTATTTCGTTCAATGCGCGCCGGGCGTTGTTCATATAGTTGGCATCAGCGGCCATTTTTGCATTGGCTTTCTCTACCCGCAGCTGTGCGGCGAGCTCATCATAGACACCGTCCACTAACCAATGGGCTTCAGTCCCTTTGAAGGGGTCAAACGGGTCGCGTTTTTTGGTCTTGAACGGCTCAGTAGGCAACACATTGTCTTCTGACATCCGTGCTAGTGACATAGTTGCTCCATAATCGCGTCTTCTACGAGTCCGTCTTCCAAATAGGACATGTCGCCGCCTTTTTCTTTGCGCACAGCCGCTGCGCTGAGCACAACGAAGTCCATGTCGCCCGGATCACCGGGGTCGACAGAGTCGTGACTTAAATCGGCGGGGTAGCCGGGGTTAAAATGGGTAATGTCTACGTCTACGAGCCAATCCCCAACGACCACTGTGTGTGTGCCTACGATATTCATAACGTTCTCCGAGTTTTATTGTTGTACTGTGAACTGATTACCCGCCTGATCGAGCATGTCGGGGCGGTTACATACGAAAAAGAATTCAATGTCAGCGGGGACATTCTCAGTGAGCGATGCCCACTGGCCGTTGCGCTTCTCGACAGCCCACCGTGGGGCTCTGTCTCTCCGAGCGCTGATGATCAAGGTGTCAATGCGGTGGTCTGGCAGCTTGTGTGCCAAGGCCCATGCTCGTACAGCTGGGTAGTTCCAACTGGTTCGAGTGTGTTCGTAGTTTTTAGTCTTCATTTATGCTCCCTGCTTATAGTGTTGTTGGCCGTATAATAAGCTGAGCTTATATGATAGGTCAAGACTTAATTCCAGCGGGAATCAAATTGTCCGCTCTGAGCCGCGCTACGTGCTTATCCGCTAAACGGGCAATGTGCTCGATTGTTTCCCGAGCCCGTTTCCTAGCCTCAAACGACGCATCAGGGTCTGCCAATACGTCTAGGTAGATGGGCAATAGGCCGCTCCACGTTGGTGTTGCATCTTCGTAGTGACCCATTATTCGTACCTCAATATGTGTTTAAGTTCTTCAATAGACTTGCCTGTGAGCTTAACGAGCTTGTCCACTTCGCTTTCTTCGTCAGTGGTGACCTCGATACCGCTAAGATGCGCCTCGATCTCACCGAGCTCTGTCATGGCGATGCCAAGACTGCCTTTGGCCTCATCGGCCTGGTATTCCATCTGCTCGATCTCGTCCATTAGGCCGCTAAATGTGTTTTCCATCTCTTCGACCTTTGTTTTAAGCTCGCGGATAGCGTCTTTGGACTCTTCAGTGATTAGGTATTTAGTTGTCATGTGATTCTCCTTAGTACTGTTCTGACAATGGTTGATAGTCTGTGTTAACCAAGTAGGCATCGTTGCCCACCTTGCTCACAAACCCTCGTTTTAATGCTTCAGCCAATAAATCCTCCTCGTCCAACTCGAAATTGAGGGCGGGGGCTTGTGACATCCACAACTCTTTTTGGGTGAATACTGTGACTAATTGCTCTAACATATGCTGCTCCTTGCCCGCTGGGCGTTGTTAACTGTGTGTATAGCCATCGGCTTCGATACCTAGCCACATGTTGCACCACCTGATCATGATGGCATCTGTGCTGCCGATTTCAGGTTGGGCTGTTTTGCGGAACCGTTTGTAGGACATGTTCTGGTTGTTTTGTGCCCATTTGCGATGGACTGAGATTCGTTGGGGTCTAGTGAGAGTGATCATAATGGGTGCTCCTTGCCCGCTGGGCGCTGGTCAATGTTCTAAAAACGACAATTTGACCAGCTGTCCAGCAGTTTTTTGAGATTTGCTGGTCACCTCGTGCTTTTGACGATTTTTGATAACTTAAATGAATAGTGCTGTTCGTGTGTATACAATATATCGTATAGTGGTGACCAGCAAATGAGAATTTGACCAGCAAATAACAGATTTCAATGAGCGCCGGTCATTTGCTGGACAGCTGGAAACGTACACAGCACTAAGGCTAGCGCCATTTGCTGTCCAGCAACGTTTTTATCACTTTTTTTGCTGGTCACCTCTCAAAGTCACGGGGCTCTAAGGCTTAGTTTATATTAGTGTCCAGTAATGTTAATAAATGCCTACTACAAGGTAGGAGTGTTTTTACTATTTGTACGTGCCTACACTATGCCAAGTGGGACCCTCCCGAGGACAGGCTTTTGCTCTAAACAGCAACTATGTAGACAGCACTAGGGCTGTAGCCCGATTTTGCTCTCTTTTTGCCTCCTTGTTGAGACGTCGATTTCGTACGTAGGCTTACCAAAACGCGACATCGTGCACCAGCGGCCGGCGCGCGCTGATCGATGGCTGTGTGTGCGTGTGATATTGTCTTATATGCGACAGCGGCCGTTGTTCGTTGTTCGTTGTCCGCTGATCCTTGGGCTGGCTACCGGGACATAAAAAAAGGGCCAATCGGCCCTTTTCCATCGTGCCTAGTCGTTAGACTAGGTGCGACGTTGCTTGTGCGACTTTCACTAATTGCACGATGCAATCGTTGTGCGCCTTGTTCTCGGTGAACTTGGCTTCAGTACGCATTTGCATTTCACGCTTCTGATTCTTCTTGTGGCGCTCAGTGGCCACGAACAATTCATAGCGCTCAGTGCGCGACGTTGTGGGCACAAGGCCAAAGTGCGCGTTAAGCATACTCACGTCAGCCATGGTCTTTGCAAAGCGCTCAGCGGTCTCTGTGACGACCTTATAGCCGAACTCAGAGAGTTGGATCTTGTTGCGATCCGTGTCCGAGAACACCGTCTGCTGAACGCCTGAATCGTCCTGCGCGCCGTACACGTTGCCAGACGCCTTCTGCTGCACCAGCATCTCCGGTGAGTTGGCCACAGTGAACGCGGCGTACTTGAGCTCACGCTGGTTAGAGTCCAGCGCTAAGCCGTTGTCGTCGCCAAACATCTGGTCAAACGTGGGCACGGTTTGGAACGCTGCGATGTTGGCGTAGTTGGCAATGGTGCCCAACTGGTTACACGCATGCTGTGATAAGAAATCGATCTGCTCTTGTAAGTAGGTCTCTACTGACGGGGTCATCTCGAACGTGGTTACTGAGTTTACTGCGGTAGCTAATTTAGTCATGGGATACATCCTTTATGGTTGTGCGCGACGTTGCGCATTGTTGCGAATGAACTCTTCGCGGTCTTGTGATGGGCTGTCAGCTTCTAACTCACAGTCCCATTGGTATGCTGCCAAAGCCTCATGCTCTAGCAGCAGGTCCAGCGGATCTTGTCCGCCGATCGTAGGTACGATGTCGTACATGTCATGTCTCCTTGAGTTAATGACACAAAACGCAACGAACGCTGTGCGCGAGGCACGAGCGTTCAGCGCTGTCCTTTGTCCTCTGCGATCTGCTCCAAGCAGATGTACAAGCCAATGCAGAAGCAGGCATAGAGCGTTGCACTACGTGCATCGATCGTGGCAAGCACGGCAGTGAACACCGTGCACAGTGCGATAACGAATAGCTTAGGCATGTTCATAGTGACCACCAAGTAGTCAACCTACGAACGTAGTGAGCAACACGCTCCATCACCAGCAGTGTGATGAGCAACAAGATGCCGAAGCCGTGGAAGTAGAACAATGCAAGGAACATTACGAAGAGTGTAATGGCGACAATCACTGCCGAGCGGAAGGTGAAGCGAAGGCCAGAAACAAGGAAGTTGTTCATGGTTACGCTCCTAGTGTGATGGTGTAGATAGTGAACAAAGCGCCTGCAAACAAGGCAACGGTGATTGAGGCTGTAAGGATTGTGTGAGTGAATGAATTCATGGGGTAATCTCCAGATAGTAAAGTCATAATTGACATTAAGACAAAACGTACGCAGCGAGCGGAGCGAGAAGCGGAAACGGGTAGGGGTCCCGGGCGGCGAAAATTGAAAACAAGGTTCCAATATCGGAATCGGGGGAAGGGGGTAGCTGTGGGAAAGAGTCCCAAACCCCCCGCGTCGATCATGGAGCATATAAAAACGCAAAAAAATATTTTAAAATTTCCATTCGTGGTACTATAAGCACAGCTAATATTTATTTGGGTGTCCGGTTGGAAAGCGCAAACAGGCGATTGCAGAAGAGCAGGAGTGCACAGAAACGTTATTACAGCGAGTCTGGTAGACCGAAAGAGATACTGAACAGTGCTAGAAAACGAGCAAGGAGCAAGGGACTCCCATTTACGATCACCATAGAATGGGTGAGGGAACGGATCGCTGAGCAGGATAACAAGTGTATAAAGACAGGGATAGCGTTCGATTACGAGAAGAATAAGGAATACAAAAAGCATCCTTATTCACCGAGCCTTGACCGAATCGACAACGACCAGGGTTATACGCCCGAGAACACGCGGATAGTATGTGCAATGTACAACTACTGCAGGAATGTTGCCAAAGACGGAGACGTTGAGTTTTTCGCTTGGCAGTTGTTTCAACATAAATTCGGCACTAGACCGGACTAATATATAAGCGGTGCTTATAGGCCAAAGATTATGGAAATTCCAGAAGATGCCTTTGAAGAAGGGCAATCAGTAATTCCGAAGTTGACGAAGCAGCAAGAGCAGTTTGTACGGTACTACTTGCTGGGGTATTCGACCACTGAAGCCGGTAAAGCGGCGGGGTATTCGCAGGCCAACTCATCAAAGTTGGTGAACAATGCGGTGATACAACGCACGTTGACCTATTTTAGAGAGAAAGAGTTTGATCGCATCGCGGTATCCCGTGAAAGCATCACTAAACTGTTTTTCGAGGCCCATAGAAAGAGCGGAACGGCGACGGAAGAGGTCGCTGCGCTCAGAGAGATCGCCAGAATGCATGGCCTTTATGAGCCGCAAAAGATTCAGACGGTCAGTGTAAACATCAATTCCGAGCGGCATATTGAAGCGGCAACAGATGCCGATTTACTCAAGCTGGCAGGTTTTGGGAACACTCATTTTAACCTTGAAGCAACGATCGATGGCGAGTTTGAGGAAGTAGAGGCCAATAATGGTAGAAAAGGACACTAAAAAGTGCTCGTTTTGCAACGAAGATAGGCCCATGACCTTATTCGACCCAGCGAGTGCCCCAACGGTGTGCTCCAAGTGCAAGAATCTCGGTCAGCACCGCGCCTTTCAAGCCATCATTAGCGATCCGGCGCGTCACAAAGCCTTTTTGAAAGAGAAAGAGAACGAGCACAAGGCTCGAGCAGCCCATGCGAACAAGCTGCTACACAAGAAACGCATCAGACAGTCGGAACGAGACACGTTGGAAAAGCAAGACCTAGGAAAAACACCGGATTACACCGATGGCAATGGCGTTTTTGACCCGCAAATGGCGGCGAAGGCCGAATTAGCGAAGCGTGAGCTGGCTCGGAGGCACCTATTGCCCTTTGTTCAGCGGTTCAGCGAGCAATACATTCCTGGTTGGGTGCACAAAGACATTTGCCTACGTCTAGAGAAGTTCTCAGAAGACGTTGCGGCTAAAAAATCCCCTCGATTAATGCTATTTATGCCGCCGCGGCACGGAAAGAGCGAGCTGGCGTCGAAAAACTTCCCTGCATGGCACCTTGGGCGTTATCCGAACCACGAATTCATCGCTTGTTCGTACTCCGGCTCGTTGGCCATGGGGTTCTCGCGCAAAGTGCGTGGTTTGTTGCGTGATACGCAGTACAACGCGCTGTTTGAAACGCGATTAGACCCCGAATCGCAGTCCGCTGAGCAATGGCTAACGACCAAAGGCGGCGGTTATGTGGCAGCGGGTGTAGGTGGACCGATCACCGGTAAGGGGGCGCACATTTTAGTGATCGATGACCCCGTAAAAAACCGTGAACAAGCCGAATCTGAGACCGCACGCCAAACAGCGAAAGATTGGTACACCTCAACGGCCTATACACGACTCGCGCCGGGCGGTGGCGTACTCGTTATCCTAACCCGTTGGCACGATGACGACCTTGCAGGGTGGTTATTAGAGCAGGAGAAGGACGGCGGCGACCGTTGGGAGGTGATCAAATACCCGGCGCTCGCTGAAGAAGACGAAAAGTACCGCAAAAAGCACGAACCATTGCACCCAGCACGGTATGACGCTGAAGCATTGCTACGAATTCAGAAGGCCGTGGGCCCAAGAGACTGGTCAGCCCTGTACCAACAGAACCCAGTCGCCGACGAGGGCGATTATTTCAAAATTGACATGTTCAAGTACTACCGCGAGAACCAACTCAATAGCAAAAAGCTCAAAATCTACTGCGCATGGGACCTTGCGATTGGTAAAGCCGACCGAAATGACTACTCAGTGGGCGTTGTGGTGGGTGTAGACCAAGAAGACAAGATGTATGTCATGCACGTTGAGCGTGGTAAGTGGGACGGTTACGAATTAGTGGAGAAAATCCTCGATATTTACGAAGAATACCGCCCGTCGATCGTTGGAATAGAGCGCGGACACATTGAAATGGCGCTTGGACCCTTCCTAAAGAAGCGGATCGCCGAGCGTGGCCTGTACGAGATGTACCTAATGGAACTAAAGACAGGTCGAAGAGATAAGGAAGCGCGTGCCCGTGCAATTCAGGGGCGCATGCAGCAAGGAATGGTGTTTTTTCCCAAGTTTGAACTGTGGAACGCTGGGCTTATGGCCGAGATGTTGCGTTTCCCGAACGGTGTACATGATGACCAAGTCGATGGTTTGGCTTGGATCGGTTTAATGATGTCCGAAATGTCCACCGTAATAGATAAGAAAGAAATTGAAGCGTCTTGGCGAGACAAACTCCCCGGACTGATGGCCCCTAACCGCAGTAAAACAGCGATGAGTGCATAGCTATGGCAAAGAAGACAAAGATCGATCCCCTTAAAGAAGGCAAGATCGTAGAAAATAACTGGGCTCGCTACACGCGGGCACGGGATGCGGGTCACCTCGACTACATTAAGACGGCGATCAAGTGCGATCGCTATTATCGTGGTGAGCAGTGGGACCAAACGGACATCGATGCGTTGGATTCCGAAGGTCGTCCGCACCTTACGATTAACACAATATTGAGTACTGTCAATACCATACTGGGGGAGCAGTCCTCTAAGCGTGCGGATACACAGTTTAAGCCTCGACGTAACTCCTCAGATGAAGTTGCGGCAGTGCTCACCAAACTGTACATGCAGATCAGCGATAATAACCAATACGATTACTTGGAGAGTCAGGTATTTGCAGACGGTGTGATTCAGGATCGAGGTTATTTCGACATCCGCATGAACTTTGACGACCATATAGAGGGTGAAGTGCAGATCACAGCGGAAGATCCGTTGGACATCCTGCCTGATCCAGATGCAAAAGACTACGACCCAACCACATGGAATGAGGTGATTAAGACCAAATGGTTGAGTTTAGACGACATTGAGCAACAGTATGGCCAAGAGAAAGCCGACCGTTTGCGCATGGTTGCCGAAAACGGCGAACATTTAGGCCGTGACTCAGTCGATATTGCCGAACAACGCGACGTGACCTATGGCGACGTGGGTGAAGCGGTGCTAACGGGCGGTGAGGCAGATGACAAACAAAGCCTACGGGCAGTGCGCGTGGTTGAAAGGCAGCATCGGAAGTTGGTATTGACGCCTCATTTCGTTGACCCGAAGACAAAAGACATGCGCATCGTGCCGGAATCCTGGGATGAGGAGCGAACAGCACTCTTTGCCAAGGAATTTGGCCTTGGAATACTGAAAAAACTAGTAAAAAAGGTACGTTGGACCATTACCGCGGACAAAATCGTCTTGCATGATGATTGGTCGCCGTACAAAGACTTCACCATTGTGCCTTACTTCCCTTATTTTAGGCGTGGTAAGCCATTTGGTATGGTTCGCAACCTGCTTTCGCCTCAAGAACAGCTGAATAAGATCTCTTCACAAGAGCTTCACATCGTTAACACGACGGCTAACAGCGGTTGGGTTGTCGAAACAGGCTCGTTGAGCGGTATGACATCGGATGATCTCCAAGAACGCGGTGCTCAGACCGGTATTGTGCTGGAATATAACCGAGGTTCACAGCCACCGCAGAAGATTTCCCCGAATCAGATCCCAACAGGGCTTGATCGCATTGGTCAGAAAGCGGCAAACAACATCAAAGAGATCTCAGGCGTTTCTGATGCGATGCTCGGACAGGACAGCCCTGAAGTATCAGGCGTTGCCATCCAAGCAAAACAGAACCGCGGACAGATTCAGATCCAGGTTCCATTAGATAACCTTGCCAAAACGCGACATTTCGTTGCGAAGAATATTCTGTGCTTGGTACAGTCCTTCTACAGTGAGGAGCGAGTCATCCAAATCACCCGAGATGACGACCCGATGAAGCCTCGCGAAGAGATCGTGTTAAATCAGATGACGCCAGAAGGTGAGGTTGTGAACGATATGACCGTCGGTGAATACGACGTTATTATTTCAACCATGCCTGCACGCGACACGTTTGATGAGTCGCAATTTGCAGAAGCATTGCAACTTCGACAAGTGGGCATCGCCATTCCGGACGACGCCATCATCGAATACTCACATCTACAGCGTAAAGGTGAATTGGCCAAACGCATTCGGATGTTGACCGGTGTTGAACAGTCCCCAGAGCAGCTAGAAGCGGCGCAGATGCAACAGCAGATCCAGATGGAACAAGTGAAGTTGGAAATGCAGAAACTGCAATCTGAGGCAGCTAATTTGCAGGCCCAAGCGCAACTTGCCGCAGCTAAAGCAGCCGACATACAAACCACGCCTGAGAAGGAGATGGCTGAACTAGAAGCACGCATGAACCTGAAGCGTCAGGAACTGGATGTGCGTATGCAGCTGGCCGAGTTGTCTGCAACCCAGAAAGAGCAGGCATCTGAAACTCAGGCAACCACCAAAATTGCAGCAGAAATAATGCGGCTTGGTGGGCAGCAGCAAGAGTACAAAAAACCGAAAGACGTAGTACTTTAACTTTAACCTAACGGAGGCCCTATGCCTAAATCCAATATAAGTGCCAATTTAGAGCACGATGACAGTGAACAAAGTTACGATCAATTTGCGGGTGGTGACGCCCGTGAAGAAATGGACCTGACCAACGTAGACCGTGGTGATAATCCAGAAGTTGTAGCCGAAGAGCCTGAAGAAGAGGTCGTGGAAGCGGCCGCTGAGGAAGTTGTTGAGGAGGCCGAGGAAGAAACGGTGGCAGAAGCGACTGAGGAAGCCCTGGGCGAGCCTGAGAGCGACGAACTCGTAGAAGACGAACTCGTAGAAGAGGTAGAGGAAGAGGCCGTTAAAGCGGACGAGAAGACGCACATGGTGCCTAAGTCCCGCATGGACGAAGAGATCGCCCGCCGACGTCAGCTCGAAGATCGCCTTGCCAAGTTAGAAGAGGGGGCAAAACCCCAAGAAGCGCCTGAGCCTGAATTCGATTTCGACGGCAAAGAAGCTGAATACATGGAAGCAGTGTTAGATGGTGAGACGGAAAAGGCTAAAGCAGTCCGTAAAGAGATCCGTGGCGAAGAGCGCAAAGCTATGGCTAGCGAATTGCGCAAGGACATTCACAATACGACTAATGTGACCAAGCAGCAGTTGGACTTGGACTCTGCAGTCGCCGATATGATGGCATCGTACCCTGTCCTTGACACAAACAGCGCCGATGCCGACCAAACCTTGATCGCAGAAGCGAACGAGTTGATGGGAATGTACGCAAATACAGGCATGGCATCGGCTGATGCACTGCGCAAAGCGGTCCGTATGACGCTAGCGTCGAACATGCCCGAATTGTTGCAGCCGCGAGCTGTTGAAAAGCCAGCACCGAAAAAGCGCACGACGGACGTGAAGCAAAAGTTGGAGGCTGCCGGCAAACAACCAGCGAAGCTTGCGGGTGAAAGTGCAGCAACCCGTGGCGAAGATGTGATTAACATTGGAACCATGACCGATAATGACTTCAACAAGTTGTCGGATGCTCAGATGAAGCGGTTGCGTGGTGACTTCGGCTGATGCGCGAACAAATCGAAGCTGCATACTGTGACGAATACCCGGAACTAAAGTTCTTTGACGATTTGGACAGCGCAATTATCGGTGTGAGTTTACTATCGAGTGGTGACCCTAGGGTCGCCTACTCAGCGAGTAAACTGCTCGAAGCGCTCGTTGAAAGCGGCATGGGGCGCGAGGAGGCTCAGGAGTTTATGGAGTACAACATCGAAGGGATGCACATCGGTGATTTCACGCCGTCGGTAGTAGATGACCTGTTTTAACGGGTCATTATTTCCCTTAGTTTATAAGCTGTGCTAATATATGGATACAGGCTCGTCTTGCAGTACGACAACTGTCCAAGCCTCTTAAATCGAAGGCCGCACGACACGCGGTAGCATTCGCCTAGCTCAATAAGGCCATGAGTTCGTCCCTCTCTAAAAGGTCGCTATTTCGTTCGGGCACGACACGTCCAACAGCATGCAGTGGTTGTCGCCCCTGCCTGATTAATGGCGACGTTTATAAGCAGTACTTATAATTTATTTTAATTTTATACAATAGGTGAACTCTCATGGCATTAACTAACTTTGCCGCTCTAACTTCAGAGCAAAAGACCGTATGGTCTCGCGATTTCTGGCACGCTGCCCGAAATGCTTCTTTCATTAACCAATTCGCTGGTACTGGCTCAAACGCCATGGTCCAGTCTATTACTGACCTAACCAAAAGTGAAAAGGGCGCACGCGCCGTATTAACTTTGCTAGCTGACTTGTCTGGCGACGGTGTTGTAGGTGACTACACTCTAGAAGGCAACGAAGAAGCGCTATCCAGCTCTGACATCGTTGTTCGTATCGACCAGATGCGTAACGCAAACCGTTTGGCTGGCCGTTTAGCCGACCAAAAGTCTATCGTTAACTTCCGTGAAGCGTCTCGCGACTCTTTGTCTTACTGGCTTGCTGACCGTATGGACCAAATTGCGTTCCTAACCTTGTCTGGCTTGGCATACACCAAGAAGAACAACGGTGGTGTTCGTACTGTAGCTGCAACCGGTCAGAACTTATCTAACCTTGAGTACTCAGCGGACGTATCTGCTCCAACTAGCTCGCGTCATTTGATCGCAAAAGCTGACGGTACTGTTGCTACTGGCGACTTAACGTCTGCAGACATCTTGGGCTACAAGTCCATTGTTAACCTTAAAGCCTATGCTAAAGACCACTATATCCGTGGTGTACGTGCTAAGGGTGGCGAAGAGACATTCCACATGTTTGTTACCCCACAAGGTATGGCGCAGTTGAAGTTAGACACTGATTTCCTAGCTAACATCCGTAATGCAGGCAACCGTGGTTCAGCTAACAGCTTGTTCTCTGGTTCATCTAGCGTAATGGTAGATGGCGTAATGGTTCACGAGTTCCGTCATGTATATGACACTTCTGGTGAAGCTTCAGGTTCTAAGTTCGGCGCTTCTGGCACAGTAAACGGCCAGCGCGCTTTGTTCTGTGGCGCACAAGCACTAGCGATGGCTGACATCGGTGATGCTGACTGGGTTGAAGACACTTACGACTACGGCAACCAGCATGGTATCTCTGTAGGTAAGATTCTAGGCTTCCGTAAGCCTAAGTACACCAGCATGGTAACTGGCGACACCCAAGACTTTGGTGTAATCGCTTTAGATACCGCGCTGTAAACAAAATAGGGCCTCTTCCCCCGGCCTAGCGTCGGGGGCTTTTTGGAGTTTGAGTATGTTGATTTCTGATAAGGCAATACACGTTAGCAGTCTCTCCGGCCAAGCGGTTTGGTTTGAAGCGGGTGTAGAGCGAGAAGTCCCCCCACCTTTGGTGGACGAATGCATCGCTATGGGAGCTTATCCCGTAGGCGAGAAAAAGCCGACGCAAAAACCTGCTGTCGAAGCGATTGAAGTAGATGAGGTCTCAAGCGAAGACCGCACTATGGAAATCATTACTGCCATTGAGCAGTTGGTAGAGGAAGGCGACACGAAAGCCTTCTCAAAAACTGGTGATCCTAAAGTCCGCCGCCTAGAAAAGATCTTAGGCTACGACATCACATCTGAACAGCGCGATATAGCTTGGGCTGAAATTAGCGAGGCGTAATGGCCATTTCATCGAACGACATTATCGGTAAAGCCCAGACGGTTTTACAGGATACTTCAGCAACTCGTTGGTCAACAACTGAGTTGCTTTCTTGGTTAAATGACGGGCAACGTGAAATCTGCCTCCTCAAGCCATCTGTAAGCGCAACCAACCAATCGGTGGCATTAGTCGCCGGTACAAAACAAGACATACCTGCAGGCGGTTTGCAGGTATTGCGTGTTGTGCGAAATCTAACCAGCGCGGGTGTAGGCGGCAAAGTAGTCCGTGTTATCAGCCGCGATGTACTAGATACGCGCCAACCGATGTGGCACACCGCCACACAAACTGTCGTCGCAGATCATTACACATTTGATGAGCTAGACCCTCGGACGTTTTACGTCTACCCGCCAAATGACGGGACGGGGCACATTGAAACAGTGTACGCGGTAGAACCCGCACAGGTAGCTGCGGGCGGCACCATTACCATCCCAGATATCCACTCAAACAACTTGCTAGATTACATCCTATACCGTGCATACGCTAAGGAAACGGATCATGCGGGAAATGAGCAGCGCAGTAGCCAGCACTATCGAGCAATGACAAGCGCTCTAGGTGTAAACATCCAGTTGGATTCTGTGACTAGTCCGAACATGCGTACAGTAGCACAGGGATAACCTATGAATTACAAAGACATGGTCAGCCTACTTCCATACCACATTGCAGGTTGCCCTGACTTTGTGGCGGAAAAGGCGATTAAAGATGCAGTGCTCAGCTTCTGCAAACGTAGTAATGCGTATCGCCTAACGCTAGACCCTGTACTGACAGTGGCTGGGTTGTATGAATACGATATTGACCTGCCCCGAAACACAAACATTACGGAGATATATTCCGTAATCCGCGGGGAAAAGGAACTCGAGCCTGACACCGAGCAAGGCGCAAATCACGCAAACCCTAAGTGGCGTACAGAGAAGAGTACACCGACGCACTACATACGCCCGAACAACAAGATGATGTATTTGGTGCCGGTACCGATCAAGTCTGGCGAAAACGTAACCATTCACGCCGCAATTAAACCCAGCCTGACCTCGACAAGCATCTCAACGGATTTTGTCGAAGACCATGTTGACGGGATTATGGCGGGCGCGATGGCCAATCTATTCAATGCTCATGAAATGCCGTGGGCTAACCCACAGCGGGCTGCGAAACATGAGGCAGAATTTGCCGCTCATATCAGCGATGCAAAGAACAAGGCCGCCGGGCGTAATGGACCAACACGCAGAACAGTACGATACGGAGGTTTGTAGTGGTCGAGTTAATACCCGCAACAAAAGCCAGTATAAGAGCCAACTTCGCCTATTTTGAAGGTGGGATGGCAGACATTATTGCCAAGGTGCGCGCTGAGTTTGTCACTGCCGACATCTACCATCACCTAATGCAGGGGAAGGTCCATCTGTACTGGGTTGAGGAAGGCGAAGACCGCCTAGGTTTCGTGATACTCAGCCAATACGATGCGGGCTACGAGGAAGTACCTACTTTAGTAATTGACCATCTATGGCTTCGGCCGGGGGTGGATGTGTTCGCAGAGGCCGTTGCTGCAGGCTACGATTTGGCCAGTACATTAGGCGTCGAGCGGATTGAATTTAATTCTGCCCGTTTGGGATGGGGCAGGCGTGTTAAGGAGCTAGGGTTCACCCCCTCCTTCGTAACATACCAATGTCAGGTAAACAAAAATGGGTAACTCAGCAACAAAAGCGAAACAAGGTGAACACGAAAAAGCGTTGGTCGAAAATGCGAACACAATTAGTGACCGCAATAAAAGCTTATACCGGCCGCTTGAAGCGGGCTTCGTTAAGGAGTCTGGGCGCGATGTTTCTGCTGTCCTTGGTGGTAGAGCAAATGCTGACACAGCTCAAGCCTTTTCTGCAGGTCAAGGTGCCCATCTGGGTGCCTCCGCTAGCAGTGGCGGCTTTGGCAGCGGTCGCACTATGATGGGCCAAGCCAAACAAGGCGTCATACAGAATGATGCGTTGGGCGGCGGACTAGCGGCGGCGAATGCCAAAGCGCTAGGTGTCAAAGACCAATCTCAATTGGGCGCACTCACAATCGGCCAAGGCGGTCGGAGCATTGCAATGCAGGGGTTATCCACCGCAGCGCGAGCCCAAAACCAAGAAATTATGGCGAAAGCACAGGCATCAAGCAGCATGCGGGATACCAATATGGCGTTTGGCCAAGACCTTGGCACAGGCCTATACCAAAAATTCAATCCGCCTAAGACGCCAAAACTTGATGCGATGCGCGCACAAATAGAGCAGTTCAAAATAGACCGGACGAGGGCGTAGCCATGTTAGGCAAAATCATAGAAAGCATTATGGGCGAAGGCACAAAAAAACATGCGTCCTATCCATCCGTCGAGCCCGGTGTAAGCGGGCCTCCAGGCAGAAACTACGGTGTTGCACCCGGTGCAAGTGGGCCTCCAGGCAGAAACTATGGTTCGTCGGGTGAGAAAACCAATGAACGCGCCAAAACGTCGACCCCTGTAGCAAGCGCCAAACCGGCCGCCGCTGCTCCCCAAGTTGAAGATGGCCCCAGTGCTTCGGATACCTTAGCGAGTATTTCTCGCGATGAGCTGAAGAACTACTTAGAGAAATATGGCAAAACTGAAGAAGAGTTGCTGGCGGACACTAATAGCACGGCTTTGATTGATGGGGCTAGAGAGTCTCAGGTGCTAGGCCAGCAAGTTTCAAAAGGCATGCAGCAACGCACGATGTCCCGATACGGCGCGAATATGACACCCGCACAGCAGGCAGCACAGCAGCGGATGAGTTCGTTAGGAAATGCGTCATCTTACGCAGGCGCGGTCAATAATGCGACGATCGATCAGCGAGACCGTAATTTCGGCCTAAAGGCGTCACTCATGGGAATGGGCAAAGAACAATTAAGCGTAGCGATGGACGGGCTAGGTAATGCAGCAGGTATGGAGGCGTCGAGAGAAGCCGAGTACCAGCGGGCAAAAGCAGCAGCCCACGCATCTAACATGAGCATGATCGGCTCTATCATCGGTTTTGGAATGTAGGAGTAGGAAATGGCTTATAACAACCCAATTTTGTCAGCAGTACTGGGCAACCAACAGCGCGAAATACAGAATAAACAGTTTGAGGCGAGCCTTGGACTGCAGATTGCTCAGTTTGCTGAGAACAAAGCGAACACTACAAAAGACCAAGCGTACCGTCAGAAGGTGTTGGGTGAGAATACAAGAGCGACGGGTGTTACTGAGGCAGCCGCTGCTGCGAAAGTAGTCCTTGAAGGACAAAGATACGACGCTTTGGCCGGTCAACGCGCTGCAACCCAAGCGCACACTGAAGCCTCTGCAGCGTACAACAGTGCACAAGCAACGCAAGTGCAAGCAGAAAATCAGAACGCCCTACTCAAAGACGAAGGCGGCCTTTGGTGGCAGCACATGATGAATCCTGATGGCACTGATAAAGCGTTGGATACTCCAGAGACTCAGGAGTATTTCGGGGCAGTTATTAACCAACCTGGGATTAGCAAGTTACTACTCACCGGGTCTGACGGCACAGCCTACAAGTTTAAGGGTATTGTTGACGCAGGTAACGGGCGTCGGGCCATCCAAATCATGGACCCTAACAACCCTGACAAAGTTATGTACATGTCAAAAGACCGTACCGCTGTGGAGAGTGACCCGCTCACGTCTATGGATTTAATGAGTTTTGACATCCTAAAATCACAGGTGTCGATCGCACTGCACCAAGCGAGTGGCAGACCACTGAGCGCGGACCTACAAGCCGCCGCGGACGGCATGAATGCCATAAGAAAACAGCCAAAGAACAGCCCGATACTCCTCGATAGCCAAACAATCCAGCAGTCTGCAGAACTGAGTGAACAGATGCAGGTCGAGCAGGCTGCGCAACAACAGCCACCCGCACCTGCTGCTCCAAAAGAACAGAAAGTTGGTGTGGCCGAAGCCCTAATGTCGGCAGACCAGGATCTGTCTGCGTACTCATGGGACGAACTAAATTCCCTGTCTGACAGCCAGTGGAGTAATGCGCTCGAAGGTTCAGAGAAACGGCTCCGAACAATGAGTCAGCATCAACCTAATATTGATAGGCTGATCAAAAGAAACAACAAGACCATGAGTTCCATCCAAAAGCAGATCGATAAGGTAGATGGAGAGGTGCCCGATGTGTTGCTGGGTCAGATGCAGCTACTTAAAAACAACGGCAAAAGGCTGAGCGACAGGAAGCTAGCAGGCAGTGATACGTTTGATTCCGCACAACTGGCCCACAACAACTTGCTTGACGCAAAAAAAGTTGCTGATGGCAAAAAACCAGCGCCTACTGCAAAAGTTAAAGCGGCAGCGAACATCGTTAAAAAAGCCAAGATCGATCCACGCCAGTCTAAAGATCCAGACCTTGCCGCTGCAGTGGAGAAGGAGATCGTTGCAAATCCACCCCCAGTTGCACAGGTTGCACAGGCACTAAGCACGCCACAAAAGATCACGCCGGGATTGCTTTACCAGCTGCACACGGCAAAAGCGCTGGGTCTTATAGACGACACAGCATTGCAAACGTCCCTAGATTTGGGTGTCTTCTCCCAAAGTGCGGTTGATCTTATGAAGCAGCAAATGGTTGAAGCTGGCGAACTCCAGCAAACGACCATGGACAACCAAACCAAGATCATCACAGAGGCCATGAAAAATGAGGCGTCTGCAGCCAAGCCAACCATCAAAACAAATGGTCAGGGGCAAGTCGTAGCACTTGACGTTAATGGTCAGGAACTATGGCGAACCAGCATAGGTGACCCAAGAAGCACCGCGGATCAAACAGCCATCATTGCACAGCATAGTGACCAAGGTGATGGCGGCTATGACATAGAGGAGTCTATCGACTTGCTCGGGCGGCAGCTTACTTTATCAACTACAGACACCCCTATGCCAGAGTTGGAACAGAATCTATTGGCTCAGAACCTACAGTCCTACCTCGTTGAGGAACTGTCGCTAAATGGACTAACTCAGTTTTACGATTGGGCGCGTGGATCTGACGAAGATGATGTCCATAACCCAATGGAAATGGTCACAACGAACTTTGCCTACGATAAGCAGTCCGGTGAGATTTGGTTGTTTGACGAAAATGGCGAACGCCATGCTGACCAAGATTACACCCTCGATAACCTAAGTTCCAATGCAGTCAAGCTTGTGTTGCCCGGCATACTTAAATCGCCTGAAGAGGTACAGCTAAAGATTAAGATAGAAAAGAAGCGCCAGATAGACGAAGAAATAGCCAAGCTCACTAAATAGGACAAATAACAATGGCATCACTAACTGAGCTTCAAACCTTGAGTGAGCAACTTCGCAGCGAAATAGAAGAGGCTGAAGGGGCTAAGGCCAATCGCGTAAAAGAGTTACAGGCGCAAAGTGACTCGCTACAAGTGGACATTGACCAAGGCACATCGATCACCCCCACCGGCTTATCGGCCGGTGCGGCGGGTCGAGCTGCGGGTTGGAAGGGTCTTAAGTCCTCGTACCTTACGTTCAGGGCTGCAGGTAACTACCTTGTTGGCGATAACGAGGAGGGTGGGCAACTACTGAAAGAGGCTGCACTAGCAGATGGCCAAGCGTCGCGAATGACCCAACACTTAGTCAAGTTCGACGATTTTGTAGGTGACGTCGCCAATTCATACAAAGGTACAGGCGAGAATAAGGAACCACTAGATTTGCTTAGTGATTTCGGCGAGCTCGTTAACTACACCGTAAACCAAGCCGTCCCGTCGGCATTAGATTCGTTGGCGTGGACAGCAGCTGGTTTTGTAGCTGGTGGTGTGACCACCGCCGGTGCAGCAGCAGTGCCCGGAGCGGTTGGTGGACTTGTTGCCAAAGGCCAAGTCAAACGTGCCGTTACCAAAGCTATTATTGACTACGGTAAAGGCGTCGCGACAAAAGAACAGATCGACGTTGCGCAAAACGCGATAAAGAAAATAGCCGCGGCAAAAGCCGCAACTAAGTTCGGTGTAACAGGTGCGAAAAAAACCGCGAAAGCGGGCGCACTAACATCGGGTTATGTCCAAGGCACCTCGTCTTCATTCAATGAATCCGCAGAGTCAGACGTAGAGAAACAGGATGCAGCACAACTGGCGTTCGCTATGGGCGTACCTTTCGCCGTAATGGATGTTTTGCCAGAGTTAGCGTTCTACAAATCCGTAAAGGGTTTAGTCAAAGGCAGCCACATTAAAAAGGGTGCATTTCTTGCGAACTTAGCAGGAGGGGTTGTCAAAGCGGGTGCTGTTCAGGGCCTAAAAGAGATCGGCGCTGAAGCTGGTCAAGAAGGGTTGATGATCGCCCAACGATTCATCCAAGACCCAAACTATGATATTAAAACTGCAACAATGCGGATGTCAGAAGCGGCGTTTGCAGGTTTCGTGGCAGGCAAGTCTTTAGGCTCAACAGGTAAACTCGCAGGCAACATGGCGGGGCAAGTGCGCAGTACTGTTGGGGAAGCTAAACGTATTTTGGCTGAACGGCGAACGCAAAACAATGATCAAGGGGGCTCCGCGACAGCTTTACTGGAAGCGCCGCAAGATAGCGAAACACGCGCAGCCGGTATGGCGTCAATGGACGGCGATAATTTGTCGGCACTGGAACAGGCGAAGCGCAGGGCTCAACTTAGCCCCGAAAACATAGCCAATACAACTATTGCAGATTTGTTGGCTGTAATGCCAATAGATGAGAACGGCAACCCAAGCAATATTGATCCAGAAGAAAATCCTGATGCAGCAGCAGCGATGCAAGAGTTAAATCGACGAGCTGAAGAAATGGGCCCCAACAGGTTCATGGTACTAATGCGTCAAGCACAAAAGAAGGCCGCTGGTAAGCAAGACGTCGACGAAGATGGTAAGACAGAAGTCGAACGTGAAATCTTCAATGAGACAGGCGAACAGGAGAGCGATCTGCCGGAAGCGGGTGCCACTGAGCAGCGGACTTCACAGGGCGAATTGCGAGAGCAGCCACAAGGCTACGAAGAGCGTTTGATAGGCAAGAACAAAAAAGGCGACGGATACAAGCTAAATAGTAAAGCCGTAAAAGGCAAGATGAAAAAGCTGCAAGAGGAGAATCCCGGCAAGCAGTACCGCATTGTACAGAAAGATGGCATGTCGTATGTCGAAGAGGTTGTTGAAAGTAGCTTTGACGTTAGCGAAATCGTTGACGAAGGCATGAAGAAATCCCGCAAAGGGGCGCAAGTAAAAGGCGCAGACCGCACTCTTCCGGCAGTAGACCCGGATGGCAAAGAGTTTAAGTTATCCCCCGCTGAAATGGCGCACGCTGGTAAGCGCGCAAATGAAAAAGACAAGGCTAATGCGGGCACGATGACCTATCCGCAGCTCCTCATGTCTGGTTTTCTACGGATGAACCAGGAGATGGCCGACAGGGGTTTCAAGATTGTCCTTCAGCGCACCATAGGCAAAAATGAAAGCGGGGAGGGCTTTTCTGGTAAAGGGAGGAATACTGCCGCAAACCAGCGCTTAGCAGAACTACGCAAGCAGAACCCTAACCTAAAATACAGCCCTATTAACAAAGACGGTAAAGTGTTTATACAGGAAGAATCGATACCGGATAATACAGTCATCGCCAAGGTGAACGGCGCTACATACACATGGGGTGACCTCAAACAAGCTTGGTCAGAAAGAAAAGACACTAAAGAAGGCTCAGCATTCGATGGACAGTCTGGACGGGACGGTAAGCTAGAGAAGTTCGAGAACCGCATTCAAGAGCTATATGATCGCGTAAAAGCTGCAGAAGATAAACTTGCGGACGACCCTAACAGCCCTAAAAAGCAAGATAAGCTAGAGCAAATGCAGGCGTTGTTGGACGCCGCTCAGGATGAATACGGCCAGTTGGTTGAAGAGAACGAGGCCAAGGCTGACCAGAATCTGGAGACCGACACCACAAAAATGAGCGAGAACCAAGAGCGCTCGGAGAACAACAAAAAACGGATCTTTGACGAGGATGGTAGGCCCATCTCATACCCTACCCGAAGGGGCACCAAACCAAAACAGCAACCCAAGCCACAGCCAAAGGCGGAAGCGAAAGCAGAGACCAAGACGGGAGCGAAAGCAGAGACCAAGACGGGAAAACGCACGTCCAAAAATGGGACTACGGCATGGGGCAGTATCCCGGATATATATCAAGACTACATCGACGCCATAAAAAAGACGCTGGGTGTGACTAGCGCCATACATATCATATACCAAGATGAAATGAAGCTTGGCGTCAACGTACCTCCGAAAGTACTAGCCAGGTTCGAGCAGCAGTTCAGTAAGGGATCAGCGGCTGTTGCAATAACTTATAAAGGGACGCAATACATCGGCCTGAAAAAGCTAACAACGGATAACGCCTACCAACAGGCCAAGCAGATTTTCGTACTAGGCCATGAGATGGGCCATATCGTAATGTGGGACATGTGGAAGGCACTCCCGAAAGCCCAGCAAGACAGACTGCAGAAGCAGTTCGACAAAGAGCGATTGGTCAAAAAAGCCGGCACGTATACCTACACAGACGACAGTGCAGGGTTCGAGGAGTGGTTCGCTGACCAAGTGAGCGCATGGGCCAAGAAGCAATCCGAAAAACCTGGGGACTTCTCAGAAGCGTTCTTCAAAAAGGTAGCCAAGCAGGTTTCGGCCATCTTCAATCGCTCACGTCAGTTCGTGAGGAATCAGTTGGAAGGCGGTTTAACTGACAAGGCACGGGGGGCGTTACGCGATGTAAAAGAACGCGCAACTTTGAACGAGACCTTTGAAGAGTTTATGGACGCGGTTGCAGGCAAAACCGACGGCACAGTGAATTTTATCCTGGGCGGTGATGCAGAGTTTGTTACCAGTGACACCACGCAGAACAAGCAAGCTGAACAAAAAAGCCGCAGTCCCGCAAAACGGGGTGCCCCAGACTTTAAGCAGTTCTCCAAAGACCCAATCGCCATGGCGATTGCCGACATGATCGACTCCAGAGCCGTTGCGAAACTCACTGAGTTGTTAAGCGACATGTGGGGCAGTGACACCATGTCGATGATGCTGAAGATAACTTTGTCTGCTGACCAATATGCCCGTACTCGGTTAGGCAAGAATGGACCAGCATTTGCTAACCTCTTTTACAAACGTAGCCAAGAGTCTACGAAAGACGGCGGTATGCTGAACAAGCGTAACCATGCAATGGATAAATGGAATGCCCAATACAGTGAAATAATCGGCGAAGATGAGGCCCATTCGGCCCAAGTTCTCGAAGAGATGCAAGCAGGCGTTTCTATTAAAGATTCGATAGATCCGAAGATGCGCCAACACCTTGCAAGTTTCTTTGAACGGTTCCACAAAGACTACCTTAAAAAGCGCCTGCCTAAAATTGGCTTTATCCAAAATTACTTTCCAGTTGTCTACAACACAGCTGCGATGCAGGAAAACCCAGAAGCAATGCTTGCTGAACTAGAGAAAGCAGGCCTTACCAAACGGGAATCGACGCTCGTATTCGCAAAGATGATGCAAAACGAAGGCGCGTTCGTTGACGAAATGCCCATACCGGATTCTGGAATAGCGGGCGCTAAGTTCAATTCAAGACTGCAACGTAAGCTAAAGAACATGGACCAAAAGGCAATGCAGGACCTAGGGTTCTACAAGCCCCCGGCAGTTGCGATCCAGTCCTATTTAAAGCAGGCAATTAAACACGCTGAATACGCTGCGGTGGAAGCAAGAGCGGCATCGTTAATAGGGCAGATGAACCCAAAACAAAAAGCCCAGGCGCGTAAAATAATCCTTGGGTACATGGGGCAACTAGGTGCAGACATTGACCCGAAATGGAACAGGTTCCAGTCATACGTTGCCGCATTACAGTTCGCAACAACTTTACTGTTCGCTACGGTGGCGTCGCTCACTGATGCAGGCAACCCGATTGTCCGATCAAAGGATATGGATGGTTTTAAGAGCGCGATGAAAGCGTGGCGTGGGTATATAGGCAAGCGGACACGGGATGAGCAGATTGCGTTCGCTGAACGGATTGGTGCAGCTGGGCGTGCGGCCATTCAAGAAGCGCTAGCCCAATCGTATGGCTCTGAGTACATGGATGCGGGCGCACGAAAATGGTCGGATAGGTACTTTACGGCAATAGGCCTCGAGGGCTGGACCCGAATGACCCGCGTTATCTCAGCAAACATGGCTCAAGACTTCATTATCAAACACACTCACGAAGCGATGAGGGGTAACGATCGTAGCTTACGGTATTTGAAGGAGCTGGGCTTAACACCTGAAGAGGTTCTCAAAGCATACGACAGCCCAGGCGCTAAAACCACAGGGGACATCCTCGACTTAACAACACCTGAAGGTCAGAAGGTCCAGGATGCGATCCTAAGTTTCGTTGATGAGGCTATTATTCGCCCCAACGCAGCACATAGACCTGTGTGGGCAAGTGACCCGCACTACATGTTGATTTGGCAGCTGAAGAGTTTCTTCTATTCGTTCGGTCAGGTCGTCGTTGGTGGTGTTGTCCGAGAGGCGAAGACGCGATGGAAAGAAGGCGATAAGGTTGGGTCTATGATGTCGGCCGGGTTGTTGTTCGGCGCGTTGATGCCCTTGGCAGCACTTGCTTTGCAGACCCGGGAAATAATCAAAGGTGTGGCAGGAAAAAGTGTTGGCGACGAGGATGAGGGAATCCTAGAATACCTTTTCGACCTAGTCGATCGTGCGGGCATCTTAGGCCCACTATCAATCATAAAATCCATGTTTGATGCGGGCGACTACGGACGTAGCTCAACTGTTGCCGCACTCGGCCCAACGGCGGGAACCTTTGAAACATTCTTCACAGGAGACATGGGCGACCTAGCCAAACGGCTAACCCCCATTTACTCCCAATTATAAGCACCGCTTATATAAAAGTGATATACTGGTCTGGCATGTCAATGCTGAGAAAAACCCTTTAACTGAGGTCAAAATGGCTTATTACGACACAATACAATTAGTGAAAGGCGATACGCTGCCTGAACTGAACTTAACATTGCGTGACTCTAACACCGCGGCAACAGGCACAACGCTTGATGCTGATGATGTATCGACGTGGGCTCCCATTGATTTGACGGACGCCACAGTACGTTTGAAATTCAAACCCCTCGGCTCGACCGAATTGAAATCCACCATTACCATGAGCAAACACGCGCCCCACACGGACGGCAAAGTGTTCATGCAATGGCCTGCTGGCGTCTTGGACACCGCGGGCACCTTCACGGGTGAAGTCGAAGTGACTTACAGTGACGGGGGCGTGCAAACGGTCTTTGACCAACTTAAATTCAAGGTGCGTGGGGACTACTAATGTCCATCCGCCTGGAGGCTTCCTTCCCCGTAGTTCAGCTAAGCGACATCTATGTTGCTGATTCGCCGAGCGCGTCGAAATTAAGCCTTGAGGTTCATGCACCCACTTTACACCTAAGCGAAGTAACCATTGTTGACCGCGCTCGTATCCCGCTGATTGCGTCCTCGATGCTGTTTGCGGGCGTTAGCTTTGAACGCATTGTGATGGCCGACGCGGTACTCCAAAAGATGGTCGCGGCGGGTATTTGGGTGGATGCGGATACTGACAACCGTATTTTGGCTGACGTACTTGAAGCGCTTGAAGTCGTGAGCCTCGAGCTCACCAAAACATTAGGTGACGCCGGCATTGCCGAAGACACGTTATATCAACGCGTGACTAAAGGCGTATTGGATACCGTCGACCAAGCGGACGCGTTCCATTTTGATATGACGCAACACGCGAATGACCATGCGACGTCTTACGAAACCCTTCAGTTCGACCTAACCCACGTTGAAACCGACGCGGTTGCGGTACACGACGCCCCAGTCTGGGCGCTGACTAAGCAGTTTACCGACAGCGTGAGTACAACGGACGACGTTCTTGTTTCAAAAGTCTTCTTGCTCGAGTTTATCGAAACCCTGTTGACAGACGATGTGACGAGGCTGAGTCGGGAGCTTCGAGACGAAGACGCCACCAATGCAGCAGACCAATCCAATTGGGCCATCACCAAGCGCACCAACGACACCATCTCGGAAGTCCGCGATGTACACACGTTTGACCTAAGTAAGCCTACAAATGACGCCGTCACTGCGACGGAGCAGTTCACGAAGCACGTCGCACGCCCTGTTACCGATAGTTTCGGTCACCAAGACA